>Ga0268359_10539_pt1 | contig 77143 bp, 95 predicted proteins | sample BioMet11_FD_194416 | JGI IMG/M metagenome (GOLD analysis project Ga0268359, IMG submission 194416) | Sewage microbial communities from Oakland, California, United States - Biofuel 11 (PacBio Assembly) | ecosystem: Engineered > Wastewater > Sewage > Unclassified | place: USA: California | collected...
CTGGAGATCAGCCCAAGGAAGATGGCGGCTACGAATTCATCAATGACATCGTGGGCGGCGTCATTCCCAAGGAATACATCCCGGCGTTGACAAAGGTATTCGGAACGCCATGAAGGGCGGGGTGATCGCCGGCTATCCGCTGGTCGACATCCGGGCCAGGCTGGTGTTCGGTTCCTACCACGAGGTGGACTCCTCGAGCAGGCCTTTTTCATCTGCGCCTCCAGTGCTTCAAGGAAGCGGTGCAGAAGGCCGGTCCGGTGCTGCTCGAGCCCATCATGGCCTGGAAGTGGTGACGCCCGAGGAATACATGGGTGACGTCATGGGCGATTTGAACGGCCGCCGCGGTCGCATCGCCAAAATGGATTCCCGGGCCAATGCCCAGATCATCACCGCCCTGTGCCGCTTTCCTCCAGTTTCGGCTAGCCACGGATCTGCGCTCCAGGTCTCAGGGCCGGCGACGTTCACCATGCAATTCAATCATTATGAAAAAGTCCCGGCCCAGTTGGCCGAGGAAATCTGCAAACGGAAATAGCGCCCGGAACTGATCGGGCGAGGGCGTCAAAACGAAGACCCGCAAGCGCGGAAGTTCCAGGGGGACCATATGGGCAAGGCGAAATTTGAGCGGACCAAGCCGCATGTAACATCGGCACCATCGGCCACATCGACCACGGCAAGACCACGCTGACCGCGGCCATCACACGTTTGGCCACATGAAGGGTTCGGCGAGTACGTTCCCTTCGACCAGATCGACAAGGCTCCTGAAAGAAGGAACGCGGCATCACCATTGCCACGGCCCACGTCGAATATCAGACCGAGAAGCGCCACTACGCCCACGTGGACTGCCCGGGCCACGCCGACTACATCAAGAACATGATCACCGGCGCCGCCCAGATGGATGGCGCTATCCTGGTGGTGGCCCGACCGACGGTCCCATGCCCCAGACCCGTGAGCACATTCTGCTGGCGCGTCAGGTCGGTGTGCCCAGCTGGTCGTGTTCATGAACAAGGTCGACCTGGTGGACGATCCGGAACTGCTGGAGCTGGTCGAGCTGGAAGTGCGCGAGCTGCTGTCCAAGTACGGTTCCCGGGCGACGAGATCCCCATCATCAAGGGTTCGGCCCTGAAGGCGCTGGAGGCCCCGGATGCCAACAGCCCGGACGCCGCGCCGATTTTCGAGCTGCTGCAGGCCTGTGACGACTTATCCCCGAGCCTAAGCGGGATATCGAGAAGCCGTTCCTGATGCCCATTGAAGACGTGTTCTCCATCTCCGGCCGCGGTACCGTGGTGACCGGCCGTGTCGAGCGCGGCGTCATCACCGTGGGCGACGAAGTGGCCATCGTGGGCATCCACGACACCATCAAGTCGACCTGCACGGCGTCGAGATGTTCCGCAAGGTGCTGGATCAGGGCCAGGCCGGCGACAACGTGGGCGTGCTGCTGCGCGGCGTGAAGCGCGACGATGTGGAGCGCGGCCAGGTGTTGGCCAAGCCGGGTTCCATCACCCCGCACAAGAAGTTCAAGGCCGAGGTCTACTGTCCTGACCAAGGAAGAGGGCGGCCGGCATACGCCGTTTTTCACCGGCTATCGGCCCGCAGTTCTACTTCCGCACCACGGATCATCACCGTGCTCGTTTCCCTGGCCTGAGGGCTGTGGAAGATGGTCATGCCCGGCGACAACGCCACCTTCGGTGTGGAAGCTGATCGCCCCCATCGCCATGGAAAAGGGCCTTCGGTTGCCATTCGTGAAGGCGGCCGTACTGTCGGCGCCGGTGTGGTGTCGGAGATAGTGGAGTAACTACATGGTTTCCATGCAAAACGATCGTATTCGAATCAAGCTGAAAGCGTACGACTACCGCATTCTCGATAAGGCGGTGGCTGAGATCGTGGATACCGCTCGCAACACCGGGGCCGGCGTGGCCGGGCCCATTCCGTTGCCCACGGATATTCACAAGGTGACGGTCAACCGCTCCGTGCACGTGGACAAGAAGTCCCGTGAGCAATTCGAGATGCGGGTTCATAAACGGCTTCTGGACATTATGGAGCCCACGCAGCAGACCGTGGACGCGCTCGGGAAACTGAGCCTGCCCGCCGGCGTTTGACGTGGAAATCAGGCTCTAAGGAAGGGTGGTCATGGACTGCCACGCTCGGAATACTTGGCCGCAAACTGGGCATGACCCGATTTTCGGCGACGATGGTTCGGTCATCCCGGTCACGGTCATTGAGGCCGGTCCTTGCCCCGTGACCCAGGTCAAGACCGCTGAGAAGGACGGCTATCACGCCATGCAGCTCGGGTTCGACCAGATCCCCGAACGCAAGGTGACCAAGCCCGCCAAAGGCCATATGGACAAGGCTGGCCGCGGCTACTTTCGCTGCTTACGCGAAATCCGCCTCGACGCCCCGTCGGCCTTCGAACAGGGCATGGACGTGACCGTGGATATTTTCGCTGCCGGCGAGACGGTCAAAGTCACCGGCACGTCGATCGGTAAAGGTTTTGCCGGCGTCATGAAGCGCTGGAACTTTCCGGTCTTCGCAAGACCCACGGGTACCGAAAAGGCGCACCGCTCCGGCGGTTCCATCGGTAACAACACCGAACCGGGCAAGGTCATGAAGGGCAAGCGGATGGCTGGCCACATGGGCGCGCGCACCGTTACCACGGTGGGCCTCAAGGTGGTGGACGTCCGGCCCGAAATGAACATGAATCCTGGTCAAGGGCAGGTGCCCGGACCGCGCAACGGCGTGGTTATGGTGCGCAAGCAGGGATAACGGGATATCACCATGGCAAACGTGAAACTGTATGACCAGGCGAAACAGGAGATCGGTACGGTCGACCTGTCCCCCGAGGTCTTTGAAGTCGAAGTGCAGCCCGAATTGCTGCACCTGGTGGTCCGGGCTCAGCTGGCCGCCAAGCGCGCCGGCACCCATAGCGTCAAGACCCGCAGCACTGTCAGCGGCGGCGGCCGCAAGCCCTGGCGCCAGAAGGGCACCGGTCGGGCTCGCGCCGGCTCTACCCGCTCCCCCATTTGGCGGGGCGGCGCTGTCGTGCACGGTCCGGAACCCCGGGACTATACCTTCAAGGTCAACCGCAAGGTGCGCCAGCTGGCGTTGCGTATGGCCCTGTCGAGCAAAGTCGTCGCCGACGCCCTGGTCCTGGTGGACACTTTGTCCGTGCCCGAGATCAAGACCAAGCACATGGTCAAGGTCGCCACGGATTTGATTTGAAAAAAGCCTTGATTGTTTTGCCCCAAACGGATAACAATCTCGAGCTTTCCGCCAGGAATCTTCCCGGCATCAAGGTGGTGCGGGAAGACATGCTCAATGTGTACGACGTGCTGCGGCACGACCAGCTGGTCATGCTGAAGGACGCGGCCCTTAGGGTTCAGGAGAGGCTCGGTCATGGAGTACGCTAACATTCTGCTGCGGCCGCTGGTTTCCGAAAAGGCTACCCAGATCAAGGAAGCCGCCAACCAGGTGGTCTTTTTTGTCCGCCCCGATGCGAACAAGATCGAGATCGCCCGAGCGGTGGAAAAGGCTTTTTCGGTGACGGTCGAGGGCGTGCGTGTGGTCAAGCGTCGGCCTCTGGCCCGCACCCGCATGGGGAAGGTGACCGGACGGCTGCCCGGTTACAAAAAGGCGTATGTGACCCTGGCCAAGGGCGATAAAATCGAGTTCTTCGAAGGGGGTGTAGACATGTCCATCCGTAAGCTCAAACCCACCTCGGCGGGGCGTCGGTTCCAGACCGTCTCCACCTTTGAGGAGGTCACCCGGAGCGCACCCGAGAAGTCTCTGGTCGAGGGCCTGCCCCATGCCTCGGGCCGCAACTGCTACGGGCGCGTGACGTCCCGGCGTCGCGGTGGCGCCAACAAGCGCCTGTACCGGGTCATCGATTTCAAGCGCGACAAGGTCGGCGTGCCGGCCAAGGTCTTCTCCGTGGAGTATGACCCGAACCGGAGCGCGCGCATCGCGCTGCTGCATTATGCCGACGGCGAGAAGCGCTACATCCTGGCTCCGCTGGGGATCGCCGTGGGCGATCAGGTGCTGGCCGGCGAAACGGCTGACATCAAGCCGGGCAACGCGCTGCCGCTGAAGAAGATTCCCGTCGGCACGCTGCTGCACAACATCGAGCTGCAGCCTGGCCGCGGCGGTCAGATCTGCCGGGCGGCCGGAACCTATGCCCAGCTCGTCGCCAAGGAGGGCAAGTACGCCCTGCTGCGCCTGCCTTCGGGTGAAGTGCGCAATATCTTGGCGACATGTCTGGCTTCGGTCGGCCAGGTCGGCAATGTGATGCATGAGAACGTCTCCATCGGCAAGGCCGGGCGTAACCGTTGGCTTGGCAACCGCCCCAAGGTTCGCGGCGTGGCCATGAACCCGGTGGACCATCCGTTGGGCGGTGGTGAAGGCAAGAGCTCGGGCGGTCGTCATCCGGTGACCCCGTGGGGTAAGCCGACCAAGGGCTTCAAGACCCGTAACAGGAAAAAGGCCTCGTCCAAGCTCATTGTGAAGCGGCGCGGACAAAAGTAAGAGGAAACGACTATGCCTCGGTCTCTGAAAAAAGGTCCGTTCGTGGACGGGCATCTGGAAAAGAAGGTCCTGTACGCCGTGGAGAACAAGGATCGGCGGGTTATCAAAACCTGGTCCCGTCGCTCCATGGTCCTGCCGGAAATGGTGGGGCTGACGTTCGCCGTGCACAATGGCAAGAAATTCATTCCGGTCTTTGTTTCCGAGAACATGGTCGGCCACAAGCTCGGTGAATTCGCCCCCACGCGGGACCTTCCACGGCCATGCCGCGGATAAGAAAAGCAAAGTGAAAAAGTAAGCGGGGACACCCCCTTCGGGACTACGCCATGGAAGCCAAAGCCAAAGCCAAATTTATCCGCGTGTCGCCACAAAAGGCGAGGCTCGTTGCCGCCAATATCCTTGGCCGCCCGGTCGAGGATGCCTTGAATATTCTGAAGTTCACGCCGAAAAAATCGGCCAAGCTCATCGGCAAGGTACTGCACTCTGCCGTGGCTAATGCCGAGCAGATCGCCGGTGTGGACATTGATAACCTCACGGTCAAGCAGGTGGTCATCAATCCTGGGCCGACCTGGAAGCGCATCATGACGCGTTCCATGGGGCGAGCCTTCCGGATCATCAAGCGCACAAGCCATATCACCGTTGTCGTGGCCGAGAACGAGGAGTGATGCAATGGGCCAGAAAGTACATCCTTACGGGTTTCGGCTCGGGTACAACAAGAATTGGCTGTCCCGCTGGTTTTCCAAGAAGGACTATCCGGCGTTCGTTTACGAGGACAACACCATTCGGAAGTTCGTCAAGAAGAACTTGTACCACGCCGGTATTTCCAAGATTGAGATCGAACGGGCCGGAGGCAAGATCCGCCTGATCATTCACACCGCCCGCCCGGGTATCGTCATCGGCCGCAAGGGCACGGAGATCGAGAAGGTGCGCGGCGATTTGAAGCGGCGTTTCGGCCATGAATTCACGGTCGAGGTCAACGAGATCCGCCGCCCCGAAACCGACGCCCAGCTGGTGGCCGAGAACATCGCCCTGCAGCTCGAACGCCGGGTGGCCTTCCGCCGGGCCATGAAGCGGACGGTGGGACTTTCCCGCAAGTTCGGCGCCGAAGGCATCAAGGTGTCGTGCGCCGGCCGGCTGGCCGGAGCGGAAATCGCCCGTTCCGAATGGTATCGTGACGGTCGGGTGCCCCTGCAGACCCTGCGCGCCGACATCGACTACGGTTATGCCGTGGCCCGGACCACCTATGGCGTCATCGGGGTCAAGGTCTGGATTTTCAAGGGCGAGATTTTGGATCAAGAGGTGGAAGCGTAATGCTGGCTCCGAACAAAACCAAATATCGCAAGATGCAGAAAGGCCGCCTGCGCGGTCCGGCCAATAGGGGTACCGCCATCGATTTCGGTGACATCGGTATCAAGGCCCTGGAACACGGCAAGCTGACCAGTCAGCAGATCGAGGCCGCCCGTGTGGCCATCATGCGGCACATCAAGCGTGGCGGTAAGGTCTGGATCCGCATCTTCCCCGATCGGGTCATCACGTCCAAGCCGGCCGAAGTGCGTCAAGGGAAAGGAAAAGGCGCGCCGAGCGGTTGGTATGCTGCGGTGAAGCCCGGCCGGATGCTCTACGAGATCAAGGGCGTGGACATGGTCACGGCCACGGAAGCCCTGACCCGGGCCATGCACAAGCTGCCTATCAAGACTAAGATTGTGGCCAAGGAGATCGTCTAGCCATGAAGACCGCCGAACTGCGCGAACTGGACGCCGAAGCCCTGGCCAAGAAACTGGGCGAGTCCCGTGAGGAGCTTTTCAAGCTGCGCTTTCAGCACGCGACGGCCCAGCTGGAAAAAACGCATCGGTTGCGCCAGGTCCGCAAGGACATCGCTCGGCTTTTAACCGTGCAAAACGAACAAAAGCGCAACGCGTAAGCGGGGTTCGCCATGCAGGAACATAAAAGCAATCGTCGGGTGCTGACCGGTGTCGTGGTCTCCGACAAGGCCGACAAGACTATCGTGGTCATGGTCGAGACCCTGGTCAAGCATCCGTTGTTCAAGAAGTACATTCGTCGCCGCAACAAGTTCATGGCCCATGATCCGCAAAACGATTGTGGAATCGGCGATACGGTGAGCATCATCGAACATCGCCCTCTGTCGGCCCGGAAACGGTGGCATCTCGTCAAAATTATGGAAAAAGCGGTCTAGGAGCCAGGTCATGATCCAGGTGGAAACCCAGCTCGACGTGGCGGACAATTCCGGCGCCAAGAGGGTCAGTTGCATCAAGGTGCTCGGCGGCTCCCGTCGTCGCTATGCCACGGTCGGCGATATCATCGTGGTGTCGGTCAAGGATGCCCTGCCCAATTCCAAGGTGAAGAAGGGCGCGGTGATGAAGGCCGTGGTGGTGCGGACAGCCAAGGAAGTAGGGCGGCCCGACGGCTCCTACATCAAGTTCGATTCGAACTCGGCCGTGCTGCTGTCCGGCCAGCTTGAGCCCGTGGGCACCCGTATTTTCGGACCCGTGGCCAGGGAGTTGCGGCAGAAAAACTTCATGAAAATCGTGTCGCTGGCGCCTGAGGTCCTCTAAACCTGCCGCCGCGCGCCATCGAGGACGCCATGAAAACGTATCGGATACGCAAGGATGACAAGGTGATGGTCACCGCTGGCAAGGATAAGGGCAAGGTGGGCAAGGTGCTCAAGATCCTGCCCAAGAAGAATGCCGTGCTGGTGGAAAAGGTGAATATGGTCAAGCGCCACACCAAGGCCAATCCCTATGCCAAGACGCCGGGTGGCATCGTCGAGAAGGAATCGCCGTTGGACATTTCCAACGTGGCCCTGGTCTGCGATGCTTGCGCCAAGCCCACCCGGGTCGGTTACAAGTACACCCCTGACGGCAAGAAGGTGCGCTTCTGTAAGAAGTGCAACCACGAAATCGCTTGAGTTCAAAAGGAAACGGTATGACCCGCCTGGAACAACTTTATGCCGAGAAGGTAGCCCCGGAGCTGAAGAAAGAGTTCGGGTACACCTCCAGCATGCAAATCCCCCGGCTGTCGTTCATCTCGCTCAATATGGGTTTGGGCGAGGCGAGCACCAATAATAAGATTATTGAGGAAGCCGTGGTGGAGTTGACCGCCATCTCTGGACAGAAGGCCGTTATCACGCGCGCCCGCAAGTCCATTGCCGCGTTCAAACTCCGGGAGGGCATGCCGGTGGGGTGCCGTGTGACCCTTCGCCGGGATATGATGTGGGATTTCCTTGACAAGCTCATCAACTTCGCCCTTCCCCGGGTACGCGATTTCCGCGGCGTGCCTGACCGCGGCTTCGACGGGCGCGGCAACTTCACCCTGGGTATCCGGGAGCATACGATTTTTCCGGAGATCAATGTGGACCAGGTGGAACATGTCAAGGGCATGAACGTCACCATCGTCACAACGGCAACAGCCGACAAAGAGGGCAAGATGTTCCTCGATTTGCTCGGTATGCCGTTCAAAAAGTAAGGAGAACGGTTGTGGCCCGCAAATCTTTGATGGTGAAAGCCCACCGGAAGCCGAAGTTTTCCACCAGAGCTTATAACCGCTGCCCTATCTGCGGTCGTCCCCGGGCATATCTTCGCAAATACGGTGTGTGCCGTATTTGCTTCCGGAACATGTCGCTCACCGGAGAAATGCCCGGCGTGCGCAAGTCGAGCTGGTAGCAAGGAGAAGGACGCCATGTCGGTGACCGACCCCATTTCCGATCTGTTGGCCCGCATCCGCAACGCACATCAGGCGTTGCACGCGGATGTTGCCTTGCCGGCCTCCAAACTGAAGGCCTCCATCGCCGCTATTTTGAAGGACGAAGGCTATATCGCCGATTTTTCCGTCAGCGAAGCCTTGCTGTCCCTCAACCTCAAGTACGAGGGCGGTAAGCCGCTCATTTCGGGCCTGAAACGGATGAGCAAACCCGGCCGTCGCATCTACGTCGGAGCCGAGGACATCCCCAAGGTCCAAAACGGCCTGGGCATCAGCATCTTGTCCACCTCCCGGGGGATCCTGGAAGGGGAAAAGGCCCGTGCGCTGAATGTCGGCGGCGAGCTCCTGTGCGAAATTTGGTAAGAAGACACGTCGCGGAGAAGATGTCATGTCCAGGATAGGCAAACGTGAGATCGACCTGCCCAAAGGGGTAAGCGTCGAGGTGGCCGCCGAGGCCATCACGGTCAAGGGCCCGAAGGGCCAGCTCTCCACGCCGACCCATTCCAAGATCGTCTACGCGGTCGCGGATGGCAAGGTGCAGGTCTCTCGGGTGGACGACACCCGGCTGGCCCGCGCGCAGCACGGTTTGCGTCGCACGCTTTTGGCCAATTTGGTCGAGGGCGTGACCAAGGGGTTTTCCAAGACCCTCGAGGTGATCGGCGTTGGCTATAAGGTCTCGGCTTCGGCCGGTGCGGTTTCCCTCGCCGTGGGTTTTTCCCATCCGGTGGAGTTCAAGCTGCCCGCAGGCATCGAAGCCAAGGTCGATGGCAACAAGCTGACGCTTTCCGGCATCGACAAGGAACTGCTTGGCGAAACCGCCGCCCGCATCCGTCGCGTGCGTCCGCCCGAACCCTTCAAGGGCAAGGGCATCAAGTACGAAAACGAAGTGATCCGCCGCAAGGCCGGTAAGTCCGGCGGCAAGAAGTAGGGACCGCATATGAAGATGACAAAGACCCTGGCGCGCACGCGCCGGAAAGTCCGCATCCGCAAGAAGCTGGTCGGATCCGCAGATCGTCCTCGGCTGGTGGTGTATCGTTCCAACCGGCAGATCTATGCCCAGGTGATCGATGATACCACGGGCCAGACCCTGGTCTCCTCCTCGAGCCTCGTTTTAGCCAAGAACAGCGAGACCATGAAGGCGGACAAGGAAGCGGCGACCCAGGTTGGCAAGGATCTGGCCGCCAAGGCCCTTGAACGTCAAATTACGGCCGTTGTCTTTGACCGCAACGGTTATATTTACCACGGTCGGGTGAAAGCCCTGGCCGACGGAGCCCGGGATGGCGGTCTCAAATTCTAATAAGCGCAAGGATGACGGCATGGAACAGCAGCAGCAAACTGAACTGTCCTCGATCGAAAAGATCGTGTACTTGAACCGCGTGGCCAAGGTGGTCAAGGGCGGCCGTCGGTTCAGCTTCAGCGCCCTGGTCGTGGTCGGCGACGGCAATGGTTCGGTGGGCTACGGCCTGGGCAAGGCCAACGAAGTCCCCGAGGCCATTCGCAAGGCCACGGAGCAGGCGCGCAAGGCTATGCTGCGCATCCCGCTGCTGGATGGTACCTTGCCCTACGAGACCATCGGCCAGTTCGGCGCCGGTCGGGTCATGCTGAAGCCCGCTTCCAAGGGGACCGGTATCATCGCCGGCGGCCCGGTCCGGGCCATCATGGAGGCCTGCGGCGTCCATGACATCCTGACCAAGGCCATCGGCACCAACAATCCGCACAACGTCTTGCGGGCCACCATGGCCGGTCTGGCCTCCCTGCGTAGCGCCGATACCGTCGGCGCCATGCGCGGCAAGGCCCTGGTCACCCCGCGCAAATAAGGAATACCTGCCATGGCAACCGTTACCGTCAAGCTGGTCCGTCGCCGCTTCGGCAATTCGCCCAAGCAGCGCGGCACCCTGGCTGCCCTTGGACTCAAGAAGATCCGTCAGGAACGTTCCTTCGAGAAGACCGATGCGGTGCTCGGTCAGATCGCGAAGGTCAAGCATTTGGTCGAGGTGACCGAGTCATGAAGCTTCACGAACTCTATCCTTTCCCCGAGGAGCGGGCCAGCCGCAAGCGGCTCGGCCGCGGCCGGGGCACCGGGCAGGGCTGCACCGCCGGCAAAGGTAACAAAGGCCAGAACGCCCGCGCGGGCGTGAGCAAGCGCCCCTGGTTCGAGGGTGGTCAGATGCCCTTGTCCCGGCGCCTCCCCAAGCGTGGCTTCAAGAACTATCCGTTCAAGATAGCCTATCAGCCCCTCAACCTGGATCGGCTGCTGGCCGCGTTCCCCGGACAGTCCTCCATCACCCTGGATGACATGTACGCTCGGGGCCTGGTGGCCGCCGACACCCTGGTCAAGGTCCTGGGCGGGGGCGAGGTGACTGCTGCCGTGACCGTTCAGGCCCATCGCTTCAGCGCTACTGCCGTCGCGAAGCTGGCGGCCGCCGGCGGGAAGGCGGAGACCCTTGGTGCTGTCGAAGTCTCCGAACAAACCCCAACCGAATAAACGGACACTGCTGTGGCCCTTACCGGAGTTGAAAATCTCGCGCGTCTGCCGGAGCTGAAAAAGAAGCTCCTTTGGACCTTCCTGCTGGTGGCCATCTACCGGATAGGTATCCATGTGCCGGTGCCCGGCGTGGATTCGTCCGCCCTGGCGGATTTCTTCGAAAGCGCCAAGAACACCCTTTTTGGCCTGTTCGATATGTTTTCCGGCGGCGGTCTGCGCAATTTGTCGATCTTTGCCCTGGGCATCATGCCCTACATCTCCGCGTCCATCATTCTGCAGCTGTTGGCCGTGGTCAGCCCCGAGCTGTCCAAGATGCAGAAGGAAGATGGCGCGGCCGGGCGCAAGAAGATCACCCAGTACACCCGTTACGGCACCGTGCTCATCACCTTGATCCAGGGCTTCGGCATCGCCGTGGGCCTGGAGAGCATGGCCAGCCCGACGGGCGCACCGGTGGTAATCGCCCCGGGCTGGGGCTTCCGCCTGATGACTATCCTCACCCTGACCACGGGCACCGTCTTTTTGATGTGGCTCGGCGAGCAGATGACGAAAAAGGGCATCGGCAACGGCATTTCGCTCATCATCTATGCCGGTATCGTGGCCGGGTTGCCCCGGGCCGTCATCAGCACCTTCTCACTGGTCAAGGCCGGCGAGCTGTCAGTCTTCATGCTGCTGCTCATCGGGGTGTTGATGCTGGCCGTTTTGGCGGCCATCGTCTTCATGGAGCGCGGCCAACGGCGCATTCCCATCCAATACGCCAAGCGCATGGTCGGGCGGAAGATGTACGGCGGGCAGACCACCCATCTGCCGTTGCGGGTCAACACGGCCGGCGTCATTCCGCCGATCTTCGCCTCGTCCATCCTGCTGTTCCCGGCGACCTTGGGCGAATTTTCCAGCGTCTCCTGGCTCAAGTCTGCGGCCGAGTTTTTAACCCTCAGACGATCACCTACAATGTGATTTTCATCGCGTTGATCGTCTTCTTCTGTTATTTCTATACGGCCATTATCTTCGATCCGGCCGATATCGCCGACAATCTCCGCAAGCAGGGCGGTTTCATTCCCGGTATCCGGCCGGGGGGGAAGACCAAGGAATATATCGACCGGGTTCTGGCCCGCATCACCCTGTGGGGGGCCTTCTATATCTCGCTCGTCTGTGTTTTGCCCATGGTCTTGATCCAGCAGTTCAATGTCCCGTTCTACTTTGGTGGCACATCGTTGCTCATCGTGGTAGGCGTGGCCATGGACTTCATGTCCCAGATCGAGTCCTATTTGATCTCCCGCCAGTATGAGGGCCTCATGCAGAAGGGGAGATTGAAGGGCAGGCAGTAGTCTTGAAAAAGGTTCGGGGGATCTATCTCAAGAACGAACTTGAGATAGCGGCCATGCGTGACTCCGGCCGTATGGTCGGCCAAATCCTACGGGAGCTGGCCGCGGCGGTGGAACCTGGCGTCCCCACCATGCTCTTTGAGGAATTGGCGCGCAAACGATGCGCCGCCCTGGGCGTGAAGCCGGCCTTCCTCGGCATGTACGGGTTCCCGTATGCCTTGTGTTGTTCGGTCAACGAGCAGGTCGTGCACGGGTTCCCCTCGGAACGGAAACTGGTCGAGGGAGATATCGTCAGCTTCGACATGGGCGTCGTGCATAACGGTTTTTATGGGGATTCCGCCATCACGGTCCCGGTCGGCCGTATCGACGACCGGAGCGCCACGCTGCTGACCGTGACCCAGGAAGCCCTGGCCGCCGGCATTGCGCAGGCGCTGGAAGGCAATGATCTCTACGACATCGCGGGAACCGTGCAAAAATATGTTGAAGAGCGGGGCCTTGGTGTTGTAAGACAATTTGTTGGGCATGGCATCGGCCGCAAGCTGCACGAGAAGCCGGAAGTGCCCAATTATGTGCCTCGGGATGCCCAGCGGATCCCGCTGAAGCCCGGGATGGTCCTGGCTATCGAGCCCATGGTGACCGCTGGTGGGTTCGAGGTTGAGGTGCTCCCCGACAACTGGACGGCGGTGACCAGGGACCATAGTATGGCCGCCCACTTTGAACATACGGTGGCAGTTACGAAACATGGCCCACGCATTTTAAGCCTGGCTGACTGATCGGTCGATGCCCTGGCGGCACCGGCCGTTTTCCCGCGCCGGGAGACGGAGAAATGGCATGAAAGTGAGACCTTCTGTAAAAAAACTTTGTCCCAAGTGCAAAATCATCCGGCGCCACGGCGTTGTGCGGGTGATCTGCGAGAACCCCCGGCATAAACAGCGCCAGGGATAACGGAGGACCGTCGTGGCCAGAATCGCGGGAGTCGACCTTCCCAAAAACAAGCGGATGGATATTGCCCTGACCTATATTTACGGCATCGGCCGTACTACGGCTCTGCAAATCCTCGAGACGACAGGCGTCGACTGGACGAAAAATGCAGACGCTCTGACGCCCGATGAAGCCAATACCATTCGTAAGGAAATTGAGGCCAATCACAAGGTCGAGGGCGACCTGCGGCGTGACGTGACGGCCAATATCAAGCGCCTCATGGACATCGGCTGCTACCGGGGACTGCGCCACCGGCGGGGGTTGCCCGTGCGGGGCCAGCGGACCCACACCAATTCGCGCACCCGCAAGGGTCCGCGCCGTGGCGTGATGGCCAAGAAGAAGAAATAACGCTTCAGCGCGCCCGTCGCGCCAGCAAACCCGGTAACGTGCCCGATCAGGCATTTCTGGAGAGATCCGTATGGCGAAACCACGCCGCACCGGCAAAAAGGAACGGAAGAATATTCCCGTGGGCGTTGCCCACATCCTCGCCTCGTTCAACAATACTATCGTGACGTTCACCGATCAGAAGGGCAACGTGGTCAGCTGGGCCACTTCCGGCGGGGCCGGGTTTCAAGGGCTCGCGGAAGTCCACCCCCTTTGCCGCGCAGATCGCCGCTGAAAACGCCGCCCGCAAGGCGCAGGACAACGGCATGCGTACCGTGGGCATTTTGGTCAAGGGGCCGGGCTCGGGTCGGGAAGCCGCCATGCGCGCCATCCATAACGCCGGGTTCCGCGTCAGCTATATCCGGGATATCACCCCCATTCCCCACAACGGCTGCCGGCCGCCCAAGCGCCGCCGAGTCTAGCTGGAGGGAATCGACCACCGCAGGCGCATCGCCGGCGAGAAGACAACAACCCGTCCAGGTCTCGCCGGAGCCCTGGACCTTCTACAAGACGTCGCGCGGTCCTGCCGGAGCGTGGGCCGACATTGGACGCAATGCGGGGCCGTCACCGGGACGCGCCGCTGCACAGTGAGGAGGATGACCCTTGGCACGTTATACTGAAGCGAAATGCCGGATTTGCCGCCGGGAAGGGGCCAAGCTCTTTTTGAAGGGCGACCGCTGCTATACGGATAAGTGCGCCTACGAGCGCCGTCCCTACGCCCCCGGTCAGCACGGCCGCATCCGCAAAAAGATGAGCGATTACGCCGTCCAGTTGCGCGAGAAGCAGAAAACCCGCCGCATGTACGGTATCCTGGAAGGGCAGTTTCGCGCCTACTTCCAGCGCGCCGACATGCAGAAAGGCGTCACCGGCGAAAATCTGCTCTCCTTTTTGGAACGCCGCCTGGACAACGTGATCTATCGCCTGGGCTTCGCCGCCTCGCGCAATCAGGCGCGGCAGCTCGTGCGACACGGCATTTATGTCCTCAACGGACATCGTGTGACCATTCCCTCGCTGCAGGTGAAGGTCGGCGACGTCATCGAGATTCGGGAGAAGAACCGTCAGTCTCCCGTCATCCTGGAGGCGCAGCAGGTCATTGCCCGTCGGCCGTGCCCCGCCTGGCTGGAAGTGGATGGCGAAAAGCTCAAGGGCAAGGTCAATGCTCTGCCCACCCGCGAGGACGTGCAGTTCCCGATCAACGAGCAGTTCATCGTCGAACTCTACTCCAAGTAATCGGCAAAGTACGCTTTGCATAAGGTGACGCCATGTTGATTCGTAACGGCCAAAGGCTCATCAATTCCCGCAACTGGACCGAATTGGTCAAACCGGAAAAACTCGTGCGCGACACGGAGGCTTCCGATACCTTCGGTCGGTTCATCTGCGAGCCGCTGGAGCGGGGATTTGGTACGACCCTCGGCAATGCCCTCAGACGGGTGCTGCTGTCGTCCCTGCAAGGCGCTGCCATCGTGGCCGCCCGCATCGAGGGCGTACAGCACGAATTCTCGACCATTCCGGGCATCATCGAGGATGTGACCGAAGTCATCCTCAACCTGAAGCAAGTGCGGCTGGCCATGACGACCGACGAGCCGCAACGCCTGACCTTGCTCGCCAAGGAAAAGGGAGAGGTTCGGGCTAGCGCCATTCAGGGCAATCAGAATGTGACCGTCCTCAACGACGACATTCTCATTGCCACCCTGTCCGAGGATCGCGAACTGCGCATCGATCTTGAGGTCCGCATGGGCAAGGGCTATGTCCCGGCCGAAATGCATCAGGGCCTGGAGTCGGAAATCGGGCTCATCCTGCTCGATGCCAGTTTCTCCCCGGTCAAAAAGGTCGCCTACACGATCGAGCAGGCCCGCGTCGGTCAGATGACCAACTATGACAAACTGATTTTGGAAGTCACCACCGACGGCTCCATCACTCCTGATGACGCCATTTCCTACAGCGCCAAGATCCTGAAGGATCAGCTCACGGTTTTCATCAACTTCGACGAGAAGGAAACCGAGGCGGACAAGGCCCGGCGTCGCGACGACGTTGAACTCAATCCCAGCCTGTTCAAAACCATCGACGAGCTTGAGCTTTCCGTGCGCGCCACCAATTGCCTCAAGTCGGCCAACATTCAGACCGTCGGCGAATTGATGCAGAAGACCGAAACCGAGATGCTCAAGACCAAGAACTTCGGCAAGAAATCCCTTGAGGAGATCCGTCGGGTTCTGGAGGACATGGGCCTTGAGTTCGGGATGCGCATTGAAAACTTTGAACAAAAATACCAGGAATGGCTGAAGAGGAAGCAGGTCGATGAGACATAAGAAAACCGGACGCAAATTCGGCAGGACGACGCCGCATCGCAAGTCCATGCTGCGGAATATGGCCCGTTCGCTCCTGATCCACGAGCGCATTCGCACCACCGAGGCCAAGGCCAAGGAGCTGCGCGGCGTGGTGGAGCATCTGGTGACCCTGGCTCGGACCGACAGCGTGCACGCCCGCCGGTTGGCCTACAAGGTCTTGGAAAACCATCAGTTGGTGGCGCGGCTGTTTAACGACATCGCTCCGCGCTTCACCAACCAGCCCGGCGGCTACACCCGGGTGGTCAAATTGGGCTTGCCCCGGGCTGGCGATTGCGCCCCCATGGCCATTATCGAGCTGACCCAGTTCGCGGCCGCCCCGGCTACGGCGCCGAAAACCGCCGCGCCGGCCCCGTCGCCGGCGGACACCCCCGCTCCTGAAGCTCCCGCGCCGGAAACGCCGACGCAGCCGGAATAACGAAAACAGGGCCTTCGGGCCCTGTTTTTTTATCCGCCCCCCGGAAGCACGCATGGATATTCGTCGGTTACAGGCCTTTTGCCAGGTCTACGCCTTGCGGAGTTTTTCCCGGGCCGGCGATGCCTTGAAATTGTCGCAGCCGACCATCAGCGCCCATATCATGGCCCTGGAAGAGGAGATCGGCACAGCGCTTTTCGATCGCCTCGGCCGTTCCATCATTCCGACCCAGGCCGGCGACGTCCTGTATGCCCACGCCCAGGCCGTGTTCGCCGAACTCGACCAGGCCCGGGCCGCCTTGTTGGCCCTGTCCGACCGCGTGACCGGCGAGCTGGTCATCGGCGGCAGCACCATCCCGGCCCAGTACATCATTCCCCGGCTGACGGCCCGCTTTCACGCGGCCTATCCCGAGGTGCGCCTGCGCCTGGAGGTCGGGGACACCCAGGGAATCACGGAACGGGTCCTGGACGGCAGCCTGCATGTCGGACTGGTCGGCGGGGCCACGGCCTTGCCCGAACTGACGTGCTGGGCCTTCTTGGACGATGCCCTGGAACTGGTGGCGCCCGCGGCCATGGACCGCCCGGATCTGTCCGGTCCGGACTGGCGGGACCGTTTTCTCGGCCTGCCATGGATCCTGCGCGAGGCCGGATCCGGAACCCAGCAGGCCCTGCTCCGGGCCTGCGACGAGGTCGCCTGCCCCTTGCGCTCCGTCATGCCGGTTCTGGCGGTACCGTCCTCCCTGGCCGCCCTGGAATGCGTCGAGGCCGGGCTGGGGGTGACGGTGGTATCGCACCTGGCCGCCCGGGCCTATCTGGATCGCGGCGTCATCGCCACGCTCGACATTCCCCATCTGTCCATGCACCGCCAGTTTTACACGGTGCACCATACCCGACGGAAATCCTTTCCCGCCCTGTCCGCCTTTCTGGCCTTGTGCTGCGGCCGGTAGAGGGCTGCGGACCACGGGTGGCGCACGAACGCAAAAGGCCCGCTCCGGGGTGACGGAGCGGGCCTTTTTTAGATTGGGGTTCCGGCGGCTGCTTAGCCCTGGATGAGGGAAAGCGCCATCTTGGGCAGCGAGTTGGCCTGGGACAGCATGGCCACGGCCGACTGGGTCAGGATCTGCTCGCGCACGTAGTTGGTCATTTCGGTGGCCACGTCCACGTCGGTGATCTGCGATTGGGCGGAGGTCAGGTTTTCGGCCTGGATCTCCAGGTTGGAGATGGTGTTTTCCAACCGGTTCTGCAGGGCGCCGATGTTGGCCCGGATCTTATCCTTGGACACGATGGCGTCGTTGATCTTGTCCAGGGCCTGCTGGGCCAGGGCCTGCGTGGAAATGCTGCGGCCGGCGTTGGTGGAGGAGGAGGCGGCGCCCATGCCCAGACCGAAGGCCGAGGCCGTCGAGTTGTCGATCTGGATGTAGTAGTAGTCTTCCGAGGACAGGTTGCCGGTACCGAAGTGGACCTTCAGCTTGCCGGTGGGGTTCGCGGTGCTGCCGTCGTGGGTCGAGGACGACAGGTTGCCGTTCAAGAGATAGATGCCGTTGAAGTCGGTGGCGCTGGCGATTCGGGTGATTTCCGAGGCCATGGCCTGGTATTCCGAATCGATGATGAGACGCTGATCCGACGTATAGGTACCGGTGGCCGCCTGTTCGGCCAGTTCCTTCATGCGGACGAGCTTTTCATCGATGACCGAGAGGGCGCCATCAGCCGTCTGGATGAGGGAAATGGCGTCGTTGGCGTTGCGCACGCCCTGGTTCAGGGAGGCCACATCGGCCTTCATGAGTTCGCTGACGGCCATACCGGCGGCATCATCAGCCGAACTATTGATGCGCAGGCCTGAGGACAGGCGGTTCGTGGATGTCGACAGGGCGCTGTAGGAACTATTCAGATTCCGGGCCGCTGTCATGGCCATCATGTTGTGATTAATGGTAAGCATTGCTTTTCCTCCTTGAAAAGTGTGTGCATCCAGCTCGGAACCCACGGGGGCGACAGTCCGCCGGCAGCATGGGGGTTGGTGTTTACGACTCTGGCTTGCGCCGACCAACTGCCGTTATGGTTTACACGCTGAGTCGCCTTTGCCTTGAACCTGTTGCATGGACTTTTTCAGCCCGTTTGCTTCACATATCGGCGGTCTCTGAAAACCCTTTAGGGATTTTTTTTCGAGAGATTGCGGCGGGGAAGAGGAAATTTTTGCATCAAAAGAACATACTTGGTTTGATATAGAAAGAATGGTAAATGCTATCTGTTGGAATCTTTTGGAATATTTCCGTTTAGGGCCCGTATTGTACAGTCATTGGCAAAATATCCCTTTACAGCACACCTATCGGCGGAAACGAAAAACCCATTAGCTCCTTGACGAAAAAAAATTTGGCCACCACCCGAGAAATCTGCGCCCGCCCTTGCCTCGTCCCCAGCGCTATGTCACAATAACTGCTATGTTAAATAAAACTCTCGCAGAGGAGGACAGCGTGATGCGACGCATTTTCAGCCAAGGACTCGTGTGCGTGTTGGCCCTGCTCGTGCTGGGCGCCTTGCCGGCCCAGGCCCAGGCCCAGGACAAAACCTTGATGATGGCGACGACCACCAGCACCGATGACACCGGGCTGCTGCCTGTGCTGGCCGAGGCCTTCAAAAAGGATACGGGCATTACCCTCAAATGGGTGGCCGTGGGGACCGGCAAAGCCCTGGAACATGGCAAAAACTGCGATGTGGATGTGCTGCTCGTCCATGCTCCGGCCACGGAGAAAAAATATGTGGCCGAGGGCCACGGCGTGAACCGCACCCAGGTCATGTACAATGATTTCGTCATCGTGGGCCCGGCGTCCGATCCGGCCAAGATCAAGGGCAAGTCGGCCGCCGAGGCGCTGGCCGCCATCGCCAAGGACAAGGCGCCCTTCATCAGCCGCGGGGACGAATCCGGCACGCACAAGAAGGAAAAGGCCCTGTGGAAGGAAGCCAAGCTGCCCCAGCCGGACAAGGACTCCTGGTACGTGTCCGCCGGGCAGGGCATGATGGCCACCCTCAGCATGGCCGGCGAACGCAAGGCCTACACCCTGGTCGACCGCGGCACCTACATCACCTATGAGGCCGCCCAGCCCAAGGGCAATGTCCCGCTGGTCGTGCTGGTCGAAGGCGACAAGCCGCTGCTCAACCAGTACAGCGTGATTTCCGTCAACCCGGCCCAGTGCAAGAACGCGAAGTACGATCTGGCCGAGAAGTTCCGGAAGTGGATGGCCTCGCCCGCCGGTCAGAAGCTCGTGGGCAATTATACCATGAAGGGGAAGAAGCTCTTTACCCCCAACGCCGGTAAGGAATAGACCGTTGTCGCGTACGGTTCGCCCGGCCCGAACATGGCCGGGCGGACCGTCCGGGGGGCCTATGGATTACATCCTCGATGGCCTGCGCCAGGCCATGGTTTTGCTTTTTGCCGGCGATCCCGAGACCTTTTCGGCGGTCTGGACGACGCTTGTCGTGACCATAGAGGCCATGGTCGCCACCCTGATTCTGGGGACCCCGGCCGGCTTCCTGCTCGGCTACACCACCTTTCCCGGGAAGCGGTTCGTCAGGCTGCTGGTCGAGACCTTTCTGTCCTTCCCCACCGTGGTCATCGGCCTTATCGTCTACGCCTTCATTTCCCGGCGCGGGCCGCTGGGCGAGTTCGGGCTGCTCTTCACCGTGCCCGGCATGGCCGTGGGCCTCACCATTTTGGGCCTGCCCATCGTCATTGCCCTGACCGCCCAGGCCGTGGAGAACCTGGACCGCCGGCTGCGGCCCACCTTGCTCACCCTGGGCGCCCGGCCGCGCCAGGTCTTCCAGACCACCCTGGCCGAGGCCCGTTTCGGCATGTTGCTGGCCTGCACCGCCGCCTTCGGCCGCATCGTTTCCGAAATCGGCATCTCCATGATGCTCGGCGGCAACATCAAGTGGGATACCCGCACCATCACCACGGCCATCGCTCTGGAGACCGGCAAGGGGGAGTTCGCCACCGGCATCGCCCTGGGCATCGTGCTGATGGTCATCGCCTTTTTGGTGAATCTCGTGGCGGCGGCGCTTCGCAGGAGGTCCGGGGAATGAGCGCACTCTACGAACTGCGTGATGTCATCCAGCGCTACGAGGACCGGGTCATTCTCAATTTGCCCCATCTGGACGTCCCTGCCGGCACCATTTTGGGCCTGGCCGGCCCCAACGGCGGCGGCAAGAGCACGCTTATGCGGCTGTTTGCCTTCCTGGAGACGCCGGTGTCGGGCGAGGTGCGTTTCGACGGCCGGCCGAGCCTGGGCCGCGAGATCGAATTACGCAAGATCGTGACCTATTTCCCCCAGGAACCCTATCTGCTCAAGCGGTCCGTCCGGGCCAACGTCGGCTACGGCCTGACCATCCGCCACCTGCCCAACGTGAACGAGCGGGTGAACGCGGCCCTGGAGCAGGTCGGCCTCGACCCGGCCAAATTCGTCGGCCGGTCCTGGATGCAGCTCTCCGGCGGCGAGGTCAAACGCGTGGCCCTGGCCGCCCGGCTGGCCCTGCGGCCGCGGGTGCTGCTCCTTGACGAGCCGACCGCCAACCTGGACCGCTCCAGCGCCGAGCTGGTGCGCCAGGCCGTCTTCACCGCCCGGGAACGCCATGGCACCACCCTGGTGATCAGCGGCCACGACCACCCGTGGCTCAAGGCCATCTGCGACGACATCATCTGGTTGCGCGACGGCATGCTGTCCGAACCGGTCAAGGGCATCGGCGACACCTGGGAACCTCTTGCTCCGCAAACCAAAGGAACTGCCGCATCATGAAGGGCGTACAGATTCTCGGCTTCAAGAAATCCGGCAAGACGGCACTGACCGTGGCCCTGCTGGCCCGGTTCAAGGCCTTGGGCCTGACCCCGTCGGCCTTCAAGTGCACCCACAATCCGGGGCTGGACAAGGAGGACACCGACACCGACCGTTTCCTGCCGTACTGCCGGGCCGTCGGGGCCCTGTCCGGCCGGGAGAGCGCCATCTTTTGGAACGGCACCCGTGACGTGGCCGATCTGGTGGCGCTGCTGGCCGCGGACGTGCTGGTCATGGAGGGCGGGCGGGAGTTCGGCCTGTCCCCCCGCGTGCTCCTGCCGCGCGAGCCGGCCGAGGCGGCCAGCCTGTCCGATCCCGGGCTGGTCCTGGCCGTGTACGGGCCGGTGGCCGTGCCGGGGCTGCCCCATGTCGCTTCGGTGGAGGAACTCGCCGACCTGGTGCTGGCCAAGGGCTTCGTGCTGCCGGGCCTGGACTGCGGCGGCTGCGGCCGGGATTCCTGCGCCGCCCTGGGCGCCGACATCCTGGCCGGTCGGGCTACGCCCGAGGACTGCGTGTCGTCCCATCCGCCGATGACCGTCAGCATCGGCGAGCGGAACCTGTCCATGAATCCGTTCGTGGCCCGGGTCCTGTCCTCGGGTATCCGGGGACTGCTTGCCGAACTCAAGGGCTACGGACCGGGGCCACTGACGATTCGCATCGGATAACGCAGCGGCTTGTCTTCTCGGGCCGTTACGGGTAACACTATCGGATAGCTGGAACCCGTAGTATCCGGGAGGGGCCGCATGAGCAGCGCCACGGACAAGACCGACGCCACCGACATTCTGGACCAAGTCCCCTCGGACGATCCGTCGGTATTGGAACGTCCTGTCTTGGAGGCCGTGGCCCGGCGCGTCCGCCAGAAGATGGAGGACTACCAGGGCTATAATTTTACGGCGCTGCAGAGCATTTCCTTAAACGTCTTTTTCGATCTGGCCCAGGAATTCCCCACCCTGGAGCACCTGTACGCCACCTGTCTGCTCATTCCGAAGCTCTTTTTCGGCATCGAATGCTCCCTGTACGTCCTGGACAGCAAGAGCGGCGCCATCCGGCGCTGCACCTACCGCTGTCGTCAGGCCGATGCCGGCGAACTGGCCGATCTGCCCTTTCCCCAGAAGACGGTGGTGCGCGACGACCGCCTCTACATCCCCATCAAGGGCAACCACGAACTCATTTCCCAATTGCCGTTCACGCCCCGGGAGGACGTCATCGGCATGTTGGAGATCGACGGCGTCGGCACCCTGGCCGAGCAGGACCGCTTCTTTTTCGAGCGCTACGCCAGCCGGTTCGGCTACCAGCTGCACAACCGCATCTTAAGCAGCAAGAACCGGGAGCATCTCCAGTTCATCCGCAATCTGGTCGGTGACATCGGCCACAACGTCATCGTCCCGAATATCTACTTCAAGCTTTATTACAAGCGGTTGCGCTCCAAGATCGATCTGCTCAAGTTCTTTGAGTGGAAGCTCAAGCAGGCCTTCGAGGACGAGGACGGGGAGGCGGCGGATCTGTCCGAGGAACACGAGAAGCTGTTGCGGGATCTGGGCTACATCCATGAGGGCCTCATGGACCAGTACCGGCAGATTCTCACCCATTACGAGCAGACGAGCCTGTTTCTGGAGACTTTGCTGCGGCGCTCCCATTTCGAGGAGGGGCGCTACGTGTTGGAGAAGCGGGCCTGCAACTTCAAGAAGCAGGTCATCGATCTGCAGCTCGAACGCTACCGGCCCCGGTTCGAGGAGCGGGGCATCGAGGTCGATACCTCCATGGGCGGCGTGCCGGACGAGGAAATCGAGGTGGTGGTGGACATCGGGCTGATCAGCCAGGTCTACGCCAACCTGTTTTCCAATGCCGTCAAGTACACCCGCGAGATCGTCGACGCCGCCGGCCGCAAGCGCCGTTTCATTTCCTTCGGCTGGGAACGCCAGAACAATTACTTCGGCCCCGGCCGCGACGGCATCAAGCTCAACGTCTTTACCTCGGGCCCGCCCATTCCCCCGGAGACCGCCAGCCACCTGTTCGAGGAGGGCGTGCGCGGCGAAAACGCCTCGGACGAATACGGCACCGGCCACGGCCTCTACTTCATCCGCGAGGTGGTGCGCCTGCACGGCGGTGTCGAAGGCTACGAGGCTACCGACCTCGGCAACAACTTCTACTTTATCCTGCCCATGGACCCGGTGCTGTAGGGGACCGCTCAGACCGCGGTGGAGCTGCGACGGGACGCCCGCCACAGGCGCAGGATCGTCACGCCGTTGACCGTGGCGATGCTCGATTCGAGCAGGGTGCCGCCGATGGAGCCGGACAGGATGTTGTTGGTGAGCCAGCACAGGGTGGCTCCCAGGAGCAGCCCCCGCATGCCCAGGCCGTTGAGGAAAAAGACCGCCACCGTGCCGGCCAGGCCGGCGCCGATGGCGAACACGGCCGTCCAGGAATGGGCCAGGGCCACGCCGAAGGCGAGGTTGATGACCAGGAAGAACCAGGCCACGGCGGGCGAGCGGGTCCGCAGCGAGACGAACATGCGCACGGCCGCGATCAAGGCGCTGGCCGCCGCCGGGTTGTTGCCGAGCAGCAGGAAATGCACCGTGTAGGCCAGGCATTCGCTGGCCACCAGGAATTTGAGCCGCCAATCGATGCGCTGGGCAAAGGCGATCACGCCCAGGACAAAGGTCACATAGCCGGCAAGCTGCGCCGGCGAAAAAAAGTCCATCGTGTTCCCCTCCGGTACGGAACTCGCGCCGAGGACACGGACGTCGCCTCCGGCGGCCAACGGGCATGAACCCTTTGGCATTCCAAGAGGGCATGGACGAATTGGCGAAAAGAGCGTGCGGTCATAGACTGCGGGTCGGAACTTGGCAAGCGCGGGCGGCGGAGGGATATCCGCCGCCCGGCTTGCGGAGGGACGGGAGGGACGCGCCCCTCCCGCGTCGTCGTTAGATGGCGTCGTCGCCGGATTCGCCGGTGCGGATGCGGACCACGCCTTCCAGGGCGGAGATGAAGATCTTGCCGTCGCCGATGCTGCCGGTGTTGGCCGTATTGCGGATGGCCTCCACGACCTTGCCGGCCAGGTCGTCCGACACGACGACTTCCAGCTTGACCTTGGCGTTGAACTGCACCTGGTACTCGATGCCGCGGTAGGCTTCGACATGGCCCTTTTGGCGGCCGTAGCCGCGCACTTCGGTGATGGTCAGGCCGTGGATGCCGAGCTTGTCCAGGGCGTCCTTGACCTCGTCGAGCTTGAACGGCTTGATGATGGCTTCGATTTTTTTCATGGCGTTTCCCCTTGGCTTACCGATGCGTTTTCTGGAGGACGAAGTCCGGGTAGGCGGTCACGGCCACTTCGTGCTGATCCAGGCCCTCGAGCTCGTGCTCGGGCTTGACCCGCAGGGGCACGATCAGGTTGGACACCTTGAAGAAGAGGAACATGAGCACGAACACGAAGACGAAGTTGGTGACGGCACCGGTGAGCTGGGCCATGAACTGGCCGCCGTCGCCGTAGAACAGGCCGGTGACGCCGCCGGTGATGCCGTTGAGGCCGTCACCGTAGGTGCCGTCCGCGAACAGGCCGACGGACAGCAGCCCCCAGGCGCCGTTGACGCCATGGACCGACACGGCGCCGACCGGATCGTCCACCTTGAGCACCCGCTCGACGAAGAACACGCTCACGCACAGCAGCACGCCGGCGATGGCGCCGATGATGACGGCCGACACGGAGTTGACGAAGGCGCACGGCGCGGTGATGGCGACCAGGGCGGCCAAGAGGCCGTTGGCGGCCATGGAGATGTCGGGCTTGCCGTAGAACATCCACATGTAGACCATGGAGCTGAAGGCGCCGGCGGCCGAGGCCAGCATGGTGTTGGTGGCCACCACGCCGATGCGCAGGTCGGTGCCGGACAGGGTGGAGCCGGCGTTGAAGCCGAACCAGCCGAAGGCCAGGATGAAGCAGCCGAGGACCGCCATGGGAATGTGATGGCCGGGCAGGGCGTTGGGGGTGCCGTCCTCACGGAATTTGCCCAACCGCGGTCCCAGGCAGATGGCGCCGGCCAGGGCCGTGACGCCGCCGGTCATGTGGACGACCGAGGAACCGGCGAAGTCCACGGTGCCGTGGCCGAGGGCGAAGTTTTTGCCCAGGGCGGACAGCCAGCCGCCGCCCCAGACCCAGTTGGCGTAGAGCGGATAGGTGATCATGGAAATGAAGAAGCCGAAGACCACGAAGGACTTGAACGTCCAGCGTTCGGCCATGGAGCCGGTCGGAATGGTGGCCGTGGTGTCCATGAACACCATCTGGAACAGGAACAGGGTGAAGATGACGGCATCATAGGACGCGCCGGACAGGAAGAAGCCGGTGGTGCCGAACAGACCGAATTCCTTGCCGCCCAGGGTGATGGCGAATTCGTTGGACAGGGCGCCGGCGCCACCGAGGCTGGCCACGCCGCCCACGCCGCCCATCTGCAGGGCGAAACCGCAGATCCAGTAGCCGAGCATGCCGATGCCGTAGATCATCATGTTCATGGCCATGGTGTGGCCGGCGTTCTTGGCCCGGGTGAAGCCCGTTTCGGCCAGGGCGAAACCGGCCTGCATGAACATGACCAGGAAGCCGCACACCAGGGTCCAGACCATGTTGATGGAGATGCGGTTATGGCCGATGACGTCGGCCAGCTTGGCGGCCAGGGGTTCGTTGGGGGCCAGGGAGGCCATTTCCTCCTTGGTCGGGGCGCCGTTGGTGGCGCCGACGACGTCGGCCGCGCCGCCGATGGAAGCCCCGGAGGGGTCCGAGACCGGCGCCTTATCGGCGATGGCCGTGAGCGGCAACGCCATGAAAGCCAAAAACAAGGCCACGATGCACAAGGAAAGTGTTTTTCGCATGGTGTTCTCCAATTCCCAGGGTTATGCGGGCCTGGCTGCCCAGGCCGGAGACGAACGACGATCAGGAGTCACAAGCGAATGCCCATCAAGAAGAATCGAGGAGCGGGAACATGGCAGGCCTCCTGGCGAAAGTTTGTATCGGCGCGATGCTGGTCGGAAAGCATATTTGAAGCCATTTTGATAATGCCTTGAATTCTGTATTTTTTCGAAAAGTCGTCGGCGGGAGATGCCAAAAGGATTTGGTGTACGACAAATTTGTTGTAGTTTGGTCACATTTTTGGGCCTGCACGGTATTCTTCCGTACAACCGACATTTTTCCGCAATACAAGCAAAGTCTCCCGGCCGAAAGTTTTCCATCAGATGTTTGCAAAGCTGTAATGTTTTACGGTATTGTGAATTCGTGGCCAAAATCGTTCGCCGCGGCGCATGGTCCCCGCAACGCGGCCGCTGCCGCGGCATTGCCGCACGTCCGTCCCCAGGCCTTCCCGTCTTGCCGGCCCTCCCGCCCCTGGCTTACAGTCGCGGGATGAGGTTGCCGCAATCGTACGACACTTTTGTCCCCTTGTCCTGGAACGGGCTGCACCTTTCCCACCCCTTAAACTGGCAGCCGGCCCGGCTCGGCCTGCGCTATCTGCTCCTCGCCGATGTCGACGGACCGGCCTTCGAGTTCAAATGGCGACCCGGAGCCGGCCGCGCCGGCATGACGGCGGCCTTGCGGGCGCTCACCCCCAAGGGCCAGGCCAGAACCGGCATGACCTTGCCGAGGCCCTGGCTCGACGCCTTGGCCGCCTATGAGTTGATGCCGCTGTCCTGGAACCGCGACGGGCGAAGCGGCCTGGGGGCGGCCCTGTTTCGGCCGGAAACCGGCACCGCCCGCCGTCTTTCAGGCCTACGGCGGCTCGGGCGGCCCCTCGCCCGAGCGACAGGCGGTGGTGGCCGACGTGCTGGCCGGGCTCGACCCCGATTGCCCCGGTCCGCCGGATTTCCGGCTCTATGGGCCTGACCTTCGCCGCGCCGCCGGGCTTTGTCCTGGCCTCCTTTACCTTCGTGCCGGGCCGCTTTTCCCTGGGATTCATCGCCGGACGCCGGCGGCTGGACATCGTCCGCCTGGCCCCGGCGCAAGTGCTGCTGGCCCGGGACGATTTGGGCACGGTGGCCCGGCTGGCCTTCGGCCTGGAGGCCTCCGTCCGCCCCGAACCGACCGTCCTCGCCGGCGTTCCCGCCGTCTGGCTGGCCAGCCGACAGGGCACCGGCCGTCTGGCCGGATTGGGGCGGCTCTTGGGCCGCCCGGGCCGCTTGGCGGTGGTCCGCCATCAACCGGATGCGGACAAACTGCTGGGCGCGGCCCTGACCGCGAAAAAACCGGTGGATCGCCAGTGGCTGGCGGCCGTGGCGGCGCGCTGTGTTTCCCTTTAAACGCCCACCGCCGCCCAACTCCGGGTTCTCCCGGCGGCAGACCCTGGCCATGGTGCCGGTCAAGAACCGCGACCTGAACGAGGAAATCACGGCCGAGGGGCTGGTGCGCCTGTCCCTGCCCGTGGGCGTGCGGCCGGCCCTGGCCGGCTTGGCCCGGCGGTTCGGCCTCTGGGACGGCCGCCCCTGCGCAAGACCGTGGAACTCGACGCCATGGGCACGGCCGTCTGGCAACTGCTCGACGGCCGGCGCTCGGCCGGAGAGGTGGCCGCCGCCCTGGCCGAACGCTACCGCCTGGACCCTCGCGAGGCCGAACTGGCCGTGGCCCAGTTCCTGCGTCTGCTCGGGACGCCGCGGCGCTATTGCCGTGCGGAGGGGAGAAAAGGATAGGGAGAAGATGCCTCCGGCGGCCGGGGGGCATGATGCCCCCGGACTCCCTCGCACCGCAGGGAGGGACCCCGGGCGACGGTGTAACGCTCCCCCTCGACGCGAGGGCGGGAATGCTTATGGTCTGTGTAGACGCCAGGAGGCAGGCCATGAGCAGGATGACGCGACGTGTTTTTCTCGGTGTGGCGGCGGCCGCGGCCCTGGTGCCGCGTGGCTGGCCCGGGCCGTGGCCGCGGTCTTTCCCGTGCGCACCGTGGAGGTCGAGGACTTCGTCTTTGATGCCGGGTCGGGCCTGGTGACCCGGGGTGGCGTGGGGCGGCCCTACGCCCTGGTGGTGGACGGGCTGGTGGAGCGGCCGCTCCGCCTGGACTACGCGGCCCTGCGTGCCCTGCCCCAGACGGCCATGACCGCCGATTTCCACTGCGTGGAGGGCTGGTCCGTACCGGACGTGGCCTGGCGCGGCCTGCGGCCGGCCACGCTCATGGCGTTGGCCCGCCCCAGGCCCGAGGCCCGCTACGTCATCCTGCACGCCCTGGGCGGCACCCGGTCCCGGCCGGGCGGCCTGGATCACTATGTGGAATGCCTGCCCCTGGCCGATTGGCGCAATCCCGCCCTGGGCTATCTGCTGGCCCTGGAGCTGGACGGCCGGCCGCTACCGGCGGACCACGGGGCGCCCTTGCGGCTGGTCTGTCCTTTCGATCTGGCCTACAAGGCCATCAAGTTCGTGACGCGCCTGGAGTTTTTCCGCCACGGCCCAGGACGGCTGGTGGACCCGGGCCAACGGCATCTATACCGCCTATGCGCCGGTCGAGCCGGAGCGGCTGCGGGTTCCGGACCCGCGGACGGCGCGTTAAGCCCGGCCTGTCGTCCGGCCAGGGCCGGGCGGGCAGGGGAGGCAACGTGCGTTTTCTTGAGCTCACCAGCACGGACCCGGCGTTCAATCTGGCCGCCGAGGAATGGCTGCTCCACACGAGTACGACCGACGTCTTCATGCTCTGGCGCAACGCCCGGGCCGTGATCGTCGGCCGCAACCAGAACACCCGGGCCCAGATCGACGAGGCCTACGTGCGGGCGCACGATATCGCCGTGGTCCGCCGGCTGACCGGCGGCGGGGCGGTCTTCCACGATCTCGGCAACGTCAATTTCACCTTCATCGCCCTGCGGGCGGGCGGCCGGGCCATCGACTTCCGTCCGTTCACCTCCCGGGTGGTCGAGGCCCTGGCCGCCATGGGCGTGACCTGCACCTTTTCCGGCCGCAACGATTTGGTGATCGACGGCCAGAAGATTTCGGGCAATGCCCAGCTCGTGGCCAAGGACCGGGTGCTGCACCACGGCACCCTGCTTTTCGCCGCCGACATGGCCGGCATCTCCGGGGCGCTGCGCGTCGATCCCAGCAAGTACCGCGACCGGGCCGTCAAAAGCGTGGCCCGGCGCGTGACCAACATCGCCTCCCACCTGCCCGAGCCCATGGCCGTCACCGACTTCATGGAACGACTGATGGAACACGTCTCCCACGGCGCGGCCCTGGGGGACCGGACCCTGTCCGCCCCGGAGACCGCCGCCGTGGCCGGGCTGGCCGAGCGCAAGTACCGCACCTGGCAGTGGAACTACGGCGTTTCCCCGGGCTATGGCTTCACCCGGACCTGCCGCACGCCGGGCGGGGTCGTGGAGGTCCACCTCGACGTGGTCGAGGGGACCATCCGGGCGGCCCGCATCTTCGGCGAGTTCTTCGGCTGCCGGGATATCGCCGACCTGGAAGCCAGGCTCGCCGGTTGCCGCCACGACCGGGAGGCCCTGGCCCGCCGCCTGGCCGACGTGCCCCTCGGCGAGTACATGCGCGACGTGGAGCTGCCCGCCTTCCTCGACTGTCTGTTCTGACGCGGCCCCGGCCGCGCTCCCCGTCCTTCAGGCCGGTCCCCGCCCGGGGCCGGCCTTTTTCTCTGCGTTCGTCGGATGCCATCGTGCCGGCGGGCTCCCTGCGGACAGCCGATGCACGGTGAGGCAGGCTTCCGGCGCCGCTCCCTCTGTAGCAGCCGTCGGTCGGTTTGTTGCGTCACGCATTGGCAGCTTTTGCGTGATGCAATATTCTTGATGAAAAAACTCTGACATAGGGCGCTTGCCGCCATTGACAAGCGTATTGTCTGCGAGCAAAAGAAATTGCTAGAATCCAAAAAAATATTATTTTATATTAATGTAAACATAAGAAAGCGCATAATGCAAGAAAAATGCGCTGTTAGGAGCATATTACTCGGGGAAAAGACTATTTGACACGAATAAAACAAATTTCGTGATAGATTGCCAAAAAAATAAAAATTCCCTATCGCTGCACCATCAGGCAAAAAACTGTTGCATGCGTAAAAAAAGAATGCTTCGCGCTTGCAGTATAACGCAAATTCTATGTTAATATTAACATAGAAATGATGCGCCTGCGAGCCTGGTGTGGAGGTGGACGCACAGCATTTTGCCATATGGGGGGAGCGCTTCGGAACGATCCGTTCCGGTGAACGAAGTATATTAAAATTAAGCTGGGGACGCTGTGCTGGCCCCCACCTGGACCTCCCTCCGGGAGAGGGGGCGTTGCGGTTGTGTCGTCGCCGACACGGGCTTGTCATGGAAGATTTATGTTAAAATTAACATATCAAATACGCCAATACGCCGGGCTGGCGCGCTGGCTGCTGTTGCCGGGCGTGCTGGTCGCGGCCGTGGCCGCTTCCCTGGCGGTCGGCAGTTTTCACGTCTCCCTGGCCGATTATGCGAACGGGCTGCGGGGAACCTTGCCGGCGGACCGCCGGGCCGTGCTCGTCAATCTGCTGTTCGCCATCCGCCTGCCCCGCATCGTGGCCGCGGTCGTCATCGGGGCGGCGCTGTCCACCTCGGGCGCGGCCTTTCAGGCCCTGTTCGTCAATCCGCTCGTGTCGCCCTCGTTGCTCGGCGTGCTGGCCGGGGCTTCCTTTGGGGCGGCGCTGGGCATTTTGTTGTCCTGCTCCATGGTGCAGATCCAGGCGATGGCCTTCCTGGGCGGCCTGTTGGCCGTGGGCCTGGCCTTGATCCTGGTCCGCCGGCGCGGCCTGCGCTCGCGGGTCACCCTGGTGCTTGGCGGCATCATCAGCGGCGCCTTTTTCACGGCCTTGCTGTCCCTGGTCAAATACGTGGCCGATCCCGACAACCAGCTGCCGTCCATCGTCTATTTTCTCATGGGCAGCCTGGCCCAGGTGAATCTGAGCATGGCGCTCGGGGCCGGGGCGGTCATGCTTGTCGGCACGTGCGGCTTGCTGGCCTACGGCCGCCAGCTCAATGCCCTGAGCATGGGTGAGGAGGAGGCCCACTGCCTGGGCGTCAACGTGGAACGCACCCAGCTCGTCATCATCGGCCTGGCCACCCTGGTCGGCGCCCTCAGCGTGGTGGTCGGCGGCGTCATCGGTTGGGTCGGGCTGATCGTGCCCCATCTGGCCCGGCTGGTCTGCGGCCCGAACAATTCCCGGCTGCTGCCGGCCTCGGCGCTGCTCGGCGCGCTGTACCTGCTCGTGTTGGACGATATCGGCCGGACGGTGTTTCCGGTGGAGGTGCCGATCGGCGTGCTGACGGCGTTGTTCGGCATCCCCTGTTTCGCGGGCCTGTTCCGCTGGTCCGGGAGCGTCTGGCGATGAGTGCCGTCTTCACCCTGGAGCGGGTGTCCTTCGGCTATCGGCGCCGGCCGGTGTTGCAGGACCTGTCCCTGTCCCTGGCCGAGGGCCAGGTGACGGCCCTGCTCGGTCCGAACGGCAGCGGCAAATCCACGCTGATCAAGCTGTTGCTCGGCATCATGCGGCCGAGCCGGGGGCGGGTGCTGTTTCGGGGACGCGCGTTGGCCGCCTACGGCCGCAAGGAGCTGGCCCGGCATGTGGCCTATCTGCCCCAGAACCATCGGCCGGTCTTTGCCTACACCGTGCTGGACGTGGCCCTGCTGGGCCGGCTGCCCCACAAGGGCTTTTGCGCCCCGTTCCAGCCCCTCGACCGTCAGCTGGCCCGAAACAGCCTGGCCCAGTTCGGCATCGAGCACCTGGCGGACGTCCCCTACACCGAGATCAGCGGCGGCGAGCAGCAGCTGACCCTGTTGGCCCGGGCCCTGACCCAGGGCGCCGAGGTCTTCATCATGGACGAGCCGGAGTCGGCCTTGGATTTCGGCAATCAGGTCCGGCTCCTGGAGCGGGTCCAGGCGCTGGCGGAGCGCGGCTATACGTTTCTTTTTTCCACCCATTCGCCGGACCATGCCCTGCGGATCGCCCATCGGGCGGTGCTCATCCGCAACGGGCGGGTGCTCGGCGACGGGGTGCCGGCGGAGGTCATCGACCAGGAGAGCTTGGCCAAGCTTTACGACGTCGAGGTGCGGTTGGCCGCATTCGGGGAAGACGGCAGGGTGTGTCTGCCCCGTTTGCATGGGTGTGTAACCAGCAGTCAGTAACGCAGGGAGGATTTCATGGCGGGGTTTCGAACGTCCGTTACGGTAGTGGCGCTTGTCGTCGTGCTCGGGTTGGTGACGGGGGCCTTTGCCCAGGAGCAGTCGGCGCAGGACCAGCAGGAACCGTCCGGTAAAAAGTCGGCCTATACGCTGCCGGACGTGGAAGTGTCGGGGGAAAAACAGCCAGGGCCCATTCAGGAGCAACGCGACGAGCCGGCCAGCATTTCGGTGCTGTCCAAAAAAAGCATCGAAACCCTCGGCGGACCGGCCCAGACCGATCCCTATGCCGCGCTTAACGCCATCATGCCGTCGTTCTATTCCGAAAACATTGATCCCTATGGCCTGGTCAACGATTCCAGCGTACGCATTCGTGGCGTTTCCGCCTTCAACTTCGGCAGCCTGTCCCAGACGATCAACGGCGTGCCCATCGGCGTGACCACCGGCAACGGGAACTCGGGCAATTTCGTGGACATGGAGAACATCAATACCGTGTCCTTGCTGCGGGGGCCGATTCCGGCCGACCACGGCTTCGGTTTCGGCGATGCCGGCGGCGCCATAAACCTGGAGGTGTTGGCGCCGAAATATCATCCCGGCGCGACCTTCGTGCAGAAATTCGGCTCGTTTAATTTCAACAGGACCTACGCCCGATTGGATTCGGGGCTGCTCCCGACGAATACGCGGATTTTCGGGTCCATCTCCCATTCCTATGCCGACAAATGGCGTGGGGTCGGCGATACCGACCGCATGAATTACATGGCCGGCCTGGCCCAGAACATGCTCGACGACCGGCTCAACGTCGAGGTCTATGGGGTGTATAACCGCTACAATCAGGACGAGTATCGACCGCTGACCTATATGCAGTCGACGTTTAAGAGCTTCTATCGCGGTTATGATTTCAACAAGAATTTTTACGGCAGTCCTTCTGCGGATTACGCCTATTACGGCTATAACCACCAGTACTTCGACCAATGGGGGGTGTTCGGTAAAATCGAGGCCAAGCCCTGGCAGGGCGGCACCATTACCTTCCGCCCGTATTACGCCGGGGGCCAAGGGGCGTCGCTACTACTCGTCGGCCAACAGCGCCCCGTCGAGCGCCGGCACCATGGCCGTACAAACGTATTCCGTGCTTGATTTCCGGCAACGGCAATACGGTTATCTGGCGGAGATCGAGCAGAAGATCAATCCGGTGACGGTGAAGGTCGGCTACTGGTATCAGAACCTGTATCTGTTCCCCGGTCCTCCGGGGTCGATCCGCATGTTTCGGTTGAGCGGCGCGAGTTCGTACTTCCAGAACTGGGGGGCCATCAACTACATCGGTGACCGTATCTTCCATTCCCCCTACATTCAGACCAAGGCCGATCTCGGTCCGGGTGCATTTGACGGGCGGCCTGCGCTATCTGTCCGTGACCTTTCCCTTCATGACGGCCTATAACACGGCAGGCGTTCCGGACGGTTCCTACGATGATATCCTTGATTCCGGGTTGAGCATCAATCAGAAGTTGAGCACCAATAGCTCCATGAAGGATGTCTGGCTGCCAACGCCGGCGTCAGCTTCGACGTCACGGACCATTTGACCGCCCGGTTCATGTACGGCCGCAACTATGCCTGTCCGCCCCAGGGACCTTTCTACAACACCTATAAGCAAAACATGGCCAAGTTGCTGGCCAAGGGCATCACGCTCCAGAAGTTCTGGGATAGTGCCGATCTGGAAACGTCACAGAACTTCGATGTCGGCCTGCGCTACGATAACGGCACCGTTGTCCTGGCCCCGACGTTTTCTATTCGAAACACTACAACAAGCAGGTGACCGAATACAGTGACAGCGTCGGCGGGTCCTACACCCAGACCGATGCCGAGGCCGAATCCATCGGCGGCGAGTTGGAAGCATCCTGGCGCGTCCGGAAATGGCTGACCCTGTTCGGGTCCGCTTCCTATAACCACTATGCCTTCACGAAAAACCTGCATACCGCCCTCAATTCGAGTCTCAACATTAAGGGCAATATCGTGCCGAATACGCCGGACTGGATGCTCAAGACCGGCTTTACCGCAACCTACAAGAACTTCACGGCCACGCCGCTCTACCGGTACGTCGCACCGCGCTACGGCGATATCGAGAACAAGCAGCGGGTGGATGGCTATCATCTGTTGGATCTGTCGCTCACCTATACGATTCCCGACTTGTGGCGGAGCAAGGGCGTGACCTTCTCCCTGGACTTCCAGAACATTCTGGACCAGCGCTATATCACGTCCATTCGGACCGGCGACGATAGCACGGAAGATTCGTCGATCTACTATTATCCCGGTGCGCCGTTTAATGTCGTTGCCGGCATCAAGCTGGAGTTCTAGGAGCGGGCATGACCACGTTTGTCCGACGCTATCATGCTTCTGGTGGCGGTGCTTCTTGGCCTGGCCTGGGTTCCGGCCCGGGCCGGGGAGGCCCCGCCGGCCGGACGCCGCGTCATTACCGATATGTGCGGCCGTACGGTCAGCATCCCGGCCCATATCGCCCGGGTGGTCACGGCGGAAGGCACGCCGTCGGTCAACGCCACCCTGTTCGCCTTGGAGCAAGGGCGGCCTGATCGTCAACGGCCTGCCCCCGGGCATGCAGGGCTCCCATTGGCAGTATCAACTCCTGTTCGCGCCGCAGCTGGCCCACCAGCCGGCCGTGTCCGCCCATGGCGCGTCCTGGGTGCCGAACCTGGAGGCGCTCCAGGCGCTGCCCCATGACGTCGTCATGGTCGTCACGCCGGCCATGGCCCAACTGCTGGCCGATCGGGGGTTTACCGCCATTTGTCTGGGCTGGAGCAGCCCGGTCACCATGCTCGGCAGCATCCGACTGCTGGGCGATATCCTGGAATGTCCCGCAACAGAGCCAGGCGTTTTTGGACTACTATCAGGGCGTGCTCGACCGGGTGGACAAGCGCCTGGCCGACCTGCCCCCGGCCAGGCGGCGCTCGGTGCTCTATCTGCGGACCGAGGGGCCGAGCATCAATACGACCATCCGGGACGTGGTCACCCACGCCGGCGGACGTTACGCCGCGCCGCCCGACCTGCCGCTGCCGGGGCTGGACGTCAACGCCGAGCGCCTGCTCGCCTGGGACCCGGACGTGCTGTTGGTCATGGACCCCGCCGGCGTGCGCCGGATCCTGCACGATCCCCGGTACACCACTCTGCGGGCGGTCAAGAACAAGCGGGTGTTCGCCGTGCCCTCCGGCGCCCTGGCCTGGAGCCATCCCACGCCGGAGCGGGCCCTGGGCATTTTGTGGATGGCCAAGCACTTCTATCCGGAGCGCTTCGCCGATGTGGATATGATGCGGGAGGCCCATGCCTTTTACGCCCGGTTTTACGGTAAGGACCTCACGAGAGCGCAACTGGCCGATATCATGCATGAAGACCAGGAGAAACCATGATGCCTGGCGGCCCGCTCGCCGCGCCGCCGACCAGGCGGTCCGAGGCGGGCTCATCGCGCCGAGCGGCTCCGTTCGGGGAGGACGGGAGGGTCCTCCCCGGAGGGTGCCGGGCGGTCGCCTGCGCTTCGCGTCACGATTTTATATGAAATCGTGACGGCTTGCATTTTCCCCCAGTCTGTCTACAGGGCGAGAGGAACGGACGAGAGGGGCGGTGCCGGCGAGAAGACGCCCCCGGGACGCGCCGCCGGACGGCGCCGAGAAACGGCCCCTGCCATGGACACGCCCCTTGCCGTGAGGCGCCGGGGCAAACCAGGAAGATCACATGCTGCACGATGCACAGGATGTCGCGGTTGAGGAAAACGCCTCGGGATGGATTTTCGACGAGGCGGTGCGCACGTTGCGCCGGTATTACGGCGCGGGACTCGACACGTTGCGGATCGAGCGGCTGGTGGTCGGCGTCTTCGTCACGGCCGTCAAACTGTCCAACGGCTGCGGCGGCGTCGCCTATACGCCCCCGGAGATTATCGAGCACGCCGGGCGGCGGGTGCTGCACGACTATGCCACGTCCATTCGGGGCATGACCGCGGCGGCCGTGGCCCAGGGTGGGGATATCGGGCCGTTTTCGCCGGTCATCCGGCTGGCCACCCTCAATGCGTTGTCCGTACCCATTCTCGACGAGCGTTCCCGGGGATGCCCCTCGGATGATCTGGCGGTCTACCGCCCCCTGGTGGTGGGACGCCGGGTCTGCATGGTCGGGGCCATGATCCCCCTGATCGATCGGCTGGCCGAGTTGTCGCCCAAGGCGATCCTGGTGGCCGACAAGAAGTACGAGACCCTGGAGGAAGTGAAAAAGGCCACCGTGGTGCCCTTGGACGAGCTGCCCGCCACCCTGGCCGGCTGTGATACGGCCATCCTGACCGGAGCCACCATTCCCAACGGCAGCATCACCGGACTGCTCGACATGATGTCGCCGCGGACCGCGGTGGTGGTGACCGGGCCGACCGGCGGGTTCGTGCCCGAGCCCTTGTTCGGCCGGGGCGTCGCCCTGGTCGGCACCACCCTGGTCACCGATGCCGACCGGACCGTGGACATCCTGTCCGAGGGTGGCGGCATGTATCATCTTTTTGACGGCTGCCTGCGCAAAATCAGCCTGCCCAATACCCCGCGGCTGCGGGAGTTGGGCGTGCTGTCGGCGTCCGTCTGAAAAAACAGCGCAAAGGAGCAAGCAATGGAGGAGGAACAGGCCCGGACCTATCAGCGGCTTCTGGAAGAAGCGGGCCGATTCCACGGCGATATCTGCCGGGGCATCGAACTGGGGACGCGGATGACCATGGCCGGCTTGGAGCGGATCGGCATCACCGATCCCAAGGGCAAGGACCGCAAGCGGCTCATCATCTTCGTGGAGGTCGACCGCTGCGCCACGGATGCCATCACGGCCCTGACGGGCTGCCGGCCCGGCAAGCGGAGCATGAAGGTGCTCGACTACGGCAAGATGGCCGCCACCTTCGTCAATATCGAAACCGGCCACGCCGTGCGGGTGAGCCTCAAGCCCAAGGAGAACCAGGACCCGGACCGGTCCTTTGATACCTACGAGGACGACGAACTGCTCAACATCATGGATGTCGATGTGAACCTCCGCCCCGAGGATCTGCCCGGACGGCCGGTGCGGACCTGTACCTGCGCTCGGTGCGGCGAGAACATCATGGATGCCCGCGAGGTCGTGGTCGACGGGGAGACCCTGTGCCGGACCTGTTACGAGGGCAAGGCCTACTATCGACCGCATGGAGGAAACGGCACATGCGCGAAATGACCGATAAGGACGCGGATTCGTTTTTGTCCGTCAGCCGGAAGGTGTTCGCACCGCTGTACCCCTTTTACGCCGACCGGTTCCTCAAGCGTTCGGGCATCACCCGGGGGGTGTGCCTCGACCTCGGTTGCGGCGGCGGGGACCTCGGCCTGGCCGTGGCCGCCCAGAGCGAACACGCCCTGGTGCTGCTCGACCAATCGTCGACCATGGTCCAGGCCTCCACGGAGCACGCCGCCGAGGCGGGCCTGTCCGGCCGCACGTTGGTCCTGGAGGCCGACGTCCATCATCTGCCCCTGGCCGACAACTCCGTGAACCTCATCGTCAGCCGGGGCTCGGTCTGGTTCTGGAAGGACCTGCCGCGGGCCTTCGCCGACATCTACCGGGTGCTGTCCCCGGGCGGCCGCACCTTCATCGGCGGCGGACTCGGTTCGTCCGAGATTCGCAAGACCATTTGTCGGGAGATGGCCAAGGTCAATCCCAAGTGGCACGAGGACGGCCCGCCGGCCGCCCGTCCGGGTCCGCGCCCCCAGCGGCACGAGGAGCATTTGCACGCCGCCGGCATTACGACCTTCCGCATCACCCGGGATGATCCGGGACATTGGATCGAAATCTGGAAGGAAAATTGAGGATGCGCTTCGGGCCGCCGGTCGCCGGCGGCCTTTTTTGTGGGCGAGGGGAAAAAATTACCCATCGGCTGGTGACAAAAGCTACAGTTTGGGCTATAGCCTCCTACGGTTGAATTCCCTCATAACCCTTAACCGATAGGAGACACACATGAAAGTCAGCGCCCGCAATCTGATCCCCGGCACCGTGAAGAAAGTGAACATCGGCATGGTCAATGCCGAAGTCGTCATCGAAGCCGCTCCGGGCGTCGAGATCGTGTCCATCATCACCAAGGAATCCGCCGAGGCCATGGGGCTGTCGGCCGGCGCCAAGGTGAAGGCCATGATCAAGGCTTCCAACGTCATGGTTGTCGTGGACTAGCGAAAAACGGGCGGCCTCGCGACCCGGCGGCGCTTGTGCCGTTCGCATCCGGGGTGGGAGGTGACGCCGCGTACTTGCGGGATGTCCGGACCGGTCTCCCCGGACATCCCGATTTTCCGGCGGTGTGTCGGCTTGCGGACCGTATCCTCTTGGTGATACCTCCCTTTCTTCGTCCACCGTGCAGCACCATCATGAGGATGCGATGCCTACCAGCGCCCGCAACGTCTTTTTCGGTAAAGTCACTGCCGTTCGGGAAACCCCGCTGTTGACGGAAGTTACCTTCCAGCCCCAGGCCAACTACGCGGTGGTGTCGATCATCTCCACCGAAAGTTACGAGCGTCTGGCCTTGCGCGAGGGCGAGCCGGTCATGGCCATCGTCAAGGCGCCGGGCGTGCTGGTCGGCAAGGGGCCCAAGGGCGCCATCAGCACCCGCAACTGCTTTCCGGCCGGGTGACCGACATTCGTCGGGACGGCGCCGTGGTGGAGGTCCTGGGCGAGCTGGACGATGGTACCCCCATGTGCGCCCTGTGCACGATCGAATCCCTCGAACGCCTGGATATCAAGGAAAACGACGCCGTGTGGTTTTTCTTCAAGTCCATCGGCGTCATCCTATCCGCCGAGAACCGCACGCCCCAGAAGACGGACGCCGAACGCTAGTCCGGCTGTCCCCTCAGGCGCCCAGCCGGCCCGCGTCCACCGTGGCCTTGCGTTCGAGCTTGGACCAGCCCATCTCCCGGCCGCGCAGCGACGCCATCAGCGTGCGCAGCGCCACCACGTACATGAGTTGGCGGTAGAAGAACCGCTGCAACACCAGCCAGACCAACAGCCGTTTGTCTTCTCCCCGCTCCAGCAGGAAGGCGACCAGCCCGGCCAGAATGTCGGCGGCCATGAACAGGGCGTAGTAGAACAGCACCCGCAGCAGGACGTCCGGCGTCCAGGTCGCCGGGTGCCACAGCCAGGACACCCAGGCCGCGAGACAGGTATAGATCAGCCACAGGTCCATGATCGGCGAGACGAGCTGGAACAGGATCTGGTAGAGCCAGATGTTGGGCAGGCCGAGGAAGGCCAGGAAGCCGTAGCGGGGCATGAGCAGCGCATCCTTGTGCTTCCAGGCCACCTGCAACGTGCCGAACATCCAGCGGAAGCGCTGGCGGATGAAGCCGTGCAGGGTGTCCGGGGCCTCGGTCAGGCCCACGGCCAGGTCGTCGTAGGCGACGACATAGCCCATCCGCTCCACCTTGAGCGTCAGGTCCGCGTCCTCGGCCAGGGTTTCCTCGGAGAAGCCGCCGGCCCGGTCCACCACGTCCCGCCGCCAGGCGCCGACCGCCCCGGGCACCACCGTGACGCTGTCGATGACGGTCAGGGCCCGCCGGTCCAGGTTCTGGCTGGTCACGTATTCCAGGGCCTGGCAGCGGGTCAGGAAGTTGACCCGGTTGCCGACCTTGGCGTTGCCGGCCACCGCCCCCACCCGGGGATCCACGAACCAGGAAGCGAGCCGCAAAATGGTGTCCCGGGCGAAGACCGTGTCCGCGTCCAGGGTGATGACGATGTCGGCCTGGGTCAGGGCGATGCCCCGGTTGAGGGCCGCCGGCTTGCCGGCGTTTTCCTGGCGGACGATGGTGACGAGCGCCTCCCCGGCAAAGGCCTCCCGCAACACCCGTGAGGTGGTGTCGGTCGAACCGTCGTCCACCACGATGATCTCGAAGGCGGCCGGATGCTGGCAGGCCAGCAGCGAGCGCACGGTCTGGAGCACGACCTTTTCCTCGTTGTAGGCGGGCACCACGACCGCCACGGAAAAGCCGCTTCCCGCTTCCAGGGGAGGGCGCCGCCGGCCGTGGATTTTTCCAGGATGGCCAGGACGACCACGAGCAGCAGTCGGCCGATGCCGAGGATCGTGCCCAGAAAAAACAACCACTGCAGTCCGGCCGACCAGAGGAAGAGCAGGAAGAAGCCAACCCGGTTGCCCAGGGCCACCAGCGGATTCTCGCCCTTGGTGAGCGGCATGATGGCGTCCTGGGGCTGCCCCAGCAGTTGGGACACGGTCACGAAATGATAGCCCTTGGCCCGCAGGGCTTCGATGATCCGGGGCAGGGCGGCCACGGTCTGGGTGCGGTCGCCCCCTGAGTCGTGGAGGAGGATGACGTTGCCTTCGCCGGATTCGGCCTGGCGGACGGCGGTCTTGACGATGGTCTCCACGCCCGGCTGCTTCCAGTCGCTCGGATCGATGCTCATGCCGACGAACACGTAGCCCTGGTCGCTTAAGGCATCCATCGGCCGGACCTGGTCCTCGGTTTCCGGTTCGCTGTCCTCGCCGTAGGGCGAGCGGAACAGGTGGGTCTGGCGGCCGAGGATGCTTTCGAGCAGCCGCTCGGTGGCCGACACTTCCAGGCGCAACTGGGTGAGGGAGACCTCGGCGATGTTGGGATGGGTGTAGGTGTGGTTGCCGATGTCGTTGCCGGCGGCGAAGGCGCGGCGCACCAGCTCCGGATGCTTTTCCGCGTTGTTGCCGATGATGAAGAAGGTGGCCTTGACGCCCTCCTTTTGGAGGATGTCGAGGATCTGGGGCGTATAGCGCGGGTCCGGGCCGTCGTCGAAGGTCAGGGCCAGGGCTTTGGGGGCGAAGCCGTGCCGTTCGATGACATAGGGGGAGGGGGGGAACCTTGAAGCTTTCCTGGGTGATGAGCCCGGCGGCCGGGTCGAAGGTGATCGCGCGCTGGCCGATGCGCGGCCGCTGGGTGATGGTGAGGATTTCCCCCTGTCCCTCGTAGTCCAGGTCGTAATCGAACCGGATTTCCTCCAGCTTTTTCGCGGCGTCCGCCCCGGGCGACCAGTTGAGGCCGAAGAATTTCCAGATGCACGGGTCCTCGCCGCCGAGACGCCAGAGGGCGAAGCCGGCCGGTCGCAGCGGCTTGGCCGTCAGCATGGCGTTGAACACCGTGGTGGCGTCCATCAGCCAGACCTCGTGGAGCTGGTCGTTGTCGTCCTGATAGCTGAAATGCGGATTGCCGGAGGCCGGATCGAGCCGGATGTCGCCCTCCGAATCCTTGGCCGTGAGCACCGCCTCCTCGAAGGTCTTTTCCGTCGCCGGCTTGCCCTTGGGCCAGTCGTAGGCATAGCTGCCGAGCGCCACCACCAGCTTGTTCGCGGGATCTCGGCCGCCCGGGCCCGGAGCGCCTTGGCGTACCAGCCGAGGCCGGCCAGGGGGCCGGGTTTGCTGGTGGCCCAGTGCTCGTCGTAGGCCATGATGATGACGGCATCGACATCTCCCCGAGCTTGCGGTAGGGGAACCCCGGTTCGGTGGCCGGCACGTTGACCGAAATGGTCAGGCCCTGGGCGTGGGAAGGCGGCCGTCGCCTCGGCCATGAAGCGCAAGAACGGCTTCCAGCCCGTGTCCGGAAGATCCTCGAAGTCGATGCTGATGCCGGCAAAGCCGTTTCGCCGGACGTAGTCCAGGCAGGGAGGCGACGCAACGGGCGCGGGCGGCGCTGTCGGAGGCCATCTTGACCACCAGGTCGCCGCGCCAGGTCATGTCGATGAAATTGTTGACCAGGGGCGTGATCGGCAGGGACGGACGGCGCGCCCGCAGGAAATGGAGCACCTGTTCGGTCTTGTCCGGGCTGTCCTCGCGGATGCCGCCGTTGCCGTCGGTCAGATGTAGCCATTCGGGGATGAGCTGGTCGAGGTTGCCGCTGTTTTTGCGTAGTGAACTGAGGCTGGCGTCGTCCCAGTTGACGAAAAAGCCGATGGCCTTGGGGGCGTAGGGTTGGGTGGGGACCGCCTTGGCGGCCAGGGGCGGCCGCCGCCTGGTGGCGCGGATTTCCCGGGCCAACACCCGCTTGAGCTTGGCCAGCCGGGCGTCCTGCCGCTTGGACGGCTTGGGCAGGGCCGGCGTGGTGTGGCGGCGGTGGGGCAGAAACCGGGCCGAGGGCAGGGACAGGGATTCCAGGGCCGGGTTGAGCAGGACGCTGCCGACCAGGACGATCAGGGCCGTGGAGATCAGGGCCGCGGCCACGAAGGCTCCGGCTTTTACCCTGGGCCACCGCTTGCGGGCGGGGTCGAAAAGATCGGACGGATTTTGGTTGTGGACACGGTAGGGCTCGCAACAGGTGTGACAACGTGGTGCGCTCTCGCGGGCACGGGGTCAAATGATATTCTTGAGAGCTTTCCGAACCGCCCGAAATGGCGAAGCGTCTTTCGCGAGGACGGCAGCCGGGCCGGCCTTTTTCGTCCGTCCTGTTGAAGCGTCTGGGCCGGGATGCTATGGTGGCCTTCCTACTGTCTGCCTTCTCCCGATGGGCGTCACACCAATGGAGGTTGCCATGGCCGAATGCGAATGCCTTCCCCGCTGTGTGTTTTTTAACGACAAGATGCAGAACATGCCCGCCGCCGCCGGGTTGCTGAAAAAGCGTCTGTGCCAGGGCGACAACAGCCACTGCGCCCGCCACATGGTGCTGATGGCCCTGGGCAAGGAAAAGGTGCCGGCGGACCTGTCCCCCAATCAGGTGGACCAGGCCCAGGCCCTGATCGCCAAGGGCTGATTCCGCCCGATCCCGCCGCCTTTCGCGCGAGCCCCGTCCCTCCTGAACGGGCGGACGCTTGACAACGGTTCGATATCGAACCATATCCCGCCCATGCGCTCCGTCATGGTGATCGATCTGATCGCCCGCATCCACGAGCGGGCGGACGCCTTCCTGGTGGCCGAGCTGCGCCGGCGGGGGCTGACCGGACTGGTGCCGTCGCACGGCAGCATCCTGGCCGCCCTGTACCGGCTCGGGCCGTTGCCCATGGGGCGGCTGGCCGCCTGCATCCGCCGCAAGAAGAACACGGTCACCACCCTGGTACGCAAGCTCGCGGCCGCCGGCTACGTCGCCTGCCGCAAGGACCCGGACGACAGCCGGGTGACGCTGGTGTGTCCGACGGCCAAGGCCGAGGCCTTCCGCGAGGAATTCGCCGTCATTTCCCAAGTGCTTGTGGACCGAGCCTGGGGCGAGATGCCCGAGGTCGACCGGCAGGCCGTAATGGCCGGCCTGGAGGGCTTGGAAGCCAATCTTGGGTGATTGTGTGCCGTAACAGGTTCGGCATCGAACCAAAAGGAGTTGCCGTATGCATCAGCACGCGCTGGCCATGTTGGAGAAGGGCAAATTCGTGTTTCTGGCCACCTGCGAGGACGGGAAGCCCCATGTCCGGCCGTTCGGGTTCATGGGGGAGCACGAGGGCAAGCTGTGGTTCTGCACGGCCACCAACAAGGCGGTCTATGCGCAGTTGGCCCGCAATCCCAACGTGGAGCTGGCCGTGACCACCGTGCCCGACATGCTGACCCTGCGTATCCAGGGGCAGGCGGCCTTCGCGGACAACCGGGCCGTGAAGGAGGCCATCATGCAGCGAAGCGAGGTGGTGCGGTCGATCTACACGTCGGCGGACAACCCGGTTTTCGTGGTGTTCTCCATCGAGCACGGCGAGGGCACCATCACGGACATGAAGGGCAATCCGCCCGAGCACTTCACGCTGTAGGGAGCGGGGGACCAAGACCAGGGCGCTGCCCCGGACACTACCTGACGAGGGTGCTCCTATGCCTCCGGCGGCCAGGGCGCTGCCCTGGACCTGCTGGGGGGAATCATTCCCCCCAGCCCCCCTGCATGGGGGCGCGGAAGGGTAGCCCCTGGAGGGCGGGCTGTCGGTGGCGGTTGTCCTGGGATGTCCGTCCGGAATCGGGGCGGCGGCACAAGCCGCCAAGCCGGCTTGACACCGCCCCGATTCCGGACGGACCAGGCCGTCGCCCTGCGGGCGAGGGGGCAGGCGCATCGGCCTGTCGTGTGACCGGGATAAAAATCGTTTTTACGTCCAGGGGGACCGGGGGGAATGATTCCCCCCGGCCGCCGGAGGCATCTTTTCTTCCTATGCCGTCAGCGCCAGGGCGCGTTCGATGCGGGCGAGGACGCGGTCGCGGCCCATGACGGCCATGGTCTCGAACAGGCCGGGGCTGGCCGTACCGCCGGTGATGGCGATGCGGATGGGCTGGGCCAGGAGCTTGAACTTGACGCCGGTGGCGTCGAGGTAGCCCTGGACCGCTGCCTCCATGGACGGCTGGTCGAAGGTGGGGAGCCCGGCCAGCAGGTCGCGCACCTTGGTCAGATGCTCCAGGATTTCGGGCGTGTAGTATTTTTTCACCGCCGCCATGTCATAGTCCAGGCTGTCATCGGCCGCCACGAAGCAGGCGGCCTTGTCGGCCATTTCGATCATGGTCTGGGCCCGGGGCTGGAGCAGCGGCACCACCGTGGCCAGATAGTCGAGGTCCTGGTCCGGCAGGCCACGGCGCATGAGAAAATCGTTTAAGAGTACGGCCAGGCGCGAAAGCGGGCTTTCCTTGATGTAATGGGCGTTGAGCCACAGGAGCTTGGCCTGGTCGAAGACGGCCGCCGAGGAGCCGAGGTTCTCCGTGGAGAAGAGGTTCACCATCTCTTCGCGGGAGAAGATCTCCTGGTCGCCGTGGGACCAGCCCAGGCGCACCAAGCCGTTGAGGATGGCCTCGGGCAGGAAGCCCTCGGTCTCGTACTCCATGACCGCCGTGGCGCCGTGGCGCTTGGACAGCTTTTTCTTGTCCGGCCCCAGGATCATGGGCACGTGGCCGAAGCGGGGCAGGGGCAGGCCCAGGGCGTTGTAGATGTGGATCTGGCGCGGCGTGTTGTTCAGGTGGTCGTCGCCCCGGATGATGTGGGTGACGCCCATGCTGGAGTCGTCCACCACCACGGCCAGGTTGTAGGTGGGCGAGCCGTCGGGCCGGCGCAGGACCATGTCGTCGAGCTCGGCGTTGTCGAAGGAGACTGTGCCCTTCACCATGTCGTCCACCACCGTGGCTCCGGTGACCGGTGCCTTGAGGCGGACCACCCGGCCGGGGCCGGGTCCCAGGCCGAGCTCGCGGCAGTGGCCGGAATACTTGGGCTTGAGGCCGTTTTGCCGGGCCTGCTCGCGCATGGCCTCCACCTCTTCCGGCGTACAGGAGCACCAGTAGGCGTGGCCGGTGGCCAGCAGCGTGTCGATGGCCTGGTTGTAGAGGTCGAAGCGCTGGCTCTGGTAGGTGATGTCCCCGTCATGGTCGAGCCCGAGCCATTCCATGGCGTCGAGGATGGACTGGGTCATTTCCGCCTTGGAGCGGGTGAGATCCGTATCCTCGATGCGCAGCAGGAACTTGCCGCCGTGATGACGGGCCAAAAGCCAGTTGAAAATGGCCGTGCGGGCGCCGCCGATATGGAGATAGCCGGTGGGGCTGGGCGCGAAGCGGGTGACGATGGTGGACATACGGGCTCCAAAAGGCGAAAAAGGGGAGTCCCATGAAGGGACTCCCCCTGATGTTGTGATCTGGGGGAAAAGGCTAGACGGCCTCGACGCCCTTCAGGCCCGGCACATCCTGGAGCAGGAGCCGCTCCACGCCGTCCTTGAGGGTCTTCTGGGCCATGGGACAGCCATGGCAGGCTCCGGTCAACCGGACCTGGGCGATCCCGTCCTCGGTGAGGGCAACCAGTTCCACGTCTCCGCCGTCGGCCTGGAGCGCGGGACGAATCTTGGCCAGGGCGGCCTCGAGCGCTTCTTTCATGGGAATATCTCCTTGCTGGTTGGCCGGACGGGCTGACCGGCCTAGGAGCCCGGAGGTAGCGTCTTTGCCGGATGGCGTCAACCGGCCGACCGCGGATGCGTCGCCTCGGGGATGGGCAAGCGGGTCAAGGCGTGCTACAGATCGCAAAAATTGATTCCTCCCGGTGCCTGCCTGCCGGTTCGGAGAGCCTGGATGCTCAAGAAAGTCGTATCGCTGACACTCTTTTTCTCCCTCTTCTTCCTGCTGTTCACGTCCCTGGTGGTGTTCGTCGAACCGCCGGCTCGGGTGGCCTCCTGGGCGGACTGGACCTTTCTGGGTCTGTCCCGGGAAAGCTGGGACGCCGCCCACCTCGGTATGGGACTGCTCTTTGCCGTGGCCGGCATCATGCATCTGGGTCTCAATTGGGATACGCTGATCGACCACCTGCGCGACGCCGACGGCGCGGTGGTGGTCTTCACCAAGCCGCTCGTGCTTGGGGCCATCGTGTCCCTGGCCGTGTTCATCGGCTCCCTGGCCGGCTTTCCGCCGGTCCGGCAACTGGTGATGCTGTCCGATTTCATCAAGGGCCGCACGGCCGAGATCTACGGCGAACCGCCCTATCCCCGGGCCGAACGGGCCTCGCTGGCCGAGTTCGCCCGGCGCATGGGCATCGGCCAGGACAAGGCCCTGGCCCTGCTGCGCCTGCGCAACATCAAGGCCCAGTCGGCCGACCAGACCCTGGCGGAAATCGCCCGGGACAACGGCGTGGCCCCCGGCGGGGTGTTCGAGGCGCTGAAAATGGTCATGGAGCCGTCCGGCGGCGTCACGCCCGGTCTGCCCAAGGACCCGCCTCCCGGACTCGGCCGGCGGAAGCTGTCGGATATTTGCGAGGAATACGGCCTGGACGTGCGGTCGGTCATCGGCCGCCTGGGAAATGCCGGCCTGCGGGCCCAGTCGGCCTGGACCCTGGCCGAGGTGGCCAGGAACAACAACGCCTTGCCCATTACCGTCTACGACGTGTTGCGCAACGAAAAGACGGTGCCGGCGCCGGTGGCGGTGGAAACCCCCGCCGCCCAGCAGCCGGCGCCGCAGCAGCCGATCGCCCAGCAGCCGGCGCCGCAGCAGCCGATCGCCCAGCAGCCGGCGCCACAGCAGCCGATCGCCGAGGCCGCGCCGTCACAGCCGGCGGCGCCGGTCCAGCCGGGCTATAGCGTGCCGTCGACCCCGTCGGGGCCGACCGCCGGGCCGGGCACGCCGGCCGAAACGCCGTCCGCCCAGCCGGCCCTACCCACGACGCCGCCGCCGGGGCTGGAAAAGATGATGCTGCAAACCTACTGCCGGGAATACAACATTCCCCTCAGCACGGCCGTCAGCCGTCTGGGCAAGCGGAACATCACGGCCTTCGGGGACATGACCTTCGAGGAATTGTCGCTGGAGAACAACCGGACGCCGGCGGACATTCTGCGGCTGGTCAACGGGCAGCCGTAGACGCCCCGTCGTCTTCCTCCTGAAGCCGGGCGAGCACCTGCAACAGCGCGCGGTGCTCCACGGGCTTGGCCAGATAGCCATCCATGCCGGCGGCCAGGAAGCGTTCCCGATCCCCGGACATGGCGTAGGCCGTCAGCGCGATCACCGGCAGGGGCGGCCACAGCCCGTCCCGGGTGCCGTGGCGGATGGCGGCCAGGGTTTGCAGGCCGTCCATGCCGGGCATCTGGATATCGAGCAGCACCGCGTCCACCGGCTGGCGGGCCAGCACCGCCAGGGCTTCCTGACCGGAGGCGGCCTCCAGCACGGTGTGCCCCTCCCGGCGTAAAATCTTGCCCTCGGCCAGCCGGTTGACGGGCTCGTCCTCGACCAGCAACAGCCGGAACGCCCGCTCGGGCCGGGCCGGCGCCGCCGTTCTTTCGCTGCCGTCCGGCGCCGAGGCCGTCATGAGAGGCAACGAGCACAGGACGACGGTGCCCAGCTCCGGCTCGCTGTCGATGCGAAGGCTGCCCCCCATGAGCGTGACCAGCCTGTCCACGATGGACAGCCCCAGCCCGGCCCCCTGGTAGGCCCGGGTGTTGGAGGCGTCCACCTGGGTGAAGGGCTCGAAAATCGTGGGCAGCTTTTCGGCGGGAATGCCGATGCCCGTATCCGAGACCGCAAGCGTCAGGCAGATCCGACCCGCCTCGGCTTCGGGCCGGGCGCAGGCCTCCAGGCGCACCTCCCCGGTATTGGTGAACTTGATGGCGTTGCCGGTCAGATTGAGCATGATCTGGCGGATGCGTCCCTCGTCGCCCAGAAGCCAGGCCGGAACCGAGGCGTCGATGGCGGTGGTCAGGGTCAGCCGCTGCTGGTCCAGGGCCGTCTTGAAGATGGTCCTGATGGCGTCAAAGATGCTGCTTAAGGCAAAGGGCGCCTGGGACAGGGCGAGCTTGCCGGATTCCACCCGGGACAGGTCCAGGATGTCGCTTAAGAGTCGGGTGAGCTTCCGGCCGGAATCCAGGGCCGTGTGCACGCAATCGGCCTGATCGTCGTCGAGGGGCGTGTCCTCCAGCAACTGGAGCATGCCGAGCAGGCCGTTTAGGGGCGTTCGGATCTCATGGCTCATGTTGGCCAGGAAGGCGCTCTTGCTCTTGTTCGCCTCCTCGGCCGCCTCCTTGGCCGCGGCCAGCCGGGCCTCGGACAGGCGCAGGGATTCCTCGGCCCGTTTGCGCTCGGTGATGTTGGTGAACATGCCGAAGGCGCCGGAAAATCGCCCGGCCGCGTCGTATTCGCTGCTGACGGCGATCAGCACCCAGAGTTCCGTGCCGTTGGTCCGGCGCAGCCGCCGTTCGTAGAGTCCGCCGCCGGGCGGCAGGAGCTCCTGGCGGACCATGGCCATGTGCAGCTCCCAGTCCTCCGGGAACAGGAATCGCCGCACCGGCAACCCGGGCATGACGGCCGGATCGCAGCCGAGCATGGAGGCCATCACCGCGTTGACGTAGGTGGTGCGCCAGCGGGCGTTGACGGCCCAGACGCCCTCGGTGGCGGTTTCCACGAACCGCCGGTAGCGGCTTTCGCTTTGGGCCAGGGCCCGCTCGGCCTCCTTGCGGGATGAGATGTCGCGGATCATGCCGACCACGTAGCGTTCGCCCCGGCCGTTCACGTACAGCGACTTGCGGGTCATGAAGGTGTGGTGGCGGCCGTCGGCGTCGAAGGCGGTCTCTTCGGCCACGTCCTCGGAGCCGCAGGCCATGACCATGGCGTCCTTCTTGATGGAGGAGGCGCCGGCCCGCCCCGGGAAGATGGTCTCGGCCTTCCGGGACAGGATGTCCCGTCGGGCCAGGCCGGCCAAGGAGCAGAAGGCGTCATTGACCATGGTGAAGCGACCGGCCGGGTCCTTCACGTAGAACGGGTCCGGCATGGTGTTGATCACCCGGTCGAGAAAGGGGTCGGGCGGCCGGCGGCCTGGACGACGCCAGCCGCGCCCGACCGCCAGGGCGGCGGCCAGGACGAGGACGGCAAGCAGGGCTGTCAGCACCCAGGGCAGGTCCATGGCATCCCTTTCGTTGCGCCGGTCGGCGCGGACAAAACAACCGTTCCCTCCGTCCCGGACACGTGCCGGGGCGGATGCCGGACACGGCCGTCATCCGTCGGCCGCCGGCGCGAGCCTTCAGGGTTCGGGGGCGGCCCCGGGAGCCGGCTTAGCCGCCGAGGGCGGCCAGCGTCTTTTCCACGGGACGGCGTTCCTCCACGACCGGGGCCGGCTGTCCCGAATCGTGCAAGGCCTTGGACACGTAGAGTCCGCAAAAACAGGCGCCATGTTCGGCGACGTCCGCGTCGCGGTAGGCGCAGGGGCAGACGATTGTCCCGGTCCAGGGCGAAGGTGCCCCCGGCCAGGCGGCAGGGGCAGGCCATGTAGCCGTAGCGTTCCTTGTTGACGAGCAGCGCGCGCACCAGATCCATGGTCATTTCCATGTCGGCGTTGAAGTAATTGCCCTTGGCTTCCTGGATCGGGCGCAGCTTCTCGTAGAGTTCCTGAGCGGTCATTGGTTCGCGCACTCCTCGATGGCCTTGTCGATTTGTTCCTGGTGGAAACCGACGACGACCGTTTTGCCGATGACGATGGTGGGAAAGGACATGGATGGGTTCAGCCGGCGGATGACGGCCATGGTGCCGGCCTTTTCCTCGTTCGGGAGCGTGTCCACGTGGATGCAGCGGTACGGCAGCGAGCGCTTTTCCAGGTATTCCTTGGCATGCTTGCAGTGGATGCAGGTGGACAGGGCGTACACTTTGATTTCAGGGGGCATGATTCGAACTCCTTCGACGCGATAGCGCGCTATCACGGTTTGGCTATTCGTTCATGAGGTATTCCCTTTTCCAGACGACGGGTCAAGCGGGAAAGGGGGTAGGTCAGCAGCAGATACAGCGCGGCCAGGGGCAGGTAGGCCTCGAAGGTCTTGTAGGTGGTGGCGTTGACCATTTCGGCCGCCTTGGTCAGCTCCCGGACGCTGATGATCGACAGCAGCGAGGAATCCTTGATGCAGGAAACGAACTGGCCCGTGACCGGCGGAATGATCCGTCGCACGGCCTGGGGCAGGATGACGGCGATAAGGGTCTGGCGGTGGGAAAGGCCGGTCGACAGGGCCGATTCCCACTGGCCCCGGTCCACGGATTCGATGCCGGCCCGCACCATTTCCGAGATGTAGGCCCCGGCAAAAAGGCCCAGACAGACCGTGCCGATGCCTATCGGGCTGTCCACGTGGATGACCACGCCCACGCAAAAATAGAAGATGAGCACCTGCACCAAAAGCGGCGTTCCCCGAAAGAGCTCGACGTAGAGGGTGGACAGCTCGGTCAGGACCACGTTGTCCGAGACGCTGGCCAGACCCGAGGCCAGGCCCAGGAGCAGCCCCAGGACGATGGACCCCAGGGCGACGGCGATGGTGATCCACAGCCCGTCCCAGAACAGCCGGCGGTAGGTCCAGGTCACGGACCAGTCCCAGGAGTAGTCGATTCCCGACAGGGCCAGCCACAGGAGCAGACCACCCGCCGCCAGCAGGGCCAGGCGCACCTGGATGCGGACGGCCCGCCGGCTCATTGGTGGAGCTGCCCGGCCGGGAAGACCAGAATGTAGGGTTCGCGGACGCCGAAGTCGGCCGTCAGCCGGGCGGCGATGTCCTTGGAGACGTCGCGGTGGGTCGAGACCAGATAGGCCGTATTGGCTTCGGTCTCCACCTGCCCCTTTGCGTTTTTCCAGGCCCCGGCCCCCTGGCCGAGCCGCGTGAAGCCGCCGTAGGTCGCGGTCAGCCAAGTCTCGAAGGCGGGCCGTTTCTCCGCAGCGCTGGTGCCGTCGGCCAGGGTCGTCGGCACCAGGAAGAAATGGACGAAGACCATGCGGGATTGCGCCGCCTGTACCGCCGTGGCGGAAAGCAGGACGAGCAGTCCCAAAAGCAGCAGCGAACGCACGTGGCGCATGGCGCCCTCCCGCGAGGCGTCCGGCGGAACGGTCGGCCGGCTCCGGGCGCCGGTCCCGCCGGGTGGGCCCTACTTCTTGGTTTGGGCTTCCCGCATGAGCGCTCCGAAATGCCGGTCGTAGAGGGCGTGCAGGGTGCCGTCGTTTTTGATCGTGGTCAGGAACATCTCCAGCCATTGCCACAGGTCGAAATCGCCCTTGGGCAGGGCGATGCAGAAGGGCTCGTAGGTGAAGGGCACGAGCATGGCCCGGGTGGTCTTGGGATGCTGCCGGTGATGCTTGGCGATGGAAAGCTGGTCGTAGATGAAGGCGTCGGCCCGGCCGGCCACCACGTCGGCGACGCAGGCCGTCTCGTCCGGGTAGCGGTTGATGGTGGCCTTGGGGAAGTGCTTGGTGACCGCCACGTCGGCGGTGGTGCCGGTCCGGACGGCGATGACGCGTCCGGCGGCGTTGAGGTCGCCCATCTTCTGCACGTCCTGGGCCTTTTCGATGCTCAACAGGGCGCACAGGCCGGTGGTGTAGTAGGGCGAGGTGAAGGTGATGGACTTGGCCCGCTCCAAGGTGCCGGTGATGCCGGAGATGATCAGGTCGATCTTGCCGGCGGCCAGGGCCGGGATGAGGCCGGTCCAGGCCATGTCCTTGATCTCCAGCTTGACGCCGAGCCGGTCCGCGACGGTCTTGGCGATGTCCACGTCGAAACCCTTGGGCGTGCCCGAGGCGTCCACGTATTCGAACGGCCAAAATTTGAGTTCCATGCCGACGACCAGGGTGCCGCGTTCGATGATCTTGTGGAGGTTGCTGCCCTCGAAGACGGCGAAGGGCGTGGTGTCGGCGAGCGCCGTGCCCAGGCCCAGGGAAAGGATCACGACGGCAAGGCAGAGGCGGCGGCAAAGGCTGCGCATGGCAATATCCTCCGGGTGCGTGGCGATCAGGAATGCGTGCGGTCCCGGCGAACGGACCGGACCCGGTCGTCGGCGGGCCGCAGTATAGCACATCCGCCGGGAAAGGGAACCCGAATCGGGCCTAGGACGCGCATCCCGGCGCCACGGCCTCCCAAATGATGTGGGCTACCGTCTCCCGCGGGGCGGTGGCGTCGACGATGACAAAGCGCTCGGAATGGCGGGCGGCCAGCGCCAGATAACCCTGGCGCACCCGAGTATGGAAGGCCAGATTTTCGGCCTCGAAACGGCCCTCGGCGTCGGTGGCCCCTTGGCGCCGGTTGCGGTCCCGGGCCCGGGCGAGTCCCTCGGCCGGATCGAGGTCGAGAAGGATGGTGCGCTCGGGCCACAGGCCGTCCACGGCCATGGCGTTGAGCTGCTCCAGGGCGGCCAGGTCGAGGCCCCGGCCGGAGCCCTGGTAGACGGTGGTGGAATCGGCGTAGCGGTCGCACAGCACCACCCGGCCGGCCGCCAGGGCCGGACGGATGACCGTGGCCGCGTGCTGGGCCCGGTCGGCCAGGTAGAGAAAGAGTTCGGCCCGACTGGTCAGGTCGCGGCTTTTCATGGACAGCAGGATGGGGCGCAGGGTGTTGCCGAGTTCGCTGCCGCCGGGTTCCCGGGTCAGCAGCAGCTCGCGGCCCCGGGCCTCCAGGGCCTGGGCCAGCAGGCCGATCTGGGTGGATTTCCCCGAGCCTTCTATCCCTTCAAAGGTAATGAACACTGGGCGACGTCCTTTTCCTTCTCCCGGGCTTTTCCCGGCTTGGCCTCGGGCGTTTCGCGCGGGGCGCGCACGGGATTGTAGAGGTAACGCTCCAGGGTGCGCACGTAGGGAGACCATTGCCCGGGGGCGTCGGATTCGAAGGAGCCGAAAATCTGGTTCAGCTTGGCGTCGATGTTGTCCGCGAAGTGCAGGACAAAGGCCTCGGCCGTCTGGGGCTGGCGGGGCGAACCGAATTCGTATTGGCCGTGGTGGGCCACGAGGATGTGCTTGAAATGGAGGGCCAGCGCGGGCTCGACCCCGGATTTGGCCAGGATCGGATCGAGCAGCTCCAGGGACATGACGATATGGCCGAGCAGCCGGCCGGCGTCGGTATAGTCCCGGGCCGGTCCCGGCGTCAGCTCCCAGGCCTTGCCCAGGTCATGGCAGCAGGCGGCGGCCAGCAGGGTGTCCCGGTCCAGGGCCGGATAGCGTTCGCAGATGGCCAGGACGAGCTGGCACACGGCGAGGGTGTGTTCGAGCAGGCCGCCCCGGTAGCCGTGGTGGACGTTCTTGGCGCCCGGCGCCTCCAGGAGGCGCGGCCGGAAGTCGGGATGGGTGAGCACGGCGGCCACGAATTTTCGCCAGGGGGCGTGGGCGATGCTGGTCCGGCACAGCCCGGCGAGCTTTTCCAGGAGCAGTTCCGGCGATTCGCTGCTGGAGGCCACGAACTGGGACATGTCCGGCGAAAATTCCTCGGCGGGCAGCACGCGCAGCCGTTCCACGTTGATTTGCGTCTTGTCGCGGTAGCTGCCGACCTGCCCCTCGACCCACACGAACTGGCCCGGGCGCAGATCGGCGTAGTCCTGGGCGGCTGGGCTCCAGATCTTGGCCTCGACCTGGCCGGAGACGTCTTCCAGGACCAGCGTCCAGAAGGGACCGTTTTTCGCCTGGCCGAGCCTGGCCTCGCCGATGCAGAAGATGTCGGCGAGGGATTGCCCCGGGGCGAGTTCGGCAATGAAGCGTGTTTTTTGCGTCACGATGGCATCACTGGTTGAAAACCAACGCAGGGTGCCTGCCGGGGCCACGGTTGTCAATCCCGGCGGCCTTCGGCATAGTGAGGCATTCATGGGTGCCACGCGGAGGCGTGGCGTGGGGGGGGCATGCGCATTCTGTTGACCAATGACGACGGCATCCACGCCGTGGGTATCCGGGATTTTTTCAAGGCCCTGACCGCAGCCGGCCATGAGGTCCATGTGGTGGCCCCCATTTCCGAGCAGTCGGCCGTGGGCCACGCCATCACCATCGCCATGCCGCTTCGGGTCAAGGAGTTTCGGGAAAACGGCTTCCATGGCCTGGCCGTAACCGGCACGCCGGCCGACTGCGTGAAGATCGCCCTGACCACGCTGTTGTCCGAACCGCCCGACGTGGTGGTGTCCGGTATCAACGCCGGGCCCAACGTGGGTGTGGACATCCTCTATTCCGGCACCGTGTCCGCCGCCACCGAGGGAGCGCTCATGGGCTATCCGGCCGTGGCCGTCTCGGCCGACGATTTCGCGCCGACCTGCATGGTGGAGCAGGGCCGTTACGCCGCCGACTTCATCGCCGGCCGGCCCTGGGAGGTGGCGCCGCCGCGCTGCGTCCTCAACCTCAATTTTCCGAACCGGCCGGTGGCCGAGACCTTGGGCCTGAAGATCTGTCCGCCGACGCCGGCCGTGTTCAAGGATTGGTACGTGACCCGCCAGGACCCGCGCGGCCGGAACTATTACTGGCTGACCGGCATCATTCCGCTGGAAGCGCTGGCTCCGGATACCGACCGCGCCCTGCTGTCCGCGGGCTATATCACCCTGTCCCCCCTGCGTTTCGATTTCGGGGATGCCGCCACCATGCGGCGCCTGGACGAACGGTTGGCCGCAGGCGGCGCGCCGAAGGAGGATGACACGGAATCCCGTGTTGGGCTATCATGAGCTACCAGTTGTTGTCGTCTCCATCGGGCGGCGGCCAGGCGCCCCAGGACGCACGCCCCGACGCGGCCTCTTCCGCCGCGATGGATTCGCCTTGGGGCGTGAGACCCTGCGGGAGCGGCATGAACATCCTCATCGTGGATGATTCCGATTCCTCGCGCCTGCTTCTGGCCACCATCCTCCGGGGGGCCGGCTACGAGGAACCGCTGTTCGCCAAATCGGCCGGCGAGGCGCTGTCCATGCTGGAGGGCCTGTGCCACCAGCAGGAGGCCCCGGCCGTGGACCTCATCCTCATGGACGTGGTCATGCCGGACATGAACGGCATCGACGCCACCCGGCTCATCAAGGCCGATCCCCGGCTGCGCGACATTCCCATCATCATCGTCACCGTCAAGGACGAGGTGGCAAGCCTGGAACAGGCCTTCGAGGCCGGGGCCATGGATTTTCTGGCCAAACCGGTCAACAGCATGGAGCTGCGGGCCCGGGTGCATTCGGCCCTGCGCCTGAAGGAGGAGATGGATCAGCGCAAGGCCCGGGAACGGGAACTGGAGGCGTTGACCCGCAAATTCGAGCAGCTCTCCAATCTGGACGGCCTGACCGGCGTGCCCAACCGGCGCTGCTTCGAGAACGTCTTCCGCAAGGAATGGCTGCGGGCCCGGCGCGATGGGGCGTCCTTGTCGGCGCTCATGATCGATATCGACTACTTCAAGATCTTCAACGACACCTACGGCCATTTGAAGGGCGACAGCTGCCTGCGCCGGGTCGCCGAGGCCATCCAGCAGGCCCTCAAACGTCCCGGCGACTTCGTGGGCCGCTACGGTGGCGACGAATTCGTGGTCATTTTACCTGGTACGGATTTGGCCGGCGGCCTGTCCATCGCCGGCAGCATCCGGGCCAATGTCCGCGCCGCGGGCATTCCCTACGCGGATTCGAGCGAGGGCGGATTGGTCACGGTCAGCATCGGCATCGCCGGGGCCGTGCCCTCCATGAACCTGGAGCCCGAGGCCCTGCTGGAAGCGGCGGACGCCGCCCTGTACCGGGCCAAAAGCGGTGGCCGGCAGCGGGTCGAAGTGCATCCGCTGGGCTAGACGAGCAGGGACGGGAGAAGAACCATGCGCGAAAGCCTGGCGGCGTTGGTGCTGGGGATGGCGGTCCTGGCGGCCGGCTGCTTCGCGCCCCGGCCCGAGGTTCTGGCCCGCGACTGGCGGCCGCTCGGCCGGACCGGTCCCACCCTGGAAACCGCCTTGCTCCAGTCGCCCGGCCGGGCCAATATCGTGTGGGAAACCTACGACGACGCGAAGGCCGTCCAGGTGGTGCGGATGACCGTGGAGTACGACCCGGACGGAACGGTCGCTTTTTGTCCGGCCGCGCCGGCCGGTATGCGGCGGGCCGCCCGGGTATTTTTGGTCCTGGAGGTGACGGTTTCCCCCGACCGGACGGTCGCATTTTCCGGCGCCCGGGTGCAGGCCTACAGCGCCAAGGGGTATTTCGAGGAATATCCCCTTGATCCCGGCGTGATGGCCGATCTGGTGACCCGCACCTTCCCCCTGCCGTGCCCCAATCTCTTTTTGCCGAACTACCTCTAGTCGCGCCGCACGCGGCTCGCGGTCCCCGTCTTTTGTCGGCGTCTTTGCCGGACGCCGCCTACTTGCCCTTGCTGGCCTTGATGGCTTGTTCGAGCTCCTCGAAGGAGGGGCGCTTGTCGATGGGGATGGCCCGGCGGCCGGCTTCCAGGGCCACCGGCGGCGGATTGCCGCCGACGAAGGCCGTGAGCGAGGCCTTGGCCGTCAGCAGGATGGCTTCGGTTTCCTTGGCCCTGTATTCGATGTTGGTGGCGACCGGGGCCACGAAGCCGTAGGCGCTGAGCACGCCGAGGAAGGTGCCGACCAGGGCCGAACCGATGCTGTGGCCCAGCACCTCGGCCGGCTCGTTGATCTTGCCCATGGTGAGGACGACGCCCAGCACGCAGGCCACGATGCCGAGGCCGGGCAGGGCGTCGGCCGTCTTGGAAATGGCGTGGGCCGGCACCAGGGCATCATGAACCGTGGCCTCGATGTCGGCGTCCATGATCGACTCGAACTCATGGGCCTCGATGTTGACCGTGGAAAAGATCCGCATGGTGTCGCAGATGAATTCCAGGACTTCCTTATTTTTCTTGTTCTTGGCGAAGTTGCTGAAAATGGGGCTTTCGGCCGGCCGCTCCACGTCCTTTTCGATGGCCACCAGGCCCTCGCGCCGGATCTTCATGTAGAGTCCGGACAGGGTGGTCAGCAGCTCCAGGTAATAGGCCTTGCTGGTCATCATGGGGCCGAGGATGGACAGGGCGCCCTTGAAGGTGGCGCCCAGGGCGTCCTTGGGCGAGGCCAGCACGAGCTGTCCCAGGGCGCCGCCGCCGATCATGAGCAGTTCCGGGGGGGCCGCCGACAAGAGCAGGTCGAAGTTGCCCTTCTCCATAATGAAGCCGGCCAGGATGCAGCCTACCACAATGAGCACGCCAAGTATTGCGAACATAGCCTCGCCATGGCACCGTCCGGGCGCTAAAACTGGCCCTCGGTCGATTTGTCGTAGAGGTTGTCGATCTGCCGTTCCAATTCCTCGCCCACGGTCGGGGGCGGCTTGGGTGCGGCGGGCTTTTCCTTTGCTTTCGTCTGGTCCGCGTCGGCCGGCGTTTCGCCGGGCTTGGGTTGCCGGTAGAGCAGCAGACTGATCCGGCGGTTTTTCGGATCGAAGGGGTTGTCGGCCACGTAGGGCCGGGTATCGGCATAGCCGGTCACCCCGGCGATGTTGCCTTCGGGCAGGCCGTCCTGGACCATCAGACGGCGGGCCGCCAGGGCCCGGCCGGCCGACAGGTCCCAGTTGGTGTAGGTGCCGGAGTAGCGGTAGGCGTCGGTGTGGCCCTCGATGGCCACCTTGACGTCCTCCTTGCGGATGGCCTCGGTGACGGCGGCCAGGATGCGCTGGGCGTCCGGGGTCAGGCTCACCCCGCCCAGGTCGAACAAGGGGCGCTCGGCCTTGTCCATGATCTCGATGCGCACCTTGTTTTGGTCTTCGGTGACGGAAACCTGGTTGGCCAGTTCCGGGACCATTTTTTGGAGTTGTTGTGCGACCTGCTTTTCCAGGGCCTTGGCTTGGGCCTGGGCCTTGGCTTGGGCCTGATCGCCCGCCTTGCCCTGGCCGCCCGAGGGTTCCTTGCCGCCCTTGTCCACGGCCACGTCAGGCCGTTCGTTCTGGCTGCCGACCAGGGCGCCGGGCGGGCCCATGCCGCCGGTCACCATGGGCGTGGCCGAGGGACCGGGATTGCTGAAGATGCTGAAGTCGTTGAAATAGGCGGCCAGTTCTTCCTTTTTCGTTTGCGGGACCATGTTGAGGAGCCACATGAGCAGGAAAAAGGCCATCATGGCGGTGACGAGGTCGGCGTACGCCACTTTCCAGGAGCCGCCGTGGGCGCCTGCCTCGATCTTTTTCACCCGCTTGATGATGATGTTGCCGGTTTTTTGGCCCTGCTCGGACATGACCCCTCCAGGTCTTTCCTATCGGCCGACCGCCTGATTCTTTTTAGGGAGGCGAAATCCTTTTCTTCTCCCGCATAGCCCACGGTCGGGACAAAGGGCAACCGGGCGCATAAAAAAACGGGGCGGGGAATGACCCCCGCCCCGTCGGAAAAACGGTTCGCCCGTCCGGTATCCCGGACGCGCGTGCCCTTGCTACGCCGCTACGGCGGCTTCTTCCTTCGGCAGGACCAGCACGCGGGTCTTGACCTTCTTGTGGCGCATGTACTTCTCGAATTTGACCACGCCGTCGATCAGGGCGAACAGCGTATAATCGCGGCCCATGCCCACGCCCTCGCCGGGATGGAACTTGGTGCCGAGTTGACGCACCAAAATATTGCCGGCCAAGACGGCCTGGCCGCCGAAACGTTTGATTCCGCGCCGTTGGCCGGCGCTGTCGCGGCCGTTTCTGGAGCTGCCGCCAGCTTTTTTATGTGCCATGTCGGGCCTCCTTCAAGTGGCCTAGGCCTGGATGGACTTCACCGTCAGCTGGGTGTAGCCCTGGCGATGGCCTTGCTTTTTATGGGAATCCTTCCGCCGCCGCTTGTGAAAAACGACGATCTTGTCGCCTTTGACGTGCCCGGCGACGTGGCAGGTCACGGCCGCGCCGTCGACATAGGGGGCGCCGACCTTCATCTCCTGACCGCCCACCATGAGCACCTTATCCAAAACGTAGTCGGTGCCGGCCTCGGCTTTGAGAAGATCCACCGTGATGGTAGCCCCTTCCTGCACCTTATATTGCTTGCCGCCGGCCAAAACGATAGCGTACATAGTTGCTGACCTCCGATAGGGAAGAGGTGTTCTTTACAGAAGCCGGGGGGACGGTCAAGCCCTTTTTCCTCCGGCCGCGTCCGGCCGCCTTGTCGGGGGCCGCACGTCCGTGATAGCCGAAGACGCATCGAGAATCCAGCCATGTCCATACGGAATCCCGCCGATCTGCACATCCGACCGGCCGCGGTCGGGGACGCGCCGGCCATGGCCGCCGTGTTCGCCGCCGCCGTCATGACCCGGGCCATCTCCTTTTACGGCCCCCGCGAACTGGCCGCCTGGGCCGCCCTGGGCTCGGCCGAACGGTTTGCCGCCATGCTGGCCGATCCGGACCGGCAGCTTGTGGCGGCCGAGGCCGGGGAACGGCTGGTCGGCCTGGCCGGCCTGGAGGGCGGGGAGGTCGGCCTGCTCTATGCCGCGCCCGAGGCCCCGGCCGGCACCGGCACGGCCCTACTGGCCGCGGTGGAGGGGCTTGCCCGGACCCAGGGGATCGCGGTCCTGACCCTTATCGCCTCGCGCAACGCCTTGCCCTTTTACGTGAAGCGCGGTTTCGCCATCGTCAAGCCGGCCCGCCGCCCGCTGGCCAGCGGCGTCTCCCTGCCGGTCTGCCTCATGGCCAAGACCTTGGAACCCTGATGCCCCTTCGCTTTCCCCGAGGCGGGGGCCGGGGGCATCTTTTTCCCCCGGTCGTCTGCGCCCGTGCCGCTTTTCTGCTTGACGCCGGGGGGGAGGGGCGGTTCAAGAGGGGCGCATCGGATCGGGCGTCTGTCAGACGTAAAGGAGCGAGGTTTCGTGTCGTCCGCCACACATCCTATTGGTATTTTCGATTCCGGGGTCGGGGGCCTGACCGTGGTTCGCGCGGTCATGGCACGGCTGCCCCGGGAGAACATCATCTATTTCGGCGACACGGCCCGGGTGCCGTACGGCGTCAAGTCTCCGGAAACGGTGGCCCGGTATGCCGGCCAGATCACGCGATTTTTGCTGGACCGGCAGGTCAAGCTGCTGGTGGTGGCCTGCAACACCATGGCCGCCGTGGCCCTGGACGCCATCACCTCCATTGCCCCGGTGCCGGTGCTGGAAGTGATCGACGCCGGCGCCCGCAGCGCCTTGGCCGCGAGCACGACCAAGCGCATCGGCATCATCGCCACGCCTTCGACCATCGCCAGCCGGGCCTATGAGCTGGCCCTGCGGCGGATCGGCGGGCCGGATGTCTTTACGGCCGTCCGGGCCTGTCCGCTGTTCGTGCCGCTGGTGGAAGAGGGCTGGCTCGACCACCCGGCCACCCGGTTGGTGGCCGAGGAATATTTGCGGCCCTTGTTGGCCGAGCGCCTGGATACGCTGATTCTCGGCTGCACCCACTATCCGCTGCTGCGGCCGCTGCTGGCCGAGGTGGTCGGGCCGGGCGTGCGGTTGCAGGATTCGGCCACGGCCGTGGCCGAGCGGGCGGCGGCCATCCTGGCCGAGACCGGCCTGGAAAATCCTTCCGGGGAACCGCCGCGCTACACCTATCATGTGACGGATATGCCGCATCGCTTTCAGGAGGTCGGCCAGCGGTTTCTGGGCCGGCCCATGGACGACGTGCGGTTGGAACGCCTCTAGGTTCGGGGGCGACGCGGCCGCGTCAGGCGGCGACAAGGAGGGGGTATGGCCCGGATGCTGCGAATGGCGGCGACGGTGGCGGTACTGGCGTTGGCCCTGGCGGGCTGTCATCCGAAGACGCCGCCTCCGGCCTCGCCCGCCGCGAGTGCCGCCGAACGACTGGCCGCGGCCAAGGCGGCCCTGGCCCAGGACGATTGCGACCGGGCCTGGCCGGACCTGGCCGAGGCGGTCCGGCTTCAGCCGGGGCTGGCCGAGGCCCAACTGTTGCGCGGCATCTGCGCCTTCAAGCGTCATGACGCCGCGACCGGCCGGGAGGCCCTGTCCCGGGCCATGGCGGCCGATCCCGCCTCGCCGCGTCCCTACGAGGCCCTGGGCGTCGCCCTCTACGGCCTGGATCGCCGGGACGAGGCCCGAAAGGCCTTGGATACGGCCGTGGCCAAGGGCTCGACCAATCCCCGAACCTTCTACTATCTGGGAAATCTGGCCATGTTCGCCGGAGATTGCCGGTCGGCCTTCGCCGACTACCGTCGGGCCATGGTCCTGGATGCCTCGTTCACCCCGGCCCAGACCGAATTCGATGCCGCCCGCCTGGCCTGCGCTCACGGGGTGGCGCCCCGGCCCGTCGCCACGTCCGCATCCGGCCAGTAGGTCCGCTCCGCTGCCGGCTGTTGTCAAATCCGGCCGCCTTGCGTAAGAGCGGGGAACCCGAGTCGGCGGTTTTTTCCCGGTGCCCTTGACGTCCCGTCGCGCCAAGACGGCAGGGAACGTCCTCCCCGGGCCAACCCCTACCCTAAGAGCGCCATGGTTTTCAGCTCCGCTACCTTTCTTTTTTACTTTCTTCCCATCGTCCTGGCCGCCTATTTTCTGGTCGTGGGGTTTCCCCGGCTGCGCAACTGGGTCCTGCTGGCGGCGAGCCTCGTGTTCTATGCCTGGGGCGAGGGGGCTTACCTGCTCGTCATGCTGCTTTCCATCGGGGCCAACTACTCCTTCGGCCTGTGGGTCCACCGGGCCCACCAGCAAAGCGACGCCAAGGTGCAAATCGGGGTGGCCATCGCCTTCAACCTGCTTTTGCTCGTCATCTTCAAATATACGAATTTTTTCGTGGCCAACCTGAATCTGGTCCTGGTCCGGGCCGGGCTGCCCACGGTGGCCGTGGGGCAGGTGCATCTGCCGATCGGCATTTCCTTTTCACCTTCCACTGCATTTCCTATCTCATGGACATTTACCGGCGGCAGACGCCGGCCCAGCGCTCCCTGCCGACAACAGCCCTTTATATCTCGCTTTTCCCGCAGCTCGTGGCCGGCCCGATCATCCGCTACAAGGATATCGTCGAACAGCTCACCCGCCGCAGCGTCGGCGTCGAACGCTTTGCCATGGGGGCCAACCGTTTCGTCATGGGCCTTGGCAAGAAGGTGCTCATCGCCAATGTGGTGGGGCTGCCGGCGGACAGGATTTTCGCCGTCCCGGTCGACCATCTTTCCGCCTCCGTGGCCTGGTTCGGCGTCCTGTGCTACACGCTCCAGATTTATTTCGATTTCTCCGGCTATTCGGACATGGCCATCGGGCTTGGCCATATGTTCGGCTTCAAGTTCATGGAGAACTTCAATTATCCCTACATTTCCCGCTCCATTCAGGAATTCTGGCGGCGCTGGCACATTTCCCTGTCCACCTGGTTTCGCGACTATCTCTACATTCCGCTCGGCGGCAACCGGGCCGGCACGGCGAAGACCTACCGCAACCTGGTGTCGGTCTTTTTCCTGTGCGGCCTGTGGCACGGGGCCAGCTGGAATTTCGTCATCTGGGGCATGTTCCACGGCCTGTTCGCCGTCATCGAGCGTTTTCCCCTGGGCAAGCGCCTGACCCAGCGTTCGCGGATCGTCTCCCACCTCTATACCCTGCTGGTGGTCATGGTGGCTTGGGTGTTCTTCCGGGCCCCGACCCTGCCCGGCGCCCTGGGCTATCTGGCGGGCCATGGCCGGCCTTTCGCCGCACCTCGGCCTGGAGGCGAATCTCGGGCTCTACTGGAATTTGAAGACGCTGGTGGCTCTGATTTGCGGCGTGGTCGGCTCCACTCCCATCATCCCCTGGCTGGCCGAGCGGCGCGGGCGTGGCTGAGGACGGCCGGCGCGGCCGGTTCGCCGTGGACGCGGGCCTGGACGCCCTGATCCGGCTGGTGGCCCTGCCGCTCGTGTTCGGCTGTGCGCCATGTCCCTGGCCAGCGTACCCACAATCCCTTCATCTATTTTCAGTTCTAGGCGCCGTCCGCCCTCGGTGGTAGCCTGCATGGGCGCTCGGGTGGACGCGGTCGCGGCCGTCCCGGCGCCGCACCATGGAGGATGGCATGACGGCAACCTGTCGGGCCTTTGTGGCATTGCCCTGCCGCCGGCCTACCAGCAGGCCTTGGCGATTATCCGCGAGCGGCTGCGGCCGCTTGCTCCCCCGGACATGCGCTGGACCCGGCCGGGCAACTGGCATCTCACGCTGCAATTTTTGGGTGATGTGCCCCTGGCGGGGCCGGGCGGGCTGGACGAGGTCAAGGCCGCCTTGGCCGGGGTGCGCTTCGAGCCGTTCGTCCTGGCTGGGGCGGGCGGCGGCTCTTTCCCCGACGCCAAGCGGCCCCGGGTGGTCTGGCTCGGCCTGGCCGCCGGCGGCCAGGCGTGCGTCCGGCTGGCCGCCGCCGTGGCCGCGGCCCTGTCCCCCCTGGGTTTCCCGGCCGAGGACCGGCCCTTTGCCGCCCATCTGACCCTGGCCCGCATCCGGGCGCCGGACCGGGTCGGCGATCTGGCCCCCATGCTCCAGGCCCTCTCCGAGGTCCGGTTGCCGGAAACGCCGGTCAGGGACATCACCCTGTGGCGGTCCGTGCTTGCGCCCTCCGGCCCCCGCTATGCAGTCCTGGCCACGGTGCCGGCGGTGGTGGGGTAGGGGAAAGGGGGACGGGAAGATGCTTCCCCTGGGCCCCGCAAGGGGCAATGCCTGGCAATATATCGAAACCATGAAAGGATTCCAAAGGGCAAAGCCCTTTGGCCGCCGGAGGCGTTTCCCCCTGCGGTGCGATGGATAAAAAAACGCGCCGCCCCGAAGGGCGGCGCGTTCTCTACGTGACGCATGGGACGCCGCGGCGCGGCGTCCGGGGGCGGGCTAGACGTAGTCGCCCCGGTCGAACTTGATCTTCTCGGTGACGGCCATCACTTCCAGCTCGTCGGCCATGGAATTGAGGCCGGTATTGGCGCTGCCGGCCAGGCCGTCCTTGAGTTGCTGCACGCCGCTTTCGATGTTCTCCAACATGCCGTAGGCCCTCTTGAGCGAGGAGCCTCCCGAACCGGATGCCAGTTCGTCGGCGTAGTCTTCCCACTGGGTCAGCAGGCTGTCCATAGTATCCATGGCCGCGGTTTCGCTCGTGTTCGGCGTGGCCGCGGCATTGGCGGTCGCGTCGGTGGTGTCGGTTTCCTGACTGCCGGTGATATCCAGCGCCGCATAACCCGCCAGCACGGGTGCCGACAGGCCGGTCCCCTCGGTCGCCGTCCCGCCGATACGCTTGGCGAGGACGGAGGCGAAGTCGCCCGTGGCCTTCTTGGAATCCGAGGAGGTTCCCGTGGTCTGGGTCAAGGCGTTGATTTGGTCGGTCTGTATCTTCATCGTTTTCACCCCGTGGTGGATGTTGCCAATGACCTTGCAAGGAGCCTGCCAAGATCGGAATTTTCGCTAACCAGGCAGAATGACAAAGTCTTTACGAAACGGCCCCGGAAGATTTTTCCCTGGCCCTGGCTGGCCTGTCTCTTACATAGGACACGGGAAACGCCTTGTCTATTGCGTTTCACTTTGGCATCCTGGGCACTTCCGGGCCATGCCGTCCTATCGGCCGGTCCGGACAAAACTTGAGAGCCGGCCGTCCGGCCCTCATGAGGCAAGGAGCATCCGCCATGCCGTTTATGCAAACCATTTTGTGCGCGGTGGATTTTTCCGAAGGTTCGCCCGAAGTGGCCGAATATGCCGCCTCGCTGGCCACCGCCACCGGCGCGACCGTCGTGTGTCTGTACGTGGCTCCGTCCCTGGCCGAATACGTCGGGTTCAGCGTGCCCCAGGCCTCCCTGGATCACGTCGTGGACGATGTGGTGGCTTCGGCCGAGGATTCCATGGCCGCCTTCACGGGTGAGCATTTCAAGGGCCTTTCCGTCCGTGGGGTGGTCCGGGCCGGCTATCCGGCCGAGGAAATTTTGCGGGCCGCCGTCGAAAATCATGCGGACGTCATCGTCATGGGCACCCATGGCCGCACCGGTTTCGACCGGATGTTGTTCGGTTCCGTGGCCGAAAAGGTGGTGACCGCCGCCGAGTGCCCGGTTTTGACCATCAAGCCGCATCCGAGCGCCGTCTGACGCGGACGCGGCTTTTCGCGACGGCGCTGCCCGCCGTCCTTTGAAACGTCATCGTGGAGTATGTGCCATGCAGCCAAGTGAACGCGTCCGGGAGGACGTGCGGGAGTTTGCGCCGTACGTTCCGGGACTGTCCATGGACGAAATCCGGGAACGCTACGGGCTGAACCGGATCATCAAGTTGGCCAGCAACGAGAATCCGCTCGGCGCCTCGCCGCTGGTCAAGCGGGTGCTGGCCCGCAAGGCCGATACGGTCTTTCGCTATCCCCGCTCCGGCAATCCGGCCCTGGTGGCCGGGTTCGCCGCCGCGCACGGCCTGCCCGCCGCCTGTGTGGTGGCCGGCAACGGTTCGGACGAGATCATCGACCTCCTGGTGCGGGTGACGGCCCAGCCCGGCCGCGATAACGTGGTGGCCTTTTCGCCGTGCTTCTCCATCTACGTGCAGCAGACCCGTCTGTGCGGCGTCGAGCTGCGCCAGCAGCCGCTCGGACCGGATTTTCGCTTCGATTTTTCGGCCCTGACCCGGCTGGTCGACGAGCATACCGCGCTGGTGTTCGTCACCAATCCGGACAACCCCTCGGGCTATGCCGTGCCGGCGGACGAACTCATCCGGCTGGCCCGGGAACTGCCGGAAAAGGCCCTGCTGGTGGTGGACGAGGCCTACGCCGATTTCGCCGAGCCCGAGGCCGCGTATTCCATGCTGGCCCGGTTCGGGCAGTGCGACAACGTGGTGGTGCTGCGCACCTTCTCCAAGCTCTACGGCCTGGCCGGGTTGCGCCTGGGCTTCGGGGCCATGCCGGAATGGCTGGCCGACACCATGCTGCGGGTGAAGCTGCCCTTCAGCGTCAACCTGCTGGCCGAGGCGGCCGGACTGGCCGCCCTGGAGGACAAGCCGTTTTTGGAGGCCAGCCGGGACACCGTGGGTCGCGGGACGCCGGCGCCTGACCCGCGAGCTGGCCGATTGCGGCTGCCAGGTGTTCCCCTCCCAGGCCAATTTCCTCATGGTGACCCCGCCCAAGCCGGCCCTCGACGTCTACGAGGCCTTGCTCGCCCGGGGCATCATCGTGCGCTCGCTCAAAAGCTACGGCCTGCCGGACAAACTGCGGATCAGCATCGGCAACGACGAGGAAAATACCGCGTTGCTCGAAGCCATGCGGGATATTCTCCATCATGGCCGCTAAGCCGGAGACGCGCCATCTGCTGGTGACCATCGACGGACCGGCCGGGGCGGGCAAGACCTCGGTGTCCCGCCGGGCCGCCGGCGCCCTGGGGCTGGCCTATCTGGACACCGGGGCCATGTTTCGGGCCCTGGCCCTGCGCCTGGGCGAGGGCGGGCACCTGTTACCCGCAGGCGGCCATCGAGGCCAAGCTGGCCGCCTTGACCTTCGGCCTGCGGGGAAGGGGCGAGGAGACCACCCTCCTGGTCGACGGCGAGCCGCTGCCGGCCGAGGCCCGCACCGAGCGGGTGGGCGCCTGGGCGTCCAACGTGGCCACCTTGCCGGTGGTGCGGCGGCATTTGCTGGAGGCCCAACGCCGGCTTGGCCGGGAGACGGCGCTGCTGGCCGAGGGCCGGGACATGGGCACGGTGGTGTTTCCCGAGGCGCCGTGCAAATTTTTCCTGGACGCCTCGCCCGAGGTCCGGGCCCGGCGCCGGGAGTTGCAGCTCAAGGCCCTGGGCAAGCCGGCCAACTATCAGGAAATTCTTGATGCCATCCGGGCGCGCGACCATCAGGACCGCACCCGGGCCACCGCCCCGCTGGTGCCGGCTCCGGACGCCGTCATCCTCGACACCTCGGCCATGACCGAAGACGCCGTGCTGGCGCGGCTGCTCGCCATCGTCGAGGAAAAAAAGCGGGCGTCCGAAACCGTCGCCTCATAGGCCGCGACGGACGCCGGTCCGGACGGGCAGGCGTTTGGGGCCATAGCAACAAGGCGGCCGATCCTTGCGGATCGGCCGCCTCTTTTTTTGCCTGGGGAAAGGGCCTACGGCGTTACGACGGGGACCCGACTTTGCCGAAGGAGATGGAAACGATTTCGTAATGGATCTTGCCCCGGGGGGCGTCCACTACGATCTCATCACCCTCGAGCTTGCCGAGCAGGGCCTGGCCCACCGGGGAAAAGATGGAAATGGTGCCCTTGCTCGGTTCGGATTCGTCCGGGCCGAGCAGCGTGTATGTCTTGGACGCGCCGGTATCCACGTCCTCGATCTCCACGGTGGCGCCGAAGGTGACTTGCTCGCCGCCCAGGGTGGCCAGATCGATGACGTTGAAGCGCGGCATGCGCGATTCGATGAAGTTGATGCGGGCTTCGAGCATGCCCTGGCGTTCGCGGGCGGCGTCGTAGCCGGCATTTTCCCTGAGGTCGCCTTCCTCGCGGGCCTCCTTGATGGCCAGAATGACGGCGGGCCGTTCCTTCTTGAGCCGATCCAGTTCGCGTTCCAGGGACTTGAAGCCTTCAACGGTAATAGGAATGCTGTCCATCATCGTACCTTACCCAAAAAACGGTTGTCTTGTCGGGGAAACGAACAATAAGCGACCCCTTCCCGTCAGGGAGGGGTGCCAAAGGACCGGAGGAGGTCATAAATGTCCGGTCTCGAAGGCTTGTCTTCTAGCTGGTTGTGCCCCGGGCGTCAAGCCGGGGGCCGCGCCGGCCCGGCTTGTCTGGTCCGGCCGGTTTGGCATATACACAAACGGGCCGTGCCGGGCCGGCCGGTCCCAGGGAGGATTCCATGCGTGTCTATTTGGCCGGGCCGCTTTTCTCCGCCGCCGAACGGCGCTTCCAGGCGTCCCTCCGTGACCGCCTGAACGCCGTGCCCGGGGTGCGTGCCCTGTGGCCCGGTGATTTTTTTGTGGGGCTCGATATGGCGCGTCTCGGCGAGGGAGCCAAGGAGCATATTTTCCGCGGTTGCCGCGACGAACTGGACGCCTGCGACCTGGTGGTGGCCTGCCTGGACGGCACCCAAGTCGATGACGGCACGGCCTGGGAGCTCGGCTACGCCTTTGCCCGGGGGCTGCCGGTCTGGGGGCTGCGGACGGATTTTCGTCGGGCCGGCGATACCGACCAGTCCCTGGTCAACTGCATGATCGAGTGCTCGTGCAGGAAAATTTTCAAGGATGAAGATGCCTTGCTTGTGGCCTTGGCCCGGAGTGACGCCCCGTCCCGGCCGGCGGCCGGTGAAAACCTTGCCGGCTGACCAAAGTTTTATTTGCGCCACTCACCCCTTTGTTGTATATACCGTGACATTCCTTCTCTCGAACGCATACAAACATTTAGCCAAGGATTGAAGTCACTCATGACGGAAGTCGGTCGGGATCCGCTCCATTATCTGGAGGACAGGCTGTGCTGCCGCGTCTATCTGGACCGCGGCGGCAATGTGCAGCTCGGCTTTTCCAAGCGGCACGGACTGGAAGACATGATGACGGCCCATGGCATCGCCCGCTCCAATGCGGGCGTCTTGCGCGCCCAGTTGCGCCAGGACCAGGAGGTGGCCGCCCCGGCCGTCCCCGACGACGCCACCACAACCCTTCTCGAAAAATCGACGCCCGGAGCTTTTTGCCCCTTGCGCCCCTAGTCCTTGCCTCCGCAAGGAGGAACCTCCCGTTCGGGCCCCAGGGCTCCGTTGCCGTTCGCTGTCCCCACGGCCATCATGTCGGCGCCGCACGAAAGGCGTCCGGCTCGGGTCGTCTGCGTTTCCCTGCCGCGACGACGGCTGGACGTGTGTCGCGCCACGGCCCATCGGTCCGGCCGAGCGGAGGCAACACAGCGTCATTTTGCATACTATCGAGCGGGTATGGAGGACCTCGCCGCGGGGATGCCCGCGGCGGCGGTTATCGTTCCTTGGCGGCGTGTCGGCGTTCCGTCCCGAGTTCGTCCGAGACGGCCTCGCGGTTGACCGCCACCACCTCATCCAGCTTGGTCAGGGCGTCGATGGTCTGGTAGAGGTGGCTGGTGTCCCGGACCTCGATGCCGAAGACGAGCTTGGTGGTGCCGTCCACGTTGGAGTGGATGGAGCCGGAATGGATGTTCACGCCCTGATCGGCCATGCACTGGGAAATCTTGCCCAGCACGCCGGGGAGGTTCTTGGCCAGGATGGACAGGCCCGCCTTGTAGGGCTCGCGTTCGCGCTCGGTGCCCCAGCTCACCGGGATCAGCCGCTCGGGTTCGAGGTTCGGCACGTTGGGACAGTCGTGGGTATGCACGATCACGCCCCGGCCGTGGGACACGTAGCCCACGATGGGGTCGCCGTAGACCGGATTGCAGCATTGGGCGAAGTGGAGCAGGGCGTCGTCCACGCCCTGGATGCGCACCGCGTCGCCGGGCGAGCTCTTGGGCAGGGCCACACCCTCGGCCGGCGCCAGGTGCTGGTCGGCCTTGAGGGCGAGCGTCTCCGCCTCGCCGCCCTCCGGCTTGGGCAACAGCCGGCTGATGACCTTGCGCGGGGTGATGCGGGCGTAGCCCACGGCCGACAGCACGTCGTCCACGCCGGGTAGGGACATGTCCTTGGCCACCTGGAGGATGGAGCCGTCCTTGATGGCCTTGGGGATGTTCACGCCGTCCTTGCGCCCCTGCTTTTCCAGCATCTCCCGGCCCAGGGCGATGGAGCGCACCCGTTCCTCGGTACGGATGAAATGCTTGATGCGCGTGCGGGCCTTGGCCGTCTTGACGAACTTGAGCCAGTCGCGGTTGGGCCGCCGGTTCTTGTCGGTGATGATCTCCACCGTGTCGCCGTTTTTGAGCGGCGTCTCCAGCGGGACCAGCTTGCCGTTGACCTTGGCCCCGGCGCAGTGCTCGCCCACGGCCGTGTGGATGAGAAAGGCCAGGTCCACGGCGGTGCCCCCTTCGGGCAACTGCTTGACCTCGCCCTTGGGCGTGAAGACGTAGACCTCGTCCTGGAAGAGGTCGAAGCGCAGGTTGGCCACGAACTCCCGTGAATCCTTGAGTTCGCTCTGCCAGTCCATGATCTGCCGCAGCCAGGTGAACCGGGCCACGTCCTTGGGATCGAACTTGCCCTTTTCCCGCTCCTTGTACTTCCAGTGGGCGGCCACGCCTTCCTCGGCCAGCCGGTTCATCTCCACGGTGCGGATCTGAATTTCGATGCGCTCGCCGCCGGGCCCGACCACCGTGGTGTGCAGGCTCTGGTACATGTTGGCCTTGGGCATCGAAATATAGTCCTTGAAGCGGCCGGGCACGGGCTTCCAGATGGAATGGACCAGGCCGAGCACGGCGTAGCATTCGCGGATGGTGCCGACGATGACCCGGAAGGCCACCAGATCGTGGACCTGGTCGATGGTCAGCCCCTGGACGCGCATCTTGTTGTAGACGCTCCAGAGGTGCTTGCGCCGGCCGAAGACCCGGGCCCGGATGTGGTTGGGCCCGAGCAGGTCCCGGATGTGGCCGATGACCCGGTCGATGTAGCTTTCGTCCAGGGTGTGGTGCCGGTCCACGCCGGCCTTGATCTGGCTAAAGATATCAGGGCTTCAAGTACTTGAAGCTCAGATCCTCGAGTTCGGTCTTGATGCGGTGGAGGCCCAGCCGGTTGGCCAGCGGGGAATAGATGTCCATGGTCTCCTGGGCGATCACCGCCCGCTTGACCGGCTTCTGGTACTCCAGGGTGCGCATGTTGTGCAGCCGATCGGCCAGCTTGACCAGGATCACCCGGATGTCCTCGGCCATGGCCAGGATCATCTTGCGGATGTTCTCCGCCTGGGCCTCCGCTTTGCTCTCGAAGCGGATCTGGCTGATCTTGGTCACCCCGTCCACCAGGCTGGCCACATCGTCCCCGAAGAGTTCCCGCAGTTCCGTCACCGTGGCCTTGGTGTCCTCCACGGTGTCGTGGAGCAGCCCGGCGGCGATGCTGGCCGCGTCCAGGCGCATGTCGGCCAGGATGCCGGCCGCCTCCAGGGGATGGGACAGATAGGCCTCGCCGGACAGGCGTACCTGTCCGGCGTGGGCCGCGGCGGAAAAGATGTACGCCTTGGTGATGAGCGCCTGTTCCTGTTCGGACAGGTAGATGGCGGTCTTGTCCAGAATTTCGTTGATGCGGATCATGGCCGTCCCGGCCTTTGTGCTGCGGCGTGGATTACTGTTCCAGGTGGAAGCGCTGCTGGTCCCGGGGAATCCACCACTTGGTGAAGTTGTAGGCGATGCCGGCCGGGGCGGCGGCCACGTTGTGGATGCGCGCGGACAGGATGGGCAAGGCGAACGGCGCGTACAGGAAGAGATACGGCTGGTCCCGGTGCAGCAGCACCTGGAAGGCGTCGTAGATCTTCTTGCGTTCGGCCTGGTCCAGGGTGTGGCGCCCCCGATCGAGCAGGGCGTCGGCCTCGGGATTCTGGTAGCCCACGAAATTGAGCCCGCCGGGCACCGCCTTGCTCGAATGCCAGACGTCGAAGACGTCCGGGTCCTGGGTGATGTTCCAGCCGAGGATCAGCGCGTCGAAATGGCCCTTGTCCACGAATTCCTTGATGAAGGAGGCCCATTCCACGGTGCGGATGGAGGCCTTGATGCCGACGGCGGCCAGCTGGCTTTGCAGGATGGTGGCGGTTTTCACCCGCTGGTCGTTGCCCTGGTTGGTTAAGATGGTGAAGGCGAAGGGGCGGCCCGAGGCGTCCTCGATGACGCCGTCGCCGTTGCGGTCCTGCCAGCCGGCCTCGGCCAGCATCTTCTTGGCCAGGGCCGGGTCGTAGGCGTAGTCCTGGATGTCCGTGTCGTACATCCAGGTGCCGGGCTTGTAGGGGCCGATGGTGGGCAGGCCCATGCCGAGCAGCGCGCCCTTGATGATGGCCGTCTTGTCCACGGCGTGGGCGATGGCCTGCCGTACCTTGACGTCGTGGAAGAAGGGGCTCTTCAGATTATAGCCCAAGTAGGAATAGGCGAACGACAGGTATTTGAACTTCTGCCAATCGGTGTCCCAGGCGCCGCCCTTGGTCTGGTAGAGGTACTGCTGGGGCGTCAGGTCCATGAGGTCCAGGCCGCCGGCCTTGAGTTCCAGGAACATGGTGGAGGTGTCCGGGATGATCCGGTAGACCACTTGGTCGATATAGGGCCGGCCCTCGAAATAGTCGGGGTTGGCGTCGAGGACCAGACGGCGGCCGGGCTCCCAGGAGGCGAGCTTGTACGGTCCGGCCCCCACGGGCTGGCGGGCGTATTTGGTGTTGAGCAGGTCCTGCCCCTCCAGAACGTGCTTGGGCAAAATCGCGCCGGCCCAGGTGACCAGCGACCGGGCGAAGGGTTCGGCGTAGCGCACTTCGAAGGAATACTTGCCCGTCACCGTGAAGCTTTTCACGGCCTTGTAGTCCTCGGCGTAGGCCGTGGGCGTCTTGGGGTCGATCATGAGCTTGTAGGTGAACGCCACGTCGTCGGCCGTGAGTTCCACGCCGTCGGTCCAGCGGATGCCGGGCTTGATCCAGAACTTGAGGAGCTTGCCGCCGTCGAGGATCTCATAGTGATCGGCGGCCATGCATTCGAGCCGGATGTTCTTGTCGTAGCGCAAAAGCGAGACGTAGAGCAGGTCGGCCACGTCGTGGGAGGCGGAATCCGAGGCCAACGGCGGGATGAGGTTGGACGGTTCCCCGATGCTGGCCATGGCGATACGGCCGCCATGGATCGGCGGCCCGACCTCCGCCTTGGGCCGGGCATTTGCCGGCGTCTGGGCGGTTTTTTCCTTGTCGGCCGCGTTGCGGCATCCCCAGCCGACGGCGGCCAGGGACAACAAAATGCAGAGTGTCACGCGTGCGAGACGCATAGTTCTCCTTTTCGCTTGCAACATCCGGCCGAATCGGCATATTGGAGCGGTTGCGCAAGGCCTTGTGCCGATATGGCATATACGGGGCTCCCCAAAAATAAAAGTCCTTTTTCCGGCCAGCGCGGGCTGCCGCGCCCCGGTCGGGGAATCCGGGCAATGGGGATTTTTCCGTTTCCAATTCGCGAAAAGTCCGCTATGTGGCCATAACCGGCTTGCATCCCAGCATGATGCGCCGGGGAGCGACCGCTTTGGGCGGCGCAAGAGAGTAAAGTCGCGCAAGGAGTCTTTTGTCCATGGCCCCCGGAGACGAGGAAACCACTGTCAAAGCGTTGCTCTCGGATTTCGTCCGGGAGTCGATTCCCGATTATATTTTGGATGGCTCCCACGCCATCGTGGCCAGTGACGGCATCCAGAAACTCGTCGTCAACCGGCATGGCGATTTTTACGACGTCGAGGGCCAGGTCCAGGGCGACGACTTCCAGGTCTATACCTCGGAACTGTCCGTCAACCTCAAGGAAGGCAACGTCAGTTTCTTCTGCAACTGCCCGGATTCCTTTTCCGGCGTCTGCCGCCACGTAGGCGCCACCGCCCTCAAGTCCATCCGGACCCTTGAGGAGCGCACCGGCGAGACGGCCGAGGAAGCGCCGACCAGCCGCAGTGAATGGCGGCAGACCTTCCGCACCTATTTTTCCTCGGAGCCCGAGCCCGAGCCCGGACGCCATTATCTGATCTTCCGCTTCCATCCCGAGCCCGGCCGGCTCCAGGTGGCGTTTTTTTCGGGCCCGGCAGAACAAGTCCGGTATTTCCCAGGTCCACACCGAGATCACCCTGGAACAGATCATCAAGAATCCGGACTGGTCCGAACTCTCGCCCACCCTGCCGGTGGTGGCCGAGATGCTCTACCACCATCTGGATTACGCCGGCCACCGGGTGGAGATCCCGCCAGGACTTTTGGCCTGGTTCTTTTGGGCCATCAGCAAGGAATATTACCTGTACTGGCGCGACACCGAACAGCCCGTGCGCATCGAGTCCAAGACCATGCGTCTGCAGCTGTCCCCGAAGCTGGCCGATGACAGCCTGTCCTTCGACATCCTGCTGCGGAGCCCCGGCAAGTCGCCCTTTTCCATCATCGGCCAGGAAGTCTACTTCTACGGCCAGGTGCCGCTGTGGGTCTGCTGGAAAAACGGCTTCTACCCGGTGCAGACCGGGCTTCCCCCCCAGCTCGTTTCCGACATCGTGCAGCAGCCGCCCTTCATCCCGACGGCCGACGTCTCGGAATTCCTGGACCGGGTGTGGACGCATCTGCCCATGGCCGACCTCTATGGCCAGGAGGAATTCCTGGTCAAGATGCAGCCCTTTTTCGTGCCGGCCAACTACGATCCGAAAATTTTCCTGGACGAGGAGGGGAGCCTGCTCACCCTGCAAGTCCAGAACGTCTACCAGACCGAACATGGCGAGATTTCCGTCTCCGGTCCCAATCCCGACCTGATGACCGCCTCCTATCTCCATGAGGGCAAGTCCTACCTCATCGCCCGGGATTGCAACCAGGAGCAGGACCTGATCACCATGCTCCTCGACATGCGCTTCCAGCCGCGCAACAACGCCAACTGGTTTTTGGAGACCGAAGAGGCCATCGTCTTCCTGCTCGACGCCTACCCCAAGCTGGTCGAAAAGTACCGGGTCTACGGTGAAAAGAACCTGACCCGCTACAAGGTGCGCCTGTCCAAGCCCGTCATCGTGGCCGAGGTGGAATCCAAGGAAGACGAGAAGTGGTTCAATCTCGATCTCGAAGTGCAGTACGACGACCAGCGGGTGCCCATCGAGAAGATTTGGAAGGCCTGGACCCAGGGCAAGCGCTACGTCCAGCTCAAGGACGGCTCCTACACCAGCCTGCCCGAGTCGTGGCTGGAAAGTTGTCCCACAAGCTCAAGGCCTTGGGCTACGATACGGACAAGCCGCCCCAGAGCAAGTTCAAGCAGTTCGAGGCGCCGGTCCTGGACAAGATCCTGGAGGATCTGCCCGAGGCCCGTACCGACTCGTTCTGGAACACGCTACGCGAGAAGATCCACAGTTTCCGGGAAATCGTGCAGGTCCGGGTCCCCAAGGGGGTGCGGGGCCGATCTGCGCCCCTACCAGGTGCAGGGCCTTTCCTACCTGAATTTCCTGCGGGAATACGGCTTCGGCGGCATCCTGGCCGATGAGATGGGCCTGGGCAAGACCATCCAGACCCTGGCCTTCATCCAGTTCAACGTGGAGCGCGGGGACAAGGGCCCCCAACCTCATCGTCGTGCCCACCTCGGTGCTGCCCAACTGGGAGCGCGAGGCCACGAAGTTCGTGCCCGACCTCAGGCGCCTCGTCATTTACGGCGCCCGGCGCGAATCCTTATTCAAGCACATCGCCGAGTCCGACCCTCGTCATCACACCTACGCCCTGCTGCGCCGGGACCTGGAGAACTCCTCAAGTTCGAGTTCTCCAGCATCATTTTGGACGAGGCCCAGAACATCAAGAACCCCAATACGATCACCGCCCGGTCGGTGCGGCGGCTGACCGGCAACACGCGCCTGTGCCTGTCCGGCACGCCCATCGAGAACAACCCTGTTCGAGCTGTGGTCGCTGTTCGAATTCCTCATGCCGGGCTTTTTGGGCGGCCAGAACGCCTTCCAGCGCGGCATCGTCAAGCCCATCAAGGACGGCGACGAGGAGACCCTCGATTACCTGCGCGGCGGGTGCGGCCGTTCATCCTGCGCCGCACCAAGTCGGAAGTGGCCAAGGACCTGCCGCCCAAGGTCGAAACGTCTTACTACTTGCGCCTTGCTCGAAGAGCAGCTCGAACTGTACGGCGGCCCTGGCCTAAGAAGCTCAAGGAAAAGGTCCTGGCCACCGTGGACGAGAAGGGCATGGCCAAGTCCCAGATGTCCATCCTCGACGCGCTGCTCAAACTCCGGCAGATTTGCTGCCATCCGCGCCTGCTCAAATCGACATGCCCGGCGTCAACACCAACCTGCCCTCGGGCAAGTTCGACGCCTTCAAGGACCTCATCACCGACTGCATCGAGGAAGGCCCAAGGTGCTGGTCTTCTCCCAGTTCGTCCAGATGCTCCATATCATCCGGTCCTGGATGACCATCAGCCAGATGCCGTTCGCCTACCTCGACGGTTCGAGCAAGGACCAGCTTCGAGCAGGTGGACCGCTTCAATGATGACAAGTCCATCAAGGTCTTCCTCATCTCGCTCAAGGCCGGCGGCACGGGCCTCAACCTCACCAGCGCCGACTACGTCATCCACTACGATCCTTGGTGGAACCCCGCCGTGGAAAACCAGGCCACCGACCGGACCCACCGGATCTGGCCAGTTGCGCCAGGTCTTCTCCTACAAGATGATCTGCCAGAACACCGTCGAGAAAAGATCCTCAAGCTCCAGGAACAGAAAAAGGACGTGGCCGAGGCCATCATCCCCGGCCAGGACGCCTTCAGTCCCTCACACGGACCGATCTGGAATCGCTCTTCGAAGTCTGATCGGAGCGCCGGGCGAGGCGCTGCCTCTCCCGGACCCTCACCGCCAGGGCGCCGCCCTGGACTGCCGGGGGGAATCATTCCCCCCGGTCCCCCTGTTCCGGGAAGCATATCCCGATCCGCCGCGCGGGTGCCTTCTCGTAACTCTCTCCGGTGCGAGGGAGTCCGGGGGGCATCATGCCCCCCGGCCGCCTGGAGGCATCTTCGCCGTTTCTTTTCTTTACCAACGGTCGCCGATGGCCTGCCGGTAGGCGGCGAGGTCGGCGACGGTGACGATGGGGAAGCCGTGTTCCCGGGAGAAGGCGGCGATTCCGGACCCTTGGCCATGGTACCGTTGGGATTGGTGAGTTCGCACAGCACGCCGGCAGGGCGAAAAGCCGGCCAGTCGGGCCATATCCACGGTGGCTTCTGGTGTGGCCGCGCCGGGTGAGGACGCCGTCCGCCTTGGCGATGAGCGGGAAGACGTGGGCCGGGGTGGGGCCAGGTCGGCCGGTTGTGGCACCTTGGCGGCGGCGGTTTGACGGTGGTGACCCGGTCGGCGGCCGAGACGGCCGGTGGTGACGCCCTGGGCCGCCTCGATGGTGATGGTGAAGGCGGTAGCGGTTGCGGCAGGTATTGACCGCGACCATGGGGGGAGCTCCAGGGAAGACGCCTTTTCGGGGGTGAGGGCACAGGCAGACGATGTCCGCTGCATTCGCGGATGAGCATGGCCATCTGCGGC
>Ga0268359_10393_pt1 | contig 76942 bp, 71 predicted proteins | sample BioMet11_FD_194416 | JGI IMG/M metagenome (GOLD analysis project Ga0268359, IMG submission 194416) | Sewage microbial communities from Oakland, California, United States - Biofuel 11 (PacBio Assembly) | ecosystem: Engineered > Wastewater > Sewage > Unclassified | place: USA: California | collected...
TTTCCTCTGTCTCTTTACAGGTTTCGGAATCAAAGCTGGACTTGTTCCTTTCCACAAATGGTTGCCCTATGCTCATCCTGCAGCCCCGTCTAGCATTTCGGCTCTGATGTCAGGCGTTATGCTGAAGGTTGCAATCTATGGCTTCCTGCGGTTTTTGCTCTTGGTCTCCACCCCAGAACTCTGGTGGGGTACATTGATCCTTATAGCAGGGACTCTCTCAGCCGTACTGGGAGTTATTTACGCCGTTAAAGAAAACGATATAAAAAGGCTACTTGCTTACAGCAGCATAGAAAATATCGGGATCATTTTCACAGGAATTGGCCTGTATCTGATATTTAAACTTGAAGGGCTTGAGACCCTTGCGCTCTTAAGCCTTGCAGGAGCCTGCTTCCATGCTTTTAATCACGCCCTTTTCAAAAGTCTGCTCTTTCTGGGCGCAGGTTCAGTGGTCCATGCTACTGGCACACGGAACATCGAAGCCTTCGGAGGCCTTATAAAACGTATGCCCCATACCACTGCTCTTTTTCTGATCGGATCGGTCTCAATTGCAGGCCTTCCTCCAACAAGCGGCTTTGTAAGTGAGATGATGCTTTTTCAGGCTTACTTTTATTCCTCGGAGCTTCCAGACCCTCTACTAAAGGTACTTCTAATTATTACCCTATCGGTCTTTGCTCTCACCAGTGCGCTTGCAGCAGCTCTTTTTGTAAGCTTTTCGGAATTACCTTCCTTGCTCTTCCGAGGACAAAATGTGCACAAGAAGCAAACGAAGTCCCGAAACCCATGCTGTTCGGAGAAGCTGTGCCTGCAGCTTTCTGTATCCTTTCAGGGCTATTTTCGTCCAGGATTCTGGCTCTGCTCGGCTTTGACCTCGGGATCCCGGACATGCTGCTTCTCGGGTTGATTCTTGTCGGAGCTTGCGGACTTGTATGGCTTGTGGTTCGCAATTCCGGCCCTTCGAAAACAAGGATTAGCAAAGAAACCTGGGGCTGCGGAATCCTGACCCAGCACCCTACGATGGAATACACTTCTACAGGTTTTTCGGAGCCTCTTATGATAATTTTCAAAAAGATTTACAGGACTGAGGTCTCCAGTACAAGAACATATTCAGATACTAAAGAAAGCATTTTTAAGAATGGAACTGCCAGAATTCACCTGATTAAATTCTTTGAGGAGCGCCTGTATATTCCTGTAGCCTATGCAGTCAACCTTGTCTCTTCCCAGGTTTCCAGAATGCAGAATGGGAAGCTGGATACCTATGTACTCTACGTTTTCATTGCGGTACTAACACTGATGACATTTACGAGGTATTTCGCATGAATGCTTCATTCCTTTTATTCGCCCTGCTAAATACGAGCTTTATCCTGCTGGTTTCCCCACTTTTCATGAGCCTGATTAAAAAAGTCAAGGCATCCGCCCAGGGAAGAAAAGGTCCGAGTCTCCTGCAGAACTATTTAGATTTACGCAAGCTTATGCAAAAAGAGGTTGTGTACTCACCTAACTCTTCCGGAATCATGAGAATTACTCCCTACCTCAACCTGGCAGTTCTTCTTCTGGCCTCACTCTTTGTCCCCATAGCCTTTATCCCTGATACCCCTGCAGGAATCGGAAACATAATAGTTTTCCTCTACCTGCTCGCAATAGAACGTTTTTTTACGGCACTTTGCGGGCTTGATGCTGGCAGCACTTTCGGGGGCATGGGCAGCTCCCGCTTAATGAGCCTCTCGGCAGTCATTGAACCTACGATGGTCATAGCCTTTGCTGCACTTGCATATGTCTTAAGAACCGTAAATCTTCATGAGATGTTTGCAATAACTGCCGGGTCAACGATTCCGGAAAGCCCAACCCTTACCCTTATTTCGATTTCCCTTTTTATCATTATCATAGTGGAGACTGGAAGGATCCCTGTGGACAACCCTGCAACGCATCTTGAACTTACCATGATGAACGAAGCCATGATTCTGGAGCAATCCGGGAAAAACCTGGCTTTAATAGAGCTTGCCCATGCCGTTAAACAGACACTCCTGATGGCAGTCCTGATAAATATTCTGGCCCCCTGGGGGCTTTCAACCGAGATTACCTTTGCAGGCCTTGCAGTCTCATGCCTCTATTTCCTTGTAAAAGCGAGCTTGCTTGCAGGGTTAATAGGCCTTTTTGAGTCTTCCATTGCAAAAATGCGGCTTTTCAGGTTGCCCAGCTTCTATATGATGGCGTTTTTCTTTTCCGCACTTACCATCCTGATGGAGGTATTTGCATGATATCTCCTTTCCTGGCAGATCCAGCATTTCTAGAAAACATAATCAGGATTCTCTTTGTCTTTGTATTGATCACTGCAGCTTTTACCCTTTCCACAAGGAATATTGCCTCTCTGCTGAACGTATACGCTGTCCAGTCCTTACTACTGGTCCTGATCGCTGTATTTCTCTATCTGATCGAGGGCAGCCAAACACTGCTTGCGATCGCAGTTCTTACACTTGTAAGCAAGGTACTACTAATTCCCCTTTTTATAAACCTTATCGGGGAAAAAATCAAGATTAGCAGGGACCTGAAGTTTAATTACCTGGAACCAACAGCGTCCCTCATTGTTAGCATGGGCCTGATCCTGCTTGCCTATGTCTTTCTCTCAGGCTTTTTCAGTGAATTTATACTGGGCAAGTTGTTTTTCATGGGGGCTGTTATAGGTTTATCGCTGACTCTCATGGGTATGCTTGTGATATTCAGCCGGAGGAAAGTGATTACAAAAGCCATCGGTTACCTGACAATGGAAAACGGGGTTCTTCTTTTCGGGATTTTTGTTGCGGATCTCCCTTTTATTATAGAAATCCTGATCGTAATAGACCTGATGATCCTTGTACTGTTAACAACTATCCTGGCAATTGGCATCGATTCTACAATTGAAGAATATCACCAGCGCCTCCAGACACTTAGAATCTGGTCAGGGAGGGAAGATTAATGATAATATTCAGTTATCTGGCTGTGGGAGCTATAGCTCTTGCCCTTATCATGCTTTCAAAGTCTCATAGGGCAATGAATGCCTTCTTTATTCTACACACCCTTGCGTCTCTTGCAATCGGGGTTTATGTGTTGCTCACTACCACAGTCCCGATTTTTGAAACCGGAAGTGAATACTTTTATGTGGACCATCTCAGCCTATATGAAGCTCTGATTGCAGCCTTGCTGTTCTTCCTGGCTTCGGTCTATGCAAATGGTTACGTGGAGAGCCTGATGCAGGCCCAGGAACTGCACAGGAATAACCTGAAGATCTTCTATATGGTTTTCAGCCTCCTGCTTACGACAGTGACCCTGGCTTTCTTTTCGGACAACCTTGCTCTGTTCTGGATCTTTGCCGAGCTGACAACAGTTTTTTCAGCCGCACTCGTAGCAATCCTGTCTGCCAAAGAAAACATCGACGCAGCCATCAAATACATCTTCATAGCCTCGGGAGCCATGCTCTTTTCGTTCATAGGACTGATCTTTTTATACACACTTTCCGGGGAAGTACTGAGCAGCGGGACTCTTAACTGGACAATGCTGGCTAAAAATGCAGCCATCCTGTCCCCTAAAATGTTGACTGCAAGTTTTGTGTTTCTTTTTATCGGGTTTGCAGCAAAATCTGGAATTTTCCCTTTTCATACCTGGCTTCCAGATGCCCACTCAAAAGCCCCTTCAGCAGTAAGCGCCATCTTATCCGGAGTCCTGTTGAATATAGGCATGTATGGAATTCTGCGGATGTACGCAATTGTCAGGCAGACTCAGGCCGAAACTATGGTATCTCAGTTCCTCCTGGGTTTTGGTCTGCTTACCGTCGCAGTTGCGGTCCTGAATATGCTTTTGCAGAAAAACCTGAAGATGCTGATTGCATTTTCAAGTGTGGAACACATGGGCATTCTCCTCCTTGGAATAGGGATTGGAACGCCTCTTGCTCTCTTCTGGACACTTTTTTATATCCTTGCCCACTCACTGACCAAAGCCTCACTCTTTTTTTCGGCAGGCATTCTACACAGGCAATACGAAAGTAACCTGATTAAGGACATAAAAGATGTTTTTTCACTTCAGCCCATTGCAGGCTGGGGTTTTGTTATTGGTAGTTTTGCAATCATAGGCATGCCTCCTTTCCCGATTTTTTCGGCCAAGTTTTTTATCCTGCTGGAAGCTTTCGGATTTTCGAAACCGCTTGTCTTTGCAGTTCTCCTCCTCCTGGTCATAGCATCGGCTGCATTTGCAAGATTTTTAATCGAAGCCTTTACCCAGAGCTCGAAAGATGCTGGAACCGAAGGACCGGAAGCTCTGCTTCTTCCCTATGTAGTCCGAAACGGTATGAAATTTCCAATCATATCCATTCTTTTCATAATTCTTGCCCTTGGAGTTGTCTTTCCGGAACCTCTGGAAAACCTGTTGAACATAATCGTGTACGAACTTGGATACCTGTGAATGGGAGGCAAAAAGAAGATGAGTTCAAACAAAGACACAGTAAGTTCCCTGATGCCGGCAGGCCCGAAATTAAGAGGGAATTACCAGATTTCAGGTAATTCTGCAGTTTTGGAGACTCCCTCGGTTCTGGCAACCCTGTACGCTATGGATTTAATGATTGACATTGCAGGTAAAGAGCCGCAGATCGAAAGGGGAAAAAATAATGAATTCTATATTCCCCTGGCAGAAGAAGAGTTTTTAAAAACCGTACCTGCGCTTTCCGAGAAGGGTTTTGTCCTGATAAGTCTGTTCTGCGTTCAGGATTTTGAAGGAAAACCTGGTTTTACTCTCTTTTATATTTTCAGAATGAACAGTTCTACTAACGTATTTGCATTTATGCGGCATGTCAGAAAGGAAACTACATCTATTGCCACGGTTTTTCCTTCGGCATGCTGGTATGAACGGGAAATCCGGGACGGATTTGGGATAGAATTTACAGATGCTTTTGACAAAAGAAGACTCTTTTTACATGAGGCCTATCCTGAAGGCTTTCATCCTCTCCTTAAATCCTTTAAAAACGGGAAAATCCAGACTGTTGAAAGCCCGGAGGAAGCATATCCTTTTAAACAGGTAGAGGGCGAAGGCGTTTACCAGATCCCTGTTGGGCCTGTACATGCAGGAATTATTGAGCCTGGACATTTCAGGTTCAGTGTCATCGGAGAACCAATCTTCAATCTCGAAATCCGGCTCTTTTATAAACACCGGGGAATCGAAAAGCTTGCCGAGGGAAAAAGTCCCTCTGACTGTGTCCCGATTGCTGAGGCCATAAGTGGAGATGAAACCGTTGCCAATGCCGTTGCCTTCTGTACATCCGTAGAAAAAATTACGGGAATTGAAATTCCGGAAAGAGCGAACTACTTAAGGGCTATTCTCCTGGAACTCGAGCGCATTTACTCGCATATGGGAGATCTCTCGGGCATGATTACCGATATAGGATTCCCAAGAATGACAACGCCTTTCTTTATCCTCCGTGAAAATATTTTCAGGCAAAACGAGTTTCTCACAGGCTCCCGATTTATGAGAGGCACTATAGATCTAGGAGGAGTAAAAAAGGAGATTTCAGGCGAGGCTCTTTCAAAACTAGACCTTTATTTGAAAATGTTTGTACCACAATTTGAATCCGCGATTACCGCTGTTTATACTTCCTCATCACTTATTGACAGATTCTCAACAACCGGAGTTTTAAAGAAGAAATTGATCGCTCCGCTTAATCTTACAGGCCCTATTGCTCGGGCGGCCGGAGCTACATATGATGTCCGACTTGACCATCCCTACGGTATATACAAAGATATACCTCCGGAAAGAGCAATTAAAATGGCAGGCGATGTCCTTTCTCGGTTTGAGATTAAAGCTGCCGAAGTTCTTAATTCAGCTTTCCTGATAAAGAAGCTTATAGCGTCAATCCCGGAAGGCGCAATCATTGCCGAAACAACCGAATTTTCAATTTCAAATATTCCAGATGGATACGCTCTTTCAATGGTTGAAGCTGCACGGGGACAGAACCTTCATTGGGTTTATGTCAGAAGCGGGATAACCGACCGCTATAAGGTGAGAACCGCCTCTTTCTGCAACTGGCAGGCCATAGAACATGCAGTGATCGGGAATATTGTTCCTGATTTTCCTCTGATCAATAAGAGCTTTAACCTTTCCTATGCTGGAACTGATCTCTGAGGTGAAATGAATGGTAAACCCACTTACATACGTCTTCCGTCCGAAAGTAACGGAAAAACTTGAGTTTTCTGATAGTGAACTTGAAGCTCTAGGCTCCAAACTGAGAACTAAAGTTAACAGGGTTTTCGGGCACAGCCTTGCAATCCGCGAACTGGATTCAGGCAGCGACAATTTAACAGAAATTGAGATTTCAAACCTTGGAGCCCCACACTATGATGTTGAGAGGTTTGGTATTTCTTTTGTGGCTTCCCCAAGGCATGCTGATGTCTTGCTGGTTACAGGCGCAGTCACCCTGAATATGGCCGAAGCCGTTCTAAAAACCTATGAAGCCATGCCCTTTCCCAAATTCGTGGTCGCAGTCGGAGATGATGCCTGCGACGGAGGGATTTACAAGGGCTCTTATGCCGTACTTGGAGGAGTTGACAAAATCCTGCCTGTGGATATAAAAATTCCTGGAAACCCTCCCTCTCCGAAAGAAATCCTGCGTGGAATCTTTGCCCTGGTAAAAAATAAGGAAAATGAAAACTGATATCATTTGGAATGCTAAATTAGTTCAGGAACTGGCAGATTTGATATGCAGGCAGAGAGATACATTCCACACAGAGAACTAAAACTTTCAGTTAAAGAAGCCGAAGCTCTGGGCTATTACGACTTTATGAGTTATCTGGGAGTACCTTATTATCATGTAGGTGGCCTTACCTCTACCAGAAAACTTGCTGAATTATGCAGGATTGACTCTACGAAAAAAGTCCTGATGGTGGGATGTGGAAGCGGTTTTTCTGCCTGTTACCTTGCCAGAGAAATTGGCTGTGAGGTAGTAGGAATTGATATTGCAAAACTTTCTATTGAGGAAGCAAAAGAAAGGGCAAAAAGACAGGGAGTTTCAGACAAAGCAAAATTCATCGTAGGGGATGCTCACGCCCTGCCCTTTGAAGCAGGGACTTTCGATGCGGTGATAACAGAGTTTGTGTCCCAGTTTTTAGAAAGGGGAATAGCTTTCAAAGAATTCGCAAGGGTTCTGAGGTCGGGGGCTTATGTGGGGATGAACGAAATGTATAGAGAAAAGGAGATTCCTGCTAAAGCCGCCAAAGAAATCGCTCAAGCCGAAAAAATAATTGGAGAAATAACAGGACTTCCGTTTTCCCTGTTGTCACCGGAAAAATGGAAAGAAGAACTTGAAAGAGCAGGCCTGAAAGATGTTAATGTAAGAATGTGCAAACCTATCCGGTACCTTCAGGAAACAAAATACATGGCAGAAGCGATGGGGGGCACCTGGAGCTTTGTAGAGTACCTTATAGACACGATCTCGAAAATGCTGAAGTACTACCTCTTAAGCAAAAAGATCCGATACCGGTTCAAAAGACTGGGAAAAAGCAAAAAAATTTTCTTCCGAAAAAAATCAACCTCAAAGTATGTGGGTTATGTATTAGCTAAGGGGAAAAAATAAGGTTTTTTTGGAAAAAAATATAAAGGATCAATTGAAAAGTAGCGCAATAATGTTGCGAGAAGTTCCTTCAAAGTTCTTCAGGAGGAAGAAAGAATTTTTTGCTAACTCAGACTGCTTTCTGAAAAGAAATAAAGGGGAAATATCTCTTCTAAATATAAAACTTTCCCGGGGAGATGAAACAAAATGAAAACATCACTTATTGATCTGGCGTTTCTTTCAGAAAAAAGGAAAGGATGTATTACTCCTGCTAGAAGAAGGGCCAAAGACCGGAGACGAAATAAAAACAGCCCTCAACGTCAACTCGAACATCGATAATGCCCCAGATCAAAAAACTAAAAGAAGGACGCCTGATAGAACAGGACGATAGGAACACCTACAAGCTCTCGGAGATAGGAGAGATAGTAGTCGAAAAGATGGAAGCCTTTATGAACTACCGTAAGGGTCTTTGAGGAAAATTACGATTACTGGACAAACCATGACTTTACCGCAATTCCCGAGGCTCTCCTTAACAGATTGATGAATTAGGGAACTATTTCATGCTTGAACCCGACCTTAACCGGCTTTTTGAAATTCCTGAAGATTTCAGAAGCAACCTTCTGGAATCAAAACACGTCAAGATGTTTCTCTCATATTTCAACCCTCTTCACGTTGAAATGTACCTGGAACTTGTAAGAAAAGAGGCTGAAATAGATCTTATTCCTGACAGAACCCGTTTTTGACAGGATGAAAAAGATTATTATGACGGATCTGAAATTTCTTCTGGAATCAAAAAATGTTGAAATTTACATCTGTGAAAAAAGCGTAACCCTGAAAGACGTAGTAACAGAGCGTTTCTGCTCGCTTGTGCTTTTCGACAAGAAGGGAAAGTTTGACCATCAACGCCTGATGAGTTTTGACGAGAGTGCACTGAAATGGTGCGAAGAACTCTTTTTATACTATAAGGACAGGTCCACACAACTGGAGAAACTATAACTGCCCTTCTGAAGTACTGCCCTTCTGAAGTTAAGATTAGTCCTCTCCCAGATACTTATCTATCAGAGCCCTGAATTTGTGGATATCTATAGGTTTGGAGACATAATCCACGCAGCCCATTTCTATGAAATGTTCTTCACTGCCTTTCATAGCATGGCAGTAACCGCTATCACAGGGATATCTGCAGTCGCAGGATTTTTCTTAATTCGATCGAGAACCTCAAGTCCGTCCATCTTCGGAAGTTGCATATCCAGCAGGATAATATCGAATTTTGTTTCAGCAAGGCGTTCAAGAGCCTTTACTCCATCCTCGGCTTTAGTTATGTTATGTCCGTAGAATTCCAGAAGGTCCAGGATCAGTTCCATGTTCATGGGATTATCTTCGACAATCAGGATTTTTTTCATCATTACGCCTCTTCAGCATAGCTAATTGTTTTATTATATTAATTAACTCTTTTCTTCCGAAAGTGCCTTTCTTCAGAATAGAAATAAGATGTACTTTTAGCTCACTGTTCAGTTCCTCGAGATTCTTCTCAGTAAGCTCGCCAGAAGTGCATACAATAAGAGGGATATCTTTTGTGCGTACATCGGCCCTCATGCTGGATATAACATCAAACCCGCTAACTTCCGGCATCATGAGGTCAAGAATCAGAATATCGGGTTGATACTCTGAGAAAAGATTCTGCAGGCCTTCCCTTCCGCTGTAAGCTTTTATAGCCTCAAAGCCCTCGGGCTCAATCATCGAACTCAGCAGTTCTACAGTATTTTCATCGTCATCTACTATAAGAACTTTAGGAGATTCGAATCGGAACTTTCCAGTAATTTCTCTGAGAGAGTTTACCAGTTCGATTCTTTTTACCGGCTTTGCAAAGGAGTAGGTTGCTCCGAGGGTAATTCCAAGCTCATTATTATTGGTCATGGAGATAATAAGCACAGGTATAGAAGCCGTGTAAGGGTCATTCTTTAGCTGCCTCAGGACAAGCCAGCCATTGGTATCCGGCAGGAAGACGTCCAGAGTAATAATATCAGGTTTCAGACTCTTTGCAACTTCTAGAACTCTTTTTCCACTATAAAGGAGAGCCACACTATATCCTGCGTCCTTAAGGATAATGGAGAGAAGTTCACTGGAACTTTTGTCATCATCAACTACCAGAATAAGTTCCTGCTTAACATCTCCCTTTTCAGAGGGACAGATTTCGGGCAGCTCTACTTCTTCCTGCAAATTCTCGACATTTTCTTTTACTGAAAGAGCTGATGCTTTATTCATCTCGAATTCTATGATTACATCTTCAATTCCAATCTCGCGGGCTTTCCTGAGCTCCAGAGGTTTCCTGAGAGGAAGTGCAAAGGTAAAGTTACTGCCCTTCCCAGGATCGCTCTCAACCCAGATATCTCCCTGATGCAAGTTCACGATTTTCTTTACAAGAGCAAGCCCAAGCCCTGTGCCGCAATATTGCCTGGCTGTTGAGGCATCGAGCTGGGTAAAGGGCTGGAAAAGCTTCACCTGGTCTTCAGCAGAAATGCCTATACCGGTATCTATGACTGAAATAAGAGCTCGATTTCCGCTTTCTTTGCAATATACCGAGACTTTTCCACCATTTGGGGTAAATTTTATTGCATTACTTACGAGGTTGTAAAGAATCTGAATTAGGCGGCCTCTGTCGGCTTCAAGCGTTGTAAAGTCGGATTCTACATTAAAAGTTACTTCAAGAGATTTTACCTGTATAAGAGGAGAGAGAACGGCTTTGACTTCTTCAAAAACGGAATCAATGGAAAATTCACTGTAGTGAAGTTCCATTTTCCCGGCTTCTACTTTTGAGAGATCAAGGATATCATTTATAAGTACCAGCAAATGTTTCCCACTGGTAGAGATATTGCTTACGTATCGGAACTGCTTTTCGTTAAGTTCTCCAAAAACTTCATCAAGAAGAATATCCGAAAAGCCTATAATGGAATTCAAAGGTGTTCGCAACTCATGGCTCACATTTGTAAGAAATTCGCTTTTGGAATTGTTGGCTTCTTCAGCTTCCAGTTTTGCCTGAATTAGTCTTTCTTCCGAACGTCTGTGTACGGTAATATCAAGCCCTGTTTTCAGGACACCGGTTATTCTGCCGTCTTCGTTCTTTATAGGAATCGCAGTGACCGTCCAGACCTTTCCATCCTGCGTAACCACTTCCCCAAACTCTTCGTTCCCGGATTCCAGTACTTTCAGTACCGGAGATTTACCCGGGTTTTCTTTATATAAAATATACATATCTTGATAACGATGCCCGATAACATCATCCATTTTCATGCCCATGTAATCAAGAGCTGCTTTATTTAGCCAGATTATCTTCAACTCGGAGTCCATAAAGACTACCAGTTCACTGAGAGAATCAAGGATTAGCTTTTTTTCGTGTTCCTGGGCTTTAAATTCATTAGAAGTAGTTCTCAGGCGGTCAAGAGTCTGGTTTATTCCCTCGGACAGCCTTGAGAGCTCATCATCCCCATCCATAGAAAATCGTTCGGAGAAATTGTCATTCAGTCTTACGTTCTCCACAAAATTATCAATTGCAACTATTCGGGATACAACTTCCCTATCAAGAAGAAACTTGCAACTTGCCCCAATCGTGAGGCCTGCGAACAGAAGGAAAAACACTATGTATCGTAGAGCCTTCTGACCCTCTGCATAGATACTGCTGTCTGCGTCAGTCTGGATTACAATAGCTGGGCTTCCAGAAAGATCCTCAAGCACGGAATAACATGTGATGTGTTTTCCAGTTACCGTATATGTGAAATTCGGACCAGGGTTCTCAAAAAAAGCCTGCAGAAGATCCGAGGACGCTTTGTTGAAACTGTAAAGTGTAAATGCACTTCCTGTACTTTCCTGAATGGATTCGATAAAGCTCGAATCAAGATATTTTCCAAGAATGATTGTACCTGAGCTTTCTGTATTATCTGGTGCAGCGAACACAGGCTGGCTGGAGATTATTGCAGGACCATTTTTCAGCAGAAACAGACCTTTTAAAGAAGTTTCAGTCCCTTTACAGAGGAAACTGCCGTCATTAATTCTCTGACGGACTATGGGAAGATAGGAAGCATTAACAGTAGAAGCATTAACAGTAGAAGCATTAACAGTAGAAGCATTAACAGTAGAAGCATTAACAGTAGAACCATTAACAGTAGAACCATTAACAGTAGAACCATTAAGAGTAGAACCATCAAAAGTAGAACCATCAAAAGTAGAACCATCAAGAGTAGAACCATCAAGAGTAGAACCATCAAGAGTAGAACCATCAAAAGTAGAACCATCAAAAGTAGAACCATCAAGAGTAGAACCATCAAGAGTAGAACCATCAAGAGTAGAACCATCAAGAGTAGAACCATCAAGAGTAGAACCATCAAGAGTAGAACCATCAAGAGTAGAACCATCAAGAGTAGAACCATCAAGAGTAGAACCATTAAGAGTAGAACCATTAAGAGTGGAAGCGCTAGTAGAAGACTCGGGATCCGAAATTTCAGAATACACAATATACCCTGAATTATTTACCAGGAAAATAAAATCACACCCACTGATGGAAAAGATGTCACCGAGTGAAGTTCCACTGCTGAGATTTTTAGGGTCCTGATTAAACATTAAGTTCCTGACATCGTCTCTTGAAGAGAAATCAGAATTAATCTTCTCAAGCTGTAGGATCTGAAGGTCAATCATGTTCTCTACCTTTTCTACATTGTCAGTTGCCTCTTTTTTCTGCAAGTCGGAAAAAGTGGAACCGAGAATGCTCTGGGACGCAAAAATAACAACTGAAATGAGAAGAGCAAAGATGATATAGATAATAGCAAGGATCTTTCTACTAACGTTCATATTTTAAGCTCGGTGCTGGGGCTTCGGGTTAATTAAACCAGAGGTAAGATATGGGTCGGATCTGCAGGGAACATTATAATGTAATAATACTGACAGATGAAATTAAATTGGAATCTATATAAAAGTTTTCTACAATAAGTCATAAAAAATTAGATTTCTTAAATCAAAATTAAAGGACAATAACATTTACTATGACAATTATAAGTAGACATTAGAGTTTTTAATAGAAAAAAAGGTTTAAAAATCAATTATTTGCAAAATAATACTAATTTTAGTGCTTTATTATTAAAAAAAAGATACAAATCATGGAGTTCAGATATTTTATAGTTCGTAATATATATTAAAAATGAGATAATATGTCTTTGTAAAACGAAGAAAAAACCAGGAATCATTTCTGTTTGCTACCCTGACCCCAGGACTTACTTCTGTTTGCTACCCTGACCAGCATTACAATTTTCATTGTAAATCCCGCTTTTGTAACTTTGATTTACCACTTAAGGTATCTGGTTACCCAGCTTACATTCCTTCTCAACAGATATTTTCTTAACTCATCGATTCCAAGCAACAAAATCGCAAAAGGAACAGCAATTAGCAATATCTGAGGTCAAGGGGAGAAAGTATTGAAAATAAGATTTTGCCGACGGATTCCAGATAATAAATGCCAGAATCAAGAGTTCACTTGCAATTCCTACCAGGACCGTACGATTACTAAATAAACCATTGAGAAGACTGACTGATACCGGGTTCGGGAAGCAAAAACATTAGCAATTTGGCATATAATCACTGCTGAAAAGAAGGCGGTTATTGACTGCATGTAAAGGGGATTGTTGTTTGCAAGCTGCTCGCCAAAACTCCAGCCCCCCCTCAAAAAGAACGGCAAAATAGCAGAAAAAGCCTGCAATAGCTTCTACAGGACCCTTTACTGCATAAGCTGTAAAGAGCAGAGGAGGGGTCAAAAGCTTTTCTTCTCTCGCTCTTGGAGGTCTTTTCATAATATCTCCTTCCCCTTTTTCCTTTCCCAGGGCAATCGCAGGCAGCATATCCGTTCCCAGGTCGATTGCCAGGATAAGCTGTACAGGCATGGGAAGGGGCAGGGCAAAGAGGACGAAGGCTATGAAAGGCAGGATCTCAGGAATATTGCTGGCAAGAATGTATACGATGAATTTTTTAATATTATCAAAAACCGTCCTGCCCTCTTCTACAGCATTCACAATCGTAGCGAAATTGTCATCAAGGAGTACCATATCTGCAGCTTCGCGAGCTACATCCGTGCCGCTGCCCATAGCAACGCCCATATCCGCATTCTTGATCGCAGGAGCGTCATTAACTCCATCTCCTGTCATGGTCACTATCTCCCCTTCGGCCTGAAAGAGCTGTACAATTTTCAGTTTTTGTACAGGAGAAGTGCGGGCAAAGACAATGCTCGGATTTTTTAATCTTGAAGCAAGGTCTGCACGTGATAGCGTTGCCAGCTCATTTCCGGTAATAATCTCAAGGTTTCCTGAGTTTGCAAGCCCCACGTCCTTTGCTATTGATTCTGCGGTGACAGGGTGATCGCCTGTAATCATGACAACTTTGATCCCGGCTGTATGGCACTTTGCTATAGCTTCTCTGGCTTCAGGGCGCGGAGGATCTACAATTCCTATAAATCCCAGGAAGATAAAGTCCTCTGTATATTCCCCTAGCTCTTCGATCTGCCTGTAAGCAAGGGCTATAATTCGTTCTCCTTTTTTTGCAAGGCTCAGGTGCCGGTTAAGAAGCTCTTGTTGCTCAGTTTCATCCAGTTTCCGGATTCCTCTTGAATCCAGGGATGAACTGCACATTTTCACAACTACTTCCGGGGCACCCTTGAGATAAACTTCAAGTTTTCCTTCAGGAGTGCGGCAGATAACTTCCATTCTTTTCGTAAGTGAATCAAAGGGGAACTCTTCCAGCCTCGGGTAATCATTCTTGAGCTTTCTCATATCTTCCAGGCCATTTGCAAAAACGAGAAGTGCACCTTCAGTTGGGTCACCGGCATATCCCGGGGCAGACTCGCGAAGTTTTGCATTATTACAAAGTCCCGCAACTCTTATGAAAACAGATGGCAATTTTTCAGGTTCCCATACAGGTTTTTTTAGAGCACAGAATCTTTCTGCCCCTGAATCCGCAAGTTTTTCCACATCCGCTTTGTTTGTGCTTTCGCCGATATCCTGCTCTGTAGTTGTTTTTTTAGTGCTGGCAGGGTTTTCGAGAACGAGACATTCAAAACCAATCATGATAGAGTTTACTGCCATCTTATTCTGAGTCAGGGTACCTGTCTTATCCGTACAGATAACCGTTGTCGAGCCCAGAGTTTCTACGGACTCAAGCTGTTTTATAAGGGCATTCCGAGAGGCCATTCGCTTGGAAGCAAGGCTAAGGGCAAGAGTAACTGTGGGCAAAAGCCCTTCAGGCACATTGGCAACAATAATTCCAATCGCAAAGATCAGGCTTGCAAGAAAAACATCCTGAAGAAGAAAAGCAAGTATAAAGAAGGTTATTCCAAGGGAAATCGCAATTGTAGATATGACTTTTATGAAATAATTTATTTCTCTTCGAATGGGAGTATCCACACCTGAAGTCTGTTGTGTGAGTGTTGCAAGGCTTCCGATCTGAGTATTTTGTCCCGTAGCGAAGATAACAGCTTTTCCATTCCCGCTCTGTATCAGAGTCCCTGAAAAGACCATGTTCCTGCACTCCAGCATATTTGGATGAGTGCATTCAAGGGACCGAAGCTGAGGCTCGGATTCGCCAGTAATAGCCGAGTAATCCACTTTCAGAGTATTAATTTCAATCAAACGCCCATCTGCAGGAACCTTATCTCCTTCCTCAAGAAGAATGACGTCTCCTACAACAAGCTCCGATGCCAGAATATCCTTTACCTTTCCTTCCCTCAGGACTCTGGCATGGGGCGGAAGAAGCTGACGAAAGCTTTCCATTGTTTTTTCAGCCTGGTACTCCTGTATGAATGTAAAGGTTCCATTGATGACTACAACGCCTGCGAGAGCAATTCCTATATACAGGTTTCCCTGCCCGGGATCAAGGTATTCTCCAATGAAAGACAGAATCGATCCCACAGTTAACAGGATAGAGAATAAATTCCGGAACTGCCTGAGATACTTTTTATTATGCTCTCTTTTCCTGTTTCTTCAAGAATATTGGCTCCACATTCTTTGAGCCGACTGGCAGCTTCCTGCTCACTCAGTCCGTTTTCGTCAACCCCTAATTTTTGAAGAAAACCCGAAAGTGGTATACTATGCTCGTTCCCCTGGGGAGAACAAATCTTGCCGTTACCGCCAGTCAGATTCTTCCCCATCGAATCCCCATTGTGATTTAATGTAATACAAGAATAAGAAGCTTGACATAGATTCTGAAAACATTTCGAAATCCAAAGTAAGAGAGGTAGCAAAGTAAAAGAGGAAATAAGGTAGAGAGAAATTTCATTTGATTCATTACCAGATCAAAACTGATCTATTACGGAGCAGAGGGAAAAAGTGGAGAATCCTATTATTATAAAAGCTGAACAACGAGGTCGAAATTTATGACCCTGTTTATTAAAAATATGGTAAAAAAATATTCTTGACAAATAGCTTTTATAAGTTGTTAACTAAAAAAATGCCCGTACTCTAATGTAATCAAAGGAGCCTGAGAATTATTTTTAGTACCCTGGTTTCTATCTCCGCTCGGGCGAGGTGGAAAGGGAGATTCGAATTTATTTTTGAGTTCCCAGGCAAAACCTAAGATTTTAACTGTGTTTCAAAACTCTGGATTTTCCATTCCGGAGCGTGAACCTTTTGGATTTAAAAGGTCTAAACAATAATATTGTCAAATAGGCAATAAAATTCTAATAAAAATAAATAGAGACAACTTAAAAAGGTATGACTATGAGCGAATTTACACTTAAAACGAGACTCTTAGCTGCCCTTGAAGGCAAGCCCGTTGACAAAGTACCTGTCTGCTCCGTAACCCAGACCGGGATTGTAGAACTCATGGATGAAGTTGGAGCTGCCTGGCCTGAAGCCCACACCAACCCTGAACTTATGGCAAAACTGGCAATTGCCAACTATGAACTTAGTGGACTTGAAGCTGTAAGGCTTCCCTACTGTCTTACCGTGCTTGGTGAAGCAATGGGCTGTGAAATCAACATGGGTACCAAGAACAGGCAGCCGTCTATCACAGCTAGCCCCTACCCCAAAAACCTCGATGGCGCAGCCGTCCCTGCAGATCTCCTGCAGAGAGGCAGAATTCCAGCCGTTCTCGAAGCCATTAAAATTGTCAGGGAAAAAGTAGGACCTGATGTACCAATTATCGGAGGTATGGAAGGCCCGGTTACACTAGCTTCCGACCTGATAAGTGTAAAATCCTTCATGAAATGGTCCATTAAAAAAACCGACCTCTTCGAGCAGGCTCTTGATATCGCCACAGAAGCTGCAATCGCCTATGCAAACGCAATGGTTGAAGCTGGTGCAGATGTTATCGCTATTGCAGACCCTGTCGCTTCTCCTGACCTCATGAGCCCTGACACATTTAGACAGTTTCTCCAGTCAAGGTTACAGAAGTTTTCCGCTAGCGTTAACTCCGTGACTGTACTCCACATCTGTGGTAAGGTAACGCGATCCTCAGCGACATGGCAGACTGCGGTTTTGAAGGACTCAGCGTAGAAGAAAAGATCGGTAACGCAGTGGAAGGAAAGAAAATCATTGGAGACAGAGCAAGATTAGTAGGAAACGTTTCCAGTCCTTTTACCCTGCTGCCTGGACCTATTGACAAGATAAAAGCTGAAGCAAAAGTAGCTCTTGAAGGCGGCATAGATGTGCTTGCACCTGGCTGTGGGATTGCACCCATGACCCCTCTCGAAAACATCAAAGCCATGGTCGCAGCAAGAGACGAGTACTACGCCTGAAAAGGCACAAAAATTTCTTTATATTTAAGGACACATTCCATAGCTCTAAAAATTTTAGAGTACCTGGAATTGTGTTCTACATCATATTTTTTATTTTTGGCAGGTGGAGTGAAAACTCTAGAGCCAGATTCTGACAGACTATAAACTGAAGAGAGTCGTTCGGAACAAACAATTCAGTTAAATAGCTTTAGATCTTATTCAACATAATACTTATCTAAATATATTAAACTAAGAATATGTCTAAAACGTACTGGCTAACAAATCTTAAACTTTTTTGGAGGAGGTTAAGATATGAGAATAGGAGTTGCAATTGACCTCGGAACCAGCGGTTTTAGGGCCCAGAAAATTGACCTGGAGACCGGTGAGATTAAGAAAACCGTCATAACACTGAGAAATCCCCTGCCCGGAGCAAACGTAATGGATCATCTTGATTTTGCAATCCACTACGGGCTTGACAAGGCCCACGGGCTCTCGGCAACCGCGGTAAAAAATATTCTTGCTGAACTTGGAGTGAACCTGGCAGAAATGGAAAAATTTTCAATTTGCGGGAACCCAATTCAGCTTTCCATCTTCCAGGGTATTCCAATCGAAGACCTGGCATACGCCGGAGAGCGTAAAAAGCAAAAATATCACATAGAAGAGCAAAACAGGGATGCTCGCATAATACCCCTGGCCGAAATAGAGGGATTTGAAGAAGCTACAAATTGCAAACTATTTGTGCCCCCGGCAATTAAACACGAAGTTGGAGCCGATGCTCTTGCTCTTATTGTAAAGGCTGGCATGATTGAGAGTAATGACATAGCGATTGCAACTGACTATGGGACAAATGCCGAAATGGCTCTTAAAGCAAACGGCATTATATATACAGGTTCGGCCGCTGCAGGTCCTGCCCTTGAAGGTCAGGAGATAGAGTGCGGGTCCATTGCTTCCCCTCACACAATTTGTGACGTGGAGTTTGAGGGAAATAATCTACGCTGCTATGTACTCGATCGGGATATGAATACCATCAAGGGAGACCTTGTAAATCCTAAAAACGGGGAAGTAGTGGAAAAGGGAGAGATCACTGCAAAAGGCATCACAGGCACTGGAGTTATTGCCCTTATAGAGACAGCTATGAGAAATAAACTAATTGTGCTGCCAAAGATTCAGACCCCGGATGGCATTCTTCACCTTCAGGATGGAGTCATATTTACCAATAAAGATCTTATTGAAGCAGGGAGAGCCATAGGAGCACTACGGGCCGGGCATATTACTCTCTGTGCAGCTGCAGGCATAGACATGGAAGAACTACAGACAGCTCACATGTCAGGCGCTGCAGGTACTTATATGGACGCTGCAAAAGCCCATAAGGTGGGAATGATCCCTTACAACGCGAATTATGTTTCCCAGATCGGAAATACCTCCCTGATCGTTGCCAGGGAAATCCTGCTCTCTGAAGACAGGCTCTGGGAACTGCAGGCAATTGCAAAGGATATAGTGGGCACCCATGTAATGTTTGCAACCTCCGAGGCTTTTAAGGAAGCTTATATGCTGGAGCTTGCATACTGGAACGAAGGAATGGCTTTCAAGATGCTTAAGAAGTTCCTGAAAAAGAAAAAATTGCCCATGATTGATGAGCCTTCCTCTATTCTCAAAATTGACCGCCAGGTTGAAAGGGATATTCCCGAACTTGGAGAAGAAGGGCTTGAAGTACTGGAAAAGGTCGGGACTTACCTTACCATGGTAATCGAGGGGTGTGAAGGCTGCCATAAGTGCGTAAAGGTCTGCCCTAACGGAGCCCTGAGAATGGAGGAAAACGGAGTCGTAAAAATAAGAACTGACCTCTGTGATGGTGCAAATTGCCAGCGCTGTCTGCACGCCTGCCCTGATGATAGATTTAAATGGGAAAATCTGACAGTCGCAGGAAAGTAAAAAAGGGTAAGCTTATTGAGATTAAAAGCGGATAAAGGAAAAAATAAGCAATAAGCAAGAAGATATGAAGGGAGGAAAAAACGTGCAGGTCATTGTGGTGGGGGGATTTCTGGGAAGCGGGAAAACCACCACTATTATCAATATGGGCAAATACCTGGCAGAGAAAGGGAAAAAAGTTGCCATTATAGTGAACGAGATCGGGGAAGTTGGCATTGACGGGGATGTGATAAAAAAGTTCGGGTTCGATACGAAAGAGATCACAAGTGGGTGCATCTGCTGTTCTCTGAAAGTAGGGTTAAGGGTAACAGTTACTTATCTTGCAAATGAATACAAGCCTGACATCCTCATGATCGAACCCACAGGCATCGCCTTCCCGAATATAATAAAGAAAGAAATCGAACTCATGAATCTTGGCGAGCAGGTAAAAATCGCTCCTCTTGTGACCCTGATTGACGGCAGCCGTTTCAAGCACTTGATGAAAGAAGTAAAAGAATTTGCCATGAGGCAGATTATTGATGCGGAAATTCTCGGGATAAATAAGATAGACCTGATAGAACCTATTCAAATTCCAATTATTGAAGCCTCGGTCCAGCAGCTGAATCCGAAATCCAGGGTAGTCCTGCTTTCAGGAAAAGACACAGGTGAAAGCTTTGAGAATTTTATGCGATTAGTGCTTCCGGATCTTGAAGAACTATCCAAAGGAGCCCCGAGAGCTGAGATAACAGAAGAAGTAAAACCTTCTAAAGCTGAACCTTCTGCACCTAAGGAGACCGAAAGTTCAATTGAAGCTTCAAAAGTAGGCAGTTATTCTGCAGAGTTTGCGGTTGAAAGTGGAAATCTTAGCACTGAGGCTGCCAGGGAATTAACAACCGAACTGATGAACACAATAAAAGCGAAGGTTCTGCAACTAAATCCCGAATTTATAGGGCACATCAAGCTTTTCCTGGACAATGGGTCAGAAACCGTGAAACAGAGTGTTACAATATATTATGAAGAGCCCCAGGAAGATGTGATCAAATCAAAAGAAGGAGCTACCCCTACCCTCAAGATACTTTCAGCGGTCTCAAACGTTGAGAAGGAAGCTGTTAAAGCTGCTGTAAAAAATTCGGTACATGAGGTCTTTGAGAGAAAACAAATAAAAGTAAATAAAATCGAGCCGGAACATAACCACGAACATGAGCATGAACACCATGAACATGAACACCATGAAAAGCATAAGCATGGTGATCAGGAAGAAGAAATTAGTGAGTAAATAAATTTTTCCTCACATTTTTTAATTGATCTCCGGTTTTAACTGATCTTTGTAGTTCACTTAACCTTCATCGTTATAATTAATCTTCGTGGAACGGTCTATATAATACTGAGCCAGTTCATTCCCCCACTCCAGGGCACCTGGAGTAAAACTCGTGATCTTCCTGTGATCGAATTCCCCTTCTTTTCCGAAGAGTTTCAGCATAAAGAAATTATCTGTAACCATGAAGGAAGAGGGCCTTATTTTGCCGGAGTAGATATAAAGCGATACTTTATTTTCAAGCAACACATTATATTCTTCTGTAAAATCGTTTTTAAATCTGTTATACACTTTTTCATCGAGCATAAGGTGTACTTCGGCCCCATTTTCCGCACAGGCAGCATGGATCGACGGGCAATCAGGACAGAAATAAGAGTAAAAGGACTTTATCGTTTTTGAACCATTTAGCTTGTCACGCAAATACCCTGGAAACTCGAAAAGGTGGTCAAGATCAGGCTCGTCCAGGTTACATTTTTCCAGCATATCAATTTTCTTAATCAGGTGTTCGGGAATAGGAGACCTGTCATGCTTTGACCAGTAGTCCTTGTTTCCATCAAAAACATCAAGAACAGCTTTAAGAGGGAGCATTTTCTCAACGATTACTGATCCTATGTCCGAAAGTTGGTAGATACTTCCTTTCTGCACTATCATATCCATATCTTTCAGTTTTTTAATCTGAGGCATTAGAGCACAGGAGTTTACATTAAGAACTTCTTTTATCTCGTTAATATCCATCGGCCCGTTAGCTAACTGAACAAGAAGATTTTTTCTTTTTTCAGAGAAAAAAATCAGGTCTATAAGGGAACTCATGTTTATCAGCTTCCAATTACTCATATATTGTCTAAACCGAAACAAATTCACCAGAATTTGCCCTAAAACCCACCACGATCATGGAGGCAGCATAGTTTCAGCCTTTAGTCAAGAGATTTGAAATAAAAAGCGTTTCATATCAACGATACGTATCACGTTAATCAATATTAGAAGCAATTAAGATTTTATTCTTGCTTATTCGGATCCTGCTCCGAGACATATATCCGTGTATCAATTGATAAAACTCTCTCGTCTTAAAAACGGGGAATAATTTTCAACCAGAACTAAATTAATATTGTGAGGATTATATTTAATTTTGGATAATATATAATGTATATTGCGGAGATCATATTTAAAGTATATTGAAAAGAAAGCTCTTTTATTGATTTGCACCGAATCTGACTATCGACTTCGTCATTACCTTGGGTAGTAAGGTTGTCCTAACTATGGTTTTTCAAACCATTACTAAACTAATCAGTGAATTGCCATAGAAGGCTTAAATTTGATAAGGAGCAAAAAATCAAAAGTAGCATGGAGAGCCAGTTTTGTTTCGTACTTTCATGCTAAATATGCAAGTCAAGCCTTCAAATTTTCAATACCCTTCAATATTTAATGACTTCTTTTTTCTAGCCTCCGGAATTTTGTTATCCTCTTGTAATATTGAAAATGCAATGTGTTGGAAAATTCAGGCAAGTATGAAATTTCAGGAAAAGCTTATTTTTAAAAGGAGAAAATATTGCGCCTCAATAAAAAAACAGTGTCGGTTAAGCTATATACAATTGAGAGAATCTTTAATTATAGAGTCAAAATGAATAACGACCTCTGGAGATAACCCCGGAAAAACGTTCATAAACACTGGTGGCAGTGTCTCTCCATTTTCGACACCCTATAGAGACATTGTCACTACCCAGAGAGTTATTCGGACTCTTAAAACTTATGGAAGGTGTAAAGGCATGAAATGTATGTTAATCGGAGGATTCTCGGGAAGCGGGAAAACCACACTGATAAGAAAACTTGTTGAACACCTGGGAAAACAGGGACAGAAAGTGGCAGTTATCGCTAACGAGACAGGAGAAATAGGGATCGATGGAGACACGATCTCGGAAGGGGAAGTTGAAACCAGGGAAATTACAAGTGACTGTGTCTACTGCCCCATGAAAATCAGCATGGAATACACCTTGAGAAATCTCATTGCATCTTACAACCCGGACACTATTATAATAGAACCCACAGGAATAACTCCCCCTGGACAAATAAAAAGAAATATTGAGAATATGGGACTCCCGGGAATAACTTTTGCCCCGATAGTGAATCTTGTGGACGCTGGTCACCTGAGTCAGGAGGCAGGCGAGCTGCAGAATTTCATGAAAAATCAGATAGGTGAGGCTGAGGTCCTGGGCATCAATAAAGTTGAACTTATAAATAATCGTGAAGAACTCCTGGAAATCTGCCTGTTCCTTCGCAAATTAAACCCCAGAGCAAGAATGATTCATTTTTCGGCCCGACAGGGAGGAGAAAATTTAGACAAATTCCTCGGACTGCTGGAAGAAGCCAGTAGGAGAAAAATAACCCTGGACAGGGAAAACTCGATTCAAATGCCTGGAGTTTCGGCCTATTCATCCTAATTTGAAATCACTTCACAGGAGATCTCCATCGAAACAGCGATTTCTGTTTCCGAGTAGATTCTGGAAAGCATAAGAAATAAGGCAGAAGAGCTGAACTCCGAATTCATAGGTCACCCAACCACATAAACCACCCAACCACATAAACTACCCAACCACATAAACCATATCACATAAATCACCCAACCACATAAACCATATCACATAAACCACACAACCACATAAACCATATCACATAAACCACACAACCACATAAACCATATCACATAAACCACACAACCACATAAACCACATTAAGCTTTCTTTCAGCCATCAGGAAAATCTTGTAAAGGGAGGTGTAACTTCTGCGCACAATCCCTAAAATGGAAGTCCTTAAAAAATAAAGAAAATCTCAATCAAGAGTAGAGGTATTTTCTGCGGTAACGCCATGCCCAGAGGCGAACTTATTAAAGCTGTGGATGGCAATAAGCAGATGCCTGAAAGAAAGACAGCTTTTCTTCAAAATTTATAATTTTTCCTTAATAGTTCACAAAAGCCGTCATCTTTTTTGGAATACTCTTTATGATGTTACTAAGCCTTTAGCTCTGCAATTCGGTTGTTACAGCAGACCTGTTTTAACACATGAAAATGAAATAATTATTACACTGGAAACTTGATCATGAAAACATCAACCATGTACTGGTAGGCGACCAATTTTGCTATTTATACGATATTTGCGTTAGACTGTTTGCCCTATACAAACCACTAATTTTTAACCATTTTGTGATTTAAAACCGACAATAGCTTCAATAGAACATTTAAGATATATGTTGTATGGAGTATACAATAACTATAGAGAATGTAGTGGCATCCACCACCCTGGCGGAAGATTTCGACCTGCTGAAGATAGAGGCCGGACTGGAGGGAGCAGAATATAATAAAGCGAAGTTCCCTGGCCTGGTCTACAGAATTGAGAATCCAAAAGCTGCTTTTCTGATTTTCACCTCCGGAAAAGTGGTATGTACCGGAGCTAAGACCGTCAAGAACGCTAAGATGGCCATAATCAATCTAGCTAACACGCTCAAGTCCATTGGATGCGAAAAAATAAATCTAGAACCTGAGGTTCATATTCAGAACATTGTTGCCACCGCTGATTTGAAAACGAACCTGAACCTGAATACCATTGTTATAGCCTTTGGTATGGAGAACGTAGAGTACGAGCCAGAGGTATTTCCTGGGCTTGTTTACAGGCTTGAGTCTCCCAAGGTAGTAGTGCTCATATTCAGCTCTGGCAAACTGGTGATCACAGGCGGCAAATCTCCTGAGGATTGCGAGGAAGGCCTGCAAGTCATAAAGACAGAATTTGATAACTTAGGACTTCTTTATTGAACCTTCTTAAGCCATAGAGCAAGAATAATCCATTATTCAACCTGGCAGGGAGAAGGAAACTCCAGAAGGAAGAATGTTTCCGGTTCGAAAGTTTCCGATTCAGGACGTTGCGGCATGGATGAAGATAAATGAAGGAGAAAAAATATGTCCGGTTCAGGATAGCCTTGACCTGCCATACAAAAACATTATATAGTATAAAATGGTCATCGCCCCCTGTCCGGAAGATGACCCTCGGATAGAGAGGTAAGGTACCCTTTCAGCTATCTGTAGAAAACTGGACCTGGATTAACAGCAGAATTTCAAACAGTGATAAAGAAGCCTGCTTCGTAAGAAATTAAGTACAGAGACTGAATAACCTGCCAGGAAAATAGCTTGCCTCTGTTTAAAAAAGAGTTGAAAAACGGCAAAAAAACGAATGTGAATAAACTCCAGAGAATTAAAAGATTAGAGTTATGGAAGCTCTCACGCAATTCCCATCGAAAGTAAGGAATTAGGGAATTCCTGAAGAGAACTGAACAGGAGATTCATTTCACTTGTACGCTTTCAAAAATATACTTTGATCACCTCATTTTGCCTGTTTCAAATCCACAATAAAAAACAAATCTACTTGATAACCTCCTCGCTCAAAATAAAAACCTCCATATCTTCACCCTCTGCAATAAAATTTTCATGGAATGGAAAATAATCGGCCCATAAATTTTGATCTCATTGTTTAGATCAATAGAGCGAAAAAAAACACTTCTTTTTAATAAAATCATTTGCAGAGAAAATTGAGAAGAGAATTATAAAATTATAGTAATTCAAAAATTAACATCGGTGAAGGTATATGCAATAAAATCTAACTGTGATCTGCAAGTGCATCCCGGAATACTAAAGGGAGTACACTTATCAGAATTAACTGGAAAAAGATCCTTTAGAGCCAGGAAATAGAAAATAGGAAATAGAAGATATCTTAACCTGGCGATTTAAAAGCTTTCTGAAAATAGCTTCAAAAATGGGATAAAAACGGGAAGTAACTCAAAAGCTAATTTCAGAAAGCTTGAAAAAACGAGAGAAAGGACTGAAATCCGGTTTCTGAATGACCAGTACACCACTCAAAGTTATCCAATCCCCCTCAATGGAAGGAATTCGATCTGGAGGTTTTCGAATTCTCTGACATTATATTCGAGAAGCGTTTGGTAAAAAGCGCTTAAAACTTCAGGGAGATGTAACTTGCAGAGTCAACGATCTGAGCAATCCGAGACTCTTTTGCTAAATGGAGGTTAAAATATGTTGGATTTGAAACTGGAAGACATCGACGGCATATTAGTACGCTACAACGTTGCCCTCGAAAAGGAAATGACCCCTGATGAAGCTGCAGAAGAGCTTTATCCCAAAGACGAACTCATCTATCCTGTTGCAAAAGCAATCTATGAAGGAGAAGAGGATGACGTAGTTGACGCACTCCAGGCTGCTATCGATGCAGGCAAGAAGCCAATCGACCTTATCGATGATGCCCTGATGGTAGGAATGGGAGTTGTAACCCAGCTCTACGACGATGGTATCATTTTCCTCCCGAACGTTATGATGTCTGCTGATGCCATGCTGGCAGGAATCGACTTCTGCAAGAGCCAGACCACCGAAGTTCCCGAGCCAAAGGGCAAGGTTGTCTGCCATGTTGCAGAAGGCGACGTCCATGACATCGGAAAGAACATTGTTGCTGCCCTTCTGAGAGCAAACGGCTACGAGGTAATTGACCTTGGAAGAGATGTTCCTGTAGACGAAGTAATCGCTGCAGTCGAAAAAGAGAAGCCAATGATGCTTACAGGTACTGCTCTTATGACAACCACCATGTATGCATTCAAGGAAGTTAATGACAAGCTCCTTGAAAAGGGAATAAAGCTCCCATTCGCATGTGGTGGCGGTGCTGTGAACCAGGACTTCGTGTCTCAGTATGAACTTGGAGTTTATGGTGAAGAAGCTGCTGATGCCCCCAAGATTGCTGACGCAATCGTTGCAGGTAAGACAGATATCACAGCATTAAGAGAGGAGTTCCACAAACACTGAGGAGGGAGCAAAAATGGTAAAAAAATACACTTCAATGGCTTATGCTAACGCAGATGAACTGATTTTCGGGCAATCAAAATTCCCTGTAAAGGCAGGGCTTGGCCTTGAGATTGGTGCAGGTTACACGACTCCCGAAGTAAACTACGCCCCAAGGCCTGGAGCCGGCGCATCCAAAGAAAAGCTCATAAAAGAGTATGAAAGGATCACCACCGATATTATGGCAAGGATGGTCCAGATAGGAGCTCCTTCTGTTGTACTTGAAACTGAACACGTTCAGCAGATGTCCAACAACCCTGAATGGGGAGGAGCTGTTGCACATGCCCAGAAGACAATCATGGAAGAATACCATGATGAATATGGCATAAGTGTGCACTTCGCCACACAATTGGTGACATTCGTGAAGACCGTGACTACCTCCAGCTCAGGGGAGACAAGTACAGCACCTTTATGGAGGCTTTTGAAGAAGCTGCCAACAATGGTGCAGACATGCTTGCAGTTGAGTCAATGGGTGGTAAGGAAGTCTTCGACTATTCTATTCTGAGAAACGACACTGCGGGTATCCTCTTCGGAATCGGTGTACTCGGCAGTATGGACATGGAAATGGTCTGGAAGGACATTTCAGATGTTGCAAAGAAGACAGGAACTGTATCTTCAGGCGACACTGACTGTGCCCAGGCAAACACTGCAATGTTCATTGCAGGCGGTCTGCTTGACAAGAACCTTGCCCACACAACTGCAATTGTTGCAAGGGCAATCTCTGCAGCAAGGTCTCTCTGTGCATATGAAGCAGGTGCAGTCGGCCCTGGAAAGGACTGTGGTTACGAGAACAGCATCATAAAGGCCATTTCAGGTGTTCCGATTGCTCAGGAAGGTAAGACTTCAACCTGTGCTCACTCTGACCTCATGGGTAACATTGTCATGCAGTGCTGTGATCTCTGGTCCAACGAGTCCGTTGAATACCACGGTGAATTCGGCGGTACCACTGTTCAGTGCTGGTCCGAGACTCTGGCATACGACTGTTCAATGATGAACGTTGCCCTGAAGACCGGAAAAGCAAAGGATCTCAGAGACATTCTCGTGCTCTCGGACAAATACAGAGACCCACAGGGCTATGTGATTGCTTACGACAACGCCTACAGGGTAGGGCAGGCAATCGCAAAGGATGGAGAGAACAACTACCTCCGTTCAAAGAACGCAGCAATCGAATGTTGCAACATCATTGAAGAAGGTGTCAACTCCGGCAAGCTCAGACTTACAAGATTTGAAACCAGTGCTCTTGCAAAGGTTAAGGCCGACCTTGAAGCCCTCACCGATGATGCTGACAAGTTCATGAGCGACAACCTGACTAAGTTCAAACAAGAAGTTGCAGTTTTCAAACCCGAAAACTACGGGCTCTAAGCCCTAAACTTCTTTTTTAAATTTTTTAGAATTATGGCTTCAGGTGAAACCATGAGCGAAAACGTAGGAACTGCTACCGTAATAGTTGACAAGACTGCAAATGCTGCCCCTCTGGGCTTTACCGGCCTTGGCCTTGCCGCAGTTCTGTTAAGTCTGAGCTACATAGGGATATATCCTGTGGAATCAATGATCGTCTCCATGGCAATATTTCTGGGTGGGTTCGCCCAGGTGTTTGCAGGAATTATGTCCTGGAAAAAAGGAGATATTTTTGCAGGGACTGCATTCTCTGCTTTCGGCCTTTTCTGGTTCTCACTGGCCGGATTGCTTGTTATGCCTGCAATCGGCTGGGCTGAGGCTTCGTCCGGAACTGCTATGGCCGCGTATCTCTTTATCTGGGGTGTTTATACCTTTGTTATGCTGATCGCTACTATGAGAATCGGAGTCCGTGCTCTCCAGTTTGTCTTTGTTACATTATTTTTGTTATTATGTTGCTTGCTGTTGTAAACGCAACCGGCAATACAGGGTTGCTTGTAATAGCGGCTATGTAGACTTGTTATGGGCCTTGGAGCTCTTTATACAGCTCTTGGCATGGTAATGAACGAAATTCACGGAAAAACTGTAATCCCACTCTAATAGTAAAACAATCAGCGTTCATTGAGTAAAACCCTCGAACACCTGAGGAAAAGACCTGCACCAACCTTGAGAATATGAGAAATCCATAAAACCGCAGGAAAAAAACAGAAAAACAGCTAAAAACGGCTCTTCAGGTAAGCGCAGGTCTTAAACCTGTGCTTACCAATCCTCCCAATAGTATTTACATGAGTGGCTAAACTCTGTATTGTGACCGCGTTATAAAGACACAGGCCCTCTGGTGCCTGTTCAATTTTTAGAAATAGAATCGTTTTTGTTACCAAGCCTTTTCAAAAAACTGCTTGAACGCAACCTTTTCAAAAAAGGCTTGAGCGAAAACCACAGCAACGTTTGAATTTGAGTACCTCATCCCCGAACCCTATCGGCGTGATCAACCGGCGCAACGGTTGTGGCACAAACCTTTTCAAAAAAGGTTTGATCAAAATAAAAAGACCTGCTAGAAGGAAGATTGGAAAAGCTAATTAACGGTGAACTTCGAATGCAAGCGGATAAAAGGCTTGACGAAACCCGCAATAAAACCCGCAATAAATCTTATACAGGGCTTGCTTTGAGTTTGATACTGACACTTTTCAAGCTGTTAGCCGGGATTTTGGGAAACAGTACTTTGCTTCTTGCCGATGCAGTTCGTTCCTTCTCCGAATTCATCAATGATTGTATAAAACTCCTGGATTTTTCTATTGGAAGCAAGCCTGGAGATGAAAGCCACAACTACGGACATGGAAAAATCACAACCCTCTGCATGGGAGCAGGGGCTTTTATTCTTCTTTTTGCAAGTTTTCATATGATTTCCCTGAGTTCTGGGGAACTGCTCATGTTTTTGCAGGGTAAAGAGCCCGAAACTCCTGGAATTATTGCACTTTATGCAGCAATCTCAGCCTTTATATTAAGAAATGTTATGGCTGTTCTGACAGAAAATCCTGAATTACAGGCTAAAGAGGATTCCTCAAAAGCTCATACCCCCGTAAAAAACTTATCAAACATTCCAGTAAAAGGCTTATTAATAATCCCAATAAAAGACGTATTAATATCCTGCCTTGTTATTTCAGGTATAGGATGCACATTCCTGCCTGGAAAAGGCTTTGATATAGCTGACTCTTTCGCTGCTCTTCTTTTAAGCCTCTGTCTCCTTGGAACTTCAGGTAGGCTTCTCTACAGGACTGCAAACGAACTGATAGAAGCCTCCCTTGATGAGGAAAATAACCTTAGAATCAGGGAGATTATAAACAAAACCGAAAACGTCATGGGTTCCGGAGAACTTAAAACTCGCAGGATAGGGAAGGGTATAGCAATCAATGCCATTGTTAATGTGAATAACTCCCTGAGTGTCCTGGAAGCTGCAGAGATAGCAAACCTCGTCGAAGAGAGACTGAAAGCAGTTTTTACAGAAGATACATACGTACTTATAAAAATCGAGCCCGTCCCGGAAAAGAACCAGAATTTCAAAAGCAAAGGTAGATCCTCTAATGAGAAGAAAGGGGAAAAGGCAAGTTTATTTTAACAAAATAAAAATGTAGAAATAATAAAATAATATGGTAATAATGGTGTCAACTACCGACAGCTAAAGCAGTCGACTTGCCTTTCAAATTCCTCGAAAGAGGCAGAGGACAATAGACTTATTGACTGAAGCTTGTAGCGTCGAACCGTTGCAACCCTCGCGAATTTGTGCCTAAGATGCTCAATATACTATTGATATTTGAACTATAAGAAGTCACTGCATAACGAAAATAATGTTGAGAGAGTTGAAGTATTCCTCCCACAGCTAAAGTAGTGGGCTTCCGGCTTTGATTTTCGTGAAAAAACCAATGTTAAAACCAAAAGTTAGGAAGAAAGCAAACAAGTCGCTTTAATTCTAGCAGCTATCCATTTAGCTACTACAAGATTTAACAGATATCCAGGCTTTACGTATATGGAGTCTAGATTGGCACCTGGATTCAGAGAGATCTGAATTTTATCGCTTGCTAAAGAAAACTTAATTATCCGAATTTAAAAATGGTCTGAATTAAAAATGGTCTGGAAATCTGGAAGTTATCTATAACTCCCAAAAGAGGTTAAACATAACTCCCAAAAGAGGTTAAACATAACTCCCAAAAGAGGTTAAACATAACTCCCAAAAGAGGTTAAAAATGCACTTCAGTCTTGGAATCGATGCAGGGGGCACTTATACTGATGCCGTTATCATTAGGGATTCGGATGGATCTGTGATAGAATCCAGTAAAGCGCTGACTACCTATCCCGATCCCCTTCCTGGAATGAAAAACACTATTGATGCGCTGAACTCGGAGCATCTTAAAGACATTAAACTGGTATCTGTATCTACAACCCTGTCTACGAATACCATCCTGGAAAGCACAGGATTTCCTGTAGGGCTAATCATGGTAGGGGATTATGTGATTCCCGAGAAAACTTCCTACGGATTACTGGGTGACGGTCTCTGGTGGGCATAACAGTGACGGAGAAGAACTGAAGGTTCTTGACCTCGATTCAGTAGAAGAATTTGCCCTCAAAGTAAAAGATAAGGTTTCGGCTTTTGCAGTTTCTTCATATTTCAGTAACCGTAACCCGGAACATGAGCTTGCTGTCAAAAAAGCCGTAAAGGAACTTACAGGGCACCCTGTGGTTTGCGGGCACGAACTTTCACAGGATCTTGGAGCCTATGAAAGGGCTATAACTGCATTTCTTAATGCCCAGTTAATTCCTATTACTCACAAGTTTATCCAGGCGATAGTTAAGGAGTTCGAAATCCGGGGTATAAATGCTAACCTTCTGATGCTGAAATGCGACGGATCAGTGGTGGGAATAGAAGAAGCCCTGGAAAAGCCCATTGAGACAATATTTTCAGGGCCTGCCGCAAGCCTTGTTGGGGCATCTCATCTGAGCAAGCTCGATACCTGTGCTATGATCGACGTTGGTGGCACTAGCACGGATGTAGCCATGATGGAGAACGGGCTTCCCCAACTCAGCAATATGGGTGCCGTTGTCGGAGGCTGGCAAACCCGCGTAAAAGCAATTCGTATGGAGACGTCTGCAACAGGAGGAGACAGCCATATCTGGGTAAAAGGCGACCGAACTTATATCGGCCCTCGTCGGGTAATTCCACTCTGCCGGGCTTCGGTCATATATCCTGGTTTAAGGGAAAAACTGAAATCGAACAGGGTTGCAAAAGGGTATCTCTGCGAAAGCATCCAGGTAACAAAATTTTATGTCAGGACCGACTTCAGGCCTATCGAACTGAAGGCAGGAGAGCGGGAAATATACAGGCATATAGGAAAAGAGCCTGTTTCTTTCGGGGACCTGCTCATAGCCCTGAAAAAACGTCCATCCCCGTCCATTCTGGACTCATTAGTTCAGAAAAGGTTAATCCAGGCAATAGGCTTTACGCCTACCGATGCCCTTCATGTGCTTGGAGAATATACCGAATGGGATGTGGAGGCTGCAACAATTGGGGCTTCCATGCTTGGGAGGATAGTTAAGCAGAGCCCAGAAACTTTCAGTGCGGAAGCAAAACGCAGGGTTGCGCGAAATATTGCCGAAGATCTTATTGCCTATCTTATAGAAGGAATGCCTAGAAACGAGATTGATAGGGTTCTTCTAGGAAGGAATTTTACCCGTTTTAGAGTTGAAATTCCTGTGGTGCTTCTAGGAGGACCTGTAAAGGCATATGTTGAGGATCTAAAAAGCCTGATTAATGCTGAATTCATAGTTCCAGAGCACGCTGAGGTTGGCAATGCTGTCGGAGCTCTTGTCGGGAAAGGAATTAAAAGGGTAGAGATTCTTATAAAAACAAAAGTTATCAAGTCTTTTGAAGGTGAGGCTGAGAATATAGATAACGAGGCTCACGAGAAGTGTACTGCAGAAGATATCTTGCCGTATCAAACTAAAAACGAATTCATTGTCTTTTCCCCATCTGAAAGAAAGAAATTTGAAAGCTATAATGAAGCCGTTGAGTCCGCAGAAAAGCTTGGAAGACAACTTGTTATGGACTACATGGTAAGTGCAGGACTTCAAAAGGAGAATATAAAAATAGACGTAAGCCGGAAGCATCTGGCACCGAGCGGCTGGACTGATGTGCCCCTGGAAACAAAACTTGTTTTCGTAGGAATAGGAATCCCAAAAACTACGATTACAGCTTGAGAGGATAAGGATAAATTAGGATATCCAGCCGGATATTATAAACAGAAATATATATCTTGAGAATAATTTTATAAATCCGGATAAAAAAGATGTATACAGCTAAAAAAGGACCTTAATTGTGCAATATAAAGTAAAAATGGGGCTGTTTTGACATGCAATATAGTCTGGGTATTGACGCAGGCGGAACCTACACCGATGCTGTAATTTTAAGAGATTCGGACAGCCGGATCCTTGATACCAGCAAGGCAATTACTACATATCCGGACCTTATGGTCGGAATTCGAAATGCAATTGACAAACTGAATCCGGAGCATCTCAGCAAAGTAAAGCTGGTATCGGTTTCCACAACCCTGTCAACAAATACCATTCTCGAAAAAACAGGGTATCCTGTTGGTCTGATCCTGGTAGGGAACTATACCGTCCCAAGGGAACTTCCAGCGGACTACTGTATTATTGTAAAAGGAGGACATGACAGCAATGGAGATGAGTTGCAGCCTCTTGATATTACTGCCGTAGAACAATTTGCAGTAAGCCTGAAAAAGAAAGTCTCCGCGTTTGCAGTGTCTTCGTACTTCAGCACAAGAAACCCGGAACATGAGCTTAAAGTAAAGGAGATCGTCCTTAAATTGACAGGGCATCCTGTGGTTTGCGGATATGAGTTATCTCAGGAGCTTGGAGCTTACGAACGGGCAGCCACAGCCGTCTTAAATGCCCAGCTAATTCCTATAACTTACCAATTTATTCATTCCATCACTGCCGAAATAAAGAAAAGAAACCTTGATGCAAAAATCCTTATGCTGAAATGTGATGGCTCGGTTATAGATATAAAAGGTGCAAAACTGCGCCCCATTGAAACCATATTCTCAGGCCCTGCTGCAAGTATTAAAGGAGCTTCTTACCTCTCAGGGCTGGACACCTGTGCCGTAATCGATGTGGGAGGGACAAGTACGGATGTCTCCATAATAAAAAATGGAGTCCCTGAGCTTTGTGAGAAAGGAGCAGTTGTAGGAGGCTGGCAAACCCGAGTAAAGCAATAAGAATGGAGAGTTCAGCAAACGGGGGAGATAGCCATGTGTGGTTAAGAAATGCATCAGGATAGGGCCAAGAAGGGTTATGCCTCTCTGCGTTGCTGCTGTACGGTACCCCAACTTTACGGAGAAACTTGAAAAGAGTCCCGTGCCCCTGAGAACTATGCTCAGTGAACATACTCAGCCCACAAAATTTTTTGTCAGCACTGGAGCAGACCCCATTAATCCTACAGAAAGCGAAAAAAAGTTACTTGAGATTATAAAAGACGAGCCTCTTTCTATCTACGGAATTTTAAATAAAATGAAACGGTTCCCCTCTCCGGCAGTCCTTGATTCACTGATTCAACAGCGTGCGATCCAGGCTATAGGCTTCACACCGACTGATGCCCTGCATGTACTCGGGGAATATACCGAATGGGATGTAGGAGCTGCCCAGATTGGAGCCAAAAAACTTTCGCGTTTTACTCAACTGGGAGTTCACGCTTTTTGCAAAAAGATAAAGCAGCAGATTGCAAAAAATATGGTTTACAGCCTGATGTCCTTTATCATGGAAGGCAGAGGAAAAGAAGGAATAAAGAAAATGCTGGAGGAAGATGTTCCTGTCCAGTACAAATTAAATATTCCCATAGTCTTGCTCGGAGGCCCCGTAAAGGCGTATTATGAAGAGATAAAGGGTCTCATAGACGCAGAGATTATAGTTCCTGAGCAGGCCAGCGTAGGAAATGCAGTTGGAGCTCTAGTAGGAAAAGGAATTAAAAGAATTGAGATAATTATAAGGCCATCCTCAATGGAAAATCCGGACCAGAATTTCCTGGTATTTACCCCTTCAGGAAGGAAGAAATTTGAGCAGTATAGTATGGCAGTAGAATATTCCCATAAAACTGGAGAAGAACTTATTCTGGATTCAATGAAAGATTTTGGACTTCCGGAAGGCTCAATAAAAATAAGCACAAGTACAGAATACCTTACTCCTCCTGGCTGGAAACATACGCCAATGGAGACAAAAATGACTTTTGTAGGGGTATGTGACCCTGAGATTTTAACTAATTAGAGATAATATTATTTACATATAAAAGTTAATTTAAAAAACTGGAGAAACGCTCAATTTGAAAATGAACAGCCAGAGAACCAGCCTGCTGGAAAGAAGGATCGGCTACAACTGTAAGTTATTGAATAACAGGAAGTAAGAGAACATGGATTCTTCACTTATTGATCTTGTTTTCCGCTCCGATAAGAGAAAAAACCTTCTTATATTGCTGGATAGCGGCTCAAAAAATATTGACGAAATCAAGAACACACTGGATGTTACAGCCACCTCGATCCTTCCCCAGATAAAGAAACTGATAGATCATGATCTTATTGTCCAGGAAGACAAAATGTATAAGCTCACAGTCCTGGGAGAGTTCATTATCAAGAAGATAAAGCCCCTGATAAGTGCTCTTGATGTAATTGAGGAAAACAACTTATACTGGACAGGTCACGATCTGAACGCAATTCCCCGCCATCTTCTGGAACGTATATCCGAACTGGGGGATTGCACTTTTATAGAACCCGACCTGAACCATATATATGAACCTTCTCAAGAAATAATTGACAGTATGGCCAATGCAAAGCATGCTTCGACTTTTGCTTCTTATTTCAACCCTGCCTATCTCCCCCTGTACGTTGAGCTTGGCAGAAAAGATGCCGAACTGTCCCTGAATTTTAATCAATCTGTCTGGAACTATCTATCAAAAGAACACTCAAATATGATAGATGAATTAATGGGCATGGACAACGTAAGCCTGTATGTTTCAAAAGAAGGAATAAAGCTTACTGAGATTACCGTGACTGATAGGACAATGATGCTGGGTCTTTTTGATAAAAAAGGGAAATTCGACCAGCAATTCATTATAAGCTCCGAACCCAGCGCCCTTTTATGGGGCCAGGAACTGTTTGATTATTTCAAGAGGCTTTCCAGACAGGTAAACAAGATAATATGAAAAGATTCATATCTAGTACTTCGATTCCAAAACAAATTTCTTATTTGTTGGAAAAATCCGTAATCGTTGGATCTATTAAAAAGTTAAGTTTTATGAATCTATTTCGGAATAGCAGTACTAGATAAGCCCCGACTACTTCCAAAAATGAGAATTGTATGAAAAAATGAGAAGATATGTGCTTTAAAAGAAGTTCCATGTAGAATTTATCAAGTGACTTATTAAAAGGTATGAAAAGTAATTATATTTAGAAATAATATTAAGATATTATGATATATTATTTATGACATTGTGATGTATAAAATGATAATTATCTTTGTATCCCTACTATAAACCCCAAAAATCCCAAATATAAACCTAAAAAAATTCCAAATATAAATCCCAAAAATCCCAACCCCCCTAAAGATCCTTTATCTCATCAAAATTACAATGGCAAGGATAAAGGTAAAAGTTCAGAGTCTTCTAGTATAGAGATATATATGAAGTCACATATAATAGGTGAGACCTAAGAGAGGAATTAGATGGATTCATCATTACTGGATGTTCTCTTTCTTTCAGAAAAAAGGAAAAATCTACTTTTACTACTTCTGGACGGACCAAAGAACATCGAAGAAATCAAAAATACACTTGATGTCCGTTCGAGCCCAATAATGACCCAAATAAAGATACTGATGAAACAGGATCTTATTGTTGAGAGTAACAGGCTCTACAAACTTTCCAGTATCGGAGAGATTCTGGTTCCGAAGATGAAAACAATTCTTGAAACATTCAACGTTTTTGATAAAAACCACGATTACTGGATAAACCAGGATATGACATCAATTCCTCCTGAGTTTCTCGACGAGATCGGAAAGCTTGGAAACTATATTGAAGTAAACCCTGACCGAAACCATGTGTTTGAATATCCAAAAGAAGTTGTAAAATATCTTTCCGAATCCGAGAAAGTCAGGATTTCGTCCTCCTTTTTCCTACCCATCTATCCGTCCCTGTGCATAGAGCTTGCCGCAAAGGGCACGGACATAACCCTGGTGTTTACAGAATACGTTTATGACAGAATGCTCAATGACTACAAGAAGGAACTTGAACATTTTCTGAACCTGAAACATACCAAACTCTATGTCTGCAATAATAATAATATGAAAATTGCTTCAAGCATAGTCACGGAAAAGTTCATGGCGCTCTCCCTCTTCTGCAACAGTGGGATTTACTACAATCATAACCTGGTAAGTTTTGATGAAAGTGCACTTAGATGGGGAAAAGACCTTTTCAATCACTACAAAGGTATAGCAAGACCTATAACCAAAGTGTGAAAATTTCGATAAATTTTCTAAGCCTGAGCCTTTAGCCAGTTTTGGAGTGAAAAGAAAAAATCAAGAAAAAAGCCAGGTTTAGGGCAAGTGCCTCCTTTTTTCTGGTTAAAAGATTCAATACAGAATATAGGGCAAGGAAACAGAAATTTCAGTTCACCCTTATCGTAGCGTTCATTTCAGGGAGATCTTTGACAATAAAGTGGTAGGTTCCGATTTTATTAAAGGTATACGTGAAAGGTCCCCTGTATGAAAGTTTTTCATCAGGAAACAGCTTTTCCTCACTAACAAGCACGTAATTACCCCTGTCTTTTGTCGCTCCATCAGGAAACAGTATCCCCTTTTGAGATTTCCAGTTCAGAAGGCCTTACCACACCGTAGTTTTCAAGGCGGACAATGTAATCGTCTCCGAGTTTTGAAGTCATGTTACCTTCCGACTTTAAGGCAGACCCTGCTTCAGGTACCGAAGAATTAGAATTATCAGGCACCGACTCATTGTCTTCAGTACAACCTGAGGCAAATAAGAATATCAGCACCACAAGTAAAATCAGACTCTTTCCCCTTCATAAATATCCCTCTTTTTCCGTTTATATTATAAGTTCAGATCATATTCATTATCTTTTTGATTTAATTAGGAAGAACAAAAACAAAAATGCAATGCCTGGAACAAAGAAGTAGAAGACAGGAAACGAATCAAAGCAGGAAGTAAATCATAGACAAGAAGCGAATCGTAGAAAAGAAGTAAATGATAGACAAAAAAGAGAGAAAGTGGAGGGCACAAAGTGGGGAGAGAAATCGAAGAGAGTTAGAGAGAGTGAGAAATCGAGAAAAATGCGAACGGAGCCGAAGCAAGGAAGGGAACCAAAGCAGAGAAGGAATCAAGAAGAGTAAAACTAAAGTCCGGTGAAAAACTGAAGAATCAAAATAAGAAAATAGAAAATCAAAAAATTTACGTCCCGACTGAGACTTGAACTCAGGTCTAAGGCTCCGCAGGCCTCAAGGATATCCACTACCCTATCGGGACACAAGCGAGCAACACTGATAAGCACATTCAAGGATATAAACTTTATTCTTCAAGAGACGACTTAACCCCTAATTTGCAGTTCTGACCTCGGCTCGGAAGTTGAGGAAAAAATCCTGTTTCTCTGGTATCACTATCAATAAAGATTAAATGCAACAAGTTCGTTTTTATAATTCATGTCAATGACTATAGGACTTGCAGGAAAACCCAATGCGGGAAAATCCACTTTTTTCAAAGCTGCTACACTTGCAGATGTTGAAATTGCAAATTATCCTTTTACAACTATTAATGCTAATCACGGAGTTACCTATGTGCGGGTTGAATGTCCCTGCAAAGAAAAGGAAAAGAGATGTGGAAAGTGTGTGGACGGAGTGAGGCTCGTCCCGATTGATATAATTGACGTTGCCGGACTTGTACCTGATGCGTACAAAGGAAGGGGACTTGGGAATACCTTTCTGGATGAACTCAGACAGGCTCAGGCAATTATTCATGTAGTAGACGCCTCAGGCGGGACTGACGCCGAGGGCAACCCTATAGATATCGGAGATCATGACCCTCTTGAAGATGTAGCTTTCCTGAATAGAGAAATCACAATGTGGCTTTATGGAATTCTGGAAAGAAACTGGGTCAAACTTGCCAGAAAAATCCAGGCAGAAGGGCTCAAGCTAGAAGTCGTAATTGCAGAACAGCTTGCCGGGGCAGGAATAAGAGAATCACATGTGAATGCAGCTTTGATAGAAACAGGGCTTGCAAGGCTAGACCACGTTAAATGGAGCGAAGAAGATATGATCCGGCTCTGCGACGCAATGAGAGAGATCAGCAAACCTCTGCTTATCGCCGCAAATAAAGCCGACATTGCCTCAAGAGAAAACCTGGACCGGCTTAAAGACCTTGATAGAATAGTAGTCCCTGTAAGTGCAGCAGCCGAACTGGCACTTAAGTCTGCAGCAAAAAATGAGCTTATTAAATACAGTCCCGGAGACAGGAAATTCGAAGTGCTTGGTGGAGACCTTACAAAAGCCCAGAAAAAAGGGCTCGAAGCTATTCATAAAGTGATTGAGAGGCTTGGCAGTACAGGTGTCCAGGAGTGCATAAACAGGACTGTCTTCGAGCTTCTGGACCTTATTGTTGTATACCCCGTAGAAGATGAAGGAAAGTGGTCCGATAAAAGTGGGAATATGCTTCCTGATGCCTACCTTATGAAAAGGGGTTCTACCTGCCATGATCTTGCTTACCAGATACATACTGACATCGGAGATCGGTTTTTGTACGCGGTAGATGCAAGGACAAGGCTCAGGCTTGGGGAAAAGCATGAACTGAAGAACGGCGATGTAATCAAGATCGTATCCACTGCAAAGTAAACAAACCCGATAATAGACCCAATAAACCTGAAAAATCTGTCATTCTGAGCAGGTCATTCGGAACAGGTCTGGAAAGAATTATGAAGTTGAGATGAATAACAGAAAAAATGAAATAGTGGATTGCTTTAGCTTGTCAGGGAGGATATTTATCAGATGGATTTACTTTCTTTTGCATATCCGGTCTATGAGAGATACCTGACCTGGCAAATAGACAGGGAATTGTCAAATAGTCCCAGGCATGTAGCAATCATACTCAAGGAAACTGACCTTTTTGACCCCGAAGGAATCGAGAGGCTAATATCCACACTTAACATTGTGAGGAAATTCAGGGTCCAAATTGTGAGCATCTATGTAGACATCCTGAAAACTGATCCGGCTTTAAAAGCCGAAGTCACATCAACGCTCAAAGCAAAGCTGGAAAAGAACTTTTCTAATCTTCCTGCCGGCACAGGCTATAGAATTTATGGCGTTAACGGAGAGGTAAATAGCACTGCCCCTGGAAATGATTTTCTTGTTTATGTATCACTGGGATTTGGAGGAAGAGATGAAATTATGAAGGCTGTACTGACCATCCTTGAGGAAGTTAAAGCAGGGACTGTCAGACCTGAAGAAGTGGACGAAAAAATGATCGAATCTCATCTCCTCGTCAACCACGAGCCTGATATTATGATCCGTTCGGGAGGGCAGAATCTTTCGGATTTCCTGGTGTGGCAATCAGTCTATTCGGAACTTTATTTTACAGATGTTAACTGGAAAGATGTACGAAAGGTCGATCTGCTGAGAGCTATAAGGGACTTTCAGAAAAGAAAGAGAAGATACGGAAGGTGAGTTGAGCTGGAATTTGGACAAAAGCGCAAAAATCTGCGCTATGCAGTGATTGTGTGCCCGAAATGCCGACAGCATGCCCAGATCACAGAAACCGGAAAAAAGACCCTGAAATGCCAGCATTGCGGCGCTCTCCTGCAAACCCGAAAACTGAAGGTATTCCACTTTTCCGAAGATCTCGAAGACGCAGTGCTTTTTCGAACTCACCTTCAAGCTGAAATCTCCGGAAAAGTCAACGAAAACCTTTCACTAACCTCATCTCCCAAAGAGTCTGAACCCTCAATCTTCGAAGCTGAAATCCCAGTAAAAAAACTTAAACTCCCAGAAAAAAGCATTTCCATCCATCCCTCTGCAAAAAAGACCCAAAATCAACCATTCTTGAGATTCTGAACACCACTGGTGGAAAAATCGAAAAAGAAGAACTTCGACAGAAAGCCCTTGAAAAAGGAATAACTCAGGAAAAATTCGAAACCGTTTTCAAAAACCTCCTGGAAGCAGGAGAACTTTACTCCCCCCAACCGGGAATTATAAAAATTGTATGAGGGATATAATTAAACACAAACACCTTCATATAACCTAGCGTAACTTAAGCCCCTAATTCTATAACCAAAATAAAATTCGGATAAATCAGCCCCTGAGTAAGTTAAAAATCAACTTCTCTTGAACCATAAGTTCGTCCTCATGGCTGATTTAAACACTTTCATTATAATTCAGCCCTCTTGAGCGCAACCGTTGCGCCGGTTGATCACACCGTAACAACGTTTTCGACCAAACCTTTTCAAAAAAGGTTTGCGATCAAGCCTTTTCAAAAAAGATTTGCGATCAAGCCTTTTTAAAAAGGCTGCAGGTAAATCAGCCCTTTTCAGCAAATTGGAAAACAATCTATCTTACCCATAATTCAGCCCTCTTGAGCGAAGCGAAAAGGGCTTCGTGCTCCCGAAGCGAAATTCGGGAGATAAAATATATTAACTACGAAAAGATTTACTATAATTGAATATAAATAAGAACTAAATCGGTTTTGGGCAAGCCAGGAGAGAACAGGCTTTACTCAGAACTTATATGAAAATTATAGAATTTTGTCACAATCAAAGGCAATTCATTTTTATTGTAAAGCATAACGGTGTTAAACATGATGGATCCGCAAATTGAGCGAAAACTCATTGAAATTATGAGGGTAATTCACGAAAGTGACAAGCCTATAGGTGCCCGGGCAATAGCTGATGAACTTAATAACCGGGGCTATGATATAGGAGAGCGGGCTGTCCGCTACCATCTGAGGATCCTGGATGAGAGAGGGTTCACAAGCAAACATGGGTATGCAGGACGTACACTTACCGAACTTGGAGAAAGGGAGATGAATGACGCCCTCATCGCAGACCGGTTTGGCTTTGTAATATCCCGAATAGAAGAGATGGCTTTCAGAACAACATATAACCCCGAGACCAATGAAGGAGTAGTGCCTGTAAATATTTCATACTTTGATAAGGATGATTTAGAGACTGTCATTGAGGTGGTTTCATACACTGCACACGAAGGGTATATGATAAGCCCAAGAGTGAGGATCATCGAAGAAGATGAAGAACTGATTTCCCTGCCTCCCGGAAAAGTTGGAATAGCTACGGTCTGCAGCGTTGCTTTTGATGGGCTCCTTCTCAAAGCAGGCATCCCTGTGGAACCTGCTTACGGCGGAATTCTTCAGATGGAAAATAGAAAACCTGCACGGTTTTCAGATTTGATTTCCTACAGTGGAACTTCAATTGATCCTATACAAATTTTCATGAGCAGAAAGACCACTTCTGTCCTTGACGTGCTTGAAAAAGGGGAAGGTAAAATCCTTGCCAATATACGGCAGATCAATTGCTCGGCTCACGACAGGGCCAGAGAAGTTATGAAAAAGGTAGAAAAAGTCGGCCTTGCGGGTTATTTTCCTCCGGGAGAAGTTGATGAAACCTTATTTGGAGCCCCCGTTGAAACCGGGAAGTTCGGGATTGCAATCGTAGGAGGCATTAATGGCATCTGCGCCCTTGAAGAGACCGGAATTAAAATGAAGACGAATCCTGTTTCTACTGTTATGGAATATAAAACCATGACAGAAATCTGAGGAACACCGATGTTCAGGCTTACTGTCATCTATGACAACAAAGCAAGTCAGGGTTTTACAGGAAGCTGGGGGTTTGCAGCTCTTATTGAAACAAGTCGTGAAACCCTTCTTTTTGATACCGGATGGGATGGGCCTCTCCTCTTGAGACATATGAAGAGGCTAAACATTGATCCAGCAGGCATCGGAAAATTAATTCTCTCTCACCAGCACTGGGACCATATTGGTGGTCTTCCCGAGATTCTCCAGGCAAATCCCGGGCTTGAGGTCTATGTTCCTGCTTCTTTTTCGGAGAATCTTAAAAGAGAAATTAAGAAAAGGTCTACTCTTATCGAAATAAAAGAGCCTGTAGAAATATCTCAGGGTATAAGGAGTACAGGGGAACTTGGAGACAAGGTAAAAGAGCAGGCGCTTATTCTGTATACGGAAAACGGATCTTACGTACTTACAGGCTGTGCTCACCCAGGACTTGCCGCAATCCTTGATACTGCCAACCGGTATGGAAAAGTAAAGGGAATTCTTGGGGGTCTTCACGATAACGAGGAGTTTGAAAGGCTGAGAGGGATGGAACTCATTGCAGCAGGGCATTGTACCGTTCATAGAGAAAAAATAAAAGAGATTTTTCCAGCAAACTTCGTAGAAATCGAAGTCGGTCTGTGCTTGGACCTGGAATAAAGTAAAATATTTTAAACAAATTAAAAACTTATATTTTAGAAATTTTACTTTATAGTCCTGTATTTGAAATGAATTTTATTAAAGTTCTGGATTTTAACATCTTAATTTTAAAGAATACAAAAAATTTACAGAAAATTAATAAAGAATCTATAGTTAGAAATAGAATGTCCTCTAAAAAGAATATAGGATTTGGTGGGAAATTACGGAAGGTGGGAAAAGATGCCGAAATTATCCGGCTCTTGACGTTTTTCCAGCCATCTAAAGTGAACTTTGAATAAATTTACGCTTGAGTGTTATTTTTAAAATGAACAAAAAGTAGAGGGGAACCATATTAAAAATGAAACCAAGGGAGAAAATGTCGATGCTAAAAATAGAGGATCTGACTGTAGAGGTAAATGGAAAAATTTTGCTTCATGACGTGAACCTCGAAGTCAAAAAAGGATATACCAATGTGCTTTTTGGGCCAAATGGAGCCGGAAAGTCAGCTCTGATGAGAAACTATCATGGGCTTCAGCGAATACAAAGTTGTGAAAGGCAGAATTCTGTTTAACGGGAAAGATATTACCGGCCTGTCGGTAGATGAACGAGCCCGCCTCGGACTTGGAATTATGATGCAGCGCCCTCCAGATATGACCGGAATTAAACTGAGGGATCTTGTAAAGGTATTATCGAAAGGAAAGAAAAAACCAGAGTCCCTTGCTGAGAACCTTGATATGCAACGCTTTATGGACAGGGATGTGAATGTGGGCTTTTCGGGAGGAGAAATCAAACGTTCAGAACTTCTTCAGCTTGCAGCCCAGAACCCGAGCCTTTACCTGCTTGACGAACCGGAATCCGGAGTCGACCTCGTAAGCATAGAACAGGTAGGAATGACAATAAAGGAACTACTTGAAGAAGGGCTGAACTGTCCTGGCGAAAGTTGCGAGAAAGGTAAATCTGCCCTTATAATCACCCACACAGGTCAGATTCTGGAATATGTAAACGCAGATCGGGGATATATCCTTTGTAATGGGACAGTTATGTGTTCAGGAAACCCCCTGAAGATGCTGGAAGAAATAAAGAGCAGAGGGTATGAGGAGTGTATAAAATGCAGACTGATGAAGTGAACCTGAAAAAGCGGGCTGAAAATGCAGCCGAGAAAAAGGCAGCCTTCGGAGAGGATTTTGAGCTGGAAAAGTTTGAAGAAGGTTCCAAGATTAGCAGGCCTATAGAAGATCTCCAGACCCTTGACGAGGAAAGCAAAAGAACCCTGCTCCAGGTAGGAGTCGTGCCTAGCGAAGAAGGCCGATCCGGCAGTCTGATAGTGCTTGATAATGCAGTATCGCATTCTTCCCTGAAAGATAAAAATGTAGAACTGATGTCCACCCAGAAAGCCCTGGAAAAATACGAATGGCTTAAAGATTACTCCTGGAAGCTTGTATCTGTTGATACCGACAAATACACCGCAAAAACTTACCTTGAAAATGCGGACGGATACTTTATCCGGGTGCCTGCTGGAAAGAAATCTTCCCTGCCAGTTCAGACCTGTCTTTTGCTTGGCAAAGATAAAGTTTTCCAGACCGTACATAACATTGTGATAGTCGAAGAAGGCGCCAGCCTTGACATAATTACAGGCTGCACGGCTAAAAAAGGAGTGGAAGAAGGTTTACACCTGGGAATTTCCGAAATGTACGTAAAAAAAGGAGCTACCCTGAATTTCACAATGATTCACAACTGGGCTGAGCAGATAGGGGTCAGGCCAAGGACAGTAATCAAAGTCGAAGAAGGAGGAACCTACGTAAGCAACTACATCTGCCTGAAACCTGTCCGTTCTGTGCAGACATATCCGACTGTCAAACTTGAAGGAGAAGGAGCAGTCACCAGGCTAAATACTATAGCCATTGCACATTCAGGTTCTGAACTTGATCTCGGAAGCAGGGCGATTTTCAATGCGCCTGGCACGAAAGCTGAGCTTATATCAAGGACTATTACAATCGGCGGGAGAGTAATTGCAAGAGGAGAAATGATAGGCAATGCAAAGGGAGCAAAAGGGCACCTTGAATGCAAAGGGCTTGTCCTTACCGACAAAGGAAGCCAGCTTGCAATCCCCATCCTTGAAGCAAACGTAGACGATGTCGAACTTACTCACGAGGCCGCCGTTGGAAAAAATTGCTAAAGACCAGGTTGAGTACCTTATGGCCCGCGGCCTTACCGAAGATGAAGCTGTAGGCATGATCGTGCGCGGGTTCCTGGACGTTGGAATACGGGGAATTCCGGAGGAGCTGAAAAAAGAAATTGAAAATACGATTACACAGACAGCCTTTGGAATGTAATTTAAAATGAATATAATCCCAAATAGAATCCAAAACATATATAACTTAAGATAATAAGCTTGAACAGTGATCTCGGATAAGGAGAATAGGACTTACGCAGTTGAACTGAAGAATAAACAGTATCAGACCGTTAACTGTTTAAAACATGACTTTAATCTACAGTCTTTGCTGTAATTGATTTTGTTTTTCAAGTGCGTAAGTCCGAGAGAAATAAAGGGTATAGAAAAACTGAATCTGGATACAACTTCTCCTAACCAGAATATTCTGGAACCGGGTGTGTGAAGCCGGCAGGGAAAAAGGAGAAACCTACCGGTCTTTTGTTGAGTGTTTGTGGGCTTTAATGAGCTAAATGCAAAGAGAATAGGGTTTTCCTGTGAAAAAGAAAGCCTTAAAGTTTAATCTGCTCATTAAACCGCAGTTCGCAAATTAAAAAAAGAAGTATAAAAATGTTTCCGTGAAGGCCGTGAATGAATAAGATATCGAAGTCATCAGACAAATATCTTATTTCATAAAGACACAACGAAGAGGCTTTACTTACACTCTGCTTTGCTTGCATTCTCCTTCTTATTTTCCGTGCGAAACACTTTTAGTTTTTCTGCAAGGCGGTAAGGTTAAAAACACACTAAAAACCGCAGTACTTCCTATTTTTGGCTGGACAATACAGTACTTGACATCATATATATACTGCGGCTGGAATACTACAGTACTGTAGTGCTTTAGAGGTATTGAAATGATAGACTTTGCCTGTAAAGAGTTCAAAATCGAAGACGTGATCAAGTGCGCCCTTAACCTTACAAAGGCTGACCTTAAGGTTATGAAGTACTTTTTAAATGAGAAAGAGCAGTGGGTTGACACTGAGTCTCTTTCAAAAATCTTGAAGCTGGATATTTCCACAATTCAGCGCTCCGTCAAAAAACTGCATGAAAAAGAAATTCTGCAAAGGTCGCAGCAGAACCTGGATGGAGGAGGCTATGTTTTCAAGTATAAGGTCAACGCAAGGGCTAAAATAAAAAATATCATCATGACCGTGGTAAATTCCTGGGCTGAACGGCTCGGACAGGAACTTGAAAAATGGGAAAACGGAGGTTGATTCACTTTGCTTAAAATAACGCCTTACCTGGGAGTTATAGTTCTTATCGTTTCCATAGGAGGGCTCTGGTATCCTGTACTCGGATACTTTCTGCTACTGGTTTTTGCAGCAATCTTCCTGATTAGTCCTTTCAGAGGCCGATGGTTCTGCGGAAACCTCTGTCCCAGAGGAAGTTTTGTTGATTTCTGGGTCAGCAAGATTTCAAGGAAAAATAAGATACCTGCCACTCTGCGTTCTCTGTGGATCCGCCTGCCAATATTTTTCCTGCTAATGGGCTTTATGGGGTACAGAATATCAAACGCTATTGGAAGCCTTAATACTTTTGAGAAAATCGGCATGGTGTTTGTGATGATGTGCCTGGTAACAACTGCAATCGCAACCCTTCTGGGCAGTTACCTGAGCCCAAGAACCTGGTGTTCCTTCTGTCCTATGGGAACAGCTCAACGCCTGCTTGGTGGTAAAAAGTATCCTCTTAAACTCGAAAAGGAAAAATGTATTAACTGTAAGAAATGTGAAAAAGTCTGTCCCATGCAGCTCAAAATCACTCAGAATGCTGCAAACCCCGACTGTATCAAATGTGGGCGCTGTGTGGATGCCTGTCCTAAAGATGCCCTGAAATTTTGAAGTTTTATGTTTATTAATTTTTATTGTTTATTTATATAAATAGAAAAACGGAATGGCCCTGGACAAACATAATAAGTATTATCCACTACTTGTATAGTAAAATATAGGGGAGCCGGAAAACACTTCCGGAGTTTGACTTTAGCATGACAAATGTGCATACTGGAAAGTGTCTACAAATTAGCTAGATTAGGAGAGAAAAAAGGAGAAAAAAACATGACAAATCGTGTAGCGGAACTTTCAGAAACTCAAAAAAAAGAAATCTCCGAACTCTTTGGGGAATATGTCAATCTTGACAAACGCGAACGCCATTATTACAACCATGATATCGGAGCTTTACCCCCACTTGTTAAGAAGGTAATTGGGAATACCGACCCTGCAGCTGTCGTAAAAATCCGGACCGAGGAAGACGCAGTAAAGCTCCTTAAATTCGCAAACAAGCATAAGATTCCTGTTGTACCCCGAGCAGGAGCCTCTTCAGGATACGGAGGGGTAATTCCGACAAAGGGAGGAATAGTTGCCGATGTTACACCACTGAATAAAATCATAAGCGTCGATCCCGAAGAGCAGAAAGCGGTTGTGCAAAGCGGTATAATCTGGGAAAAGCTGGAAAGGAAACTAAAAGAAAAAGGGCTTTCATTACAAGCAATTCCTTCAAGCGCTCCTTCTTCGACAGTTGGAGGATGGTTATCCCAGAGCGGAGCCGGTTACGGAAGTTATGAGTTTGGCTGGGGCCATGAGAGCATGGAAAAAGCCAGAGTTGTGCTTCCCACAGGAGAAATCCGAGAGTTTTCAGGCCCTGAACTGAAAAAGTTAATCGGGACAATGGGAACCATAGGCATTATTACCGAGATAACCCTGAAAGTCCAGAAATTCGAAGAGAGAAAAGCTGTTTCTGCCAGTTTCCCAAACGCTTCAGCCCTGAAAAAGGCAGTAGAAGAGATAAGAAGAAAAAATATCCCTCTCTGGTCAATTTCGTTCCTGAACCCCGAATGGGCGGATATGAAGAATAAAGCGCCCAGGAAACTCCACTATGAAAAAGTAGTGGATAAAGACAGACCGATGTTGCCGGTCTCTTACGTTTCAACTTTCATGTACCCTGCCTCGAGAGACGTCTCCGGCCTGAAGGAAGCAATCGAAGGTGCAGGTGGGACAATCCTTCCGGAAGAAATTGCAAAATACGAGACCGACGAATGGTTCAAGTCCATGAAAGTAAAGAGGCTGGGTCCTTCGTTTATCCCGGCAGAAATCCTGGTGCCGCTTGAGAAAATGGACAGGGCTTTTGAAGAAATCGGGAAGAAAATAAAATTGCCTGTGCTTACCGAAGGCATGGTTATAAGCGATGGGTATGTGGTCCTACTCTGTTTCATGCGCCATTCGGAGCGCTCCGTGCTCTTTAATACAGCTTTTGCTCTTTCCCTGAGCATTTTGAAAATTGCAGAAGAAAATGGCGGAAGGGCTTATTCTTCAGGGCTTTTCTTCGCTTCAAAGAGAAAAAGTGTCTTTGGGGAAAGACTTGCTGAAATCGAGGCCCTGAGAAAGGAAATTGATCCTAACGGGATCATGAACCCTGAAACCCTGGAGGGAAAAGGACTCCTGAACACTGCCGTATCAATGGGCTCTGCCTTTGAACCTTTTGGCAGAATAGCCGGAAATATGTCAGGAATTGGCAAGGTTTCTTTCAAAGACGAGAAAGAGATCCCCGCAGAAGTTGCAGAACTTGCCTATTCCTGCTCTCAGTGCGGGTACTGTGTGAGCGAGTGCGACCAGTACTACGGCAGAGGCTGGGAGTCACAGGCACCTCGTGGAAAATGGTTTTTCATCAAGGAATACCTGGCAGGCCGAGAAAAACTTGACCAGAGACAGACAAATACCTTCCTTGCTTGTACTACCTGCCAGATGTGCGATGCCCGCTGTGAACTCGACATGCCAATCGAACATGCCTGGATGACCATGCGGGGAAAACTCGTCCAGGAAAATAAGAAGATGACCTTTCCGCCTTTTGAGATCATGGCAGCAAGCCTCTTAAAAGAAAGAAATATCTGGGCAAATTACAGAAAAGACCGTGATAAATGGGTTCCGGAGGATATCAGGGCAAAAATTAAGGATAAAGCCGAATATGCTTATTTTGCAGGCTGTACGGCATCTTTTATCGAAAACGATGTAGCCATAGGGGCTGTCCGCATGCTTGATGATGCGGGAGTAGAGTTTACAAGTCTTTTAGACAAGGAAGCCTGCTGCGGAATTCCTATGCTTGTTGCCGGAAGATGGGACGTTTTTGAAAAAATAATGAGAATGAATGTCTCAAACATGAAAAAGAAGGGCGTAAAAACCGTAATCACTTCCTGCCCTGCCTGCTGGCTCATGTGGCATACGGTCTATCCTCAGTGGGCGAAAAAGCTAGGAATCGAATATGGACTTGAGGCAAAACATTACTCTGAAGTTCTTGTTGAACATCTTGATGTTCTGAAGCCAAAGTTTAAACAGCCTCTGGATAAAGTTGTAGCCTGGCACGATTCCTGCCACCTCGGGAGAGCAGGAGGCCAAATATACGAACCGCCAAGAGAACTGCTCAAAGCTATACCCGGAATAAAGTTCAGGGAACTTGAGTACAACCGGGAAAGAGCTCACTGTTGTGGCTCGGTTGTAAGCCTTATAGCCGAACCGCCGGTTGCATACAAACTGGGAGATATGAGACTCCAGGAAGCCCTTGATGTTAAAGCTGACATCATTGCAGCGCTTTGCCCTTGCTGTATTTTCCAGTTTCGTACGGCAGCGCAGAAAAATAACCTGAATATCGAGGCTCAGGATCTGGGAGCCCTGGTGGGTAGAAGTCTTGGATACAACATCCCTGACTCAACCTCCTATACTCTGGAATCATGGGTTCCTTTTGAAAAGATGATTGCCCTCATGCAGCCTGAGAATATGACCGAACTGATGGTTGAACTCATGCCTCAGATGATGGCAGCGATGCCAGCACCGCTTCAGGCAATGATGAAGATGGTCAAATATGTGCCAGGCATGGATGCTCTGATGAAACCGATGATGCCGATCATGATGCCAAAGCTAATGCCTTCAGTCATGCCAAAAGTCATGCCTGACATGCTCAAAGCTGTAGAAAAGAAAGTTCCTATGCCTGATTACATGAGAGAGCAGCTTCCGGACCTTATGCCGAAAGCTATGGATAATTTGATGCCGAATATGCTTCCGGAGCTTATTCCCCTACTGACCCCACGCATGATTGAGTATATAAAAACGCACTAATTCTTTGCACAAAATTTTGCGGAAAAAGTCGAAGGGAAAGAGCAGTTCCTTCGACTTAATTTTTGAATGCAAATTTCATAAAGCTAGAAAATTCCAGTTTAATAACAGAAAATTGTTATTTTATTATCATCAGTAATTGTCGGGCAGTCTTTTAGGGTGGGGTGACCGCCCGCAATTTGATTTTGTTACAGTTTCTTTGCAATTGTCGTCAAATCGTTAGAGACCCATTGAGAACCATTAAATGCTAGTTCGTAGACGTGATTATCACTTCCAAGGTAGTAGACATGCGGATGTCCGCCAATATCAATTGATGTAAGAGCACTTCCAGCTGCTGCTAACCGCGATTGTGACCCTGCAATTGTCGTCAAATTATTAGAGGCAAATTGAGAACCATTAGATGTGAGTTTTGTCGTAACACTACCGACAGGAATAATATAGTTTCTCGGCATAGGCGCGTTATCTTTGAACATACCTGTTTCCAAGGAATACAATTTATGATTTGGAAAAACTTCCAAAGCGAGTTTTCCATACTTTTTCAATGACGGAATATCGTTGGTTACAATGGATGCACTCATGGAAATTTCAAAATTTGGAAGTGGATCACCAGCTGCCCAATACGAATATGTTATTTCAGATGTCCAGCCCTTTGGAATATCTTTTACAACGAACATTCCCGTATCATAGCTTTTTGACACTTCTGTTGCGGGCAGGCTTATGTATGTTCCATCCGGTAGCGGCGTCCCACATGAAAATGAAACCTTTGACCCGATAGGGACTCCATTCCATGAAATCGTTATCTGCACTTTATCGTCCGTGGAAGACGACGGATAGGTCGTAGTATTGGTAAACGTTGGAGCGCCTGCCGGAGCAAAATTTACGTTGTGCCACCCTGTACCACCATTTTTCGCGATCCAGTCGGCTAAATCCTGCATAGAGGTGACAGAATTTGGTGGTTTTTGTTTTTCAAATGGATATTCTGGTGTAGAAAGAAAACCGACGAGGCAATGGTGTTCGTCGGTTTCCGTAGGTATAAACGCAAACGGATCTGTGGTAACACCGATTGCACCTGGTGCCAAATTCTTAATTTCACTTATATCTGAACCTTGAGACGTTTTTAGAGGATTATTGATCCACTGCTGTGGATAAAGAAAAAGAGATTGTCGCGCATAAAAGACACGGGCAGTCGCCGTCACTTCGTTGACTGAAAGGTTTTTTCCTCTCAAATAGATATAGTTCGATGCATTTTTAACCAACGGGTTGTCGGGATTGGTGGCATAACTCTCGTCAGACGTGAAAACGGCAGTTGGGTTCGGAATCGGACTGATGCCAGCGGGGATTATATCAGGACAAGCTGTCCAACCGCCAGTTCTTGGTATTATCCCTTTATCATCTAGATTCTGTCTTAGTAAAATGCTGTCATATTGAGTCATAATTGGTTTCTCCTTTATCAGTACCTACTCTCCACATTATGTACACAAAAATACCATCCCTTTTTCCAAAATGAAAATTATTTAAAATTTAGCTTATACCAATATGGATAATTTTGGACAAATAGCGGAACGAATTCTACATCTGTGCGCATCTGCGGAATGCAGTTTAATATATGAGCCTATCCCAAAACTCAAAATCGCTTCTTTAGATATCAAATTTGCAATCATTACTTGAGCTTCGGATAATGAAAACAATTCTGAAAATTTTATGATTTTGAGAATAAAGTTGGTTTTGGGATGGCCTCATATTATAATACTCCAAATATTCAACTTCATGAAAGAGCGCACTATTTAAAGTACTCTCAGACATTCGTTTGATCTAACTCTCTTGCTAATTAGAAACTCTCGGAAACTTTCTGCAAATAATAAGGATTTAATAGAAAGATTTTGAGTAGTTTTGAACAAAAGAATTAGATGTGCATCCTGATTGATGAGACTTTTCACTATCTTTTAGGGTACCCAAAATTTACCATTAATTCCGCCTTCAATTGACTATAATCGATCAAAAACCCAGAAAATAATAAAAAATCTCTCTTGTTTATCCTGTTTCCACTAATGCAGATTTTTTGGATTAGCCTTTTTATATTAACTGTGTAAGTTCCACAGCAATTTTTTGCTGTGAATAAAGCTAATAAAATATACACATGTAAAAATAGGTTGTCTGCGTATCGTATGTTCAGCATGTACATTACAAAATTAAAGGAGCAGATAAAAGGAGTAGGATCATGATCTATAATATGAAAAGACACCGCATAGCCACCACCATTTCAGATAGACATTGGGAATTATTAAAGAAACATGCGGAAAAATTGGAAACACAACAAAAAGCCCTGGAACTAGCATTGGAATGTCTGGAAAACAATTCAAAACAGTATCCGGAATTAACTACTGAACAAAAATTCTGGCTGGCATGTGAATCGATAAGTTCGGTTTGTTGCGTCCAAAAGGGGACTTTAAAAATACTAATGGAAACTGTAAATCATGAGCGATTCAAGGAGTATGTGATCAAAAATAAACCCATTGAATGTTTAGTACAGTTTTTTCTTCAGAAGCCTCTTAACGAATGCAGTCTTAAAGAAGTTGTAGATGGACTAACGATTGTTTTTGGAACATCACACATGTTTGATACAGTAAACTACAAGGACAACGACGACTACTATTTGCTGGTACTAACTCATAGTCTGGGCCTTAATAATTCAAAATTAAACTTAATGAAAGTTGAAAGTTTATTTGACACATATGGAGCCAAAGTTGAAAGCAAAATCTCCGAAAATACAATTTTTATGAAGGTATTTAAAGATAAATAGTTAGTGGCTGGCGGTGTTCGAAAATCCATTAAGGCCCATGGATGTGAAGCCTTGATAATACTGGTCTTGCCCACGAGTTATTGAGAAAAATTCACTAATAAACTACTCACTAATATTTACTAAAGAAATCTCAATAACGATTAGTACATGAGATCTTTCTATATATTTTTCATATATGCTCTTGATATATTATTTATTTTAAAAAGAATCCATAGGATAATGGTTTTTCATTGACCAATGAATTTATTTAAAATTTCAGGTTTGTGAGCGTATTTTTGAATTGAGATCGTTAGTCAGTTGAATGTCCCAATTTAGTTGCATGCAAAAGCTCTGGAAATAGTTTCATCCATAGAACTGCAATGACTATTGAACCAATTCCACCAATTAACACAGCAGGTACAACTCCAAACAGGGAAGCAGTCAGTCCTGACTCGAATTCACCAAGTTGATTTGATGTACCTATAAACATTGAATTTACAGCATTTACTCTGCCTCTCATATTATCTGGGGTTTCCAATTGTATCAATGTTAAACGGACGACTACACTTACCACATCAGATGCTCCTAACAACACAAGTGATGAGAATGATAAAAGAAAAGAAGTTGATGCAGCGAAAATTAGAGTGAAAATCCCAAAAAATATTATTGCAATAAACATTTTAAACCCTTCATTTCTTTTTAAAGGCCTTTTTGCCAAAAAAACAGACATTACTAATGCACCTACTGCGGGTGCTGAACGCAGCAATCCCAAACCCAAAGGTCCGATTTTCAAAATGTTGCTGGCATAAACAGGTAATAAGGCTGTTGCACCGCCAAATAATACTGCAAAAAGGTCAAGAGATATTGCCCCAAGTATAGCAGGTTTGCTTCTAATGTAAGCTATTCCTCCGAATATTGAATTTATGGTTGCTGGTTCTGAGTTTTGGGGTCCCTCCCTTATTGAAACGAAGAGAATAATCACACTTGTTGCCAGTGCTAATACACCAGCTATGGAGTATACAAATTCAGGACTTAATGCATAAAGGAATCCTCCAATTGCTGGACCTACAATGATTGCAAACTGGGCTGTAGAGGTTGCTACAGCAGCTACCTCTGGAAAAATTTCCTTGCTGACAACGTTAGGTAGCAAAGACTGCATTGAAGGTCCTTGAAAAGCATTGGCGGTACTTATAAAAAAGATAGTAACTAGAATTCCTTCTTCGGTAATCGATCCGTTATAGCTTTCGTAAGCAAGAAGGAAAATCCCTATACTTTCTGCAATTTGACTGAAACAAATTATCAGCTTTCGGTCATAGCGGTCTGCTACATAACCGACTATGAGGGTAAGTAGAAACATAGGTAAAAATTGGACTAATCCAACGAGTCCTAGATAAATAGGCATTTGAGTAATTGAATAAATTTGCCATCCTACAGCAACAGTTAACATTTGAAAAGCAATGGTAGTTGAGATACGGGCAACCAATAAGGATATTAAGGATCTGTTTTGAAATACAGGTGGAACTTTAAGCGAAAACATTCATACTGGCCCCTTTTCTCGGCTATTTTTTTGCTTTTGTGGGTTACAAAAGTTGATGTGATGGCAGACCCTGATAAGAAGTGATAATTATCCAGCTCAAAAATGACTGAAGCTTTACTTATCAAAACGATTATACTGGCGTCTCTCAAGTTGTTTATCCAGAACGAAAGTGGTTATGTATTTTTAGGCTGATAGAATATAATAGGAAATAATATAAAATTATGCATGTGCATGGATAACATTCAGAGAAGCAGGACTTTTCAGATAGGTTCTAAGTCTCTTACATGTGTCTTCGGTTAAGGAGGAATCGTGATAAATTGCGTCGATTTCCACAACATTCGTTAAAAATTTTAATAAATTATGAGCTGGAACAGGGCATCGATTTCATGTAAATAAGCCAAAATTTAAGGCCGGCTTCTAATGCAAAATCGATAGCTTTCAGGCAAGAAAATTCCTTAACCGATGACCAGTGAAGTCTCTTACCACCTTAGGCTTAGAGTGTTTGTCCATTAAAACACTTGTATAAATCAATCCGCTTGAGTGTGATATCAATTGAATGCTTGACAAGTGCATTATCAACAAAGTCATTGAGAAATACTAATAAAGTGTTAGGTGAAAACTTCTCTGGCACATTATTCATAATCCAGGGATATGTTGAGTAATCAAAAGCAGCTTTAGTTGACATCAAAGGAGACATTGCATCACTGCTAAATGGGCCAATTGCATCAAGTATTGATGTTGAGCATGCAATTACATCTGCAGTTGCAGTACCTTGAAGTTGCAGTACCGTGTAATCTTGACCTTCTGGCGGATAAAAACGCATTTGGTTCAATACAGTAAGAATTTTATTCACGTTTGTAGTCGCATAATTATCATTATAGGAATCGTACTTACATGCCTCATACTTATGCGTATTAGAATTTGCTTCTATCTGGTTCAGGAAAATCAAACGCTTGTTTTCATCTAGCAATTGTTTAATCATCACACATAAGTCGGTCTTATTCCCAATAGCTATATTAAGAGTGTTAGTAGCCAACTGAGCATCTGATACTAACCTCATAAGGTAATCAGCATTGGGTTTCATCGAAGATTCTTCAAAGCCCTGGAAGTTGAGATTAACGACAACAATTTCACTGGGATGCTCTGAGAGCCATTTTAATATGTCGCACAAGAAATCATAGTAAGGATAACCTGGAACAAACCCATGCTGGTGGAGAATTTTGTCCTTAAATTCTGGAATGCTCTTAAGAGATCCATAACAATATCCCGGACGAAAATCGAAATACCTGATTCCCAGATCAAGCATGGTGTTAATATCATCTTTTTGCGTACAAGCTATGTTAATTATGATTCGCTCAAGATAATCAGTAATATCAGAAAAATTTATAGATTTACACATAAGAGGGTCTTTAAAATGTGAGCGGAGTCGATTTAAGAAATCTTTATTTTTAAGTATGGACTTGGGATTGAAGATTTCAAACATTCCTGCATCATGAGCTCCAGGCAAAACTAATACGTTTAATGGTCTTTCCAAGAACTTAGGTTCTTCACTGGCGAGGTCTTTCATCCATTCGGAATAATTTTTGGTGAGGTAAACATAGGAACGATCATGATTGGTCAAATGAGATTCAATCGATCTAGTTCCGCAGTCATAAAACCCATATGATAATGCATAGTCATTGTTGATTATTGATTGAGTAGACATCGTATTATTTAAATCAGATTTCAATAAATTACCTAGTAAATGATTAATCTCGGCAAAGTGCTTATAAGTACTTGTTTTTTATAAGCGATTGTCCAGGAGAAATTTCCAACATCATTTAAGATATTAATCTGGAAGCTACCCTTACACATTGGATGAGAATTAGAGAAAAAAACTGATTTTGAGCCAGAAGCATAAAAAGCGATGGTAAAATCTTCATTATCCAGAAATACGTAGCGGTCTATTCCTTTAGTTGACATAAATTTTTCTACTGGAACAATCACTTTTGATGACATATTTTCTCCCTGATGTTATTATTTCAATTCTATCCATTTGTATTTGGTTAAGGAATATACTAAGTCAAAATAACTATTGCAATTATCTATGCATCTTGATTTACATTTATAGGTTTACAGAAGTGGAAATAAAAATAACACATTTCTTATAGATTGTATCTTAACCGAATATAAATGGAGATTATCCCAAAACTCAAAATCGCTTTTTTTCATATCGTATCATAGAGAAACAAAAAGCTTCTGATAATAAAAATAGTTCTGAATGTTTTTTTGATTTAAAAACAAACTTGATTTTGGGATGAGCTAGATAACTATTTTTTGGATAGGCTTGTAACTGGCGGCATTCAAAAGTTCAGTAAGGCCCGTGGATATGGCGCCTAAGAATATTGGTCGTGTCCGCGAGTTATTGAGAAAATCTGAAAAACGGGCATGTCGCCAACCTTAAGGAAAAAATATACATGCATTTCAGTACTTATCATTTTCAGGAACTTACGGACATGATCTAATTTTTGTAAACCGGTTTTTTGTAAACCAAATTTTCCCTTTAATTCACGCTTCCCGAGCTTATTCCCCTGCTAACTTCACAACACGATTAAGTATAAAAAAGCATTGAGGGTTTTTTGCACAAAATCTGTGAAGAAAAACACGAAGGGAGAACTTCAGAACCCCTTCAATCAATTTTGTAAGATTTTACTTTACGGAAGCTACCGGCAGATTGTTCTTTTATGTAAGCCAGACTATTTTCACAAGCACTTCTTATTACCAGACCAGCCAGGATTTGGGAATAAAATTAGTTTTGGATGAAATCGTTTTGGATGAACTCACAGACTTCTCAATCTGGATTGAACTACCTTAATGAGCTCATCCATAAATTAGATTATTGTATTTACCGCGGCTTTGCCAATTCACCTTTACCTTTACATTCCTTGATGACATCGGAAAGTTTGTGTATTCCCGATCTGAACAAGACTCGAGAACGTTATCACTTCACTGCGAGCATTAAGTTTTTTAGCTTCCTCTATAAGTTGACTCCTTGTTGCAGGGAACTTTACATCTCTAAAAGCTTGCATAACATTCTGAATACCTTTGAATTCCTGTAGAATATCCGAAGAGCTGTGGTATTCCTTGTCTGGAATGTTTTCAATAGCTTGTATTACTTCGTTACGGGCATTAAGACTTTTAGCTTTATCAATAAGTTGCCATTTCGTTACAGGATATTTCATCTCTTGAAAAGCTTGTAAAGCTTTTTGAATCGCATTGTGTACTTCAGTAGCACTTTCCTGCATTTGATTTTTCCCCCGTATTTTGGTTTACCGTATTTTGGTTTTATTTTCTGTTGAATTTGTCCACTTCAAACATTTGAATCAATTTGATACAATTTTACACCTGCATCTGTTTGATTTATGTTTGATTTATAGGTCTTTTATGTGCCAATGAGAGTGATTTCAAATTGTATCAACAGAAAGATAGTATTTATCAAATATAATATCTAGAGAAATATAAATAAGAAACCGATATAAATTAAATGCTGATGTTATTCAGTCAGATATTAGCATATATTTACTCACTAAATGGTATTTTTTCCAAGAAATCTCTTACTTTTCAGGGATGCATATAAAAACAACATATATCTGCGCCAATAACTTAGAATAGGGAAAACAAGATTAATATATCTGAATAGAATCCCCTTTTGATCTAAAATACAAATCGTTGGAATTTTGAAACCAACTATATTGCAAATATTACAATGTTTTATTATTGATTTTTGGATAGATTCTTAATACACCGGGAAGAAGAACCCAAAAAAGCTATTAAGAGATCCAGGAGCCTCTTTTTTTTAAAATAAGATTTTACGTTCCAGAGAAATTCTTATATAGAAGTGCTTGCATTAAGAATAGGAAAATACGCACAAAGGTAACGTGCTCAGTAATACAATTAATAAAAATTCATAGAAATTCATATCATTAAAAGGAGATTAAAGCTTGGCAGCACAACCGATCTTTATTTTAAGGGAAGGCAGCAAGAGAACCCATGGTTCCGATGCCCAGCACAACAATATTATGGCCGCAAAGGCGGTTGCTGAAGCGGTAAGAACCACTCTTGGGCCCAAGGGTATGGACAAGATGCTTGTAGACTCCATGGGTGATGTTGTTATCACCAACGACGGAGCAACAATCCTCAAAGAAATGGACATCGAGCACCCAGGTGCAAAGATGATCGTAGAAGTAGCCAAGACCCAGGATGCCGAAGTTGGAGACGGAACAACCACCGCAGCCGTACTTGCAGGGGAATTCCTGACAAAGGCAGAAGACCTGCTGGAAAGCGGAGTCCACCCCACAGTAATCGCAAGCGGTTACAGGCTTGCATCAGATCAGGCTACAAAGATATTAGAAACGATCACTATCAGTGCATCTCCTGAAGATACCGAAACTCTAGAAAAACTCGCATCCACAGCCATAACAGGAAAGGGTGCAGAGGCTAACAAGGAACATCTTTCCAGGCTTGCAGTCGAGGCCGTTAAGTCGGTTGCTGAGAAAAGCGAAGATGGAAAAATCACTGTGGACATCGAGGACATCAAAGTCGAGAAGAGGCCCGGTGGAAGCATCAAGGACTCTGAGATTGTTGAGGGTGTAATTGTCGATAAAGAGCGTGTCCACCCAGCCATGCCGGAAGTAGTGGAGAATGCAAAAGTCCTGCTCTTAAGCGTACCAATCGAGCTCAAGAAGACCGAGACTAAAGCCGAAATAAAGATCACCACTCCTGACCAGATGCAGCTCTTCTTAGACCAGGAAGAAGCAATGCTCAAGGAAATTGTGGACAAGGTAATCAAGACAGGCGCAAATGTTGTCTTCTGCCAGAAAGGAATCGATGACCTTGCTCAGTATTACCTGACAAAAGCAGGAATCTTTGGTATGCGCAGAGTGAAGAAGAGCGACATGGATAAACTTTCCCGCGCAACAGGTGCAAAGATTATTACCAGCCTCGACGAGATTGAGGAATCCGACCTTGGCTATGCCGGTCTCGTAGAGGAAAAAGACGTTACAGGCTCAAGGATGACCTTCGTTACAGGTTGCAAGGACAGCAAAGCTACCTCAATTCTTCTGCGCGGCGGAACCGAGCATGTAGTTGAAGGAATTGAGAGAGCCCTTGAAGACGCTCTCAGAGTAGTAGGTGTTGCTCTTGAAGACCAGAAGATCGTTGTTGGCGGAGGCTCACCCGAAATAGAACTGTCCCTCAGGCTCAAGGAATACGCAGCAACCCTTAAAGGCAGGGAGCAGCTTGCTGTAACGAATTCGCTGAGTCTCTCGAGATTATTCCCAGCACCCTCGCAGAGAACGCAGGGCTTGACCCGATCGACATGCTTGTGGAAATGCGCTCCCAGCATGAGAAAGGAAACAAGCGTGCCGGACTCAATGTTTACACCGGCAAGATCGAGGACATGTTCGAAAATAACGTTGTCGAACCCCTCAGGATCAAGACCCAGGCAATCAATGCAGCCACCGAAGCAGCAATTATGATTCTCAGAATCGATGATGTAATTGCCTCATCCAGTCCAGCCAAAGTAGGTGGTCCGGGAGCAATGCCAGGCGGCGAAATGCCTGAGATGATGTAAAATTTTGAAGTATAAATCAAGGATTGCCGGAAATTTCCAGCATTCCTAAAACTTTTTTTTAATATCGGCATAGTCATTCAGGAATACTTTTTAAAAATCTTTTTTAGAGATTCTTTCCAGAAATTGCTTCCAAGAGAATTATTTTCAGAAATCGTTTTCAGAGACCTCTTCCAGAAGGCTTTTTCAATGAGTAATCCTCCTTCTATGTAAGTCAATTTGTTTATAGAACCACGAAAACTTTTCCAAATAAAGAAAAGACCAGGACTTTTCAAACAAGAAACAAACCAGAAAGTTAGGGTCTCCAAACTAAAATATTTAAAAATTAAAAAAGGCGTTTTTGAGTATTTTATACCGAGTGTTACTGAATTGCTAAAATGAATGATGATGACCAGTAAAAATTGTTATCTGGCTTCATAGCAGGAAATTTCCCTAGCATCTACCTGGACTGGTTTCCCAAGCTCATTTGAAATAACATCTCTTACCCTTGCCATACACCTGCATTGAAGCTGGATACGAGCTGACATAGCTTCTCGTTCTTCAATGTAGAAATCGTTCGAACTGACAATGGAATGAATCGAAATCTGCTTCTGTACAACCTTTGCTATGAGACCCTGAGTCCCATTCGTGAGATCCTGAAGGCTGGTGGAGGTCAGGAGAACGCTATCTCCTGCATTGAGCCCGAGTACTCCTACGAAGTTTTGAGGACTCCGAATCTCAAGAGTCCTGAGATGGTGTTTCTTCAAGACCTCGATAAGAGAATCAGCAATTCCTGTTAACGCGATGTACTCCATGGGATCACCCGTACATTGGGAACTCCTTCTTTACTTCTCCTTTCTGCTCTGCAGTCTGAACATCTTCAGCAAGCCTCTGGAGTTCGACCTCTATGCGTTCAGCCTGCTCTATAAGCCGAACTGTACTTATTGAAAGCCCATATAGCTCGTTTAAAACTTCGATAACAACAGAAGCAGCTCTTGGGTCAGGATTCTGGGTTCTGGTAGCACCAAGAAGGCTAAATGCAGGAATTCCACGCAGCAGACATTCAGCCATTACACTACCTGAAATCCCAGAGATAGTCCCCATCTGGAAAACTTCTACTTTTTCCTTAATTTTATTCAGCATCTCCGGAGTGGTGGCTGCCCCGAAGACTTTATGCCCTCCGTCCATTATGGCAATTCCTGCAATGGAAGCAATTTCTCTTACGTTAATAGACTCAGCCCAGTCCACCAGAGCATTACTAACATCGTAGGAGACAGTGTGACTGATCGGGATATCGGAGATTACAACAATCAGGTTATGTTCCACGCTTTCATAAATCCTTACAGGCATATTTATAAGCCCCTCGTAAAGCACTGCAATCGAGGGGAAATACCTTGATTCAATAGAGCCAATGTATTCCATTTTCAATTCTTCTATCATATGTTGACTTGCAATATTCCCCACAAGCCCGATTCCGGGAAAACCTTCAATCAAAACAGGATTTTTTGACTGCACAGGTTTGGTAATAATCTTCACGTCATTGTTGTCATAATCTGTATTTGACAAGTAACCACCTCAGCGAAATACAACCCCTATGATTATATCTGAGCTAATCCTAGATAAACAAGCTTCTCAGCAGTCCGGTCTACGCTACTTCCTGCACATACATAATAAGAAATATACAATGGACCCGGGGCTCCGACCACAGAACCTCTTTTTGGTAAAAAGAGAATCTTTTTAATATATATCTTTTCTCCTGATAGGGAAAAATAACTCCGATAAAGAAATATAATAAATTCAAATTTCATCTTCCAACAGGAAAGCCTGACAGAAACCTGATTCTATAAAAGATGAAAAAGAAAAAACATAATACACAAAGGAAACAGTGAAAGAGTTTATAGAAAGATAGAAAGAAACATCCGAATACGGTAAAAGAGTTCATAAAAAGAAACATCCGAATATGGTAAAAGAGTTCATAAAAAGAAACATCCGAATACAGTAAAAGAGCTAATAGAAAGAAACATTCGAACACAGGAGGAGAAAAATCATGGAAAAATCTATTCTCTATTTTGACAATGTAGGAGAGTCAAATACAGACGCTGTTATTACAGCAGCAGCAAAAAGGGCGGCAGAACTTCAGATATCCCATATTGTGGTGGCAAGCACCAGCGGAAAAAACCGCGCTAAAAATGGCAGAGGCTGTGAAAGGCACCAGTATAAAGGTTATCGGAATAAGCCACCAGTACGGGCAGAATAAGAAAGGCGAATGGGAAGTAGAAGAGGAATACAAAAAGAAGCTCGAAGAGCTTGGAGCAGTAATAACCACTCAATCCCATATATTCTCAGGAGTCGAACGTTCAATCACAAAGAAATTCGGGGGATTTTCCAGAGTAGAAGTAATTTCGGACGCTCTTAGATCTCTCTTCGGAAAAGGTTTCAAGGTAGCCATTGAGGTCGCAGTTATGGCAGCCGATTCAGGTCATATCCCTGTTTCCAACAACACAGAGATTATAGCGATAGGAGGCACAAGGCATGGTGCAGACGTAGCTCTGGTGCTCAGGCCAGCCTATAGCGGAGATTTCTTCTCTCTTCAGGTTCGTGAGATTATTGCCATGCCGCGAGCTAAAGAAGATTAAGGTGAGAAAAAACAGGAGAAACATAAATCCTTGATACAGGTGATTCAGCTCTTCATTTGAGAGTGATGAGGAAGCTCAGGTGATTTACTAGAATTAACCCTGGCTCTCGCTATTCCCCAAAGATAAATATATCTGAGAGACATCTATAACGCCGGCATGTCAGCAATATTCGAAATACTCGACAAGGATGCAGGTGGCAGGATAGGAAGGCTCAGGACTCCCCATGGGACTGTTGAGGACGCCTACAGTTATGCCTGTGATTAATCCAAATATCCAGCTTATCCCCCCGAAAGAAATGCGAAACTTCGGGGCAGAGATTCTGATTACTAATTCTTATATTATTTACCGCAAGGAAGAACTGAAAAGTGTCGCCCTGGAAAAAGGGCTGCATGGCTCCTGGGTTTTGACGGACCCATTATGACGGATTCAGGTTCCTTCCAGCTTTCTGTATACGGATCCGTCGAAGTTACTAATGAGGAAATTCTCGGGTTCCAGCAAAAGATAGGAAGCGACATTATTGTCCCGCTGGACATCCCCACACCCCCTGATGTTCACTACCGACGAGCTGAAGAGGAACTTGCAATCACAGCTGAACGCCTTGAAGCGGCACGCAAGTTTATCCAGGGCGAACAGCTTCTTGCAGGGCCAGTTCAGGGTTCAACATATCCTGAATTGAGGGAAAAAGCTGCTTCCCACCTGAAAGACCTTAATTTTGAAGTTTATCCTCTTGGGGCAGTTGTCCCGCTCATGGAAGCCTACCGTTATGCGGAACTTGTTGACGTGATTGCTGCATCTAAAAAAGGGCTCTCTCCAGCTTCCCCTGTCCACCTTTTTGGGGCAGGCCATCCGATGATGTTTGCTCTTGCAGTAGCCATGGGCTGTGACCTTTTTGATTCGGCAGCCTATGCTCTTTACGCCAAGGACGGGCGCTATATTACTGTGAATGGAACTTACCACGTTGAAAAGCTGAACTATCTGCCCTGTTCCTGTCCGGTCTGTTCAAAGTACACGGCAGAAGAATTGAAAAAAGCCGACAACAGGGAAGAGCTTCTTGGAAGGCACAACCTTTACGCGACCTTTGCTGAAATCCGGCTGATTAAGCAGTGCATAAAAGATGGGAAATTGCTCGAACTTGTGGAGCAGCGCTGTCGTGCCCATCCAAAACTTCTGGATGGACTGAAGAAGCTTTACACTCACTCTTCCTGGCTTGAACAGCTTGATCCGGCTACAAAAAGCACCTTCTTCTACTGCGGACCTGAGTCCTCCTCCCGCCCCGAAGTCATGCGTTTTGGAAAACGGCTGGATAGGTTCAGCCTGCAAGGCTCGGTAATTATTCGGACAGGGACAATAAAAGGAGAGAAAGATTACGACCAGATTCTTACTTTCAAAGCACCTTTTGGAGCATTTCCTACCGAAATGGAAGAAGTGTATCCTTTCAATGCTGAAGTTCCGAAATTTCCGGATTACGAATCACTCAATACAGCTCTTTCAAACACCCTTAAACTGATGGATCTGAACCCGGAAGCTGAGTTTACTTTTATTTGCGAGGAGGATTTCAAGCATCCCCTAATCGAAGAAATCAGCAAAAGAGCAAAACTGGTATACAGGAAAAATTGGAAAAAAGAATGAATATACAGGAAAAATTGGAAAAAAATAAATTTTGGGTAGCCGATTAAGAGTATCGGATACCTGTAGTTCCTGATACCTTGAAATCCTTGAGCTACTAGTGTCGAGTCAACCACAAAATGTCGTATAAAATTGATTGCAATTATTTGTAATCATTGAATCTTTGATTATTGACTCGACACTAGTGTCATGGCAATTTAATTATTGAGCATAATCTTTGATAGCTTCTCATCAACATATAGCGATTCAGAGTTAGCATGTGATCAATAACTAAACTTTCAAGACACTAGCAACCAAAACGTACCTCAAAAGAGATAAAAAGAAAACTTTTTTGGGGTGCAAACCTTTATAGAATTATCTGCAAAGAATCCTCTAAACAAGGAAAGAGCTGAAATACAAAGCTCTATACAAAAACTTTCGTACAAACCAGAAAAATATAGGTGAAACTATTGTCCCTTACAGCAAGAATCGGTGAGCTTAGTCCTTATCTGCGGCTGTTGAGACCCGAACTCTACTACATGGACCTTACCCTACCTGCCTCAAGTGCAATCCTTGCTTCCTACCTGGCGACCGGAGGACTTCCTGAGCTTCTTCCCTTCCTGATCGCGGTAATAGGTGGCTTTGCAGCCATTACAAGCTCATACGTATTCAATGACTGCTGTGATATAGACATCGACACGATCAACCTGCCTGGCCGTCCCTTACCCTCTTCTAAAGTGTCAAAAAGTTCTGCACTTGCTTATACCATCTTTTTATTAGTAATTGCGGGAGCAGCAGCCACTTACCTGAACCCCGAGTCTCTCGCAACCCTTATTATTGCGGCTGCAGTTATCACAATATATTCAATCTTTGCAAAAAGAAGTACTTTCCTCAGTTTTTTGCCAGTAGGTATTTCTTATGGACTTGTACCTGTGGGTATTTGGCTTGCCTTGACCCTGCAGGAATCCTGAAAGGCAGCGATGGGGTAATTCTTCCTTTGCCGGCTATTTGCTTCGGGCTAATGATATGTGTTACGGACTGGGCTTTTACCCTTGGAGGAGTTTCCAGAGATGTGGAAGGGGACAGACTGAAAGGTGCTCCAACGATGCCCGTAACCTTTGGAATACCCTTTACTGCCAGATTCGTTACTTTCTGGTGGATTGTAGGAGTCATCGCTTCACTAATCATAGGCTGGTCGGCTCGTCTTGGACCTGTATACTTTGCAGGAGCCCTTACTTCAGGACTCTGGATGCTTACTCAGTGTCTTGATTTCATCAAACATCCTACTCCGGAGAGGGGCGGCAAGCTCTTTCTTAACGGCTCAAATTACAGAGCGATTATGTTTGGATCAATGATTTTTGACGTAGTGCTGTGCATTTATGCAGGGGGCTACACCTCCATTCTCTGGTAAAACAGGTAGAGAAAAAATGATGCGGATATTATCGTAATAGGGGCATCTCCTGCAGGGCTGATGGCTGCAAGGAACGCCTGTGAGAAGGGGCGGCGGTCCTTTTGCTGGAAAAAAAAGAAGAAATAGGGCATCCTCCCCATCCTGCAAACTCTTTTTTTAAGGGGATGCTTGATAAATGCGGAGAAAAGGTAGACCCTTCTTATGTCCTGCATTATCTCAAAGGCATGAAGATTATTTCCCCATCAGGAAGGACAGTCGAAGTTGAGGCTACTGGATACGCTATTGATAAAACGGCTTTCGACAGGTTTTATGCAAAGAAAATAATGAAAAACCGGCGTAGATCTTCGAACAGGGGTGAAAGTGCAGGATATCCAGAAGGAAGGAGATAAATTTACTGTCAACACTTCTGCCGGAGTATTTACCTCAAAACTGGTTATTATCTCCGACGGCATAAATTCAAAAATGGCTTCCCTTGTGGGCCTGAAGACAATGAAACATCCTGAAGATATTGCCTGGGGAATTGAACTGGATATTAAAAGTCCTGGACTCGGGAAACCAGAGATGTTTGAGTATTATGTAGGGAATCATGCTCCAGGCTGGAAAACTACATACTCTCCAAGAGGAGGCGATAATGCCGCAATCGGAGCCTATGTGCGTCGGTGCGGAACTGATGCAACGCCTTACCTTAATGCCTGGGTTGAAAATTTCAAAAAGCTTAAAGGGCTCGAAGAGCTTGAAGTTGTAAGAAAACTTTCAGGAGGAGACCCTATTGTGACCATTCCAAAGGAGTACATAACCGATGGGATAATGGTCGTTGGCGGGGCAGCAGGTCAGTCGGGAATAGGATATGCAATGAGGGCAGGCCAGATATGTGGAGATGTCGCTGCAGACGCCATAAGCAAAGTAGATGTCTCAAAATCTACTCTTCTGGCTTATCGGAAGACCTGGGAAAAGGAATTTCTGGCCGAACACTACTTGGGCCGAATAGGGCTTGAGACTCTCAGGAAAATGACGGATAGGGAAATTGATGAGATGGTTAAGGTCTTTGAAAAGGAGGACCTTTCGTTTATTCATGGAAGTTCAGTTGAACAGGCTATGCAGGTTTTTGCGTTCATGCTAAAGAAAAAACCCTCTGCGATCTTAAAGTTCAGAGCACTCCTCAGGAATAAATGAACTGAAATTTAAAAGAGCAAAAGAGAACGGAACCGATATGGACATTATCAAATGTCAGGTGCAGGAACAATATGCAATACGATTTCTATAAAAGCCCTCTTTTCAGAGTTTATACTGAGATCGAAGACGGACACATGAGGATGAAAACCAGCGGGGCTGCTTCCATCCTTATGAGAAAAACTCTTGAGAAAAATCTCTCAATTTTTGAAGGCGAAAAGCCTGCAAAAGTCGAGGCCGACAGGCTCATCTGTTCAACCTGGATGCCACCGGTGCCAAGCCCGGGTTTTGACCGCCTGGTAAAAAGCCAGATTTTTTACATGCTGGGAAAAACAATTCCGGACCAAGTAACTATTTCTGTTACTGAAGAATGCCCTAACAACTGTATTCACTGCGCCCTGCCTGACACGAAAAACCGGAAAAAACTTGCCCCTGAAATCGTAAAATCTACAATTGACCAAGTGCTTGAAATGGGCACAACTTTTGTGATATTTGATGGAGGCGAGCCCCTGACCTATCCTGGCCTGGAAGACCTGATAAGGTACGTAAACCCGGAAAAAGCGATCACAGGTATGTTCACCTCAGGGGTGGGGATGACTGAAGAGCGAGCCAGTAGCCTGAAAGAAGCGGGACTTTATTCCCTTACTGTAAGTTTTGACAGCGCGTATGAAGATAAGCACGATCACGTAAGGGGCAGGAAAGGAGTTTTCAAAAGCGCGGTTGAAGCCGTCAAAAACGGAATTAAGGCAGGACTGCTTGTAAATATATATGTGGTGCTTTCCAGGGATAACGTGGACGAGCTTGAAGAACTGTATGCTCTTGCATCCGAGCTTGGAGTCCATGAACTTTCCTTCTACGAAATAGTTCCCACGGGCAGGTGGATGGATCATGCCTCTGAAATTATGACCCCAAAAGACCTGAGAAAATTTGAAAACTTTGTATCCGGAGCCAGGGAGAAAGAAGGCCCCAGAATATTTCCTATCCCACTGGTCATGAAGACCACAGGCTGCATGGCAGGTCGAAAGTGGCTCCATATAACACCGGAGGGAAATATTCTTCCCTGCGCCTGTATCCCTATCCCCTATGGAAATGTTCATAAAGACAGGATAAAGGATGTCTGGAAAAAGATAAGGGAAGACCCTGCATATAATGCAAAGTGCTGCCTTATGAGAAACCCTGAGTTCAGAGAGAAGTATCTGAGTCTGTCAGAGTAAATCGCGAATAAAGTTATAATTCTATTCCATTAATTTTTACCTGTAATTTTTACCCGCAATTTTACCCGCAATTTCAGTACTGTCCTTTTATTTCGTTCTATCCTACTCTTGACAGGTCGACATTAAAAATTAGAATAGTTCTTCCGGTTCTGTTTTAGAATATTAACTAACAATTTACAAAGTTTGTAACTGGTTAACTTGTGGCTTGACTCTCCTGAGATATATCAACAAAGTAGCATGAACAGATTACCGTAATGAAAATGCTGACATTTATATATCTCAATTTTTAGCCATTTCTTTTTTATAAAAAATAATTAGATTAATAAGTACCTTATGATTTGGCGAGGTTTTGAAATGAAAAAATTTTTGACATCTGTAGTTAAAATTGGTTTAGGATTTTTTGTTGGATTTCTTTTGCTTGCTATTGTAGTCGGAATGTTTGGATCTGATGATTCAAAGGATAGTTCTGCCCCCACTAGTACTCCTGTAGCTCAGTCATCCGCAGAAGCAGCAAAATCTGCCGGAAATGAAACACCTGCCACAACAGTAACAGAAACAGAAAAATCCACTGGAAATGAAGTGGCAGCTCCGACAGAAGATCAAAAGAAAGACGAGATTTCGGACGAATATAAAACAAAATTAGCTGAACAGAAAGAAGAGGAAGAAGAAACTCCTGATGAAACAGAAAAATCCACTGGAACAGAAGTAGCTGCGCCGACTGAAACTTCTACACCGAAAACAAGCGGTGTCTATGATATTATTACCTGGGATTACTATAAGACAACTAAAATTAATGATTATACAATAGCTCCTTCAGGTAAGAACTATTATGTTGTAACTATCCACTTTGACAATACTGGAACAGATACGTACAGCACAAATGCGTTCTATTGGAAATTAACAGCAGATGGAGTTACCTATACAACTGATGCTTCGACATTCTCTATGCCAGGATACAAACTTGTTGATGTAGGTCCTGGGGGCAAGACTGACTCTCAGTTTGTCTTCCTAGTTGATGGCGAACCAACAGACGTTTCTCTAGAATATGCTGGATTTTAAGTGGAAGTTTAGTATCCTTTTCAAATTGAGTGGAAAGCTCTCACTTTCCACTCAATAAGCTTTTTTCTCTGATTAGTTATGTCTTTATTTTTATTCAGTTTCCTGTAGTTCAGTTTTCTCATTTGATTTAGTGTCCGCAACGAAATAACCTATGTAACTTATCTTGACATTGTCAAATTAACCCATTATTGCTGGTATCGAATCCTACTTCCATTCAAATTTACTTTCTCTTAATCTTTTTACCTTCCTATTTTTGTTTCTTCTATTTTCTTCTTAATCAACAGTTCCATTATTTTCATTGCCATGAATTTTTCCTGTCAAAATTTCATACTTAATAGTAATCAGAATAATAATCCTATTTTTCTAATCCAAAAAGTTATGAGCTTCTTAACCTACTAACTCTTGCTTTTCTTCTCAGCTCGTTATCTTGATTTAATATTCTTGCAATTTCCCAAGCATCGATTCTTTTCAATGGATTATGGTACTTTAGTATCCATATAACCCAGGAATTGAAATCTTATACATTTTGTTGAACTTTTTCTGATAAGAGAGTAAAATAAGCATTGCAAGCATTACCAACGCCATATGATGGTGCCATGCATTCCAATTTCTCACCATATATTCTGCCATTCCATAGTTTTCTTTTGCATCCTGAAATGCTCTCTCAATCCAATACCTTGAACTCTGCATTTTTGCAAGTTCATCTAATGGAGTATTCTCAGAAGCATTGCATAGTGAATACTTAATGTCATTAGATTCTACATCTTTACTTATGAGAAGCCATAACGGCTTCTCACAAGGTAATTTATTCTGACGTCTCCAAACTTTTATAGCCTTAAAATAGATTTTTTTGTACCCTCTCTCCGTTTTTCTAACTTTGATAAGTTTCCATTCATCAATTGAGCTGGAAAGAGATTCAATTCTTGTTGATATTGTATTCAAAACCTTAGGGATAGTAGGTTTTCTTCCTCTTGTTCCCTTTTTATCCGGAATACCAACTAATGGCTCCTCAACATAAACAAGAGTATCAAAAGCTACATCTGCAACAAAAGTTAAGCCTCTATTTTCAAGTTCTGTCAATAACTCCGGATTTTCACCGTAGAATCCGTCCATTGTAACATAGGAGAAAGGAATACCTTCTTCTATTGCGTTATCAATCATTTCAAGACCAAGCTCATGCTTGGTTCGGAACTTTATCTTCTCAGGAGGAATTTTAGCCTTCAAACAACGTGCCTTGTCATCAATCCATTTTTGTGGGAGATATAATCTCTCATCAATCAACATTCTCTTCTGTTTCTTAAAATAAGCAAGGAATACACCAACCTGACAATTATCCTTTTTTCCAAGGTTGCCGCAATACTGATGAGAAACTCCAACAGAACTATTTCCAGATTTTTTTATGCTTGATTCGTCAAGTATAAGAACACCATTTTTACCTATAGTTTTAATGGCATTTGTTCGAACAGATTTGAGGAGATCTGCAGGACGCCAAGGAGAAGTTGAGATAAAATGGCTTAGTGATTGGTTGTTAGAGCATTTACAACAATAGATTGCCATTTTTCTCATATTTTTCCTATAGGGGAGGAGAATCAAACCATTAAGGTAATCAATGCCGGTTGAAACAACACAACGAGTTTTCGTTTGGAAATAGGATTCAAGATGTTTCTCTAAAATGTATTTTTCTACAGAAATATTATTTGACTTGATAAAGTCAGCTGTTATTTGTTTCACTAAACCAAATTTATAGAGGAAAAATTATACTTCACGGTAGGACGTGAAAAGAAATGTGACAATGTCAAGTTATAATTTATTGTAATTTTGACTGGAGACCTTAATAGTGAAAATCACAACGTCCAATCGGTAATATGTATAGGTTGTTCTGTGATGGGACCTTAGCTCATTAAGAGTAGTGTTGTGAATTTGCTGTATTCTAAGTCACATTTTTGGATACTGTGGAAAAAAATTGGCTTCTGGATAGTGAATTTTCAACCCAATAACTTTGGAGATTTGTGATTTTACAGAAAATTAAGCACACTGCCATATAGATTAGCAAATCGGCTAGAAATAGAATCAATAACAGAATCAATAACAGAATCGATAACAGAATCAATAACAGAATCGATAACAGAATCAATAACAGAATCAATAACAGAATCAATAACAGAATCAATAACAGAATAAGTAATAGCACAGAATAAGCCGGAATGAACTCGAAAAATTGGGATGCAGGTTGAAATATACCTGCAACGTAAATTGAAGACTTTCAGCTAAATTTTTGTTTTGTGAGATGAATTAGACTAAACCCGACCTCTGCAAAGTCATAAGGTCTTCGGTGGTGAGTTTTGCTCCACCCTTGAACTTTTCGAAGATGGACTTGGCATCCTTCTGGAGTTCGGACTTGACAACGCGAGATCTTCCTTCTTGTCTTTCTTCCTGAGCTTAAAGATTTCTTTATCAAGATCCCGGATTTCTTTCTGGGCATTGATGAAAGCCTTATGCTGTTCGTCAGCTGCTTCCTGGGCTTTTACAAATTCCCTGTGGGCAACGTCAGACTCTGCCCTGGTTCTATCAGCCTCTTTGAAAGCTGCAATCATCTTCTCATGATATTCCTGAGCCTGCCTGGCATATTCAGCCAGCTGGGTATGGAATTCTGAGGCTTCATCTCGGATTTTCTGGGCTTCGTCCAGAATGTTCTTCAGTTCGGAGTTGCTCTCGAGCTGAACTTTTTTGACTTGATACTGCTTTTGAAGCTGAGTGATCTTCCCAACGAGTTCCCGTTCCTTGCTTGTGCTCAGGACTTCAGTCTGCTGAGCGAATTCAAGACGATCAATGTCTTTTCTTAGAGCTTTGATCGAAGGGCCACCCAGGTTGCTCTGCTTCCTGATGGAGTCAGCCTTTGAAAAAAGCTCGTTTGCCTTAGCATTGGTATCATCGCGCTTATTCTTGTATTCGCTGACCTTCTCATTAATTTCGTCCCTGAGGACTTTTAGTTCCTGAGCTTCGTTAATAAGGTCTTTTGTCTTCTTGTTAAGTTCATTACGCTTTGCAGCGAGTGCACTGGCCTCTGCGTTTAAAGTATTCCTTTTTTCCTTGGCTTCTTCAGAAATGTCTTTCAAATCTGATCTTTTTTTCTGCAATTCCTTTAGCATCTCTTATTGTGCCTCCCGATCCAGCAAAAAAGCTGGCATTTTAGTAGCTCTATTGTTCGATGTCAACATGCTGTGCCTGATTACAACATTGATAAGAAAGAGATTCAAGAACAGGGATAACGGCTTTAAGGTCTTTTTTTGTTATGACCACATCCGCATATTCCCTCAGGATGGGCTTGGGATTGAAAGCTATAGCAAAACCTGCTCTCTCAAAGACACAGGCATCGTTTGCGCCATCTCCGACAACTACACATTGCTCTGGTCGAACCCCGCTTAGTCGGGTGAGTTCTTCAAAAACCTTTGCTTTGGAGTCGCTCTGAGTGATCGGGCCGACAACTTTGCCAGTAAGGCAGCCGTCTTCCACAAGCAGTTCGTTGGAAACAATGAAATCAATGCCAAGCGCTTTGCCTATCGTATCGGCAGAAATGGTAAATCCACCGGAAATCATTGCAGTTTTATAGCCCCTACTTTTGACATAGAGGATAAGTTCTGCTGCTCCCGGCATCAGATTGATCTGGTTTACCGCATCAAGGGCAGTTTCGAGAGGAAGTCCCTTTAGAAGTCTAACCCTTTCAATAAGCGCTTGCTCAAAATCAAAGTCTCCATACATCGCTTTCTTCGTAATCTCCTCTACTTTGCTTACAACACCTGCAGCCCTGGCGAGCTCATCGATAGTCTCAGCGTCTATAAGGGTGCTATCCATATCAAAAACAATCAATTTGTTTCCAGTAAAATTATGCATAGGACAGTTCACTCAATCAAAACCTGGACCTGAATAACTATTAGATATAGCGGGATAATTTCCCGAAAAAGGGCATGCTGCCTGGTGTACCTTCTTCAGGGGTACCCCCGCAATTTAATATAATAAATTTGCCCTGACATTAAAAGCCCACCAACGGAGAAAGTTTTCAAATTATAATACGGGTTCTGTGAAACAAGACCACAAAACAACAGCATTGATGTCAACGTTTTTGAGTGAAATAAATCACATCCTTTTTAAGCTTTTCGGAGGGGCAAAGAAAGATATTGAATAATAGTTATATATCGCATACATTTTTATAAAAGAAGGTTGATAAGGATATAACCTGCCAAAAGGATTATAAACCCATTGGGAATTCCATTATTTAAAAAATTGGTTAACACAGGATTTTGAAAAAAATGGTCAACATAGGTTTTATAAAAATGGGCAACCTGGGAATGAGCCAGGTTATCAATCTGGTTCAGGATGAAATTGCAGCAAGAGAGGGAATTACGGTACGTGTATTTGGTACAGGCGCCAAAATGAGCCCTGCCGAAGCTGCAGCTTCTGAAAGTTTCAAGCAGTGGGATGCAGATTTTGTGATAATTATCAGCCCAAACGCAGCAGCTCCGGGTCCCAAAGCAGCTCGTGAAGTATGGAAGGACGTTCCCTGCATTGTAGTCTCAGATGGTCCAACAAAGAAAGAAGCCAGAGAGGCTCTTGAGAAGGACGGTTTCGGATATATGATCCTCCCAGTAGACCCTCTTATCGGAGCCAAGAGAGAGTTTCTTGACCCTGTAGAGATGGCATCCTTCAATTCCGATGCAATGAAAGTGTTATCCGTTTGTGGTGTTGTTAGACTCGTCCAGGAAGAACTGGACAAAGTAACTGACCAGGTTGCTTCCGGAAAATCAGGAAAGGAACTGGAGCTTCCACACATTTTTGCAAAACCCGAAAAATGTGTTGAGTATGCAGGCTTCGCAAACCCTTATGCAAAAGCAAAAGCTCTTGCCGCCCTTCACATGGCTGAAAAAGTAGCACAGGTTAACTTCCCTGCATGTTTCATGTTAAAAGAAATCGATCAGGTGTGCCTGACAGCGGCAGCCGGACACGAAATAATGGGAGCCGCTTCGCAGCTTGCAATACAGGCAAGAGAGATTGAAAAATCCAATGATACCGTATTCAGGCAACCCCATGCAAAGAACGGTACCCTGCTGAAGAAAGTAAAATTATACCAGAAGCCAGAGTAAACCCGGAAAACCTTAAGGTTTAAACCGGAAGCTTAAATGGAGGAGCTAATAATTCTCCTGGGAAAGTAAGCGGGAGCTGATCCTCCAATAACCACTTTTTTCAATTACCATGGAGTAGTAGGTAATATTTCAATTTATAATTCAAATGTCAGTAATTCTGCAATTTATTATGCAAACTTCAGGCTATATTTTACGAGTTTTATTTTTTAGCATCTTCAACTTCTTCCAGTACTGATGTATACTCCTGAAAAACAGAGTGGAGATCTATAGTAGCCAGTATGTCCACAACTCCAAGAGCTGCAATAACTTTTCCGTCTTTCGAGTGAATGGGAGCAACAACTACAGGTTTTCCCCTGTACACACCTTCCGTAGGGACTTTGTGGACAACCTTGTTTGTTTTCAATACTTCTTCGAGCACAGGCCCTGTGTAATCTCTATCAAGGATTTGACCTTTTCCAGGCGAAGTCCTTTTCGCTTGAGACTGCGAATGGTTGTAGGAAGTCCAATGACCGAGTGTACTGCGACTGCTAGTGCCTCGAGGTCTTCGGGCCCTGAATCTTCTGAGATAGTTAGGGTAGTAATCTTTTCACCCCTGTAAATTACTTGAAACCGGGAAGGACACAAAGTAAAGGCTTCTCAGAAATGAAAAGCTGGATCCGACTTTCCGGTAACATTTAGAATATGTTTTTTCAAAGAATATATAATCACTCCTCATTTTCAAGGGCTTTTATAAACGCCTGTTTATGCAGTTCCCCTGACTCATGGATTCCCCCAATCTCGCCACGTGTCGCCCGACAGGGGTAATGCTGGATCAACAGCCCGGCTTTGGGAGGTGCATCTTTTACCCTCCGTTCCGACTATTTCCTTTGCCATATACCAGGTACTCCCGCATGGAGCGCCTTTTATTACCTTGACATCGGCAATTTTTCCATCTTTTGTTTTTACCTTCAAGATAGGAGACCCAAAGAGTTCCGCAAACGGCCTGTTGAAATCATTGGGTTCAAGACTACAGCAGATTTCATCTACCTCGATATCCATACCTGAAACTTCGGAGATCTTTTTGAGTTCGGGAATTGAAGCCCTGGATGGCCCACCCGGCACTATAAGAGAACGCACACCAGCTTCTGCCGCAAGCTTTGCAATTGCAGATGTCAAATCCGGATGCAAAGAGTAAGTAATTATAATTTCGGCAGAGAACACATGCCTATCAAAGTTAAGAGCTTCCATATATTCATCAGGCTCTTCAATAAATACAGGCACGAATTCAGGAAGGTCCGCAGTTACGATTGAAAAAATCGCTGTGCTCCCTGATAGTCTCAATCAGGCGGTGCCCGTACTTGCCCCGCGTAATTACTCCTATTACAGTCATATTATTCTAACTTATTTTTAATATTGCATAAATAGATGCTTATTTTGTCTGGAATTTAGCCCTTACTTGCCAGCTATAAATGGAATTGAGACCTTATAATGAGCCCGGAAAGCCTGTAGATTATAAATACAGATAACGCGTTTCACTAAAAATCTCTAAAAGAAAAAAGACGGTATTTATGAGAGGGAAACTGATCACACTTGAGGGCATTGACGGCTCAGGCAAAAGTACGGTTGCAGAAAAACTTCAGAAGAATCCTGAAATTAAAGCCTTTAAACCTGTTTTTACAAGGGAACCAACAAGAGGCACTCTAACTGGAAATGCCGTGGAAAAAGCTATTCAGTCAGATACCGATCAGCTTGCCGAGCTTTTCCTTTTTACAGCTGACCATGCAGAACATCTGGCAAAACTTATAAAGCCTGCACTTGAAAACGGAAAAATAGTAATTTCTGACCGCTATTCCGACAGCCGATATGCTTACCAGGGCATAACCCTGAAAACTCACCTGGAAAATCCTCTTGAATGGGTAAAGGATCTGCACCGGGGATGGACTATTGTTCCAGATATAACTTTTCTCTTTGATATCAGGCCCGAAATTTCAATTGAACGCTGTGGGAAACGAGGAGAACAAAGCAAGTTCGAGAAATTAGAGTTTTTACGGGGAGTCAGGGAGATTTTCCTCAAGCTTGCGGCAGATGATCCAGAACGTTTTATTGTAATCGATGCTTCCCGCTCTCCTGAATACATAGAAAAGGAAGTTGTGAAAAAAATAATGGAGTTCCTGAACAGGAACTGACCAGATGCAAGAATTGAACAGAAATTAAACCCAAATAACCGTTAGAGACCGTTATCATCCGCAAATTTGATCAGGGTTTCTCCCAACATCCTGACATGGGCGGGGTTAAGGTTGAACCTGGACCTCTTTACGCCTCCTCGCTCCTTTGCAAGTTCGACATACTCTTTCTCAAAGCGGTCACTGTGTGCCAGGGAGATCGTCATATACCAGCCTCCTCCCATCTTAATCTCCACATATCCATCTCCGCTTGTCTTCTCAGTGTTTTCTTCAATATTCTCTTCAGATGTATCCTTCTTTACCATATGTAAACCTCATAATTTTCTGGTTTAAATGGAATTGCGACTTTTCTCTTAATACTAAATATTCGATTATATACAAGACATATAGGGCTGAAATAAAAGGATTCCCAGGTAAGAGTTATTTTTTATTATCCGGTTTTATTTTGTTATCCGATTTTATTTTTGTTATCCGATTTTATTTTGTTATTCGATTTTATTTTAAGTCATCCGAT
>Ga0268359_11231_pt1 | contig 76373 bp, 67 predicted proteins | sample BioMet11_FD_194416 | JGI IMG/M metagenome (GOLD analysis project Ga0268359, IMG submission 194416) | Sewage microbial communities from Oakland, California, United States - Biofuel 11 (PacBio Assembly) | ecosystem: Engineered > Wastewater > Sewage > Unclassified | place: USA: California | collected...
CAGCTAAGGTAGCTAAAGAGCTTCATATTCCCATTGTGTCATATATACCGCCTTCAGCTTGGGCTTGGCGTCCGGGTAGGGCTACCATGGTAGCTAATTAGTTACTAAGTGGCTTGTATTTATCCCTTTTGCCTATGATGTTTATAAGGCAGCAGGAGCAAACGTAGATTTTGTAGGTAATCCTTTGGTGGATATTGTCCATCCTAGTTTACCGGTGGCAGAAGCCAAAGCTAAAGTAAGCAAGGTAGAGGGACGGCCTTTGGTGCTGCTTTTACCGGGCAGCAGAGTTAAGGAGATTACCATGTACTGCCTATCATGCTGGAAGCCTGCCACTTATTAAAGCAAAGCTGCCCAATGCAGATTTTGTTTTACAAAAGGCTCCTACCATTGATACAGAGTTGTTAGAGAGTATTTTAAAAACTTCTTTCCTGCCTGTTAGGTGGGTGGAAGGCGATAATTATGATGTGATGAGTGCCTGTGATGCAGCAATTGCAACCAGTGGAACAGTAACCTTGGAAGCAGCCTTATGTGGTTTGCCCAGTGTTATTTGTTATAAAGCCAATGGCCTTAGCGTAGCTATTGCCAAAAAATGGTGCGGGTTAAATACATTGGCTTGCCTAACCTAATAGCAGGCAAGGAAATTTTGCCGGAGCTTATTCAGGAAAAATTAACACCCCGTAATATTGCAGAAGGTGTTTTGAATTTTCTTTCTGCGGATAAGCATGAGACTATTAAGCAGGAATTAAAGAATGTAGTAGATAGATTGGGAGCCCCCGGAGCTACGAAAAGAGTAGCAGAGTTAATCCTCAAGGTGGCCGGAGAGAATAAATGAATTTATATTTAAGAATACTCACCTACATAAAACCTTATGTAAAGCGGTTGATTGCTGCGGCTGTTTGTACGGCGTTGGCAGCAGGAGCTAACCTGTATGTGCCCTGGATAGTAAAAGATGTTATCGACCAGGTCTTCCAAAACAAGGATCAGGGGTTATTAAACCTTATCTGTCTTAGCATCGTGCTGATGTTCTTTGCCAGAGGTGTATTTTATTATGGCCAAAATTATTTAATGAATTATGTTGGCGAAAGAGTGGTTATTGATATTAGAGGAGAGGTTTATCGTAAGCTGCAAACCTTGAGTACCTCCTTCTATGATAAAAATAAGCTTGGTACCATTATGAGCTATGTTACCAATGATGTTTCTGCTCTCCAATCTGCCATGGTAAATAACACCATTGAAATGATTACGGAAAGTTGCACCTTGATAGGCTCAGTTGTTGCCATGATCATGCTGGACTGGAAGCTTACTATTTTTACGGTGTGTACATTCCCTGTGGTATTGTTTTTCATGGATATCTTCGGCAAGAAGATTAGAAAGGCCGGACATAGAATTCAGGAGGCCACAGCAGATATTACTTCTGTACTGCAAGAAAGCCTTTCTTCTGTGCGAGTAGTTAAATCTTTCGTAAGGGAAGATTATGAAATTGCTCGTTTTGATAGACAAAACACAATAAATTTTAATGCCAACATGAAAAATGCCCAGCTGATGGCTACGCTTACACCTGTCATTGAATTTACCGCAGCCTTAGGAGTTGCCGGTATTTTCTGGTATGGCGGCAGAAATGTTATTCGTGGAGATGTAACCGCAGGTTCTCTGGTTGCTTTCCTGGTTTATGCTATTAATATTTCTAACCCAATCAAGCGCCTTACTCGTGCTATAGGAGTGGTACAAAAAGCACTGGCAGCTGCCCAGAGAGTATTCTATGTTCTGGATTTAAATGAAAGCATTCATGAAAAGCCGGCTGCTTTTGCCCTGCCGGCGGTTAAAGGTAAAGTAAATTTCAATCATGTGGATTTCTCCTATAATCCTGATGAACCGATTTTGCACGATGTTACCTTTGAAGCAGCTCCAGGTCAAGTAGTTGCCTTTGTGGGACCTAGTGGTGCAGGCAAGTCTACCATTGCTAATCTTATTCCTCGCTTTTATGATGTGAATGGTGGAACTATTACCATTGATGGGATTAATATTGCAGAGGTAACACTTAATTCTCTGAGAGAACAGGTTGGTATCGTTCCTCAGGAAACTACCTTATTTAATGATAGTGTTTATGATAACATCCTCTATGGCAGGTTAGATGCAACCAAGGAAGAAGTTGAAGCTGCAGCTAAATCAGCAAATGCTCATGAATTTATCATGGAGCTTCCCGATGGCTATGAAACAAGGCTGGGAGATAGGGGAGTCAATATTTCAGGTGGTCAACGGCAAAGAATTGCTATTGCCAGGGCCATTTTAAAAGATCCCAGAATCCTAATTCTGGATGAAGCTACCTCGGCACTAGATACAGAAAGTGAAAAAATAGTGCAAGAAGCTTTGGACCGTTTAATGGTGGGACGTACTGCTTTTGTCATTGCCCATAGGCTTTCTACGATCCAAGATGCCGATAAAATTTTGGTTCTGGACAAAGGTGACATTGTAGAGTCAGGAACCCATCAGGAATTGATGGCTAAACATGGACTTTATGCCAAATTACATGATATTCAATTCAAGACGACGGAGATATAAAGGGGTTAAGCATGTATTATATAATTTATAATTTTTTGGCAGTACTCTTATTCATATTCGTGATACTTCCTTACTTTATCTGGAGATATTTCAGGGAGAACGGCTTTCCCCGTAGGTTCAGGCAAAGTCTGGGCTTTATCAGGGATGATGAGATAGCTGCCGTGGCTCATCAAAATTGCATATGGATTCACGGTGCTTCCGTAGGCGAAATTGTTGCCACCAGCCCCTTAGTTAAGGAAATCAAAAAGGCCATGCCGGATGCTAAGGTTTTAGTATCTGCTGTAACCAGCGGTGGCTATAACATGGCTCATCAGATTATTCCTGAAGCTGATGCCATTATTTATTTCCCTATTGATTTACCTTTTGTTTCTGAATCTTTCGTTAAGAGAATCATGCCCCGTATTTTCATGCCGGTAGAAACAGAGTTGTGGCCTAATTTCTTAAGAGCCATGAAGCTGAGAAGGATTCCCGTCATGATGGTGAACGGACGTATTTCTGATAGATCAGTTAAAACCTATCATTATCTGTTTGGTATTTTAGCGGATATGATGGGCAGCGTAACTAGATTCTGCATGCAGTCCACTATTGATGCTGCTTATATTGAGCATCTGGGTGCCGAGAAACGGAGAATCTTCGTTACAGGCAATACTAAGTTTGATCAAACCTATGCTGAGGTAACTCCTGAAGATTTAGCTAACTATAAGCTGGAGATGGGGTTAAGCGATGATTATCCTGTGCTGGTAGCAGGTAGTACCCACCCTACTGAAGAGGAAGCTTTGTTTAAGGCTTTTAAGGTAATCCAAAAAGAATTTCCTAAAGCCCGCTTGATTATTGCTCCTCGTAAACCTGGCAGGGTAGAAGAAATAACGCACTTAGCTAAGAATTACGATTTAGAGGTTGGCTTGAGAAGCGAACTGAAAAAGCTTTCCGGGACCAGACCTTCTTATCCTGTGGTGCTGATTGATACCATTGGTGAGTTGGGACGTATCTATGCAGTAGGTGATGCTGTCTATGTAGGCGGCAGTCTTGTCAACCATGGCGGACATAACGCCTTGGAGCCTGCGGCTCATGCTAAACCCATTGTAGTTGGTCCCAGCATGAGTAACTTCAAAGATACCTTTAACCTGCTTACCAAGGTGGGAGCATTAAGACAAGTTAGTAACGGCGATGAATTAGCCGGAGTATTTTTAGAGATATTTAAAGATGATGAATTAAGAGCTAAAATGGGTGCAGCTTCCTTCCAGGTAATTAGGGAAAATAGAGGCGCTGCCGTACGTACCATTAATTATTTGCAAGAAGTGTTAGACATTACTGCTACAGAAAGTATGGTTAACACTCATTATAAGGTTAATACCAGAAATATTAACGATGAAATCAGTCCTAAGATGCGTACCGGAGATGCGGTAACACAGTATCTGATCAAGCTGTCTCATGGCGATGATAATGGCCCTGTGGATTGGTTGGTACTAGCTATTTTAAGAGTGTTCTCCGTCTTGTATGAATTAGGCGTAAGATTGAAATTAAGTTGTTATACTTATGGACTATTGCCTAAGAACAAACTTAAGTGCTGTGTTATCAGTATTGGTAACATTACCGTGGGTGGTACCGGTAAAACGCCTACCGCTCAAAAGGTAGCAGTGATGATTCAGAAAATGGGCTACAAGGTAGTCATCTTAAATCGTGGCTACCGTTCTCATTGGGAAGAAGAAATTGGTGTTGTTTCCGATGGTAATAAAATTTATATGACTGCTTATGAAGCAGGCGATGAAGCCTTCCTTTTGGCTAAGACCTTGCCGGGTATTCCGGTAGTCATCGGTAAAGAAAGATCTGTTACCGGTAAATTTGCCGTAGAGAAGTTACAGGCTGAGGTCATTATCCTAGATGATGGTTATCAGCATTGGCAATTAGACAGAGATTTGGATGTTGTTTTGGTTGATACCTTGAATATGTTTGGCAACGGCAGTATTCTTCCCAGAGGAACCTTACGTGAGCCTTTGCCCAACTTAAACAGGGCAGGCTTGTTCCTCTTAACCAAATGCGACCAAAGTTCTTCCATTGCCAGAGCAACCTTGGGTGATGTTTTACATAAATATGCACCGACGGCTCCTATTATTGAAAGTACCCATAAACCCTGTGCCTATGTAGAAATTGCTGATTGGTACAAGAACGACAATACTCATAAGGTACCGTTGGAAGCACTGCGAGGACAATCAGTAATGGTCTTTTCAGCCATTGGTAATCCTGCTTCCTTTGAGCAGACTATTGCTACGGAAGGTCTTAAGATTGAAGAAGCCATTCGTTATCCTGACCATCATGATTACGGTATGGTAGAGATGCAGTACATCATGGACAGGGCTGTAAATAAAGGCGTAAAAGCCTTGATTACTACCGGTAAAGATGCAGTAAAGATTCCTACCGAGTTTATTTATCTACAAAGAGAAGTTCCTCTGTATATTTTGGACATGGAAATTCAAATTACTTCCGGCGAGGAAGTATTTGAGAAGACAGTGAGAGCTGCCATTGAAAAGGAGATAAAGAAATAATGAAAGTCTTATGTGTAATTCCTGCTCGTTATGCTTCTACCAGATTACCGGGCAAGCCGCTTCTTATGCTTGCAGGTAAGCCGGTTATTCAAAGAGTGTATGAACGCGCCTTATTGGCTAAAAAGCCGGAGAAGGTAATAGTTGCTACTGATGATGCAAGAATAGAAGCTGCAGTAATTGCTTTTGGTGGCGAAGCTATGATGACCTCTCCTGATCACCCCAGTGGTACTGATCGGCTGGCAGAAGTTGCTTTGAATTTTCCTGATGTAGATGTAATTGTTAATGTGCAAGGTGATGAGCCTCTGATTCCGCCGGAAGTCATTGATGACCTGGCTGAGGTATTTGAAAAAGAGCCAGAGGTGCAGATGGCTACCGTGCGCAGCAAAATGCATGAAGAGGATTATGACAATCCTAATGCGGTAAAAGTGGTGACCAACTTAAATGGTTTTGCCATGTATTTCTCCAGAAGCCTAATGCCTTATCCCAGAAAGAAGCCGGAGGATTACACGATTTACAAGCATGTAGGAATTTATGCTTATCGCCGCGACTTTTTGCTGAAGTTTGCAGCCTTGTCTCCTACACCGTTGGAGAAGGTAGAGTCCTTAGAACAACTGAGAGTTTTGGAAAATGGTATTAAGATTAAAGTTATTACCAATAACTTTGAAGGCATTGGCATTGATACCAAGGAAGATTTGGCTGCTGCTAATGCTTTGTTTGAAAAGCTGGTGAAAGAAGGAAAGGAGAAATAAGATGCATATTGTTTCGGTTGGTGGCAAGTATCAAGTAGGTCAAGGCCATCCTTTAATGATTATGGCCGGTCCTTGTGTGCTGGAAGGCTATGAGCACAGCTTGGCCATTGGCAAGAGAGCCAAAGCAATTTGTGAGAAGCTGGGTTTGCCTTATGTTTTTAAAGCTTCCTTTGATAAAGCTAATCGTTCTTCTGTACATTCCTTCAGAGGACCGGGACTTAAAGAAGGTTTGGCTATCCTGGCCCAGATTAAAAAAGATTTACAGGTGCCGGTAGTCAGCGATATTCATGAAACCATCCAGGTAGAACCGGCTGCAGAAGTATTGGATATATTGCAGATACCTGCTTTTCTGTGCAGACAAACAGATTTGGTTTTTCAGGCTGCTAAAACAGGAAAAAACCATTAATGTAAAAAAGGGCCAGTTCCTGGCACCTTGGGATATGAAAATGTAATTAACAAAGTAGAAGAAGCAGGCAACCATAATTTGCTTTTAACAGAACGTGGTGCCAGTTTCGGTTACAATGCTTTGGTAACTGATATGAGATCCTTGCCTATTATGAGAGCCTTGGGGTATCCGGTAGTCATGGATGCAACTCATAGCGTACAGATTCCCGGTGGCAAAGGAACCTCTTCCGGTGGACAGAGACAATATGTGCCTCACATGGCCAGAGCAGCAGCTGCTGTAGGTATCGATGCTCTTTTCTTAGAAGTGCATGATGACCCGGACAAGGGCTTATCCGATGGACCTAATATGTTGGCCTTGGATAACTTGGAGCAACTATTAACAGATGTCATTGCTATTGATAAAATTGGTCGTAGGGAGTGACGATGATGCTAGAGAAAGCCAAAGAAGCTTTGAAGTTAGAGTCAGAAGCTATCATGGAATTGATTCCCAGAGTAGATGAGAATTTTGAAGCTGCTTTAAAAATGATTATGGCCTGTCAGGGCAGAACAGTAATTACAGGCATGGGTAAATCCGGACTTATTGGTCGCAAGATTTCTGCAACTCTTGCCAGCACCGGTACACCATCTTTTTATCTGCACCCTGCAGAAGGTATTCATGGTGATTTAGGCATGGTTACTCAAGACGATGTGGTCATTGCTCTTTCTAATAGCGGTGAAACAGCAGAAGTCTTGCATATACTTCCTTCTCTTAGACGTATTGGTGCCAAAATAATTGCCATGGTGGGCAATAAGAATTCTACTTTGGCCAAAAATGCTGATGTTGTTCTTGACGTCAGCGTCAGTAAGGAAGCTTGTCCCTTAGGACTGGCTCCCACTTCCAGCACTACTGCAGCCTTAGCTTTTGGCGATGCTTTGGCTATGGAATTGCTATCCGCCAAGAATTTCACTGCTAAACAATTTGCTGTATTTCATCCCGGCGGCAGTCTAGGCAGAAAATTGCTTTTGACTGTAGATGATATTATGCACAAGGAAAAAGAAAATCCCTTGGTTACCGGTGACATGAGCGTAAAGGATGCTCTCTTTGTTATTACCGATAAGGGCTTAGGTGCTGTCTCTGTAGTAGATGATAAGAAACACCTGGTAGGGCTTTTAACTGATGGCGATATTCGTAGAGGCTTAAGCCGCGGTTTTGCTTTCTTAGATAGACCGGTTGTAGAAATTATGACTAAAACTCCGAAGACTATTGCTGCTCATAAGTTGGCGGCAGAAGCCTTGCATCTGATGGAAAGTAACAAGCCAAGACCAATTACGGTTTTGCCGGTTATTGATGAAAACCGTTGTGTCGTAGGATTGTTGCATATGACTGACCTGGTACACCAGGGGGTAGTGTGATGGTGGACGAGAAAAAATTAGCACAGCTTAAAATTTTAGCAATGGATGTAGATGGTGTGCTTACGGATGGTAGTCTTAACCTCAGTAAGGACGGCGAAATATTTAAGCGCTTTGATGCCAAGGATGGCTTGGGTATGAGTATTGCCCAGCGCCAAGGCTTGGAGATAGTGTTTATTACCGGCCGCCTAAGTCCCATTGCTAAACGGCGTGCTCAGGAGCTGGGTGTTAAAACGGTTTTTGAGCAGGCCCAAGATAAGGCTACAGTGCTTAGACAATTGGTTGTTGATAGGAAACTTTCTTTAGCAAACATTGGTTACATTGGTGATGATTTAATTGATTTGCCTGCCTTAAGCATAGCAGGCGTAAGCTTTGCTCCTAATGATGGAGCACCCGATGTTACCAGACGAGTTGATTATGTTGCTACCCGTCAAGGTGGCAAGGGAGCAGTAAGAGAAATAATTGAAGCTATCCTGAAAGCCCAAGGCTTGTGGGAAGCAGTAGTAAATAGTTACCTTACAGCAGGACAGGGAGATAAACAGTAATGTGGTTGTATTATCTATTAAAAACCATTTGTTTCCTAGTTTGCCTTTTACCCTATAAACTAGTGGTGATAATAGGGCGTAACTGTGGTAAACTATATTGGTATATAGCAAAAAAACAGCGTATCAGGGCAGAACAAACCATGATGGAGCGTATGAATGTTTCTGCAGAAGAGGCCTCTACTCATATTCATAAGTTGTTTTTGAATTTGGGAATGACCTTCATGGAGATGCTCTATCTTCCCGCTTTAAACAAAGACAATATCAGAGGACTGGTGTCTTTTGACAGGCCGGAGATTTGTGGGATGCTTTGGCTAAGAAGCATGGCGTAGTAATGTTGGCTTGCCACATGGATAATTGGGAATGGCTGGGAGCAGCTTTAGCTCTCTATGGCTTCCCGCTTAGTGCAGTGGAAAAGCCTCAGCCCAATAGAGTGTACAGTGATTTCATGAATGAGTTGCGCAGAGGAGTAGGGCAGGAAATCTTCTCTCGTGGTACTAGTGAAATTCTAGGCTGTGCCAGAGCTATGAAGAAGGGCAGGATGTTGGGCCTTATTGCTGACCAGGATGGTGGCTATGATGGTATCTTCGTTCCTTTCCTGGGAAAGATGGCCTCCACACCGCCTGGACCTGCTTATTTTGCCAGAAAATTTAAGGCTCCCATTATTCCGATTTTTATCATCAGAAAGCCCAACGATTATGGCCATCAGGTTTTTGTGAACGATCCTATTTATTACGAGGAGACCGGTGATCAAAAGCAGGATGATTATAATGTTACTTAAAAATGACTCAGGCTGTAGAAAAAATCATTAAGCAATATCCGGACAACTGGATTTGGTTCCAGCACCGTTGGAATACACCTTACGAGGAAAAACACTAGAAAGGATGTGAGCAGCCTATGACAGGAAATAGAAAAATGCTAGCCGTTTTCTTAGGCTGTCTTTGCATCTTAAGCGGAATTATTTATTGGCTAACTCATGAGAGTGCTCCCAAGCAGGAATATGCAGCTCCTCCTACTGTGGCTAACAGAGCCATGAATAATTCTACTTTGGAAGAAACCAAAGATGGCAAAAAATCATGGGAGCTGAAAATTGCTACCATGGAGCTGGACGATAAGAAAGAAAATGCTTTGCTTAAGGGTATTGAAGGCAAGTTCTATGCAGAAGATGGCAGGGTAATGACAGTAACTGCCGACGAAGGAACAGTTAATATGAAGAGTAAGAACATTATTCTTACCAAGAATCCTAAGGGAGTTACTACGGATAATGGTACTGTTACGGCAGACAAGGTTACCTGGTTAAATAAAGAAAGACTGGTTGTGGCTGAAGGACATGCTAAGATTACCAAGAACGATGTGGTAGCTACGGCAGATAAAGCTACAATGGATGTAGGAATTGATAAAGCTAAATTAGAAGCTCATGCTAAGGTTACGAAAGGAGAACAGCAACAATGAAGAAAAAATTATAATCTTTATTCTCGCTATGCTAAGCACTTTGGCTTTTACTGCTGTCGCGTGGGCAGCTTCTTCCGTAACAGGCGATTACATAGAATATGATTTTAGAAATGGACAAGCTATTGCCAAGGGTAATGTGCTTATTACCAACGAGGATGGCAAAGCCACTTCTAAAGATGCCGATTATAATACTAAAACCGGCGAAGGCAAGCTAACCGGTAGCGTCGTCGCTACTAAAAAAGATGCTAAGGTTACCTGCCATACTTTGACTATTGCCCAAGCAGGTAATCATCTTACTGCTGTAGGTAATGCAGTCTTGAAACAACAGGACAAGACCTTACGTGCTGACCAGGTAGAATATGACGCTAATCGACAGTTTGCTGAAACAGTTGGCGACTGGGCTCAGTTAGCATTGGATGATGGCAGTACCATTGATGCAGCCAACATGGATTACAACATGAAGGATGGCTTGGCTAATGCTCATGGTAATGTGCGTGTAGTCAGCCCGCCTCGCAAGCTGACCGGCAGAGGAGATAATGCTATTTACAATACCAAACTAGATGGTGGTACTGTACAATTAATTGGTCATGCTACCGCTACGCAAGATGGTAATACCGTTACCGGCGAAACCTTAACCTTAAAAGGTGCCGGTGGTAAAATAGCCATTGCTGATGGCAACGTGAAACTGGTGTATGTACCTACACCTGCTGCGCCACAGTATCCGCCTCTGGAAAACATTCAAGGTCAAGGCAATTATCAGGAATACAGGATATTCAATTGGCCTGGCGAGCCTGTTAAGGTAGCTAGTGCAGAAGCAAATAAAGAAATTGCTTAAGAGGAGATCAAGTTGAAGATACAAGCCAAGAATCTGGTAAAAGAATATAGTGGACGCACAGTGGTAGACTCTGTGTGCATTGAGGTGGAGCAAGGTACCATTGTAGGCCTGTTAGGCCCTAATGGTGCCGGCAAAACCACCACCTTCTATATGATTGTAGGAATTGAACATCCGGACAGTGGGCAGGTTTTCATCGATGACATGGATATTTCTAAAATGCCCATGTACCAAAGAGCCTTAAAAGGTATTGGTTATTTACCGCAGGAAGCTTCTATTTTTAGAAAGCTGAGTGTAGAAGACAATATTCTGGCTGTTTTGGAAACAGTAGAGCCGTCTGCTGCTAAAAGGCAAGAAAAAATGAATGCGCTGATTAAGGAATTTAATATTGAGCATATCAGAAAAAGTATGGGTAGCGCTTTATCAGGCGGCGAAAGACGCAGGGTAGAAATTGCCAGGGCTTTGGCCACTAATCCGGCCTTCATTTTGCTGGATGAACCTTTTGCCGGGATTGATCCTTTGGCTGTAGCTGATATTCAGGTAATGGTGGCACATTTGTCAGAAAGAGGCATTGGAGTGCTCATCACTGACCATAATGTGCGGGAAACATTAAGTATTGTTAATAAGGCTTATATCTTAAATAATGGCAAGATTTTGGTGGAGGGTAATAGTGAAGAAGTTGCTAATGATCCTATCGCCAAGAAGTTTTATTTAGGTGAGAATTTTAAGATGGACTTCCAAGATGTGAGGTAATTGAGCACATGCGTATTTTAGACAAATATATACTTAAACAAATGCTGGCTCCCTTTGCTTTCGGTGTAGCAGCTTTCTCCACGATTTTCGTGGCTAGCTCCTTTCTCTTTAGGGTAGTGCAGTACATAACTCAATATGGTGCTACTACTTCTTCTATCGTGCGCCTGTTCCTGTGTCTTATGCCGGAAGTAATCAACTATACTTTCCCCATGTCCATGCTGTTAGCTTCTTTGCTGACCATGGGACAGCTGTCAGGCAATAGCGAAATAGTAGCTATGCGCAGTGGTGGTATTAGCTTTAGGCGTATTGCGGCACCGGTGCTTTTGGCCGGCTTTGTCATCAGTATGTTTTCCGTTATTTGGGCAGAGAAGGTAGTACCTCCTGCCAAGACAGAGTACGAAAGAATTATTTCTTATGAAATTAAGCATGATTCTAAACCTAAAAGCCAAAGCCATATTATTTTGAAAACCATTACCAACGGCGAATTGTCCCGTTTAACCTATGCTAAATCCTTTGATGAAAAGCAAGGCAAGATGAAGGATATTACTGTAGAGGAATGGGAAAAGGGTCAAATTACCCGTATTCAAAAAACTCCTGAAGCTAAGTGGGAAAACGGTACCTGGGTCATGGAAAATGGTACTATTACCGATTTAACGGCAGGCAATGGCATAGCCCGCAGCGTCAAATTCGAAAAACAGGTGCTGCCTATTACAGAAGCACCCAAGGCTATTACCATGGAACAGAAATCACCTGACCAAATGACTATTGGAGAATTAAAACAATACAGCGAAATTCTCAAGAAACAAGGTCAGCCTATTACTCAATACATCATGGAAATGTATTCTCGCTTTACCATTCCCCTGGCTTGCTTCTTCTTTGCTCTCATCGGCACTCCTTTGGGCGTGCAGGGACAAAGAACCGGTGCTTCCATGGGCTTGGGCTTTAGCGTTATCATTATTTTCATTTACTATTCCTTCATGACCTTCATGCAGGGTTTAGGGCAGGGCGGCGCAGTACCACCGCTACTGGCAGCTTTACTACCTAACATAGTATGTGGTTTGTTTGGCTGTTGGATGATTTGGCAAAAAGATAAATAAGTAAGTAGCAACACGTAGAAAGGAGGGTGTACAATGGTCGGCGTAAAAATAATCCTGCTGCTTGCTATCATGGGCGGCGCTATTGCCTTCATGGGCGATAAGCTGGGCAGCAAAATTGGTAAAAAACGATTAACGGTTTTTGGACTAAGACCCCATTATACATCTATCCTCATTACCATTCTTACCGGTATTCTGGTAGCAGCGACTACCATGGCGGTAATTACAGCTTCCTCTCAAGAGGCACGTACTGCTTTGTTTGGCATGAAAAAGATTCAGGAAGATATTCAAAACCTTACTGCAGAAAAAAATACGGTGGTAGCCGAGCTGGCGGACCGTAATGCTAAAATAAAAAATTTGGATGAACAGATTAAAGCTTTGGAGACTCAGGCTAAGCAAGCTAAGGCAGAGGTAGAAGAAGCCCAAAAACAAAAAGATGCAGCCATGGCTCAAAAGAGTGCAGCAGTAGCCCAAAAGGCTCAGGCTGAAAGGGAACTGGCTACCATGCAACAAAGATATAATGCCGCTCAGGCTCAGGTAACAAGTGCCGAAGCAGCTAAAGCTAAGCTGCAAAGTGAAGTTAGTGAGCTGGAGGCAGCAACTAAGAAGTTAAGAGATAGCATGGTGGCTGTTAGAGAAGGCAATGTAATTTACCGTAACGGTGAAATTATTTTTGCCGGTGTTTTAAAATCCGATCTTAATGCCGAAGATAATAAGAGACAGCTGGATACCTTTTTGGCGGCGGCTAATAGTGCCGTGCTTTCCCGCTTAAATGCCAAAGATGAAGTACAGGCTATCTGGCTCAGCAAGGAGCAGGTAGCAGAAGCCTTGAAGCATCTTCGCGATGGCAAGGGTGATATGTACGTAAGAGTTTGTGCCTCCGGCAATGTAGTATCCGGAGAATTAGCACCTGCTGTTATTGAAATGGTTCCCAATAAGAAGATTTATGACAATGGTGAAGTGATTCTTCGTCAAAACATTAAAGTAGCTCCCCATAGTCCACAAGTAGATATTGCCGTAATGGCAGCCCTACAGGATGTGAACAAGGCAGCTCAAAGGGCCGGAGTAGTTCCTGATCCTCTTACCGGTAAGGTAGGCGCCATCCAAAGCGGCGACTTGAGCAAGATCAGTGAAGATATTAGTAAGAAGGGCGGCAAGGTGGAAATCATTGCTAAAGCCCGTGGCAATATTATGATAGCAGGACCTGTGCTTTTGGATGTTTCTGTGGTGGCAAGACCATGAGCCGGGAAGAAGTAATCCTGGGAGTGGATCCGGGCCGCAGTAAAACAGGTTTAGCTTTGGTAAAAAGTACGGGAGAAATAGTTAAAACTCAGGTAGCCTTAATGACTGACTTTGCCCGGGAGCTGCAGAATTTTCTGAACGACACTGTCATTCAGTGCGTGGTGCTGGGCAATGGAACTACTTCTCAAGACATGGTAGCAACCTTACAGCAGCTTTTGCCGGGGGTGGCGTGCCAGGTAGTAGAAGAGAGCCACAGCACGGAAGAAGCCAGAAAACTTTACTGGCAACTTTATCCGCCTAAAGGACTAAAGAAACTTATTCCTCGGGGCTTACAGGTTCCTCCGGAAAATCTGGATGGCTTAGCTGCGGTAATCTTAGTGAGACGATTTTTGCAACCACAAAATATATGAAGGTATTTTTTTTATAGCTACTAAGCATAAAGTATACACGAGCCCGCCAAGCTAGTCTTGGCGGGCTTTCTTATAACAAAAAGCAGGCAGTGCCTTATTGGACGGGGTACAAAAATAGCCAAGGCAAGACCAGGCCTAAATTAGTTCACAAAAAGCTTGCAATTTTGTAACTATTGTGCTACTATAAACCCGTGGGAAACCCACAGAATTTATAATGCCATGTTGAAAAGGTTCTGTAATTAACTGGAAGATGAGTAGAGGAAACAAGGTGACTCGCACGAATTGACCGGCCGATTGCAAACTGATTCCCCGTGAGCATTATAAAAATATAATCCTTAAAAGGGGGATTTTGTAATGAAAAAGACTTTAGTTTTTGCAATGGCAATGGCTTTGGGCGTTTCTGCAACTGCATTCGCAGCTAACCCATTCTCTGATTTGCCCGCTGGCCACTGGGCATATGCTTCCGTAGCTAAATTAGCTGCTGCTGGCATTGTTGATGGTTATCCTGATGGAAGCTTCAAAGGCGACCGTACCATGACTCGTTATGAAATGGCACAAATCGTTGCTAAGGCTTTGGCAAAAGGCGCTATCGGTGCTGATGACAAATTAGTTGGCGAATTCGCTGACGAATTGGACAACTTGGGCGTTCGCGTTGCTAAATTGGAAAAGAAATCCGACAATGTAAAGATTGCTGGTTATGTTCGTTTCCATTACAGAAGCGGCAAGGAAGACGGTAGAGCAGAAGGCGAAAAGAGCTCTGCATCTGCTATTCGTTCCCGCCTGTTCTTCAACGGCGCAATCAACGATAACTGGACTTACACCGGTATGCTCCATAATGATCAAAGCTTAGCTGATGACAATGGTAACAGCACCACTCGTTTCCAACGTGCATTCTTAACCGGTAAGTATGGCAATTTCAAGACCACTCTTGGTCGTCAACAAGAAACCTTAGTTGATGCTAACGTTTATGATGATCGTGTTGATGCTGCTAAATTTGAATTTGGCGACAAAGTTAAATTCACTGGCGTTATCGGCAAGATGGCTAACAACGACGGTGCATATGATTCCCAAGTTGCTGATGTTCCTGGTACTTCCAAGTATTCTGATGCTGGCAGATATTGGAGAGTTGGCTTAGATGGTAAGGTTGGCAAGAACCTCACCTTGGGCTTTGATTACATCGATATTAAGGATGCTTGGTCCAAAGGCACAATGTCCAATGGCAATGCTCCTGACATGAAGTTAAAAGCATTCAAGGCTATGTACACTGCTGACCAATGGAAATTGGGCGCTGACTACATCCTAGGCGACAGCGATGTTGCTGATATTGCTGGTAACAAAGGCAAGAATGGTTATGTTGTAATGTTAGGCGTTGGCAATGCTAAGGCTAACAAGGTTGGTTCCGTTGGTCTATGGGCTAACTACTACAATCAACCTGCTGCTACCTTCGTTAACAACACCTTCAACGCTTTGTACAAGAGAGCTTATGGCTTCAAGGGTTATGGCGTTGGCGTAGATTACACTGTAGCTAAGAACATGATCGCTGGTATCCAATACTTCGATCTGAAGGATAAGAACGATGCTGAAGCTAAGAGAAAGACTCTTTGGTCTCAATTAGTAATTACCTTCTAATTTTAAGTAACTTAAAAGACACTCTCCTCGGAGAGTGTCTTTTTTTGTCACAATTAGGGAGTATGATTATTCTGTAGTAAAAAATATACTCGGAGGAGAGATGTCGTTATGTTACACACAAATTGGAAAAAAGCAACACTAGCAGCAACTTTGGCAGTAGTAATGGGTACACCTATGTTCGTAGTACCGTCTGTAGTTATGGCTCAGCAAACTGAACCAGAAAAGATTGTAAGCAAGACTAAAGCTTACGACCATGACGGCATGGCATACAGAGAAGCTCAAGATGCTCAAAAGAGAGAAAGAACTATCAGCAAAAACAGTAAGAAGGAAATGAAAGAAATTAAAAAGGATCGCCGTCCTCGTAATTCTGACAATGATTATAAAACAATACAGAAAAATCGCCAAAATCAAAATTCCCAGGGCATGAGAGAAATCCAAAAGAATAACCAAAATTCCCAGGGCATGAGAGAGATTCAAAGAAATAACTAAGTTAAAAAAATAAAGGACTTCTTAGGAAGTCCTTTATTTTTTTATTTTGTTAGCGCCTTGCTGATGGTCTGATATAAGGCGCTGGGAGAAACTGGCTTGGCAATATGTCCGTTCATGCCTGCCTTTAGGCATTTTTCAATGTCCTCCTCAAATGCATCGGCAGTCATGGCAATAATGGGAATGGTTTGTGCATCAGCTCGCTTTACGGCTCTGATTTGTCTGGTAGCGTTAAGTCCATCTAACACAGGCATATTCACATCCATGAGAATTAGGGCAAAGAAGCCGGGAGCATTATTAGTAAAGGCATCCAAACCCTCTTGACCATTGCCGGCACATTGTACCGTCATACCTTTCTCCTTAAGCAAGATGGTGGCAATCTCCTGGTTTAGTTTATTGTCTTCACACAGAAGTACCCGTTTGCCTTGCAGGATGTTTAAATCTACTGCGGTAGACGCTGCGGGAGTAGTTTTTATTTCGTTAGGAGCCGGTGGGAAGGTCAGCTGTACAATAAATTCTGTACCATTATTCTTTTCGCTATGCACCTCGATAGTGCCACCCATCAAGTCTACAAATCGTTTGACGATTGGTAATCCCAATCCTGTGCCTAAGGATTCATAGCCGGGACGACCTTCTTGAGCAAAAGGCTCGTAAATGTGAGGCAAGAATTCAGGAGAAATGCCGATGCCGTCATCCTTAACGCTTATGACGGAAACCAATTGACCCTTGTCAGTAGTTTCGTTAAAAATGGAAAACCACACATGCCCGCCGGAAGGGGTGTATTTAATAGCATTGGATAAGAGGTTTAAGAAGATTTTCTTTACACTTAGTTTATCTGCCAAAATAGACATGTCTATAATTTTGCTGCGGTCTGCAATAAAGTTAATTTGCTTATCAGCAGCGGCATGGGCAATGGCAATGGTAATGGTATCAAAGAGTTCAGAAACCTTTACCGGCTCAGGGCGAAGCACCAGCTTGCCACTATTACCTTTGGAAATGGTGAGGGTATCATTAATCAAATCCAAAAGCAAATTGCCGGAGGACTCAACCTTGGAGAGGAAGGCTTGTCGTTCTGCATTTGTAATGTCGTTTTTTTGAGCCATTCTGGTAAAACCTAGGATAGCATTCAAGGGCGTACGCATATCATGACTGATATTAGAGAAGAAAGAATTTTTTTCTTCTACAGCTTTCATCATGGTTGTTACTTCTACCTTACGAAGTTCAGTTTCTTGCTGAGCCAGATTAAGGGCTTCTTTTTCTTTTTGCCTACGGCGTAAATTAATTAAGGTATAAATCAAGCCCAGAATTAAGCAAAGCAGTATGGTAGTGAGAGCCAGTATCCAGGCAGCAGGAATTTTAGCTAAGGAGGTTTGCCAATTATCTTCCGGCAAGGTATTGTCGGTCACTATTTCGTTAAAGCTAATGGAGGCAGCACTAATTGCTTTACTTAGGATGGAACATAAGAGGGGATTGTCATAAGCTGTAGCAGCACATAAGTCTATGGCTGTGGCATCTAAAGTGGTAATCTTGTAAGCAGCAAGGGGGCTTTGATTTACCAGCCAGGTAGCGGAAGGCATACCACAGATAATGCCATCAACCTCTTTGTTCTTTAAAGCTTCAAAACAGGCTTTCACAGTTTCGTGTTTAACCAGTTGGATTTGCGTAAGATTCCTGACGCTGTTTTCAAGCATTTTTCTGCTACGCTCTTTAATGGCTAAACGATGAATTTCGCTTATGCCGGTGTTTGCGTCAGTCAGCAAAACAGCATCTACGTTATCGTAGGGCCTAGTGAGACGCAGCCCTGAGGTGATAGCTGCAATTTGTCCATTGGCATACAGGCCCATTACGTCAGCCTCGCCGTTTAGCACGGCTTGCATAGCCTGCGCATTAGTTTGGCAATGCTTATAGGTAATCGTAAAGCCGGTAAGCTTGGCAAGCTTGGCGTAAAAGTTGGGAATAATGCCTTTGTGAACCTTATTACTTCCTTCAGAATGATAAGGAGCATCATCATTTACACTGCTACTACTAATTTGGGATGAGCAGCGATGTAGGCTTTTTCTTCATTGGTAAGCATAGCCATTGTGAAGTCAGCGGTAAGTATATTTTTGCACTAAGCGGTCAAAGTAAATGCTATCTTCCGCCAAAATAGTGGCCATAGCTTCATATACTTGATTTTTTAGGCTTCTGTCAGAGCTGCGGCAAATGAAATAATAGGGAATAGGGGCAAAGTTCTGAATGGTGCGATAGCCTTCCACTTCCGGAGCACCGTATAATCCGGCTTCAATTTCCCCGGTATCTAGAGCGGTTTTTATCTGAGCTAAAGAAGCAAAGGCTTTTAGCTTAGGTGTAATACCATAAACACCGCAATATTTAGTAAAAAGATTGCCTACTGTACTAGCTTGTTCTGTGCCAAAAGTCATATTTGCCAATTGCTTGTTATTGCCAAAAGAAAAGCGGTCATCATCTTTGCGTACAAAAGCACACATGGCTAAACGGCCTACCGGTTGTTCGGTAAAAAGATATTTTTCTTCCCGGGCAGGAGTTTTTACTACATTACACATTAGGTCTATACGACCATTATCCAAGTCGTCTAAGGCTGTTTTGCCACTTTGATATTGAACAATCTCAATCTTTAGATTGGCGTACTGGGCAATCTTATAGGCGTATTCTACGTTAACGCCACTATAATCGCCATCCATGTCTTTCTCTGCGTAGTCTTTAAGGGCAATTACACCAACCCTGGTTATCTTTTGGTTAGTGGGATGTTCGCCTGCCCAAGTGGTGGCACTATAACTGAATACACCATATAATAGAAGCAATAGTACACTTAAAAAACAAAAAAATTTTCTCATAATGGCATTTCTCCATTGTACGCTATGCTTATCTTTACTATAATTTAATTATAATACTAAGGAAATGATTTTGCGAGTTATTAAATACAAAAAATGATTACAAGTTTGCAGTTATTATGAAAAAAGCGGACCTGCTTAGCAGGTCCGCTTTGTGGTTATAGTTATTTGTAGGAATTGGCTTTGGTCATTTGCATAAGGAGGTTGGTGCCGCTACCGCCTTTTAAATAAATATCGCTGACTATCACTTGCATGATTCGATTTTTATAAAAGCCACCATCAGAAGTGGGCGCTCCGTAAGAACCTAAGGCGTGAATCATATAAGGTCTGTTTTTATAAAGGCCTAAATAAATCATGACGTGGGAAGGAGTAAAAAGCAAGGAACCGGTAGGCAAAGCTTTAATGATATTGTCCCTACTGGTCCAGTTGAGTCCTTTTAGATTAGTACCTGGCCAGGCATTTTCCTGTTCATCACCGTTTCTGGGAATTTCTATGCCCATGGTTTTATACACATCCTGAGCAAAGGCAGAGCAGTCTACGCTGTTTTTCATGCCACCCCAGCCGTAGGGGGCGCCTAAATGCTTAAAAGCCATGGTAACAAGATTATTGGCAGTATAAGGTAGATAGCCTTTATGTAAGCCTTCGTTCCAGGGAGCAGGCATTTCTACAGGAGAGAGATAACCTTTGCTGTTGCGGAAGGGAAGGATTACTCTGCCCTTAGCGGACAGGGGAATTTTGCTACCCATTTGATAGAGCCAGTAGCTGCTGCCGGCTCCGCTTACTGTTAATAATTTTTCGGTTACTACGCCAAAATCATGAGGGGCAGCAAATTCCAAAAAGGTTTTTCGATCAGTAACGGCTACTTTATTGGCAGGTAGCCAGCCACGATAGCTTTTTAATTGGACAAAGTAAAAATTACCTTTGCTGTTTTGGTGGAGGATGAGAGCGGCTTCACCGGGATCTACGGCAGTTTCCTGCCAGTTATCAAAATTTACATCGCCGGGAGAATCAAAGGCTCTTGATAATGTAGGAAAGCTTCTTAAGTCACTACGGGCAGAAACTACACCATATCTTACTTGGGTGGTAGTCGGAATATTAGCTTTAGCATCAGCTAAGATGGCATCTGCAGTAGCATGACTCAAAGGGCTGCCATTAACATATTGGTCATAATCCATTTCATAATGATTGATATATTTGGCCAAGGTTGTGCCACTAATTGTTGTAGGGTAAGCTGCTAAATCACACATGGTATCAGACAGCATAGCTTTATTCATGGCTTTAATTCTGGCCGGTGTGGCAAGTACGTTATTGCCGGCAGGTTTTAGCCAGGTTTGTACATTATTGCATTCGGCTGGGGTATTGGGCATGATAGTAGCGGCCAGGGCAACCTGAGCGCCACAGAGTAGTGTTATTGCTGCTGTAAGTAAAATTGATTTGTTCATAAGTGGTTTCCTTTCGTGTTTAGCGGTTATTAGAGGCGAGCAGTCTTATTTGCCTAATGCGTCGTTTTCCTTGCGAGCAAGGAGATTTGCGACGAAGAGAGCAATTGGAAACGGCCATGTGATAGCTGTCCATGAAGCAAGCTTGCAAAGCGTAGCTGAATGGTGACAGCGAACCACTGACACCATTACTAGACTACAGGTGTCCGTGGCAATAAGCTGCGAGCCATTTTTACAATAAACTGCGAATTTTAATCATATAACAATCATATAAGTTTTTATCATGTTTGTAAAGTTGGGAACAACAGGTATTTATGGTATAATTAAGTAGCTAAAAGGAGTCAGCATGAATAAATATACAATTTTTGAGCCTACAACTAAAGAAATCGTCATAGAAAAGTCACGATTTATTTGTACACTTAGTAAAGTACATAACGATGTAGAAGCTCAAAATTTTATTAAAGAAATGAAAAAGAAATATTGGGATGCTACCCATAATTGCAGTGCTTATGTGCTGGGCCAAAACTCTACGGCAGAACGATCTAATGATGACGGAGAACCAAGCGGCACGGCAGGGCTACCTATGCTGGAAGTATTACGCAAGAACAGCCTTTATGATGTGGCAACTGTGGTAACCAGATATTTTGGTGGCATTAAGCTTGGTGCAGGCGGGTTAATCCGCGCCTACACCATGAGCGTAGCCGAAGCTGTGCAGGCTGCAGGCTTTGCCCAAGTTGTGGAGATGGGGCATTTCAGTTTTTTGTGGAATGTGGCAGATGTGGGCAAGGTCTTAAATGTTATTTATCGTCAGCAGCTTTTTAAGGTGGAGGATGTGGCCTATGAGCAACGAGCTAAGCTACAATTACTCCTGCCCTTAGCGGACAAGAATAAAGCTGAAGGCTGGCTTACGGAAGCCCTGCAACAAAAAATTGAGCTGACAGAGGAGAGTCGTTATGGGGAAGAACAAAAAATTACTAAGATTTAAGGACTATGGTCTATATATTTTCAGTCTTTGTTTCTTATTTTTGTTGGTAGGCTGTAAGCAGGAAGCTGCCTCTCAGGCAGTGGCTGTTCCGGTAGCTAAGCCTAGCTATGAAAAACGTCTGGCCGATTATGTAGACAAATTGCCTCTGGAAGAAAAAGTAGGTCAAATGATGTTTGTAGGTATTCCGGGTACAGAGTATGATGCCACTGCAAAAAAATTAGTAGAAGAGTGTCATGCCGGAGGCGTGATTCATTTTGACAGGAACTTGTCTGAAGGCGCTCAGGTACAAGCCCTAAACAGTGCTTTGCAAGCCGGTGCCAAAAGTACAGGTGCCAAAATTCCTCTCTTTATTAGTGTGGATCAGGAAGGCGGTCAGGTAGCCAGAATGAGAGATACTCTCCTAGTGGCACCCTCTGCTGCCAGCTTGGGAGCCCAAGGACAGCCGGCTGTGGTAAGGGAATGGCCGTGAAAACAGCTCAGAATCTGAAGAGCTATGGTTTTAATACTAACTTTGCTCCGGTAGCTGATTTGGGCCTTACAGCCCAACGTTCTTACGGCAATACTCCTGCAGAAGTAATTCCTATGGTAGAAGCAGCCATGGATGGCTACAGGGCTGAGCGGCTGATGTGTTCCATCAAGCATTTTCCCGGCATTGGCAAAATGCAGGTAGACCCGCATTATGATACTTCGGCCATTAATGTTGATAAGGCCGAGCTGGAAAGTAATGACATGTTGCCTTTCCTTACAATGGTAAACAAAAAAATACCAGCTTCTTACATGATCATGGTTTCCCATCCTGTGTATCCGGCCTTTGATCGGGAACCGGCCAGTGTTTCTAAGGTGTTGCTTACTGATGTTTTGCGTACAGAGTGGCAATATAACGGAATAATCATTACGGATGATATGGCTATGGGCGGACTGACCAGCGTCTATTCCCAAAAGGAAATGGGCGTAAAAGCTGTAATGGCAGGAGAAGATATGTTGCTTTCCTGTTCCGGTGATCCTACTATGAGTTATACAATTTATAATTCAGTTTTAGAGGTAGTTCGGCAGGGTAAAATTTCGGAAGATAGAATTAATGCCAGCGTGGTCAGAATCCTTGCTGCTAAGGAAGCAATAGGGATTTGGCATCTTGACACTGACAGTGGTATAAAGTAAACTTATCTTGCACGCTTAAATTGGGAGTTATTTGCTGTAAGATGAAAGGATAGATAGATATGTGGAAAAAATTAGGAATTTTGTTATCATGCTTAGTAATTTTGAACATTCCCGGTCTTGCTTTTGCCGGTCCTGAGGAAGTAAAAACAGTTACTCGTACGGAAAAGAAAGTTTCTGTAGAATGCCCGCAGCTTACGGGGGGAGACAAAGCTGTAAGCAATAAGATTAACGCCGCCCTGAGCAGCAAAGTAGCCAGCTATGTTAGTGAAGCAGCGACCTTGGGCGGTGGCACAGTGCACTATGATGTGCATAAGTGTGATGCCAGCCTTTTGAGTCTTACCATTGTCATGACTCCTAAGCAAGGCGTTGAAGAAAGTACAGGCATGACCTTTGATAGAAAAACCGGTAGCCTGAGACCTATTAGCTACTATTATAAAGAAGAAGAGCTGCTCAACAGAGCTGCTGATGGTTTAAAATATTTATACGATATTGATTCTGCTAAAGTAAAGACTGCGCCTGATACCTATTATGTAGACAGCGATAATAACATTATCGGTATTTATCATGCAGGTGCTGTTCTGGATAAAAACGAAGGAGAGATTGAAGTTAATCTTTCCGCAGCAGATCCTGTTATTGTTAAGACCAATCCTACTCCTCCGCCTGCTTACACCGGTAGCGGCAATAAGGGAACGATTACCGGCACAGAAGTACGTATGAGAAGCGGTGCAGGTACTGCTACTGATATCCTTGGTTATTTTGAAAAAGGTGAAGTGGTAGAAGTATTAAAGAGTGATGTAGTAGGCGGCACCAAGTGGTATCAGGTTACCAGAACCAATGGTGCTACCGGCTGGGTAAGCGGTGACTATTGTTCAGTAGCTGAAGGTGCTAACGTTCCATCTACCACTACCAGCGGTGAAAAGAAGGGCAAGATTACCGGTACGGAAGTACGTATGAGAAGCGATCCTAGCCTGGATGCTGACATACTGAATTACTTTAATAACAATGAAGAAGTTGTTATTTTGGATGCTACCAGTACTGATAGAAACTGGACCAAGGTAAAACGTTCTAATGGCGAGATTGGTTGGGTAGCTTCTGATTATTGCAAAGAAATAAAGTAATAAAGGGCTTTAGTTTTAAAATGAGTGAATTTGTGTTAAAATACTAGTAGATTTTTGGGAGGTAAGAACATGAAAAAAATATTAAAATATGCATTGATGGCTGTCTTGGCAGTGGCTGTGGTATTGCCTATGGCAAGTAAGGTAGAAGCTGCTACGGTAGCTGTTGTGCCTTTGATTATTGATGAAAGCGTTAAGGATGAAGAAGGCATGAATTCTATGCTGTATAGTGACGCCATCTCTAAGATTGTGAAGTTCCCTGAATATGACTTAGTACCTGATACAGATTTGGTAAGACAATCTGCTCTGGCTCAACAAGAGAAGCTTTTTACTAAAGAAGGCATGATGGCTGTTGCTGCTGCCACTAAGGCTGATATCGTTATTGCCATGAGCCTGGATAAGTTTGATTGGGTAGAAAATCGCTATTCCCGCCATGATCCTATTACAACTTTGGATTTCCAAGGTAAGATTGGTGTCTACAACAAGCTGAACGGTAATTTTAAATTTAAAAATTGGACTGACAATGATAGCAGAGAAAGCGCTTCTATCTCTGTAAGAGAAGATTGGCCTCATGATGAATTTGGCCGTTTCTGCAGAGTAACGATAAAATCCATGATGAAAGCAGCAACGAAATAATAAAGGAATGGGGCGGTCGTAATGGCCGCCCTTTTTTGCAATAAGGAGCAAGTTATGGACTATTCCGCATTGAAAGTTATTGGCAAAAGTCTTTATAAAACCAATATACCTAAAGAAATGAAACGGTATCTGGTCTTTTTAGGAAGATGCTGTCTCCATAAGAAGGAAGTAGCTAATCTGCAAAAGTTCTTTGCTGCAACGCCTTTGCGCCAAAAAATGCTGCAGGAAAATCCCAGCTTTTTGGAGCAAACCACCAGAGGCTTTTTTTATGCGGGAGCGACTTGGTCTGATAGGATTGTTCTAGTTAAGCATCATATTAAATATCTGGAAAAGCTTACCAAGCCGGAATTCCTGGAAAAAATTTATTGCCAGCACCAGGCTATTGTTTTGTGGCAACAACTAGTGCAGGAAAAACCTCTTACCATGGAATTAAGTTTTGACGCCGGGCAGCGTAAGGAAGGCTGTTTGTCCTTAGTGCTTAACTGGGATGGCAAGCCCTTCTATCAATTGATGTTCTGGTTCAGTCCCGGCTTTGCTAAAGAAAATGCTTTGTGGGTTGGTGCTATGCAAGGTACCAGTCTTGGCAATGATGCGGTTAAGGTTATGACCAAGCAATTCTTTGGCTATAGAACCAAGAACTTGATTTTCTACGGCTTAAGAAATGTAGCAGATGTTTTGGGCTGTAAATGTATTTATGCAGTTACTAATGAAGGCTATTATGCCATGAACCATGTGCGCCTTAATCGTAAGCTAAAAACCAATTTTGGCGCTTTTTGGGAAGAGTGCGAGGGCACGCTTTGCGAGGACAAGCGGTTTTATAAGATTCCCATACCTGAAAGTCGCAAGGAGATGTCTGAGATGAAGCCATCCAAACGGGCTAACCATAGACGTCGTTATGAGCTAATGGATGCCATTACAGTGTCCATTAAGGAAAAAATGTCACCATATTTGCAAGATTAATTAGAGAAATTTGCCCCTAAAGGGCTATTTTATGATAAAATAGGAGAGTAATGAATCTTGACGGAGGTGTTTTCCTTGAAAAAATTGACCAGTATTTTGTTAGCTTTAACCCTGTGCTTTAGCTGTATGGCTACAGTATTTGCGGACGAAGCAGCAGTTCCTACGGTTTCAGAAAAACTTGAACAGGTAGAGAACTACATATATGGCACAGCTCAAACAGGAGCTTTGGTCGGCCGTGTAGATGCTATGGAAAAGGAATTGTTTGGCAGAACCTCTTCCGGTGCCGTAATGACTAGGGTGGATAATATTTACAATGCTGTAGAAGGCAGTACAACTGCCGGCACTCCTTCCCTGGCTTCTAAGCTTAATGCTGTGGAGTGGCAATTTGCTCCCAGAATGTCAGGCGATGCTGCTAAAACAAGAATTGAGAACCTGGAGCAAACCTTGAATGGCACTACAAATCCTAAACTTCCTCTTATTGAAAGATTAGACAGATTGACCAATCAAGCTTTCCCTTCCGGTAGTCTTACTACCAGCTCCGTAATATTGCCTAAGGATTCCTTGGTAAAGGTTAAGTTCATGGATACCATTAGCAGTAAAACTAACAAGGCCGGTGATCCTGTAGACTTTGTGGTAGATGATAATGTTTATGTAGGCGAGACTTTGGTATTGCCTAAAGGTGCTCGTGGTTATGGCACCATTAAGAAAATAGTTCCACCTCGTATTTTTGGCCGTGATGCCAGAATTGACTTGGAATTCTCTCATGTAACAGCCATAGATGGTACTAAGGTTCCTGTTTACATTGGCGACTTGGCAAAACAACAAGCTAAGACTGCTGCCGGCGCAGCAGGCGCTTCCATTGGCGGTATGATTTTGTTTGGACCTGTTGGTATTGTAGGTGGCGCTTTTGTTAAAGGCCAATCTGTTACCATTCCTGCTAATTCCAATACTTATGTACAAGTTAACAGAGATGTTGCTATTAACGGTCTGGTACAAAGCACCGGTGAAAGAATAGTTGCTTCTAATACTGCTAGCAGTGTTCTTACTGACAATGTTTCCACAGAAGCTACTAAAGTAGAAAAAGAAGCTACTGATAAAGCTGCCAAGGAACAAACTAAGCTTGAAAAAGAAGCTAAAGATAAAGCTGCTAAAGAACAAACTAAGCTTGAAAAAGAAGCTAAAGCAAAAGAAGCTGCTGAAAAGGCTGCTGCTGAAAAAGTTGCCAAAGAAAAATTAGCTACTGAAAAAGCCAATTTGAAAAATGCTGTAAAATAAAATCAAATAAGAATTAATTTTAACACCCCTCCTTTTGGCTAAGGAGGGGTGTTTGTGGTATAATGGACAATAGGAATTTATGTGTATAATTTTAGCTTTTAAGTTATATACCTTAAGGAGATAAATGATGAAGAAACAGGTACTTGCTTTAGCCATAGTTACATCTTTAACTGCGCCGTCTGTAGCACTGGCAGCAGTTAATTATGATGGTACTAAACTGAGCAGTAAATATGGACCAACCTATCAACCTAAAACTCAGGAAGAGGCTGAAGCAGCTATTGTCAAGGCACCAGCGACCTTGGCGGATGTAGAAGCAGCCGGTAGGAATGATAATCAAGTCCTTACTTTACAAGACTTGCCTAATGCTAAAACGGAGCAACAAAAGGCTGCTTTAGAAGAAAGCAAAAAGCTGAAAAAGAAAAAGGGCGCCAAAACCAATGCTGCGCCTGTAGCTCAATCTTCTCTGCCGGTTACCATTTTTGGTGACCAGGTTATTTATCATCAGGATACAGGAGACTTCGAGGCTTTGGGTAAAGTAAGAATATACCAAGGCACTCAGAAGCTTTTTACCACCAAGGCAGAAGGTAATATTAAAACCGGTGATGTTTATTTGCAACAGGGTGGACGCTTAATTGATGGCCCCAATACCACTAATGGTAAATGGGCTCATTATAATTTCTTGGATAAAACAGGCACCATTAAGAACATGGAAGGAACCAATGGCAAGGATATTTATCATTCTGACATTGGCCATATTTATCCGGATCGCATTGAATTAACAGAGGGTGCTTCTACTTCCAGATGTCCGGCTGTTGATCATGCTAAGTGCGTAGATGTACGTTCTAATAAAGTTATAATTTATCCTAACGATAAGATCATTGCCTATGACGTAAAGGTCTACATAAAAGGCAAGCATATTTATTCCAGGGATAGATGGATAAATGATTTAACGAAGAGTGACCAGAACAGCTTTATGCCTCATCTAGGCTACACCAAAGAGCACGGCTTAGAAGTTACCTATAGATATAACTATGTCTTCAACGAGAAGAACACAGCTACAGCTGATCTTGTGTGGTATAAGAAGATTGGCTGGCGGCCTATGTTCTACGATGTGCAGGACGAAAAGAACTTCTATGTTAAGCTGCAAAACGGTCATACCGAGGATAGCAATAACAACTGGATTAAAAAAGAAAGAGATTTGACGATTGGCTACAAGAGTCATAAATTTAATAAAAAATGGCCTCTCAACTATAGTGCCTATGCTAGTCATGGTTTCTGGACAGGCTCAGGCTACGATAGCTGGCATAGTGAGACAGGCTTCTTTATTAACCACGATACCATTACCTTTGGTAAGGTAAGACCACTTACTTTAAATCTTGGTACAGGTTATAAGCTTACTCATGAAAGTGCCAACTCTTCTACAACCAGAAGCATGCTTTACAGTGCTACACTGGGCAAGCCCTTCCTGGGCGGTTGGTATAGCTGGCTGGGTTATTACTGGGAAAAGGATAGAAACAATCTCTTTGCCTATAACATGCCTGATATGGCACGGGAGCTGCAGCTTGGTATTAACAAGACCTTTGATAGTAGAAATCGTTTAACATTTATTACCAGATACGATGAAGGCAAGAGTAAGATTTATGAATACATCTGGCGCTATAGCTATGATTTCTGCTGCTGGCGCTTGAACTTTGAATTTAGAGATAAGAAATATGAAAACAAGAGGGATTGGAGTGTAGGTTATGACTTGTACCGTTGGTAATGTGGACAATGAGCTGATTACTGCCCGCTTTACAGACCATGCTAAGCTGGTTCACAAAGTAATGGGCAGCAAGAAGCTAATGAAAAATATTGCTTTGGCCGGTGCTGTCTGGAAAGTAGCTTTGCAAACCGGACATAAGATTCTTTTCTGTGGTAACGGCGGCAGTGCTGCTGATGCTCAACATTGGGCAGCAGAAATTGTGGGCCGTTTCCAAAAGGAAAGAGCAGGAATGCCTGCCATAGCTTTAACAACTGATACTTCTATCTTAACTGCTATTGGCAACGACTACGGTTTCGACCGTATCTTTGCCAGACAGGTTGAGGCTTTGGGGCAGCAAGGCGATGTGCTGGTAGCCATCTCTACCTCAGGAAATAGCGCCAATGTTTTGGCAGCAGTAACAGAAGCCAAAGCTAAAGGCATGAAGGTAGTAGGACTTACCGCTCAAGGCGGTGGCAAGCTGGCGGAAGTTAGCGATATCATTTTGGCGATTCCCAGTAAGACCACGGCTCGTGCCCAAGAAATTCATAGCTTGATTGGACATATTTTATGCGAAATGGTGGAGGCATAATGGCTACTTCCTTAAGCGCAGATTTTTTAACAGACAAAATCAAAAAGTTAAAAATTGCAGTTATTGGCGATGTTATGCTGGACAGATATTTTTACGGAGAAGTAAAACGTATTTCTCCGGAGGCACCTGTACCTGTCAACAAAGTAAATAGAATTACCTCAGTGCTAGGTGGAGCAGGCAACGTAGCTGCCAACCTGGCTAATTTAGGCTGTCAGGTTTATATGGGCGGCCTTACCGGTGAGGATGAAAGCAGAAAAATTTTAGAAGAAAAATTGCAGGCGCTGAATATTGATTGCAGTGGACTATTGGCTGTTAAAACCAGAGAAACTATTACTAAGCTAAGAGTTATTGGAGCCCGTCAACAAATGCTCCGTTTGGATTTTGAACAAGTTAAGGATTTAACGCCTGAGGAAGTTGCCCTGGAAGAAAAGTGGCTGGAGAATTTACTGGCTCAGGGTTTAAATGGCATTATTATTTCTGATTATGCCAAGGGTATGTGCAGTGATGCTTTTTGCCAAAAGGTTATTGCGGTAGCTCATGCTCACCAGCTGCCGGTCTTAGTAGATCCTAAGGGTAGCGACTGGAGTAAATATGTCGGTTGCTCTTTCATTACTCCTAACGTGAAGGAAATGTGCGAGGCAGCAGGTAAGGTTGTGCCTAATGAGGATGAACCTTTGATTGAGTTGGCTCGTGCGGCAGGCGAGAAATTTAAAATCGAAAACGTAGTAGTAACCCGTTCTGAAAAGGGTGTTACTTTAGTTAATAAGAATTTAGTAGTTAATGAACCGGCTACAGCTCAGGAAGTCTTCGATGTTTCCGGTGCCGGCGATACTGTGGCGGCAGTGCTTTTGGCTGCAATAGCAGGCAAGCTGTCCAGGGAAGAAGCCTTGCGCCTTTCCAATAAGGCAGCAGGTATTGTTGTTTCCAAGGTAGGTACTTATCCTGTCCATCGGGAAGAGTTACTGAAAGAGATTCTTTCTGAAAATAGAAAGCAAGGTAACGGCTACAGGCCCTTGTCCTGGGATGAGGTTTTCAGCTTGGCCAAGGCTTGGCATGCCGCCGGTGAGAAAATAGTTTTCACTAACGGTTGTTTTGATATTCTCCATGTTGGCCATGTTACCTATTTGGAACAAGCTGCTAACCTGGGAAAACATTTAATCGTTGGTGTGAATACCGATGCTTCTGTAAAGAGACTAAAGGGTGCCAACAGGCCTTTGGTCAACGAAAAAGACAGAGCCAGAATTTTGGCGTCTCTTGGTTGCATTGATGCAGTAGTACTTTTTGATGAAGATACACCGGCTCAGTTGATTGCCGGAATTAAACCTGATGTTTTAGTTAAGGGTGGAGATTACAAACCGGAAGAAGTGGCAGGCCGTGAATCAGCAGGAGAAGTAAAAATTCTGCCTTTTGAAGACGGCTATTCCACCACCGGAATCATTGAACAAATCGCAGCCTTGGTGAAGGAGGGCAAATTATGATTATAGTTACAGGCGGTGCCGGCTTTATAGGCAGCAACATTGTGAAAGCCTTGAATGATAAAGGCCGCAAGGATATTTTGATTGTAGATAATTTAACCAATATGGTGAAGTTTAAAAACATCCAGGCTCTTCAGGCTTATGACTATAGTGATAAAGAAGATTTTATGAAAGCCGTTCAAGCAGGCAAGTTCGACCATACGCCTATTGATGTTATTTTCCACGAGGGCGCTTGCTCTGATACTATGGAATATAATGGCAAGTACATGATGCTCAATAACTTTGAGTATACCAAGAATCTCATGTTCTTTGCTTTAAGTAAAAAGATTCAGTTCTTATATGCTTCTTCCGCCTCTACTTATGGTAGCGGCAAGCATGGTTTTACCGAGAAACCTGAGTGTGAGGAAGCGTTGAATGTTTACGCTTTCTCTAAGCTGTTCTTTGATAATTATGCCAGAAGATTTTTCTCTGATGCCCAGAGCCAGATTGCGGGCTTTAGATATTTCAATGTTTTTGGACCTCAGGAAAATCACAAAGGCAAGATGGCTTCCATGGTTAAGCAAATGTTTGACCAATGGAAAGCAGAAGGTAAGGTTAAACTGTTTGAAGGCTATGCAGGCTATGGCCCCGGTGAGCAAACCAGAGACTTTGTTTATGTTAAGGACGTAGTGAAGGTGCTGTTCTATTTCTGGCATCATCCGGAACTAAAAGGTATCTATAATTGCGGTACCGGTCATGCCCATCAATTTAATGAAATGGCTCAGGCCGTGCTGAAATATTTTGGCAAGGGTGAACTGGTATATGTGCCATTTCCTGAAGTATTAAAAGGCAAATACCAAAGCTATACCCAGGCTGATACCACTAATTTGCTGAAGGCCGGCTATGATGGCGGCTTTACTGATTTTGCTCAGGCTGTAGGCGAGTATTGCGAAGTACTGGATAAGAGTGGCGGTTATTACACCAATAAATAGGAGTGGGACTGTGGCAGATAAAGCAGTTTTTTTCGATAGAGATGGCGTCTTAAATGTGGACGAAGGGTATCTCTTTCGTCAGGAAGAACTTCAATGGATCGTAGGAGCCAGAGAAGCGGTAGCATATCTAACCAAGCTTGGTTATAAAATTTTTGTCATTACCAATCAAAGTGGTATTGCTCGTGGCTTTTATACTATTGAACAGATGAATAAGCTCCATGACTTTATGCAAGCAGAATTTCAAAAAATGGGTGGCAGTATTACCAAGTTTTATTATTGTCCTCATCATCCCACGAAGGGAACTATTCCTGAGTATGCTAAGGTCTGTGCTTGTCGTAAGCCTAAGCCCGGCATGATTTTAAAAGCCTTTGAGGAATATGACTTGGATAAGGCCAATTCCTTTGTGGTAGGTGATATGCCTAAGGACATGGAGGCGGCTAAAGCTGCCGGCCTGCGCGGTTATCAGTTTGCCGGTGGCAATTTGCTGGACTTTTTAAAAAGTATTTTGAAAAAATAGTGGCGGTGAGCTAAGTGGAATATAAAAATATCCTCATCATAAAAATGAGCTCCGTAGGGGACATCATTCATGCCCTGCCGTTTGCCGCGGTTTTAAGGGAGCGCTATCCTGAGGCTAAAATATCCTGGCTGGTGCATCCCCAGTTTGCCGGCTTTATTCCTGAAGCACCTACGATTGATGAGGTGCTTTATTTTGATAAGGTAGCTTTTAAAAAAATGTCCTTGCCGGAAAAAATAGCTTTTATTAAAAAATTCCGCCAAGAATTACAGGCCAAGAAATTTGACCTGGTGGTGGATTTGCAGGGCTTGTTTAAAAGTGCGGCAGTGGCCTTCCTAACAGGGACACCTAATAAGATCGGTTATTGGCAGATGCGGGAAGGCAGTGGCCTTGTTTCTAAGCCAATTAGAGGCTCTCATGCCCATGACCATGTCATTGAAAGATATTTGGATGTGGCCAGATATCTGGGTGCTCAGGTGAATGAGATTTCTTTCCCTCTGCCCCGATTCACGGTAGAAAGTGCCAAGATTAAAACCATGCTGGCAGAAGCTGGTCTGGGAGAAGGGGAGCGTTATATTACCATGGCTCCCGGAGCCCGCTGGGAAACCAAGCGCTGGCCTAAGGAAAACTTCGCTAAATTAGCTACACTTTTTATAGAACAGGGTTTTCCTGTAGTGCTGGTGGGTGGCAAGGAAGATATTCCTCTTGGCAAATTTATTGAGGATCAGGTTAACAATCCTGCCAAGCTGATTGATTTTGTGGGCAAGACTAATTTAAGTGAATTGGCAGCTCTTTTGAAAGATACATATTTTTATGTAAGCGCAGACACAGGACCCTTGCATATTGCCAATGCCTATGGTAAGCCGTTAATTGCTATTTATGGACCTACCAGCCCGCGTCGGACCGGACCCTATGGCAATCCTAAGGCTACGGTTATGCAAGCCAAGGTACCCTGCGTAGGCTGCTTAAAGAAACACTGTGATGAGTGGCAATGTATGAATACTATTACTCCGGGCCAAGTGCTGGTAATCTTTAAGCAAAAGATGGGGGTAATTAATCTTGGAGTTAGACAATAAAAGAATCATCGTTACCTTTTTAATGCATCTGGGAGATTTAATTCTCACCACGCCTTTTCTCCATGCTTTGCGTAAAGCTGCTCCTCATAGCCATATAGTTTATCTGGTGGATGAGAAGTTGCAAGAAATCGTGGCACACAATCCTAATATTGATGAAGTATGGACCATTGATAAAAAAGGTAAGGATAATAATTTAAAAGCCTTAATGGCAACAGCTGGGCGCATCTCTAGAGGGAAATTTGATGTGCTTATTAATCTGCACCCCAATGAAAGATGCTCCTTTATTGATGCCTGGGCCAAAGTGTCTATGAAGGTGGGAGCAAGCCATCTGCTATTTAGGGCCTTTTTCCAGAAATACATGAAACTAAATAGGAAAATTCACGCTGCGGATATGTATTTGGACGTGCTAAAAAGATTGGGAGTAGAGGATTTAAGTAATAATGGTTTAGAGGTTTATCCCGGGCCTGAGGCTGAACAGGCTGCCCAGGAATTTTGGCGGCAGGCAGGCTTAAAACCGGAAGAAAAGCTAATTGGCTTTAACATTGGCAGTGCCGTAGTAACCAAGCGCTGGGCGCCGGAGCGTTTTGCTAAGGTAGCAGATACGCTGGCTAAGGAAGGCTATAGGACAGTGTTCTTTGGCGGCCCCATGGACAAAGCGCTGGTAGATGAGGCAGTGGCTTTTATGCAGTCTAAGCCCATCATTGCCACAGGCAAGCTTTCTTTAGGAGTTTTAGCCGCAGCCATGGGCAGATGTGCTTTAATTATTACTAACGACAGTGGCCCCATGCATGTAGCCATTAGCCGTAAAGTACCGATAGTAGCTATGTACGGGCCAAGTCATACAGATCTGTATGGACCCTATACCAAGAAGGCTAGCATCGTACGAGCTATTCCGCCTTGCGATGGTTGCAAAAAGCGGATGAAGCATCAATGTGACGATATGCGGTGCATGAAAGACCTAAGGCCGGAGCAGGTTTTGAAGGCTGCTCATCTGTGGTTATTTGCAAAACCAATTAAGAAAACATTTGTGGTGTAGAAATTGTTTTAGCTTTTGTAAAAAATTACTTGCCAAAACGGCTAAAATCGTGTAATATATATCAGTACCGCCTTTGGAAAAAAAGGTACCGTGTATATGTGGTCCGCTAGCTCAGCTGGTAGAGCACCTGACTCTTAATCAGGGTGTCCGGAGTTCGATCCTCCGGCGGATCACCACTTTTATGGCCGGTTGGTCAAGTGGTTAAGACACCGCCCTTTCACGGCGGTATCATGGGTTCGAATCCCGTACCGGTCACCATTGACGGGCGATTAGCTCAGCTGGGAGAGCGCCTGCCTTACAAGCAGGATGTCAGCAGTTCGATCCTGTTATCGCCCACCATTTTTGGAAAAGAACACTCCTGAATAAGGAGTGTTCTTTTTTTGAACGAAAAATTGGGACAAAGGGACGCGTCCGCTGTCCCACAAAAGTGGGACGGCGGACGCGTCCCTTTGTCCCAACGAAATGGCTGGCAACACGCTTTCTGCTTGCATAGAAAGCTAAAGATACAGTATAATAAAAGGTACTATCCATATAATAAGGAAGATAATTGTTTTTAAGAGAAAGGGAAATATTATGCTATTTACAGACAGAGCTAGAATATATGTTGAAGCAGGTTCAGGCGGAGATGGAGCGTCCAGCTTCAGAAGAGAAAAATATGTTGCTTGTGGCGGGCCTGACGGCGGTAACGGCGGCAGAGGTGGTAGTGTTATTCTGGTAGCCGATAAAAATTTGAATACTTTGGTGGACTTTCGCTATAAACGTAAGTATGTAGCAAGGCGCGGTACTAATGGTTCGGCCAAGAACTGTACAGGTGCTAAGGCAGACGATGTTTTTGTGAAGGTACCTTTGGGAACTGTGGTAAGAGATGATGTTACCAGAGTGCCTTTGGCTGACTTAACCAAGGATGGCGACCAGTATGTGGCTGCCAGAGGCGGCAGAGGCGGCAAGGGCAATGCTTGTTACGTTACCAGTACCAAGCAGGGCGTTACCTTTGCAGAAAAAGGCGAGCCTGGTACGGCCCATTGGCTTAGATTGGAACTAAAGATGTTGGCTGATGTAGGCTTGGTAGGTTATCCCAGTGTTGGTAAATCCAGCATTGTGGCCCAAGTGTCTGCAGCCAGACCTGAAATCGCAGCTTATCACTTTACTACCTTAGCTCCCATTTTAGGTGTAGTGAGAATTGACCAGGACAGCAGCTTTGTTATTGCTGACCTGCCCGGCCTGATCGAAGGCGCTTCTAAGGGCGTTGGTTTAGGACATGACTTTCTGCGGCACATCGAGCGCACCAAGGTTATTCTGCACGTAGTGGATGTGGCCGGTGTAGAAGGTCGTAATCCTATTGAAGATTTTGACAAAATCAATAACGAATTAAAACTATATAGCGAGAAGCTGTCCCGCAGACCTCAGCTGGTAGTTGCCAATAAGATGGACTTACCGGAAGGCGCAGAGAACTACGCTAAGCTGGAAGAGTATGTGACCAAGAAAGGCTATCCCATCATGAAGGCGTCTGCTGCTACAGGAGAAGGCTTGAAAGAGGTTATGTACAAGCTTTACCAAATGCTGCAGCAATACAAAGACGAAAATACTGATGAGATTGTTTTGGGCAGAGCAGAGGAAGATCCGGATAAATTTGAAGTTATTACGCCGGGTGAAGATACTGACTTTGAAATCAAAGGCAAGAACATTGAGCGCTTGGTCGCTATGACCAATTTTGATAATGATGAAGCCTTATATCGCTTCCAGTTGATTTGGAAGAGACTGGGCATTGAAGATGCTCTCAAGGCTAAAGGCATCCAAGAAGGTCAAAGTGTCAGGATTAAAGACATGGTGTTTGATTACAAAGAACAATAGGGTGAGAACATGAGCAGAGAATTATTGCGCAAGGCCAAAAGAATAGTGGTGAAGGTTGGTACCAGTACTATTACCTATCCTAACTGGAAAACCAATTACGGCAAGATTGAAAGACTGGCTAGAGAACTAACTGACCTGGCAAACCAGGGCAAGGAGATCATCCTGGTGTCCTCAGGTGCCGGTGCTGTAGGCAGAGATAGATTAGGACTTACTGCCAAGCCTAAGACCATTCCCGGTAAGCAAGCTGCGGCTGCAGTAGGCCAAGGCATTCTCATGCATACCTACGAGAGAATATTTGGCGAGTATGGTCAGATGGTAGCCCAAATACTTTTGACTAAGGTAGATGCCATTGATCGGCATCGCTATACCAATTGCCGCAATACCTTCCAAGCCCTTTTAGACCAGCATGTCATTCCCATCGTTAACGAGAACGATGTGGTTGCCTAGATGAATTAAAAATTGGCGATAATGATAATCTGTCTGCTTTGGTAGCAGGTATCGTGGATGCTGATGTAGATATTATTTTGTCCGATGTAGACGGGCTTTATACTGCTAATCCTCAAACTAATAAGAAAGCTAAACTTATCCATGAGGTAGAAGAAATTACTCCTGAGATAGAAGCTATGGCAGGAGGAGCGGGCTCGGCCGGTGGTACCGGTGGAATGTATACTAAGATGCAGGCGGCAGTAGCGGCTGTCAGCACCGGCATTAATCTGGTAATTGCTTCCGGTGATGAACCACATGTCATTAGCAGAGTGCTAGATGGTGAAGAGTTGGGAACTTTCTTTGTTTCCAAGGAAAATAGATTGCAATTTAGAAAGAGATGGCTGGCTTTTGGTGCTCGTATTGTAGGCACCCTGACCGTAGACGAAGGGTTAGCTAAGGCCGTTAAGCGCAAAGGCAGCTGCAGTATTTTGCCGGTAGGCATGACCAAGGTAGAGGGTGTGTTTGATACCGGTGCTACCGTCAGCGTAGTAGATAAGGAAGGCCATGAACTGGCCAGAGGCATAGTTAACTATCCTTCCGATGATTTACAAAAAATTATTGGTGCTAAGACCACGGCTATTGCCAAAATCTTAGGACATAAACATTTTGATGAAGTTATTCACAGGGATAACCTGGTAGTGCTTTAGGAGGCGCAGCGATGTATCAAACAGGGGATGTAAGAAAACAAGCTCAAGCAGCAAAGACGGCTGCCATAGAGCTGAGCCTGCTTAAATCCGATGTGAAGGCCAAGATTTTGTTGGCTATGGCAGAGGGTATTTTAGCTGAAAAAGAAGTAATTCTTAAAGCTAATGCACAGGATATGGAGCATGGCAAGGAACATGGCTTAAAGGCATCTTTTTTAGATAGACTATTGCTTACCGAAGACAGACTAAAGGGAATTGCGGAAGGCTTGCGCCAAGTAGCAGCCTTGCCTGATCCGGTGGGAGAAATCTTAAGCGGATGTACTAGACCTAATGGTTTAACTATTACCAAGGTACGCGTTCCTATCGGTCTTATCGGTATTATTTATGAAGCCAGACCTAATGTTACGGCAGATGCTGTTGCTTTGTGCATTAGAAGTGGTAATGCGGTTATTTTAAAGGGTGGCAGTGAGGCCCTGGCTTCTAATAAAGCCATGAGTGATGTGTTGATTAGAGCCGGAGAAAAAGAAGGCTTGCCTCAAGGCGCCGTACAATTTGTGAATACTTCTGACCGTGGTGCGGTGGATGAGCTTATTCACTTGGATAAACTGGTGGATGTAGTTATTCCCAGAGGCAGTAAGGGCCTTATTCAGACTGTGGTGAAAAATGCTTCTGTGCCGGTTATAGAAACAGGTGCAGGCGTGTGCCACACCTATGTAGACGAATATGCTAACGTGGACATGGCAGTAGAGATAGCCTACAATGCTAAGGTCAACAGACCGTCTACCTGCAATGCCATGGAAACATTATTAGTACATAAAAACATTGCTGATAAATTTATGCCTAAGATGCTGGCCAAGTATCAGGAGGCCAAGGTTACCATCATTGGTGATGAGCCTACTCAAAAATTCGGTCAGGACATTCAGCCTGCTACTGAAGAGGATTGGGCTACGGAGTATGGCGACTTGCGTCTAAGCGTAAAAATTGTTGATAGCATGGCGGAGGCCATTGACCATATTAGAAAATATAGCACAGGCCATTCTGAAGCTATCGTGACGGATAATTACGAAAATGCCAGGAAGTTCCAAAGCCTGGTAGATGCAGCGGCAGTTTATGTTAATGCTTCTACTCGCTTTACAGATGGCTTTGAATTCGGCTTTGGGGCAGAGATTGGCATCAGCACCCAAAAGCTGCATGCCAGAGGGCCTATGGCCTTGCCTGAGCTTACTACCGTCAAGTATTTAATTAATGGCAATGGACAGATTAGAAAATAAAAAAACACAAAATTGCCATTTTTGTGGGCTATACTGTCTAACAGAATAAAGTATAGGCCTAATATGTAGCGTAACAAGCACAAGATAAGGTGCATTTAAGATATAACACATTAAGACTCGCAATTTATTTCCACGGGCTCGTGGCCTACCGGCTATGTAATGTCGCCCTTAGTAAATAAATCTGCTCGTCTTAAGCTTATCTGACAGGCCTATTGGGTTGTGAAAGGGGATTAGACAAGTGGATTTCTTAAAGAAACACATGGCACTGATTATTACACTGCTGATTATTGCTGCAGCGGCAGGTGGCGGCTATAAATATTACCAAAATAAACAAGCTAAAACAGCTGCGGCTAGCATTAAGACTGCCGATGTACAACGTGGTGATATTCAATCTACCGTATCTGCTACCGGTGCCTTAACCGCTGTGGACAGCGTAGATATCAGCTCTAAAATTACCGGCAGGATTGTAGCAGTCTATGTTAAAGAAAACGATCCGGTTACTTCCGGAGAGCTATTAGTTAAACTGGATGATACATCCTTAAAAGCTACAGAAGTACAAAAACAGGCGACGATGGATGATGCTAAGCTGACGATGGATAGAGATGCAGCTCTGGTAAGCTCCGGAGCTATTTCTCAACAGACCTACGATACTGCCTATAATAATTATCGGGTAGCCAAAGCTGCTTACGAGCAAGCTGTTTCCAATACTAACGATACCAATATCTATTCTCCTATTGCCGGCTATGTTATTGGCAAACCTACGCCTGTAGGACAAACCATTAGCTCCGGTATTAGTACTCCTCAGGTCATCATGTCTGTGGCGACCTTGGATAGGATGCAGATTTACCTAAAGGTAGATGAGTCCGATATTGGACAGATTAAAGTAGGACAAAAGGTAAACTTTACGGTAGATGCTTATCCTGATAAGACCTTTACAGGTGACGTTACCTTGATTTCTCGTAGCGCTACCACAACTAACAATGTTAACTATTATACCTGCTATGTTGATGTAGATAATGCAGACGGGCTTTTATTTCCTACTATGACTGCCAGATCTACGGTAATCATCGGCGAAACTAAAAATACTTTGACTGTACCTATTACTTGCCTTAGAACTAAAGGCAAAGATAAGTATGTACAAGTCTATGAAGAAAGTACCGGTAAAACTACTGATGTGCCTGTCCAGGTTGTAATGACAGGCGATGAAAGAGTAGCCGTAAAAGGCGATTTGCAGGAAGGCCAGAAGCTGTTGGTTAAAGAAGTAAAGGGTACCAATAGTTCTAATAATAGAGGACCTATGGGTCCTATGTAAGAGAAGGGGCAGAAGGCAAGATGGATGTAATTGTACTGCAGGACATTATGAAAACCTATATAATGGGTGATACCGTGGTCAATGCCTTAGACCATGTTAGCGTATCCTTTGAAAAAGGTGTCTTTACTTCTATTGTTGGCCCTTCCGGCAGTGGAAAATCAACAATGATGAATATTCTAGGTTGTCTGGATAGACCGACCTCAGGACATTATTTTCTGGAAGGCAAGGATGTAGCAGGGTACACTGACGATGAATATGCCGTTACCAGAAACCAGAAAATCGGTTTCGTCTTTCAGAATTTTAACCTATTGGCTCGAATTACAGCCTTGGACAATGTGGCCTTACCCCTTATTTATGCAGGCGTGAGCTATAGCGAAAGATGTGCCAGAGCTAAAAAGGCTTTGGAGGATGTAGGACTTGGCGAGAGAGTAATGCATAAGCCTAATGAGATGAGCGGTGGTCAAAGACAAAGGGTGGCTATTGCCAGAGCCCTGATTAATGACCCGGCCATCATTATGGCTGATGAGCCTACCGGTAATTTGGATACTAAGTCAACTTTGGAAATTATTGATATTTTTAAGAAGCTCAACGAATCCGGCAAGACTGTTATTATGGTAACCCACGAACCGGATATTGCTGCCATGACCAAACGCATTATTACCATGCGGGATGGTCGGGTAGTGGACGATGAGCACAAGCAAGAGGGAGGTAGCACAATTGTTTCGGGAGTGTGTTAAAATGGCCTTCGAAGGTATGCTGGCCAGTAAGCTCAGAACCTTCCTTACCATGCTGGGTATTATCATAGGTGTTGGTGCTGTAATTGCCATGGTGTCCCTAGGCTTTGGTATGCAAGAAAAAGTAACCTCCAATATCGCCAGTATGGGCAGCAATCTGCTTATAGTGATGAGTGGCGGCCGTACTGCCTCCGGACAAAGAATTGCCAGTGGTAGTGGTGCCCACCTGACCTATGAGGATGCTAAGGCTATTGAAAAAAACGTAGATGGCATTAAATATGTAGCACCTGGTGTGCAAAATACTTATCAAATGGTAGAGGGCAACCAAAACTGGAATACCCAGATTCAAGGGTCTACTCCTAATATCATTGATATCCGGGATTATAAGATCACGGATGGCAGGATGTTTACTGACAAGGATATGAATGCAAGGGCCAGAGTTTGTGTACTGGGACAAACCGTAGTAGATAATCTTTTCCCGGAAGGCAATCCGGTAGGTAAGGTAGTAAGAATCAACAAGCAACCCTTCCAAGTTATTGGACTGCTGTCTTCTAAGGGACAGTCTTCTATGGGCCAAGATCAGGATGATATTGTTTATGTTCCCCTGACTACTGCTATGCAGAGACTAATGGGCCTAACCTATATTAGAAACATTACAATTCAGTGTGATAATGAAAATACTATTGATTCGGCACAAAGCGATATTATCACTTTGTTGAGAGTGAGACATAAAATAAAAGATGGAGCAGATGATGACTTCACTGTACGTAACCTGGCTGCTTTGTTAGAGACAGTGCAGGAAACGGCGGGAACCATTACTTTGCTTTTAGCCATCATTGCAGCAATCAGCTTGGTAGTTGGTGGTATCGGCATCATGAATATTATGCTGGTATCTGTTACCGAGCGTACCAGGGAAATTGGTATCAGAAAGGCCCTAGGTGCTACCTATAAAAATATCCTGCTTCAGTTCCTGATTGAAGCTGTGGTTATTGGTGTATCCGGTGGCATTGTGGGTACGGGCTTTGGTATCGTAGCTTCTCAGATTATTTCTAAGTTTGCCGGGTGGAACGCAGTTATTTCTGTTTGGTCTATTATCATTGCGGTAGTGTTCTCTGTGGGCATTGGACTGTTCTTTGGTATTTATCCCGCCAAGAAGGCAGCCCTGCTAGACCCTATTGATGCCTTGCGCTATGAATAAAGAAAAGGTTACCTGGCACCAAAGATGGCAGGTCTTGAAAGAATATTGCCACAGAGAAAAAACAATTTTTGATTTTAAGGATAGGGCAAAAGCTCTCTTAGGGTTTGTAATCATTTGTTACTGCCTATTTAAGCTTGTAGAATGGCTTGTAAATTGATATAATACAAACGTAAACGGAGGAGCACCATATGACAAGAAAAAAGCTGGGCCTCATGGGTGGAAGCTTTGATCCTATCCATAATGGACATCTTGGTATTGCCAGGTTTATTCAAAAAAACCTGGGCTTGACCGGGCTGTTGTTTATTCCTGCCTATGTTTCTCCTTTTAAAACCTGGAAAGAGGCGGCACCTGCTGCTGACCGTTTGGCTATGGTCCGGCTGGCTGTAGCTAATGAGCCCGGCTGGGAGGCTTCTGACTGGGAAATTAACAAGACAGGTATTTCTTATACCTATGACACGCTGTTGTATTTTAAAGAAAAATACGGAGCCGAATATGATTTGTACTTCATCATAGGTGCTGATTCCGCTTTGGAATTGGATAAATGGTATAGGATAGCTGATGCTTTGTGTCTGTGCACCTTTGTGGTAGCCTCCAGACCAGGTAGCACAGGCAAGGAAGCTTCTGTAAGGAAAGCCTTGGCTGAAAAACATTTAACTAATATTATTTGGATGCAAACTCCGGAGATTTCGATTTCTTCAACTGAAATAAGAGAGAAAATTCAAAAGGGTTTGTCCATAGACGGATTAGTGCCGCAGGCTATAGTAGAGTATATTAGACAGAGAGACCTCTACCGCCGGTAGGGGCTTCTCTGTTTTTGTGTTGGGAGGCACTGTATGAAATTAGAAGCTATGAGAGAACTGTTAAAAAAGTCATTGCCGACTAAACGATTTAACCATTCCGTGGCGGTTTATGAAACAGCTCTGGCTTTGGCCAAAATATATGACGCAGACGAAAAGAAAGTTGCCATATCCGCTTTGCTGCATGATTGTGGCAGAGAGATTGCCAGTCGTGATAATCTAATGAAAGCAAAAGAATTGGGACTTCAGATTGATGATGTAGAAAAGAATCAGCCTATTTTGCTCCATGCTAAATTGGGTGTGTATTATGCTCAGCACAAATATGGCGTAGAAGATCCGGAAATTTTGGAAGGCATTCGCTATCATACAACCGGTAAGGCTGGAATGAGCAAGCTGGCCAAGATAGTTTATCTGGCAGATATGTTAGAGCCGGCCAGAGATTTTCCCGGTGTTGACCATTTGCGCCAGGTGGCCAAGGAAGATTTGGAACGGTGCCTGTTTGAAGGCTTCGCTACTACCATTAAATATTTATTGGATGGGGAATTACTCATTCATCCCGATTGCATTGCCGGCTACAACGAAATAGCTACTAAGTACAAAAAGCTAAGTTTAATCGATAGGAGAATCTCATGGAAATGGAAACACAAGCACCAAAACATACAGTCAAACGCCGCCTACGTATCGGGCGGTTGTTACTATTTGCCCTAATTGCCCTCATAGTTCTGGCAGGTTGCTTTATGGGAGGCCAGTTGGCCTATAACGCCTTCTTTAAACCTAAGACACCGGTGGTGGCGGCAACAGAAGAAATTGGTAAAGATGAAGTATTAAATAAGAGAATTAATGTTTTGCTTTTAGGCACAGACGAAGGTGATAGCGAGGATATTGCTACCAATGCGCCTAAACGTACCGATGCCATGCTGGTAGTTAGCTTTGACCCTGAGCATAATGACGTGGCTATTCTATCCCTGCCCAGAGATACCCGGGTAACCATCCCGGGACGCCGCTGGCCGGATAAGATTAATGCTGCCTATGCCTATGGTGGAGTTACCTTGGCTAAACAAACTGTGGCTAATTTATTGCAAATACCTATTCACTATTATATGAAGGTGGATTGGCAAGGCTTTATTGAAGTAGTTGATCTTTTAGGTGGCGTGGACATGTATGTGGAGCATAACATGGATTATGAGGATCCCTACGCTAATTTGAAGATCCATATTAAGCAAGGTTACCAACATCTTGACGGCGAAAAGTCCGGAGAATATGTACGCTTCCGCCATGATGAATTAGGCGATATTGGTAGAGTGCAGCGTCAACAGAAATTCCTAAAGACCTTGTCTTCCGAATTCTTTACGGTAGGCAATATCATAAAGCTTCCTGCCTTGGTAGCTACCGTTACTAAATATGTTGACACTGATATGGATGCACTGACCATGATTAAGGCTGCCAACAGCTTTAAGATATTTGGCGGCGATAAGGTTAAATCAACAATGCTGTATGGTGACTTTAAGACTATTAATGAGATTAGTTATTGGGCAACTACTCCCAGTCAGATAACCAGATCCCTGGATGAGCTCAAGATACCTCACGGGAAAATAACAAAATTTTAAGGAGAGTGATTAACGCATGACCAATGGAAAAAAATTAGCTTTGAGCATTGCCGATGCTGCCGATGATAAGAAGGCCGCAGATATCTTGTTACTTAATATGGAGAAGCTTACTCCTATGACAGACTATTTTGTTATCTGTTCAGCTCGTAACACTGTTCAGGTACAGGCTATTGCAGATAACATTGAAGATAAATTAGCTGAGCAAAATATTCAGCTTATGCACAAAGAAGGTTTTACGGAAGGTAAGTGGATTCTTTTAGATTACGGTGATTGTGTAGCGCATGTTTTCTTGGAAGCAGAGCGTGGTTTTTATAATTTAGAACAATTGTGGGCGGATGCGCCTTCAGAAAGCTATAAGGGGACAGAAGATTGATTAATGTAGAAAAGCATAAAGCGGAAGTTAAAAAAGTAGGCGTGCACCGGGTTGGTGATGTCTGCGAGATGACAGTGGTCAGGGAGAACGAAAGCGGAGCCTTCCTGGATGCAGGCACAGGCTCTACCAGTGATGATATTCTCTTGCACAAGCTGCAACAGACTGAACCGGTGAAGATTGGGGACAAGGTGAAGGTTTATCTTTACTTGGATCCTCAGGGCCGTATGACAGCTAGCCAAAAATTGCCCAAAATGCGGGAAGGGCAGATTGGCTATGTTAAAGTATTGTCCATTACCAAGAATGGTGGTTTCGTGGACATAGGCGCAGAGCGTGGCGTATTTTTGCCTTATAGTGAAATGCAGGGCCACGTTTCTCCCAACCAATTAGTGTGGGTAAAATTATATAGAGATAAAAGCGGGCGTCAGGCTGTCAGCATGAGAGTTCATGAAGAAATGCTAAAGGCTTCTGTACCTGCTAAAGATATTAAGCTGGGTACGGAACTAACCGGTACTATTTATAATATTTTGCCGGAAGGATTCTTCCTCATTACCAAGGAACGTTATATTGGTTTTATTCATCGTTCTGAGGTTCCCGGTGGCAGACTGGATTTTGGTCAGCAGGTCACTGGCAGAGTTACCTTCGTAAGAGAAGATGGCAGGGTAGATATGTCTCTGCGCCAGCAAAAAGAAAAAGCTCGTATTACTGATTCTGAAGTAATTTTGGAATTGCTCAAGAAGCGTCAAGGCACCATGCCATATGGCGACGATACCCCTCCCGGTATTATTTCCGATGTATTTGGCATTAGCAAAGGGGCTTTTAAGCGGGCCTTAGGCAAGCTAATGAAGGATGGTAAGGTTGTACAGGAAAATGGCTGGACTACCTTGAAAGAAGTTGCCGAAAAAGAGTCTGCTGATTCTGAAAAATAATTATTGACACTGGGGTGGAAAGTGCTATACTTTGCCAAAAGATAAAATGCAACTGTTTGGTAAAGTATGTGCAAGGTCTGTATGGGGGAAGGGGCGTGGAAAGCCTGTGAAAAAAATATTACTGGTTTTAATGTCCTTATTCTGTTTCTGCTCAGTGTCTTTTGCTGAGGATACGGCTCCCTCAGTGGTACAAAAATCAGATGGTACACCGCTTATTACTTCGGTACCGGAGCGTAAAGCACCTAGTACTCTTAAGGATGTTTTGACAGCTTCTGATGCCCAGAAAATCCAGAAATTAGTTTCTGATATGGTTGTAGATTACAATGCCAACAGAAATAAAATGACCTTGGATGCCTGGTCTCAACAAGTTTTAAAACAAAAAATGACCGGTGTTTCCGATAAACGCATTAAAGAAATTACTACGGAAATTTCTAATGCCATTAAAGTAAATGCAGAAAAGCAACAATCCTTGGAGAAGGCTGTGAAAAGCGGTACCTCTAAGAAGAGCTGGTTAGATGGACAGCTGAAGAAATATATTACCAAGGCAGTTGACGCAACCACAGATAGTCCTGACGAAGGCAGCAAGAGCCAAATCGCCGGCTTCTCTCTGGCTGCTGTAGACTGGGGCGGTAAAACTCTTACGGATGGCGAATCTGATGCTTTAAAAGCTGAACTGGAAGCCAATAGGGATGATGGCCTTAAGACCGCCGTAGCTTTAGCTTTAGTGCTGGCTGCTAACGATCCCAGTATTGCCGTAGTAGGCAATGCGGCACCACGGCTCTTGGCAACTATTGCCATTAATTCTGTGGAAGAAGCCAAGACTGTCATCAAGGTAAAAAGTGGCAGTATCACCGGCAAGGAAGGCGCTGTACGTTTAGCCGATACCGCCATGGCTTCCATAGTGGGGCTTTTGGCAGGCTTTGATTATAAGCAAATCGGTTTTGTGGCCGGCACGGCTGCAGGTACTGCAGCAGGTGGTGCCATTGATGGTGCTACAGGCGGTATTAGCTTGGGAACCATTACCATTAACGGTGCTTTAATAGGCGCTTATTTAGGCGAAAAAATTGGTACCAAGCTAGGTGCTACTTTAAATGCTACCTTAGATGCCAAATTACACGCTAAAATCGTAGCTGAATTTGAAGGCTTCTTAGGCAGTACTATTTTGACTGTTCTTAATGTCCATGATATAAAACCGGTGGTGGAAAAGATTGATAAGGAAGAGGCGGCAGAGATTGCTTCTCCTGCCGCAAATACACCAACCTTGCCTGACAAGGCAGGTTTTGTGGACAAAGTAGTATTTTATACTAAGGCAGCAGGCGCCTGGTGTGCTGAAAAAGTTGTAGCCGGCTGGCAAATAGTTAAGGAATATTGTGGTTTAGGTTATCACAAAGTAGTTAATTTGTTTTAAAGTAGGAAGAGCCAATTGGGGACGGGATTTACCATTGGAGACGGAGAAAAGTGGTAAATCTTTTCGCCTTATCAGGCGGATTTACCACTTTTCTCTGTCCCCAGTGGTAAATGAGGCAGGAGCAAGTGCTCCTGTCTCTTCTTTTTTGTTTATTTTGCTTGCGACAACGAGCGAGGCATTATATAATAAACAGTGTCTTTATTTTTGAGGGGAGTGGGATGTCGTTATGCATATAGAAATGGGGACGCTAGTTGCTCTCATACTTTATTTTGTTCTTTTAGTTGCCGTAGGTTTAGGAACGTTTAACAAAAAAGAAAATCTGGAAGGTTATGTATTAGGAGGAAGACAATTAGGACCATGGGTTACTTCCATGAGTGCCGAGGCTTCCGACATGAGCGGCTGGATGTTGATGGGGTTGCCTGGCTATGCTTATATGGCAGGTATCAGTGCTTTTTGGATTGCCATTGGCCTAACACTAGGTACTTGGGTTAATTGGGTAGTGGTGGCCAGACGTCTGCGTATCTTTACTCAGGAAATGAATAATTCCATTACCTTAAGCGAATATTTTGAGAACCGGTTTCATGATTCTTCTAAACGGTTGCGGATGATTTCAGCAGTTTTCATTATTATTTTCTTTTTGATTTATACTTCTTCCAGTTTTGTGGCCGGAGCTAAATTATTCAATACTGCCTTCGGTATGGATTACACCATGGGCTTGTTTATTTCGGCAGGCATCGTAGTATTTTACACCTTGATGGGTGGGTTTGCTGCAGGTGTGCTGGACAGATCTGTTTCAAGGCTTTTTAATGTTTTTCTCAGTTTTGATTGTGCCTGTGACCGCTACTTATTTAGCAGGCGGTGTGGGAGAGACCATAGCACGCTTAAATAGTATCAATCCTAATTTCTTTAGTATGTTTACGGAAGCAACCTCTAAAGAGTTGAGCTTTATTTCCATAATTTCCCTTTTGGCTTGGGGCTTAGGATATTTTGGTCAGCCTCATATTTTGGTACGTTTCATGGCTATTCATGCTCCTAAGGAAATTAAGCAAGCTACTCACATTGCTATGACCTGGGTAGTCATTTCTCTGGCTATGGCAGTTAGCGTTGGTTTAGTAGGTCGCGTTTATTTAGGAGATACCTTAGTTGGCGCTGCGGCAGAAACGGTATTCCTGCATATGAGCTCCATGTTCTACAACCCCTTTGTAGCCGGGATTGTTACCTCCGGTATTTTGGGAGCTATCATGAGTACCTCTGATAGTCAGCTGCTGGTAGCAGCTTCTTCCTTTACCACTGATTTCTATTCTACTTTGATTCACAAAAATGCTTCTGATGCTGAGCTGGTTAATGTAAGCCGCTTGATGATTGTTGTGGTATCCTTAATCTCTGTGGTTTTGGCTTTGAATCCTAATAGCATGATTCTTACTATTGTGGCTTATGCCTGGGCAGGCTTTGGTGCGGCCTTTGGACCATTGGTGCTGTTATCCTTGTTCTGGAGGAGAATGACCTTAAATGGTGCCATGGCAGGTATTGTAGTTGGTGGCGTTACTGTACTGATTTGGAAAAACTTTTTTGCCTTTACTAATTTATATGAAATAGTGCCGGGCTTCTTACTTTCTACGCTTGCTATTTATGTAGTAAGTATTATGGACAAGGAGCCCAGTAAAGAAATTACTGATGATTTTGATAAGGCTTTGGCTATGTGCCAGCAGAAAGATTAAATGATGGAGATGTAAGTATGGAACAAGTATTCTTTTCTAAGTTTTTTGTTTGTGCAGTGCTAATCGTTATTTTAAGCTTTGTGAATAACAGATTTTTGCAAATGTACAAAAACCAACAAACTGAAGATCATACCAGCCCAACCTTTGTGCTGATTAACAGCATACTTTCTAAGTATGGTAACTGGGTGCTGCTAACCTTCGTGTTAATTCTCTATGGTTTTAATCCTTTGATTGTTACAGTGCTTGGTGAACTGATTGGCGCTTTTTTTGGGCAGACTTACTTGTGACAAGATGACGGCACTTTTTATGAAGACTAAATCTTTACCATTTGTCATTATGTTTGTTTGTGCCTTGATTATCATAATTAAATAATGCTATATATAACACAGAACCCCACGCAGTTTTCCTGCGTGGAGTTTTCTTGCTTTGTCTGAAATTACTATTTGCCAAAAAGATGAGCAAGTTTAATTAAGAGCCAGCCTAGAGGCGTATTTACAGGAGAGAGCATATTGCCTAATTCTGTACTGCGCATATTTTCCGGCAACAGCACAGATGATTTGTGGACTGCTGCGGTGTAAATCGGTGCCAAATCAGTACTAATGTATAAAGCAATGACCATTAAAATAGTTCCTGTAACTAACATCCTGAAAATATTCTTTTTACAATATGGAGCTATCATGGTTATGAAAAAAACCAGCACTGACAAATCTGCAAAGGGCAGCATTTTGTTGCCGGGCAGTACAATGGCTAGAAGCAAGGTGATAGGGATAAGCAATAACCCGGTGGCTAAAACACTGGGATCACCAATCAAGAGAGAAGTATCCATGCCAATGTAAAATTCTCGTCTGGGGAATTTTTCCTTTAGCACTGTTTCGGCCTTGCTCTCTTACAATAGAGACACCTTCCATTAAGGACACCAACCATTTTAGGCAAAAGCAGCATAACTGTTGCCATCTTTACGGCCAGCACACAACATTGTCCTGCCGGCCAGCCATGCCAAGGCACCAAGGCCTGCACCTAAGATACTGGCTAAGGTAATCGGTTCTCCCAGGATACCCAGTTTAGCGACTATTTTTTCCTGACTAAGATTAATATCCCGTATAATGGGTATTCTTGCCAAGAGAGCATTAACTGCTATACCGAAGGGAACACAAGGACCGCAGGTAGCATGAATAAAAGCTACGCCTTTTATTTGGTAGCTTTCCTGAATGGCAGGCGCAGTCCAGTCTCCAATGATAAAGCTAGCAAATAAAGTAGCAAGCTGCCACAGGTTCCCAGGATGATACTGCCTGTATCGGTATAAATCAAAGTGCCAACCAATAGGATGAGCCAATAGTTAAACATATCTATGTTCAATATTTTAGTGCTTTTACAGGCTAATAAAATTACGTTGAGAAGAATGGCACCTGTTACCACAAAGGGAACCAGGGGAGAGGACCAGGCTGAAGATGCACTGGTGGCCCAGCCTGCATCCATGATGGTTAATTGTACGCCTAAGCGCTTCACCATGGCTGCTGTTACAGGTCCTAGGGTGTTGAGAAACATGGCAACAATCAGCAGAAGCCCTTCAAAGCCTACACCTACGGTCATGGCGGCCTTAAAGGCTTTGCCAAGGGATAATCTAAAAAGCAAACCAAAGACGAAGAAGATAATGGGCATGATAACAGTGGGTCCCAGTTGCAAGACGCTGCTGACAAGTTCCATTATGCTCACCCCTTATTCAGTAGCAAACTGCATTGCTACTACACGACAGGGAGAGCCGCCGAAGCCTTGTAATTTTAAGGGGAAACCAATGATGTACCATTCCTCTTCTTCTAACAACTGTTCATCCATATATACTTCTTCGATGATAACGACATTATGGCTGAGCAAAACAAAGTGAGGCGGAGCACCGGTTCCTTCCGGCCAGCCTCCTGCACTTAAGCCATCAATGCAGACGCATCTTATGCCTTGCTTTACCATCCAATCTGCGGCAGCTTTGGTAATATAGGGCCATTCGTAGAGATATTCTTTGTTAAAGCCACGCTTCTGTGCCCAACCGGTATAAAGCAACAAAATATCATCTTTACGGATTTTGCCATCCAGGGCTTTTAAATGTTTTGGCTCGATGGCCATAGTCTTAATCTTTCTCAAATCAAGGACGATGCCGCGGCCCTGAAAATCTTCTAAAGGCATTTTATCACGGTTGTACCAGTTTTCAAAAAAGTGAAAGGGAGCGTCCAGATGGGTACCGGTATGACTGTTCATATCAATACGCTCTGCGTTGTAACCTTGTAGGGCAAACATAGCTTCATAGGTAACATTGGTTAATTTATAAGTTGGCCAACCCGGACAGATGTGATAAATGGGTTGGGAAAGGTCTAATAACTTAGTAACTTTTGGTATCATGATATGCCCTCCTTTATTAATCTTTTATTTTAAGACATCGTGCAATTCTACTTCTGCCTTGGATAAAGCACTGTTGAAGGCTTTTTCTTCTAAGGCCTTGAGAGTAGCCAAATGTTTTACTTGTTGTTCCTGATCCCATTCCTTGGTGAAAATGCCTTGCCTTATCCTGTCATAGCGCTCTCTGACAAACTTGCGAATTACTTCTTTGTCAAAAGCATCATAACCGATTAACTGACCAAACTGACTGGTGTGGGAATGATAGGGGAGTTGCTTGAACAAACCAAGGTCAGCTGCCTTATCCATCATGACAGCAGGTTCTTTGGAAACATACATCTCCATAAGCACTGCTTCAGGTGGATGTCCCATCTCGATTTCACATTTAAAGACTTCGTTGAAAACATTATAAATAATTGGCCAGGTAGCTTGTTCTGTCATTAAGTCAAGAAAGGTCTCGTCTTCAAATTTCACTTCGATAGCACCTTTTTTGGTGGAGCCAATAGCCTTGCAAAGTGCTTTGCCATATTCCAGGGCTTGTCCTGAATAATCCTGGGCTACGCCCACAAAGGCAGGGAAACCTTCACCACTTAAATATAATTCCCTTACTCCCTTGCCGATCATGCGAGGCGCAGCCATGACTACATCAACAAAGTTAGGTGGCTGAATTTTGTGAAAGGTTATGTTATAGGCTGAGGCAAAATTAATGATTTTGTGCGGAGCTAAACCAGGTGCAATTTGTTCTTGAAAGATTTGAGGGGCAACCTCATCGGGAAGCAGGATGAAAATAATATCTGCTTTTTGAGTAGCTTCTTCGATGGGCAGTACGGGAAAGCCATCCTGTACTGCTTGCTCAGCAGAGCTGTCTTTCCTGCTGCCTACGAGGATATTTTTAACACCGGAGTCTTTCATGTTGAGGGCTTGAGCACTGCCCTGATTACCATAACCGATAATGGCAATTGTCTTGTCTTTGATAAGGTCTAGGTTGGCATCTTGATCGTAGTAGATTTTTGTCTTTGGCATGGTAAAACCTCCTTTAAAATCTTTTTAATATTTATAGTATTTTTACACTAAAAGCAAATTGATTTTTTAGCTTAGTGTGATAGAATTTAATCAAAGGGAAGCGGTACTTTTGTGTGTGCCCCTTCCAGGTTTTGGCTACAGCCACCATCTTTCAGGGACGGCGGCTGTTTTACTTTTATGGTATAAAGCAAAACAGGTTTATATTACTTTTGATAATGGAGTAATATGGTGACGATTAGGGACATTAGCATGATAACTATCACTAATATCTCAAAAGATGTCATCGCTTCACCCCCTTCATATAGAAGGGACACAATACCGCTTCGTTTAAAATTATACTTAACTAAATACACGGGAACAACTTATAAATATTTCGGCAACTAATTTTATATTGGCGGACTATAGTGACATTAATAAGAAAACCTCCACGCAGAATTACTGCGTGGAGGTTTTGCTATAGACAATTTAGTTCATAGCAACTAAAGGCAAGATAATATTGCCGGCAATGGCAAAGAAAGTAAGTAAATAGAACATGATTCTGCCATAAGACGCGGCGTGATAGCAGGTACCATCCGGCTCGCTTTCGTTACGACGAATTTCGTTTACGTTAATGACTACCATGGTTGCTACCAGAATAACGCCAATACCCCAGATATTCACATATTCCAAAAGCCCCATTTCCAGAACATCAGGAAGAAGGCTGGCACCAACCATAATATTAGCTACACAGCCAAAGAGTGCTTCCGGTAACATTTCCAAAGGATCTACGTGATGATAAATGTTGATGAATAGAGTCATCAGTGCCCAAACAATACAAGCATAAAGAGCGATGAAGCACTTAGCATACAAGCCGAAGCCTTCCCGCTTTACTTCAACACCTGTAGCCAGCTCGGTTACGATATTCTTATCTGTGCTTTGTTCCAGCTCAATGTCGGCTCGCGTGTATTTGTATTCATATGCAAAGGTGTTTACTTCATTCTTTACCAGTTTATAACCATCGATGTCCAGGTTTCTATTAACATTGCTTTCCTTAAGATCAGGAACAAGAACAACTTTTTTAGCAGTATAGAAAGGCTCCAGATAGAACATGAATTGCTGACCGTCTAAAGGGAATAGCTTAGTACCGAAATTGGTATCTACCACTACTTCCATGCGTACCAACTGGTAATGAGTGTTGTCTAGCTTATAATCCTTGACAATGCTTTTTTGTCTTACAAAGCCACGGTAAATACGAAAGTGGTTGGCCATGTCCTGAATTTCATCGCCATCCCAGCGAAACCAGACCATGAAGTTGGCCCAGTAGCCACCATGGGCCATATCTACATCGTGGATACCTTCCACGTAGGTGCCACAGAGAACTTTGGTAGCATTCTTACTTACTTCAGCCAGGTCAGCTGTAATGGCGGCCGAGGTATTTAGCTTTTCGCCCCAGCGCCTTTCGCTACGAATAATATCTGCTCTTAGCATATAAACGAAATAACCTAGAAGAAGACTGGCACATATTGCAAAAAGTAAAGCAATATCAAGAATACGCTTGCGCTGCTCTTTTGGCAGCTTAGAAAAAAATGGTAAAAAAACATCTCTCATATCGTTACATACCCCTTCATAAACAACTTTTTAATAATTTATTATTTAGCTTCTTGAGTAGCTAAACGTTCCATACGTTTCTTTTCATAGTGACCTACAATCGTAGTGCCACACAAATCTCCCAAGCAATTAATCATGGTCATGCCCATATCGTTAAAGGCATGGACACCGGCGACGATGCCGACTATCTCCAGTGGGAAACCCAAGGATTCCAGCAAGATGGCAAGAATAACCAACATGCCACTGGGAATAGCGCCACTTCCGGTAGTAAGAATTAAGCCTAGAACAAGAACCTTAACTAACAGGCCTAAATCTACAGGTGCGCCAATAGCCTGGGCTGTCAAAATAAATACAGTAGTTAAGCAAACGCAGGTACCATCTTTATTTACCTGAGCGCCCAGAGGAATGGTAAAGGAAGAAACCTTTCTAGGCACGCCCAGCTTATCAGCACACTCCATATTAACAGGAATGGAGCTGGTACTGGAGCAGGTGCTGAAGGCGGTTACCATGATGCTGGAAGCCTTTTGATAGAATTCTTTGAAGCCGACCCCGGCAAACAAATACACCATGACACCATAAAAGATGGTCATGCACAAGATGCCAAGGTAAACAGTACCAATGTATTTTGCCAGAGTACCAAAAATCTTGCTGCCGTATTTACCAACAGAATTAGCTACCAAGGCAAAAATACCATAAGGAGCAAGAATCATTACGATGCTAACAACCTTGCTCATCAATTCAGATAAATCTTGGAAAATCTGGGTTAAACGTTTTCTGGGAGCTTCAGGCAACAGCAATACTGCTACGCCTACAAAGGCACTCATGATAACGACCTGGTCAAAGCGCCCTGCTTCCATGGCTTTAAAAATATTACCGGGAATAAGATCAATAAGCGTTTCACCAACAGTAGGCAGCTTGCCAACTACGCCCTTGTAGGTACCGGTAAGAGGCAAATTAACACCGGGCTGAATTAATAGAGCGAAAATTACGCCAACCACTAAAGCCAAAGCACTGGAGGCAATATAATAGAAGAGAATGCGTCCACCAATACGACCAAAGGCCTGAGGATCATCTAGGGCTGCTACACCTGCAATTAAGTTAACAATAACCAAGGGCAAAGCAATTGCTTTTAGTAAAGTTAAAAAGAATTTGCCCAAGGGTGCAAACCAAACTGCACCACCACCCATTGTCATGCCGACAATAATACCGCAAATCATGCCGGTTACCATTTTGTAAACAAGTGGTATAGATTGATACTTTTTCCATAAACTCCCCATATTATCATCTCCATTTTTTGTTGCAAATATTTTGCTTAGATATAATTTTACTCTTTTATTACTGGTATTTCTAGTGCTTTGCCAAGAAAAAAGGAGCGACCTGGTACGTCGCTCCTTTGTGGAGGGCTACATATTATTTTACTAATTCATACTTTCTTGTTCCCATGCCAATTTTTTCGGCATGCTCCAAGCAGGTTTTCCATTCGGAATCAGGTGTAGTCATTTCAAAGTAATCAGCTTTCTTGGCTTTAGATTTCTTCAGATTGACATCTAGCTGAGAGCCGGCGATAGGAGGTGCTGCGTTAACCAAATCAGCACAGGCTTGGTCCAGGGCTACCGGATCTGCAGAAGCTAGCATACCAATATCTGCTACGATAGGTACATCATTTTCAGAATGGCAATCGCAGTTAGGTGATACATCCATGATCAAGCTGATATGGAAGCAAGGCCTGTCGTGGACAATGGCCCAAGCATATTCTGCCATCTTGCAATTAAGCTTTTTAACGGAGGTCTTGTAGTCTGTATAAATAGCATCTTCAGGACAAGCACCGATGCAACGGCCGCAGCCTACGCATTTCTTGGGATCAATGGAAGCTTTTTTGTTGGTAACGGTAGGACCACCGTGAGCACAAATTCTCACGCAGCTGCCACAGCCAATGCAGGCTGCCTGATTAACCATCGGCTTGCCATCATTGTGCTGCTCCATTTTGCCGGCTCTGGAACCGCCACCCATACCAATATTCTTAATGGCTCCGCCAAAGCCTGCCATTTCATGACCCTTAAAGTGAGTGAGGGAAATGACGATATCAGCATCCATCAAAGCCTTGCCAATCTTGGCTTCTTTGACATATTCACCATTGGGAACCTTCACATATTCTTCATCCAAGCCTCTTAAGCCATCGGCGATAATTACATGGCAACCGGTGCTAAAAGGAGAAAAGCCATTCTCATAAGCAGCGGTTAAATGCTCCAAGGCTTCTTTGCGACGGCCAACATACAAGGTGTTGCAGTCTGTGAGGAAGGGCTTGCCACCACGCTCTTTAACAAAGTCTACTACAACCTTGGCATAGTTAGGACGCAAATAAGCAACATTACCGGGCTCGCCAAAGTGCATTTTGATAGCAACGAATTTGTTTTTAAAATTAATTTTATCCATACCGGCTTTAATTAATAAATTATGCAATTTTTTAAGCATGGTAGGACCACCATAAGGTGTATGAAAATCGGTAAAATAAACTTTACTTTTTTTAGTAGTCATAGTGACACACTCCTTCAATATTTCTAACCTTGTTTATTATAACATATTTTTTACTCTAATAAATTTACCAATTCTTCTTTGCCTGTTATCCTCTCGTGACCCTGCTCATTTGCTTCTGCCCTGTATTTAACATAAATAACAGGAGAACCGGTGGGAGGCAGGTAAACAATGAAAGAAGCCAGGGTAGAGGTTCCGGTGGGACTAGTGCCCAGACGGTAAATACTGCAAGTGGGACCATCATGCTGATCCTCGCTAATGGTAATGAAATCATCAAAGGTAAAGGGACCGTCGTGCTTAGTCATAAGTTCTTCTATACGGTTATAGCGGGTGGCACTGCTGATACCAATTTTTTTGTTAAAGGCAATGGTTTCCGGCTCAATATAATGATTGGTGTGATACAAGACACCGTTTTCCTGCACCTTAACAGCATGGGTATGATCAGGCGCTACTTCTACATAAGCTACCTTAGTATTGTCCGCAATAATGTAATTAACAGGCTCGTGCCAAAGGTCTTCCTGGCTGGCTAGTACCTCATCCACCGAAGCATAATGCGCTAGAAGATGCTTATTGGTCCTTTGACCATCAGCATCTTTGTAGATGGGATAAGTTTTGCGTTCTGCCGTAGGAATGGAACCGGCTGTAGACATAGCTACGAAAAGACCTTTTTCATTAATGCCGGCAGCATTAAAGGTTGCTGTCTTGCCACTAAAGAGACCATAGTAAGTGTAGCCATTATTGGGATGAACTACCTTTAATTCCTGATGGGCAGCCTTTTCGTCCCTGTTTTTGGCTACCAAGGTTCCGCCACCTTCCACAAAGCTTTCGCCGGTAGCAGCAAAAAGGGTGCAGGCACTGGCGTGAAGCTGGATGGTACAGCACAAAAGGCAAAATAAAATGCTAAATTTTTTCTTTAACATAATGTTTCTCCTCGCCATGATAGTTTTATATTTTTCTAATATTGAATTATAGCTTATTGCACTACCAATGTCTATTTGTATGCTAATGCAGCTAAAGACATAGGACTTTTTTGCTTAAATAAAACATTGGAAATAAGACAAAATGTGTATTTTACTTTTTAAAAACGAAAACTCTTTTTTAAAATAAATTGATATTATATAATGACCACACCAAGAAGGCTGAGCCAATTGGGGATGGTTCCAAATTGGCTCAGGGAAAGGAGGTAAAATAACGAGCAATTAGCCAAGAAGGGGCTATATGAAAAGGGCTTTATACACAGGGGAGAAAATAACGAAAAATTGCCAAGGGTAAATTCATAAAAAGGAGAAGCATTATGTTAAAAAGAACTTACTCCAGTCGAACCAAGACCCTATCCCTAATCATTATTCTGTCGTTACAACTTAACTCAGTGGCTTATGCTGCCACAACAATTGTGCCGGATCCCACGCAAGGCAAAAATCCGGAAGTAATGCGAGCGGCCAACCAAACTACGGTGGTGAATATTCGCAAACCTAATGCTGCAGGTCTTTCTCATAATCAATATAGGGACTTACAGGTAGGTAAAGATGGTGCCATTTTTAACAATAGCAGTGAAATCGTTAAAACACAGCTTGCAGGCTATATAACCGGTAATAAACAGCTTGCCGGGCACCAGAGTGCAAACTTAATATTGAACGAAGTAACAGGAAATATGCCTTCTAGCCTTAACGGTTATTTAGAAATAGCCGGACAAAAGGCTTCTTTAGTGTTGGCGAATCCCAACGGTATTGTTGGGAATAATTTTGGGTTTATTAATACCAGTCGTGCAGTTTTGACCACAGGAATTCCACAACTCGATTCCTCAGGGCAGCTGAACGACTTTTTTGTTGCTCAGGGCGAAGTGCGTTTAGAGGGCGCCGGTCTTAATGCCAGGGATACAGATTATACAGATATATATGCCAAGGCAGTTAAGCTGAATGCCGGACTATGGGCCAAGAATCTTAGCGTGATTACAGGTAAAAACAAAGTAGCATATGCTACAGGCAAGGTGCAGGAAGTGCTGGACAAACAAGCTACAGGCATAAGTCTTGACGTGGCTGCCCTTGGTGGTATGTATGCTCATAAGATTGCTTTAGTTGGTACAGCACAGGGATTGGGAGTAAATACAGAAGGAGCGATTACGGCTGATCAGCTAAGTGTTGATCAGGAAGGACACATAATAAATTCTGGAAAAATGCTCTCCCGTGAAGAGCTGAATTTAAAAACCAACGCAGAATTGTCTAATCAAGGCGAGCTGCAAAGTAATGGCAAAGTAGCTATAGAGAGCAGCCAAAAATTAACAAATACAGGTTCTATTTATGGAGCTGGGGCAGTCGCTTTAAAAGCCGGTGATGATATCGTCAATACAGGTACTGTGCAAAGCAGTAATACGCTTAACCTCGAGACAGGGGCAGCTTTTACTAATTCCGGCAAGCTAAAAAGCAATGAAGATATGAACATTAAAGCGACTAAAGATTTTGCCAATACAGGAAACTTGCAAAGTAATAGAGCCTTGGATATTAATGTAACAGGAAATTTTGCCAATACAGGGGTTTTGCAAAGTAATAAAGCTTTAGATATTAATGTGACCGGAGATATTACTAATATAGGAAACTTGCAAAGTAACAGAGCCTTGGATATTAATGTAACCGGAGATTTTACTAATACAGGTGAAGTACAAAGCGTAGCAGAGCTTATACTTAATACCAGAGGTAATTTTAACAATCAGCAAGGTAGTATGACAGGCGATGGTGTGTTGCTTACTGCGTTAGGACAAATCGTTAATGAAGGCGCGGTGCAGAGTACCAAAGAACTGCGTGCTGAAGCAGGACAAGAGCTGTACAACAAGAACAATATGCGTAGTAATGGTGCAATGTTCCTTCATTCTGTTCAGGAGTTTAACAATACAGGGGAGATTCAAAGTAACAACATTCTAGATGTTACGGCAGAAGGAGAACTAAAAAATCAAGGCAAGCTGCAAAGTAACGAAACCATGCATCTTAAAGCGACTAAGAATTTTATTAATAACGGCAACTTGCAGAGTAATGCTGCGTTAAATATTCATAGCGACCATACATTTGATAACACTGGGAAAATAGGGAGCGGAGCAAGGCTGTCCGTTAATACTTTACACTTTATTAATGACGAGAATGGTCAACTGGTCGGGGAAGGCTTACAGGTAAAAGTAGGCAGAGAAGTAAAGAATAAGGGAAAATTGACCAGCGTGAAGGATATTTATCTGTCAGGCACAAGTATAACCAACGAAGGTGACATTCTGGGCAAAGAAGATGTTAACTTAATTGGAACTACAGACTTTGCAAATTTAAAAACCATAGAAAGTGGTAAAGAGCTAAATGTAACTAGCCAGGGCAAGCTTCAGAATATAGGTCTCTTGCATGGAGAAAAAACAACGACAGTACGGGGACAAGCTTTCTTGAATTCTGGTACAGCGGAAAGCAAGGGCAAATTGCAGCTAGTATTCGGTCAAGACATTCAAAATTCTGGCAATTTGTACAGTGGTACAACAATGAACCTTGCCTGCGATGCGGACCTGATAAATCTTGGCCAGATAAATAGCTCAGGTACAATAACCATTAATTCCCAAAAAGCTGTTTATAACAAGAAACAAATAAGCGGTACTACAGGAGTAACCATTACCAGTACACAGGATTTAGTTAATGAAGATGTCATGCAAAGCCAAGGTGTTCTGTCTTTAAGCAGTGAGGCTAATTTAAGAAACGAAAAACTAATTAATGGTGGCAAGACAGTTCTTGTTGCTAATGGTATATTGCATAACGCTAAAGGTGGACGTATTTATGGTGATGACCTAACCCTTAAAGCACAAATCATAAATAACATAGCAGAGAACAAAGCTCCTGTTATAGCGGCCCGAGAAAATCTACATTTGGAAGCGAACACCATTAATAATCACGAACATGCCTTGCTTTTATCAGCAGGGGATATGGATATTAAGGTAGGTACCTTGCACAATAAAAGTGCCAGTATTGAAGCCGGTAAAAATATGCATATTCAAGCAGGGACAATCTATAACACCAACGAGCATTTTGCTACTGAAGTGCGCACCGTGCAAGACGAACAGCTTGTAGAATATCAGGGCAGTGGTTCCCCTCATAGATATTCAGCCAAGGGAAGCAACTATACCTTAGATGATAAAACTATTTGGCCTAATGGGAAAAGACCTGACTATGATGTATATATTTTTAATGATGAATCTTTGTATTTACACACTCCGGAAGGAGATCATGAAGAGTGGATTAAGTACGAATTCCGTAGGGTTATCAAACAACCTGTGATAACAGCATCTGATCCTGGAAAGATTACCTCAGGCGGTAACCTGACTTTGACCGGTGATAAGGTAATTAATGACAAAAGTCATATTATCGCAGGCGGTGTTCTAACAGCCAAGGTCAATGAGCTGCAAAACATAGAAGAGACCGGCAAGCAATATGTGGAGGATGTGGGACTGGTCCACAATTACTGGCGACATGAAAGAAGAGGCAGAGACGACACCGGACATAAGCAAGCCCCATATAAACCGGCCGTTGCTATTACGAATATACAAGTACAAGCCGGAAGTTACCTGGGCAATACAGCTGTTACCGGCAGTGGTGTAACAGCGGAAAATAAGGTTATTGAGGATAATGGCGAGAAAATAAGCGATATTGATAAGATAGGTAACCAAGAGAAAGAGGCTATAAGTGTTGTAAATCAATATCAAGGTACCACAATAAATATTAAGCCAAGCAGTTTATTTGATGTCGTCAACAATCCTACTGCAGCGTACTATGTGGAGACTGATCCGGCCTTTACCAATATGCAAAACTGGCTATCCTCAGACTATTTCTTTAAGCAAATCAACTATGATGCCAATAAGGTTGCTAAGAGATTAGGCGATGGCTACTATGAGCAAAAAATGGTGCGAGACCAGCTCATGAGTCTTACCGGACAAAGGCGAGTGGGAGACTATGCTTCTGACGAAGCGCAATATAAGGCACTGTTAGATAATGCGGTAGCTTTTGCTAAACAAAGTGGTGCTCAAGTCGGTGTAGCCCTAACGGCAGAGCAACAAAAAGAATTGAAAGAAGCACTTGTCTGGATGGTAGAAAAATCTGTGGTACTGCCTAATGGTGAAGTAGTTAAGGCACTGGTGCCTCAGGTGTATGTTCCCCAAGAAAAAACTGCTTATGGTATCAGGTCTACGGCGGTACTAGCCGGCAGGTCTATTGATGCTGCCGTAGCAAACGATATTTTAAACAATGGCACCATCGTAGCTGCTCAAGGCGCTGCTATATCTGCCAAAAACATTAATAACTACGGCGGAAAGATTCAGGGCTCAGATGTTTTACTCAAAGCTCAAAAGGACCTTAACAATGTAGGTGGGACTTTGCTGGCGGAAAACAGCCTGACGGCACAAGCAGGCCGGGATATTAATATGGCAACTACCAGTACTACCTCTGCTGATGCCACAGGCAGTAAGCGCACAGCACTCAACCAAGTGGGCGGTGCCTATGTAACCGGTGACAAGGGACAAATGAAGCTGGAGGCAGGCAGAGATTTGAATCTGCAAGCTGTGGAAATTGTAACAGAAGGTAAGGACAGCAAGGCAGCTATGAGCGCAGGCAGGGATGTGAACCTTAGTACTACAGAAGTGGGCAGTGCCAATGCCATAGCCTGGGATGACAAGAACTATAGGAAAGATGTTTCTTCCCAAGATGTAGGAACTAGCATACAAGCAGGCGGAGACTTGGACATCAAGGCAGGCAGAGATGTATCTGCTACGGGAGCTTATGTAGCTGCAGAGCAAAAGCTGAATGTAGAAGCAGGCAATAATATCAACATAGAAGCGGGACGCCATAAGGAACAAGTAGAAGAACATCATGTGCATAAGGGTAAATCCGGTGGTGGCAATAGCTTGACTAAGACAACAGATGAACGCTTGGATGGTAACTATGCGTTAGGCAGTACTGTAACCGGAGACAAGGTTTCTCTGCACGCAGGCCAAGATGTGAACGTGACCGGATCCAATGTAGTAGGATCTAACGATGTGGATATTAAAGCCCAAGGCGATGTGCATATTACCCCTGCAGAAGAGAGCCAAAAAGAAAAGCATTTTTCTAAGGTAGAAGCCAAGGGTATTTTTGGCAGTGGTTTTGGCTTTGTCATTGGCAAGCAAACCACTACGGAAAAACAAGATGTCCAAAGCAAGATGCAAGCAGGTAGCACAGTAGGCAGCGTGACAGGAAATGTTAATATTGCTGCCGGTCAAAATCTGCAAGTAGAAGGCAGCAATATTGTAGCAGGCAAGGACATCAATATGTCCGGGGCAAAGGTAGATATCCAAGCTGCCGAAGAAACCTACGATAGCCAATACAGATATGACTATAGCCTGCAAGGCCTAACGGTCAGCGTAGGCGGCGGTGCTGTAGAAAAAGGCCAAAAGGTTATCGGTTCTTTGGAAAGAGCTCATCAGGTAAAAGACAAACGCTTAAGTGCTCTCTATGGTGTTAAGGCCATACAGGATGCTGCTAATATTGGTTTAAAGAAAAACAAGGAGTTTAGTATCAATGTAGGGATAGGTTCCTACAAAGAAGCTATGAACTCAGATACAACCATCAAGGCAGCCAAGGAAAGTAGCATTCAGGCCGGTGGCGATGTACAAATCAAAGCTACTGCGCAGGATATCAATGTAGTTGGCTCTACGGTAAGTGGCAATAACATAACCTTGGAAGCAGCAGAAAATGTCAATATCCAAGCAGCGGAAAATAGCTTTACCAATACAACGGATACTAGCAGTACTAGCGTAGGTGCCGGCATAACTCTTTCACCTAACACACCATCCGGACTTTATGTCAGTGCCGGCAAGAGCAGAGAAGACCAAAGCACTACTAAAACAACACATACTCCTAGTACAGTTACAGCTCAGGAAAAGCTGACCATCAAGAGTGGCAAGGATACTAACATAGTTGGCTCTCAAGTAAAAGGTGACAGAGTGGAGGCGCAAGTGGGCGGCAATCTTAACCTGGAGAGTCTGCAAGATACTGAGAGCTACAAAGAAAAGAGTGCTCAGGCCAGCGTAAACATAGGTGTTGATACAGTTACGGTAGGAGCTAGCGCAGGCAAGATGACATCTGACTATAGCAGCGTTACCAGTCAGGCCGGCATCTACGCCGGTAAGGAAGGCTTTGACATCACGGTTAAAGGCAACATCGACCTGCAAGGTGCTGTCATCGACAGCAAAGGCGAGCCAATTGGCGACGGTTCCAAATTGGCTCATTCCAAGAACAAACTGACCACCGGCACCATTACCTACAGCGACATTAAGAACAAAGCAGAATACGATGCAAAGGGCGTGGGGCTGAGCTATGACAAGAAGGCCACCCAGGACAAGAATGAGAAGCTGGGCAACAAAGGCGTTATTCCGGCCATACCTATGGGCACAGGAGAAAAGGACAGCAGTACCACACGCTCTGCTGTGGCACCGGGCACTATTGAAATCAAGGACAAGGACAAACAAAAACAGGATATTGCCGGTCTTAGCAGAGACACGGACAATACCCTTAATAAACTTGACCCTATTTTCGATAAAGATAAAGTGCGGGAAAGACAAGAACTGGCAGGACTCTTTAGCGAGCTAGCCTTCAAACAGATACACGATATGAAGAATTGCTCTAACGAGCAAAGAGCCATACTGCATAGTGCCGTAGGACTAGTCAGCGCAGCCTTAGCCAAAAGCAATCTTCCTGCCAATGCTTTGGCAGCAGGAGTTAACGAACTGGTAGTGCAGGTATTGATGAATCCCAAGGGTAAATACTACGAGCATTTTAAGAAACATCCGGAGCAACTACAATGGCTTAGTGCGTTTGTTGGCAGTGTAGTAAGTAGTGCTGCAGGAGGCAATGTAGGCGCAGGCGCAAGTACCGCTACAAGTGGGACGAAGAATAACTATCTGAATGAAGAAAAAATGCCAATGCGTGCTGAAATAATTGGGTGGGATTCTGTAGATGAAGATGGAAAAGCTCAAATGATTCATGGCGCAGTAAGGTATGTATATGACGATGGAAGTAGTGTGGAAGTACATTTTGGTAAATATTCTGGATTGCAAATGCCAATTGGAGACGGTGTCATATTACAGGCTAATTCAGATCAATATATTCAATCAGAAATTGATAAAGGAAGAGCAAGGGTGATAACTGTAATATCTGATGCAAACGCTCTAAAAACTATGGTAAATAATACTAATAGTTATATGAGCGAACTAAGAAATGAATATATTGGCAAAGATGCCATTGATAAGGCAAAAATAAGAAAGATGTTTATGATAGGCAAAAAACAGATGCAATATTAGTCTACAAAGGAGATGCTGGAACATTTAGTAAATATAATGCATTCTTGGAACCGCATTGTATCACATTCGTTACAGATGTTTTAAAAGGAACTGGACATGAATCGGGGCTAGACATATTAGAACTACTTAAGGATAAACGTTCTAGAAGGACGGAATGGTTAAGAAAAGTTAATGGAGGAAAGATACATGGGTGAAAGATACAAGGGTGATTTAAAAATAGTAGCTGTTATTATTGGAGGCACAGCACCAATACATAATTTCATTGTGGGAATATGTATTATATTTCTTTTTTACTCTATTGCAGGAGAAATAGACATGAGCATTTTAAAAGCAACACTTTGTGTGCTTTGCTTTTTGTAGAGCCATGGTTCCTTCTATGGACCATCCTTGAAGCCGCTACCTGCTGGGTCGTAGTAAAATGGCTGGAAATAAAGGCCTTTTAGCTATTACAATTAAAAGTTGCTGTTTAAATCTAACCATCTTTTGGAGTTTAAAAATATGCCGCTATTTCTCAGATGAATTTTGGGAGGAATTCTTGTATTATTATTATTCGTATTTAGTCATGTTTGTAATAGGCATTTTGGTTGTTAACAAAATAATGATAATGGAGGATAAGCGTATGAAAAACAAAATAGAAAAAAGGGAGATGAAATAAATGAATGTTGTATATGCTGCTGGATATAAAGTGGCTGGTGTTGCTTTGACGTGTTATTTTGTTCTACCTCTGTATATAACCATACTGATTTTGTTTAAAAAAGTTTTTATAAAAAATGCTTCGCCATATTCGGTTAAAACTTTAGGTGTAGCTGGGGTGTTCACATTGCTTGTGATTATTGCTTATAGATTAACAGGATTTCCGTTAACGATTATAAAGTTATAAAAAGTAGCGAGCCAATTGGCTCCTGAAACAACCACATGAGATGTACACGGGGCTGCCTCCAGAACTAGCACTCTCCTTAAAAAACAAAATAGTCTCGTGGCATCTCGCCAGACTAAAATTAAATAAAGGAGTTGGTACTTTGAAAAAGACACTTATTTTATCCATACTAACCTCGATGCTACTATCCAATTCCCTCAGTTCTGCTGCATCTACTGAAAACTATGAGCAATACCAGACTGCCAAAAGGCAAGAAGAGCAGCAACAAAAACAAATAAAAGCACCTTCTGTGACCTTGCAGGAAGATAAACAGGCAGAAGATGCAGAAAAAATTATAGCATTACCCAAGGAACCAAACAGATTTCGTATCAAAGAATTTGTCATAGATTCAGGTAAGTGTAAAAAGTTTAACTGGCTTGTAGAAAAATTAGAACCCTATCAAGGTCGCAGGGTAGGGGCGGCAGGTATAGATATGTTGGTTAAGCTATTGTCTGAGGAACTAATGACCAAGGGCTACATAACGACGCGTATTGTGGTGCCGGAGCAGGAACTCAAAACAGGCATATTACGTTTTCAGCTGCTTCCGGGTTTCGTGGAGGATATTCGTTTTACAGATGAACGTAAGTATGGGACGTGGCGTACAGCTTTTCCGCTACGCTCGGGAGATGTTCTTAATATTCATGATATTGAGCAAGGCTTGGAGCAAATGAAACGGGTGGTTAATCAGGATGCCAATATTGATATTAAGGCAGGCACCAAGCCTGGCTACAGCATTGTTTTAATCAATGTGCAAAGGCGCAAGTGCTGGACGGCAGGAATGTCCATAGATGATTCCGGTCTTCAAAATACCGGCAGGTTACAGGCTACCGGTTTCTTCTCTTTATATAATCCTACCGGACTTAATGATATTTTTAGCTATAGCTATACAAAGGATGCTGAGAAGGACGATGCCCTAAAGGGTTCTAAGAATACCAGTTTTTACTATTCTTTGCCGTATGGAAATTATACTTTTAACATTAATCGTTATTATAATGAGTTCTATCATGAAATTCCCATGGAAGTTCCTTTTGAGTCCAGAGGCAAGACTACTACTTGGGACTTTGGGGTGCAGAAAGTAATTTATAGGGACAGGCGACGCAAAACGCAACTAGCTGCCAAAATCATCAAACGACGCAAGGAAAATTATGTAAATGGTGAAGAGGTAAAGGTACAGAGACTTAATACGGCGGCTTACCAAGTTGGACTTATGCAAAGACAATATGTAGGGCGGGGCATGGTAGATGCTTTTGCGTATTTCCAGAAGGGTATGCCTTGGTTTGGAGCGGAGCCTGGTTTGTTGGATCACCAAGCGGGCTATATGACTACCAGATACAGTCTTTTTGGCTTGAATTTTTACTATGGTACGCCATGGCAGCTAGGTGATGTTAAGGCAAGGTACAGTTTTACCTTCCGTGGCCAATATACAGGTGATGTTCTCTATGGATCAGATCATTTTAGTATTGGCGGCAGGTATACAGTGCGGGGGTTTAGTGGTGCTAATACCTTGGCGGCGGAAAATGGCTATATTTTGCGTAATGAAGTGGTTTTTCCGTTGCAGAAAATTAATTTGGAACCATATTTGGGACTGGATTACGGGAGAATCTGGGGGCCATCTGATGTTAATCAACCTGGTAACAGTTTAGCAGGCTTGGCTCTGGGGCTAAGGGGTAAAATTGGCAAACCCATGAGTTATGATGTGTTTATGGGCATGCCAATTTATAAACCAAAGGGTTTTGAAGCACCGAAAGCAGTAGTTGGGTTTAGTGCCTACTGGCAAATATGAACCGTCCCCAAATGGCTCAAGCACGCTACCTTTTGTATTATTTAAATATTTAAACACAATATGTTGTGCTTTTCGTCTTGCCAGAATACTAACTTTGGTGTATTATTTTAGTACTATGTGTATGAATGATTAGATGGAGGTGGGCAATGATGAAAGTTATAAAAAGGGATGGCTCAACGGTAGATTTTGATAGAAGCAAAATCGTTATTGCCATCGAAAAGGCCAACAAGGCAGTAGATGAAGCAGACAGAGTTTCTGCTGAAGATATTGAGAAGATTGCTGACTATGTAGAACAAAAGAAAAGAACCAGATATTTGGTAGAAGATATTCAGGATATGGTAGAGTCCCAGCTGATGGAATTGGGCAAATTCCAGCTGGCTAAGGCTTATATCATCTATCGTTACACCAGAGCCTTGGTGCGCAAATCCAATACTACGGATGAATCCATTCTTTCCCTTATTCGCAATAGCAATAAGGATGTCATGGAAGAGAATTCCAACAAGAATGCTGTTATGGCCTCTACTCAGAGGGATTTGATTGCCGGAGAGGTTTCCAAGGATTTGACCAGAAGACTGATTTTGCCGGAGAAGATTTCCCGTGCTCATGATGCAGGTATTCTGCATTTCCATGATGCTGATTATTTTATTCAACCTATTTTCAACTGCTGCCTGATTAATTTGGGCGATATGCTGGACAATGGTACTGTCATGCATGGCAAGTTAATTGAAAGTCCTAAGAGCTTCCAAGTGGCTTGCACCATTATGACTCAGATCATTGCTTCTGTGGCTTCTGCTCAATACGGTGGACAATCCGTAGATGTTTCCCATCTGGGCAAGTATTTGCGCCGCAGCAGGGATAAATTTGCTCGCAAGCTAAAGGCTGCTACCAAAGGTCAGTTGTCTGAAGAGCAAATGAAATCAATTTTGGATTCTCGTATTAAGGACGAGCTGGCTAGTGGTGTACAAACCATTCAATACCAAATCAATACTTTGATGACTACTAATGGCCAGTCTCCTTTCGTTACCTTGTTCATGCATTTGGATCCCAAGGATGAATATATTGAGGAAAACGCTCAAATCATCGAGGAGATTTTAAAGCAAAGACTACAAGGCGTGAAGAACGAAGCAGGTGTGTATATTACCCCGGCGTTCCCCAAGCTGGTCTATGTTCTGGATGAAGATAACTGCTTAAAGGGTGGCAAGTATGATTACCTGACTGAGCTGGCAGTACGCTGCTCCATTAAACGTATGTATCCTGATTATATTTCTGCTAAGAAGATGCGTGAGACTTACCAGGGCAATGTGTTCTCTCCTATGGGTTGCCGTTCTTTCCTCAGCCCTTGGAAGGACAAAGATGGTAATTTCAAGTTCGAAGGTCGTTTCAACCAAGGTGTTGTTTCCATTAACCTACCTCAAATTGGCATCATTGCCAAAGGTGACGAGGAGAAGTTCTGGAAACTGTTGGATGAACGTTTGGAATTATGCTACGAGGCTTTGATGGTTCGCCACAATGCTTTGTTAGGCGTGAAGTCTGATGTTAGTCCCATTCATTGGCAAAACGGTGCTATTGCCCGTTTAAAGAAGGGTGAAACAATCGACAAGTATTTAATGGATGGTTATTCCACCTTGTCCCTGGGTTACATTGGCCTGTACGAGGTTACCTTGGCCATGAAGGGCGTCAGCCAAACTACTCCGGAAGGCGAAGAATTCGCTATGCGCATCATGCAAAAGCTTCATAATGCTTGTGCTCAGTGGAAGGCTAAGACAGGTTTGGGCTTTGCTCTCTATGGTACGCCGGCTGAATCTCTGTGCTATCGTTTTGCTCGCATTGATAAAGAGCAATTCGGCACTATTAAAGATATTACGGACAAAGGTTATTACACCAATTCCTATCATGTGGATGTTAGAGAAAATATTGATGCCTTTTCCAAATTCAAGTTTGAAAGTCAGTTCCAACCGATTTCTTCCGGCGGGTGCATTTCCTATGTAGAAATCCCCAACATGAAGAAGAATCCGGGAGCTATTGAGGATGTAGTTCGTTTCATCTATGACAATATTCAATACGCTGAATTTAATACCAAGTCTGACTACTGCCAATGCTGTGGTTACGAGGGCGAAATCATCATTAACGATGATATGGAATGGGAATGCCCACAATGCCATAACAAAGACCAGAACAAGATGAACGTGACCAGAAGAACCTGCGGTTATTTAGGCGAGAATTTCTGGAATGTTGGTAAGACTAAAGAAATTAAATCCAGAGTACTACATTTATAATGGGGGCGGCAAAGTGAATTATGCAGCAATAAAAACCCATGATGTGGCCAATGGCCCCGGCGTACGCGTGTCGTTGTATGTCAGTGGCTGCACCCACCATTGCAAGGAGTGCTTTAATCCGGAAACTTGGGACTTTAACTATGGTACCTATTTTGACAGCAAGGCTGAAGAACAAATTCTAAGTGCTTTGGAGCCCAGCTATATCAGAGGCTTTTCTCTTTTAGGCGGCGAGCCCTTTGAACCGGAGAACCAAAAGATACTGGTGGGACTGTTAAGACATGTTAAGGAGCAGTATCCCAACAAAAAAGTTTGGTGCTATAGCGGTTACTTGTTTGATAAAGATATTAACGCAGGTAAGCTGGGGGACCCAGCCATTACCAAAGAGATGCTTAGCTACATTGATGTGTTGGTAGATGGTGAGTTCCATATAGCAGAGAAGGATTTGAACCTTAGGTTTAAAGGCAGCAGCAATCAACGGATTATTGATGTGCCTGCTTCTTTGGCCAGTGGTGCAATTAAATTGTGGAACGAAGAAGAGATATAAAAAAGAAGCCAATTGGGAAGTGTTCCCTGCATTGGTAAAATAAAAGTAGACACTATTAAAAACGAAAGTTTTTGATAGTGTCTACTTTTTGCTATACTGAAATCAAGGAGATGATACAAATGGGTTCGCCAAAAGGCAAAAAGCACAGGGTGTTTTCTAAAGAAGAAAAGCTAAGAATCGTTAAAGATTATCTTAAAACACACGAAACCGTTAATAAGTTTGCAATTGAACATAATCTGCATAGTAGCGTTTTACAGAATTGGATAAGAAAATACGGTGAATTGGGAGAAGAAGGATTAGCCTCACATAGAGACAAATGCGGCAACAGGTATGCAGCCTTGCACATCAGCAATTCCCTTGATGAAATGGGAAAGCTTGAGCTCGGAATGCTCAAGCTGGAAGCCGACCTGGCCCGCCTAAAAAAAGGATACCTTGTGAAAGGAAGTGGTTCCCGGAAGGAATACGTTACTGGCAGCGGCAAGATTTTCAAATTGTCGAAGAGCTAAGAACTAAGTATCCCATAAAAGCCTTGTGTAAGGCGTTAAGCCTTAACAGGTCTGGATATTACAAATGGCGCCAAAGGCTGGGCAAGCCTAACAGATATACACAAGACAGAATAGACCTTACAGCTCTGCTGGAAGAAACTCATGCCGAACACAAAGCCTTTGGCTACCATGCTCTTGCCAAATGCATCAGGGAGGAAACAGGCTGGGTATTTTCTGATAATTTTGCACATAAATGTTGCAAGATAGCAGGGATAAAGTCTAAGGCCAAGCATTACAGATACAGAAAACCTGGAAATGAAAGTGTGTTTTATCCCAACATTGTCCGTGGCAGCTGGACAGCTAATGCACCGCTACGTGTTGTGGTTTCAGATATGACCTGCATCAGAAACAAAGGAAAGCTGTACGAATGGACGCTTTTTGTTGATACTTTTAACAACGAGATTATTGCTCACTCCCTTTCAGGACGGAGAGGGGATTCGAAACCATATTTTGCTTGTCTGGAAAGGCTGTGCAGCATGATAGACAAGAAGAAGGAGCAGGCGCCCCAGACAGTTTTACACACAGATCAGGGTTCGGTCTACTCCTCCAGAGCCTTTGCATTAGCTCATAAGCATTATAACATAATTCGTTCAATGTCACGAGCGGGAACTCCAACAGACAATCCAATTATTGAATCTCTTAACGGCTGGATGAAAGCTGAGCTAGCATTGGACTTTAATGTATCCAAGGCAGAAGACATAAGCAGAACATTAGATGAATATGTACATTATTTCAATTACAAAAGGCATGCTTCGGCTTTAAACTACAAAACCCCGATTCAGTTTAAAACTGAATCAGGGTTCTGAGTTTCATTTTTATTGGTGTCTACTTTCTCTTGACAGATGCACAAAATATTTTGCTGCATCTTTTCTCCTTTAGCATTTATTATTTACCAGTTTTTTTGACCAGTTTTAAATATTTTTCATAATCTGCATATGTATCTAGGGCAAATTTTGTATATTGGTCATAAGACATATAAGCTGGTGTCATACCATTCTTTTCTGTAAATTCTTTCCATTCTTTCGTTTCTGAAACTTTTTTAAACAAGCCAGAGTAATATTCACGCACTTCTTTAGATACACCGGGGTTCATGATAATACCACGACTCTGTTGATGGTTGATTTGATAACCTGCTTCAATAGTGGTAGGAATATCAGGAAATTCTTTAAAACGAGCATCTGCACAAGCGGCAATAGGAGTTAGCTTGCCTGTTTTCATCAATTCTGTTCCTTCAGCTATAGATGGTACTGACAAATCGATATGCCCACCAATATTGGCGGCTTGTAATAAACCTCCATCATCATAAGGAACATATTTAATTTTAATACCCGCTACGTCACAAAGCATATACATAATAATCGCATCATCTGAAACATTTCCAACTCCGCCCCAAGTAAGTTCATCTGGATGAGCTTTAGCATAATCGACAACATCCTTCATGGTTTTAAACCCCCTACCTGGATAAGCCGCAACCATTACAGGGTCCTTAACCATATGGGCAACAAACGCAAAATTCTGTTCGTTTACCTTAAATGGAGAATTGCCAACAATAGGTTGTGTGTAAAAACTAGCAGATGTAGAAGACAAGGTATATTCATTATTAGCGCCCTTAGATTTTAGATATGTATAACCTACAACACCAGAACCACCTTTTTTATTGACAGGCACTATATTAACAGGGCAAAGATTCTCTTTCTTAATAATTTCAATTAATTTACGAACCATTACGTCATTGCCACCACCAGCACCAAAAGGTATAACAAATTCAATATCTTTCTTCGGCACCCAACTTGTTGCTGTACTTTTATTTTTTGCATTCCCGCCATTCTTAGGATTATCTGCCTGTTTTGCATTACCACCACATGCTGCAATAGATAAGGCTGCTCCCAAAATTAATGCAAGCTTAAAAATCTTTTTCATAATTTTCCTCCCTTTTCTTTGACCTCTATTTCTTTTCTCATTAAGTCCTTTGTATGATGTATTATGCTGATTTTCTCATTTTTAAAATTAAATTTTTTATTGGGGTGCCAAAAGCAAGCAAAACAGCAACCACAAGAATTACAGATGCTATTGGATGAGAAATAACTTTAAAGAAATTATTACTTTCAATTATCAAAGCCTGACGTAAATTAGTTTCAGTGAGAGCCCCCAACACCAAGGCCAATACCATAGGCGCAGCAGGTACTTGAAGTTTTTTCAAAAAATATCCTAAAACTCCAAAGAACAAAGTTACGCCAACGGTAAACAATGAATTTTCTAAGGCGTACGCACCCATTAAAATAAACACAAAATTATAGCATTTAGGGTTGTTGTCTTTACATTGAGAATTCTGACGAACAAAGACAACGCTCCGAGGCCGACGCAAACCAAAATAACATTGCCAAGATACATAGAGGCAACCAACCCCCAAGCCACTTCACGAGAATTCACGAAGAAAGATGGCCCCGGTGATATTCCCAGCATCATTAATGCTCCCATCATAATGGCAGTAGCACCTGAACCAGGTACTCCTAACGTAAGCATGGGTACCATCGCGCCCATAGAAGAAGCATTATTAGCACACTCAGGTGCTGCTACTCCCTCAATTATTCCCGTTCCAAATTTTTCGCTGCGCGGTGACGTTCTTTTAGCCATATCATAAGAAAGAAAAGATGCTATAGTTGCTCCTGCACCAGGCAACATGCCAATAATAAAACCCAGTATGGTTCCTCTCCCAATATGGGGCAATGAATATTTCCAGTCTTCGCGAGATGGCAATAAGTTTTTTAACTTTATACTTTCTTTATCTACTGTAATATTGTTGTTTTCATAATTACAAACAATTTCTGCTATACCAAACAAGCCCATGGCAACCGGTACAAAATCTATGCCGGAATATAGATTAACGTTGTCGAAAACAAATTTTGTACTGCCAAACACCAGATCTATGCCGATTCCAGAAATAAAAAGTCCCAAAAACGCTGCTAAAAACCCTTTAGCCGGAGATTTTCCTGTCATACCGGCAATAGATGTTAAGCCTAGAACCATAAGAGCAAAATATTCTGATGGACCGAATTTGGTAGCAAAATTGGAAATAATAGGCGATAGTGTCATAAATAAAACGACAGATATTGTTCCGCCTATCACGGATGCTAAGCAAGCCATCCCCAAAGCCTTACCAGCTTGTCCTTTTTTTGCCATAGGATATCCGTCCAAGGTAGTCATAATTGCCGCCGAATCACCTGGCGTATTAATCAAAATAGACGTAATAGAACCGCCATACATAGCACCATAATAAATGCCACACAACATGGCTAAAGCACTAACCGGCTGTAAGCCATAGCACATTGGCAACAAAACTGCTATGCCAACTGAAGGGCCCAGCCCTGGCAAAGCACCAATAATTACTCCAAATACCACTCCCAGCAATGAATATAGTATATTCATTGGATCAGCCAGGATAGAAAATCCCAAAGCTAAATTTTGTAATAACTCCATAAATATCCTCCCTCTTAAGACTCCATTAATCCATAAGGAACGGGTACATGTAAGAATGCAACAAAGAGTATATAGAGAAATACCGTCATACAAATACCAATAATAATGGCTTTACGCCAAGTCTCTCGACCCTGTATTTTTAAATAAGCAATAACGCAAAGGCCCAAGCATGGCAACAACCCAATAAGTGGCGTTAGAAAGAGGGTTGAAATTCCCATAACAACAAATAACAAAAGGTTTTTTAATTCATTGGCATTAAAAATATTATCTTCAGTTTCTTTTTATCATTACCCTGAAGATCTAATAAAAGCAATATGCCACAAAGGGTAATAGCTATACCACATATTGTTGGGAAAAAACCTGGTCCCATTTTATCATCTTGTACTAGTTGTAAATTTTGATATTTTGTTAGGATTAAAATAACGACGCCACAGATTGTAGAAAATCCGCCTAACAGTCGATTACCTTGAGTAAATGTAACTCTCATTGGCAAACTCCCTTCATTTTTGATACAACTTTGCATCAAGTATACCAATAACCATTTATTTAATCATTTACTTTTAACGATTTTATCTTGTTCTCTTAACATAGTATCAAGTTCTTTATCGGTCATGCCTATATAACTTTTTAAGATTTCACGTGTATGCTGACCTAACATGGGTGCTGCTTCGTAAGTAGTGTCAGGATAATTACTGAAATTTATAGGACTGCCAGCCATTTTATATTTCCCGGCAATCGGATGCTCTACTTCTACAATCATTTTGCGAGCCGCAATTTGTGGATCAGCGCAAGCCATAAGCATAGTATTAATACGACCGTTAGCAACATCATGCTCATTCATAATTTTTTCGCATTCGTCCAAGGTGCATTGACTGGTAAATTTAGTTATTTCTTCAGTAAGTTCCCTTTTGTTTAAACGACGAGCTTCTGCTTTAGCATATTAGGATCTGTTATCATGTCTTCTCTGCCCATTGCCCGACATAAATTATAAAAAGCAGAATCACGAGAGCAGGTAATAATAATTTCACCATCAGAGGTTGGGAATGTTCCAAACGGTACACTTGTAGGATGGGTATTTCCAACTCGTGGGGATTTTACCAGAAACACAGGTGTTAATTACGGCATTTTCTAAGCAAGAGAAAGTTGAATCTAACATAGCAATATCAATAAACTCTCCCTTGCCTGTTTTTTCCCTATCATACAAAGCAGTCACGATGGCACCAAAACCATAAAGACCTGAAAAAACATCTCCAGCCGAAGTTCCGCACCGTACCGGCCTTCCCTCTGGTTCGCCTGTCAAGCTCATTAAACCACTCATACCTTGAATAACCATATCTAAAGCCCCACGTTCACGATATGGTCCTGTAGCTCCAAAACCTGAAATAGCACAATAAATTAATTTTGGATTGATTTTACTAAGTATGCTATATCCTAATCCCATGCGATCCATGGTGCCAGGTTTATAATTTTCAACAAGTATATCAGCTTTTTTAACTAATTCCATCAAGGCTTTTTTATCTTGTTCAGCCTTCAAATTTAGTGTAATACTTTTTTTACTACGTTGTACTGATAAATCGTAAATTCGTTCTCCGTTCAAAACGGCCCACTTGCTTTAGGTCTATCAGGACGTTCAACCTTGATAACATCTGCTCCTAAATCAGCCAAAATCATTGTAGCCAATGGGCCTGACAAAAATTGGGTTAAATCTGCAACCAATATTCCTGACAAGGGACCATATCCTTTTGCCATATCACAACACTCCTTTTGTTTAATTATACTGGCATATTGCCATGCTTCTTAGCCGGTAAAACAACTTGCTTATTTTTAAACAGTTCCAAGGTTTTAATAACTATGCTTCTGGTCTCTGCCGGTTCAATAACATCTTCAAACTTACCGCATTCTGCAGCTTTGTACGGGTTATGAAATTCTTCTTTATACTCTTCAATGTAATGGGCTCTCAAAGCTGCCACGTCTTCACCATTATCTTTGGCAGTCTGCAATTCGTGCTTACGGCAAATATCTACTGCGCCTTCTGCTCCTACAACCAAAATTTGAGCTGTTGGCCAAGCAAAAATAAAGTCAGGATGTAATTCCCAAGAGCACATTGCCGGCCTAGCTCCTCCTACCAGCTTGCCTACTGCCATTACTATTTTAGGAACTGTTGCTTCTGCCCAAGCGTAAAGCATTTTAGCACCGTGCCTAATAATACCGCCAAATTCCTGATTTGTACCTGGCAGGTAACCAGGAACATCAGAAATAGATAGCAAGGGAACGTTAAAGCAATCACAAGTACGAATAAACCTGGAAGCTTTATCTGAAGCGTTAATATCAATACACCCTGCTAAAACTCTTGGCTGATTGGCTATGACACCTACAGATTTTCCTCCCATTCTGACAAAACCTGTAATAATATTCTGAGCGTACATTTCCTGAACTTCAAAGAACTCATGATTATCAGCTATCTCACAAATAATCTCTTTCATGTCATAAGCTTTGTCTAATTCTTCAGGAATAAACGTATTCAACTTTTCACAACGTCGATTGGGATCATCTGTACAAGGCATATCTAATGGCATTTCGCGACAATTACTTGGTAAATAGCTAAGCAATATTTTAATTTTTCTAATACAATCCTCATCATCTTTACAAAAGAAATGCGATACTCCCGAAATCGTATTGTGTGTACGGGCCCCACCTAATTTTTCTGCATCGACGATTTCTCTGTAACCCTTTCT
>Ga0268359_11401_pt1 | contig 75489 bp, 77 predicted proteins | sample BioMet11_FD_194416 | JGI IMG/M metagenome (GOLD analysis project Ga0268359, IMG submission 194416) | Sewage microbial communities from Oakland, California, United States - Biofuel 11 (PacBio Assembly) | ecosystem: Engineered > Wastewater > Sewage > Unclassified | place: USA: California | collected...
CAGCTTGGATTTGTCGAGCCCGGCAATGCCTTCGATGGCCGTAAACAAGGCCTCGGCCACTTCGGAACAGTCCACAAACCCGCCGGCCGGACCATCGGCCACCACCAGCTCGAAGGGCGCCTTCTGGGCCACGGTCATCATGACCTGCTGCAACTTGGCCTTGGGCCCGAGCGACACCAGCCAGACCTTGCTGCCGGCAGCCGACTTGGCCAGATGCGCGGCCTCGTACAGGGCGTGGGACGCCCAAGGGTCCAGGATGGACGGCAGCATCAGCTCGTTTTTCAGTCCCCAGCCGGCCGGTCCCTTGACCGGCTCCAGGGTCTGCAACGGGTCAGGCACGATCCCGCCGCACACGACGATATGAAACATACGCGCTCCTTTCAGGAGACTGGGAACCGGGGGAGGGAACCCCTTTTAGCAAAAAGGGGTTCCCTCCCCCGGACCCCCATCCTCCCCAAAAACTCCTATTCTTGTTGTCGCATTCCCCCAAAACAAGGGTGCCATCCCGCAGGACCGCCAAAAGCCACCCTTCATGGGGGTCCGGGGGGGATTATCCCCCCGGCGGTGAGGACCAGGAGAGGCGCTGCCTCTCCTGGTCTTCTCTTTCTAATTCTCGGCCGAATGCAGGCCGCCAGCGCCGGCGGCGAAGCGGACATTGGTCTGCTCCGGGTCGGCCTTGGACGGCTTGGAACAGTTCCACAGGCAGGCGCCGCAATGCACGCACTTTTCCCGGTCAAAAAGCGGCACACCGCCCTCGGGATTGGTGGTGATGGCTTGGCCCGAACAGGCCTCGATGCAGGTCTTTTCCCGGCAGGCCAGGCACGTGTCCAGTCCGCGAAGTGACGTGGTCGGCATAGCCGGCCGAAGGCCTGCACCTTGCCACCAAGCAGCAAGGCGTCCTGGTGGGAAGACAGAGCAGGTTCGCCGTCGTATTCGATCTGGGGCCAGCCGGCAAAGGTCCATCAGCGCATCGTGCAAGGCTTGCCCCTTGGCCGTGGCCTCGCGGCGGACGCGTTCGATCTCGGTCGGGCTCAGCCGGCAGCGGTAAATAGTCCTCGATGCTCGGGATAGGGCATGGGTGGGCTTGGACGCGCCGGCCAGCAAAGATGTCCTTGAAGAAGCCGGCCAAGGGCCATGCCGACGAGGACCAGGGATGAAGCCGTGCGGCGAAACCTTCCCGGGAGCGGGCGGCGATTTGCGCACTCGGCATCGAGCCAGGAGGCCCGGCGCCGGGCCACGTAGGTGGCTTCCAGGTTCTCGGCCGTGAAGGGCTTGCCGGCCACGAGCAGTTCGAGCACGGCCTCGCCGAGCTGGACCCCGGAGAACCAGGCCTCGTCCACGGCCCGAGCCGGTGAGCACGTTGGTGGTGCCGGAGCCCTCGCCGATGCGGGCATAGCCGTCGCCGACCAGGTAGGGTTCGCCGTTACGGCCCGCTTCCTGAAGGCTCTTGGCGCCGAACGAACGCAGGGAACCGCCCTTGATGTTCTTCCAGATGTAGGGATGCTGCATCCAGTGCTGCAGGTAGCGGTAGGCCGTGCGCACCGGGTTGTCGAACCAGGAGGGCATGAAGATGCCCATGGCGGCCACGCTGCCGGGCAGCACGTAGAGGAAAGCCGAAAATCTCGGGTTCGGGATAGCCGATGGTGTGGATGACCGTGCCCTCGGGGCCAGGGGCAGGTGGCGGGCAGGTCGATGACCATTTTCATGCCCAGGGCGTAGTCGCGCTGATGGTGGCCGGCGGGCAGGCCCCGGGCCCGATCGATGGCCCGGCCCACGGCGCCGACCGGCCCGTCGCCGACAACGGTCAGGGGCGCGCGCACGTCCATGCCCGGCATGTAGTGGGCATCGGGCTTGCCGGCCTTGTCCACGCCCCTGGTCGGCCAGGCGCACGCCCACCTACCTTGCGCTGTTCGATGAGCGGGCTCGGCCACGGGCGTGGCCGGCCAGATCTGGGCCAGGCCCTTGGCCATGACCTCCCCGGCCACCCACTGGTTGAACTGGCCGATGGAAAAGGTGAGCCCGCCGTGCTTTTCCATGAAACCCGGGATAAGCGGCGACTCCACGGCCATGTCCTTGTAGCCGGGCAGGCGCGAGACCGAGGGAGCGGATGATCTTGTCCTTGAGCTTGAGCATCTTGGGACGGCGGCTGGCGCCGACCGGGTCGAGGAGGTAGACGAGCTTTTCGTGCCGGATGGGGGCGCAAAGGGGCACCTGGGCGGCGGAGAGCTCGGGCAGGCTGGCCCGGATGGCCCGGGCCTTGGAGACCACGCCCGACACGCCGTAGCCGGTGTCGTCGGCGCGCTCGTAGCAGATGACCGAAAGCGGCATGCCGGGCATGGTGGGGCTCTCCATGACGTGGCTGCCGTCTTCGTTGACCAGGCCCTTGGTCAGGGTGGTCAGAAATCCGCCCATGGCCGGGCCGAATCCGACACAGACGATGTCCGCTTCCATGACCTGCCGCTCGACCATATGCGCCTCCCTGGCGTTCGGTGTGGTATGGGGCATGGGGGGCCGGGGGGATTATCCCCCCCGGCGGGGATGTGGGGCAGCGCCCCACATGGCAGCCCCATTCCTTCTCTCTTCGCTCTACAACGGATAATCCAGCGCCTCGGGGATCATGACCGCGCACAGGGATTCGCCGGCGCGTTCGCGGGCGGCGCCGAGGCCGGTCAGGGTCTTGTCGAGCCCGGCGCGCAGGCCGTCAAAGGCGGACAGGTCCGCGCCCGGCACGGCATAGCCGTGAACCAGGTTCGCGCAGACCCGGGCCGCTTCGCCGGCCGCCTTGGCCGACTGAATCCGGGCCAGGTCGGTAAAAAAGGCGAGGTAGCCGGGCAGGACCCTCGGCCACGATGGCGTTTTCCGGTCCCTTGGCCTCAAGCTCCAAGCACGTCGAGGATGAAAAGCCGCGCGGCCAGAAGCGGACACAAGGCGGTCGGCCAGGGGGAAGGTCACGGCTTGCCGGTTGGTGTGGTAGAGCTTCTTGCCGTCGTCGGCGTCCTTGTTGGCGGACAGGGTGGCGACGGCTTTCGCGCCACAGGGCAAAGCCGGCGGCCACGCTCGCGGCGCCGGTATCCGGGTGGCTGGCGGCCACCTGCTCCATCCTCGGTGATGTAGCTGTCCCGTAGGCCTGGAAGATGTCGCGTGGCCATGGTGATGGAGAGCTGGCGGCGCTGGACGCACTCGGGGCCTTCGTAGGGTGGCTTCGAGCTGGCTGTCGTTCCACTTGTGGAACAGGAACCCGGGGCAGTCCTCGGTGATGCCGTAGCCGCCCATCATGGCCACGGCCTCGCGCATGACCGTGGCGCCGCCGCCGGTGTTCCAGAGCTTGCAGGCCGGGCACATGACCCCTGGCTTCGGCCTCCAGGGCCTGGTACTTGACCACCGGATCGGCATCGAGGGCGGCGAACCGGGCACTGTCACGCTCGGCCTCGGTGTGAACAGCAGCTTGACGTACTCGATGGACTGGGGCTGGACCTTTTTGAGCGCCATGAGCTGGCCGCGCATGCCCGAAACGCCCTGCTCGGCCAAGGCGGCCTCCTTGGCCTTCTCGGTCGGATCGAGGCTGTCACAGGGCCGTGGCGAACCCAAGGGAGGCTCCGGCCTCGCCGGCGGCCCACACCTCGGCCAGAGTCGCAACAACCGCGTCCTGCTTCTGCTGGAGTCCGAGTTCGAATTTCGGCGTGCCCGCGGCGCAGGCGATCCCCGCCCCGGAAACGCGCACGCTGGTAGCGGATGACCGGCTCCACGGCCGACAAGAGCTTGGCCGTGGTCATGAGCGCCACCGGCAACCCGGGTGCGGTGGAACACGGCGGCGAATGATCTCGGAGTGGGAATACTTGGGGAACGATGCAGCCGTCCTTGACCGATGTAGCCGCCGATTGATGCGGCTGGCCGGCACCTTCATGGAGAAGACCGGATCGCGGGTGGAAGGACAGCTGGTGGACCATCTTGAGCGTGGGCTGCGCCCCGGTCGAAAAGCCCCGGATCGGTCTCTTCGAGGATGACCATGCACGAGGACTTTGATGGCGGGGATCGTCGGTGTCCACGGCCAACGGTGGCGAAATTGGCGAAAGTCCATGGCCGTGATGACCGGCCGCGCTTTTCCACGGCCAGGCATCGGCTCGCCGCCCTCGTCCCAGGAATCGATGCGCACCTTGCCGCACAAAACGCCCGTGTCCACGCCGACATAGGGCAAGGGCTCGGTCAGGGCGAAAGGCGCCGCGCCAGGGGGCCTTGTCCGGGGCCGGGGCGCACAGGCTCATATACTGATCGCGCTGCTCGGTGGTGCCGCGTTCGTGGATGGGGCGACAAGGCCAGGTTGCTCGCCAGCGAGCAGGTGGCGGCGCCGGCCGTCGACCCAGGGACAGTTCAAAGGCGACCAGGGCCAGGGCCATGTTCTTCGGCCCTTCGATGAACCCGCCCTGATGGGGATCGAGGAACACGGACGTGATGCCGGATTCGTCGAAGGCGGCCAGGAGCTGTTTCCTTTTGGGGGGTCCATTCGTGGGTATGGCGGACGCCGTCGGCCACGAGCCTGGCCACCAGTCCGCGCGCCACGGAACGGGCGGCGGCCACGCCATCTGGAGATCGAAGCGGTCGGCAAAGCGCCACATAATTTGCCGGACGTCATCGCCCGGAAGCGTGCGTAAGGTTTCCATAGGTCTCGCCTGGTTCGAGGTTGGACGCGCCGTTGGCGCATGAGAGCTTCAAAAGGATCAGAGGCTAAACCATCTGTTTTTTGGCGTCAATCCGAGCCCTGCCGAGCCTGCCGGCCCTGGCCACTCCAGGCGGTGTTCGACCTACCCGCGCGTCGCACTTGTACAAATCATAACCTCTCGGTAGATATGAAACCATGTGGCAATAACCCGGCGACCCTCCCCTAACCCGGCGGATGTTCATGCCGTACCAGCTGCGCTTTTCTTCGACCCCGACTACGAACGTCGGCGGCTGCGGCCCAAAAACCGCGACGATGGCAGTGTGGACCAGTTCGATCTGGGCTATGCCCAAAACGTGGTCACAGGCCAGGTCCTGGCCACATGGGAGGCCCTGTCTCCGGACGCTGTCCCACCCGGAGACCGCCATTATTTCCGACACGTTGGCTTTCCCCTGCGGCTCCGGCTGCCGGGTGGACCCGGCCGATCCGGAACGGCTGCTGGCCACGGTCAACGGCCATGTCGACTTCGGCGACGGCCGCATCAGCGTGCGCGAAGACCCTGACCGTGGGCCGCGACATCGATTTCCACACCGGCAACATCGTGGCCATCGGCGACGTGCTCGTGGGCGGATCCATCCGGTCGGGCTTTACGGTCATGGGCCGCAACGTGACCGTACGCGGCCCGGTTGGAAGCCTGCCTGGTGCGGGCCATGGGCAACGTGGCCTGCGAAGCCGGCATCCTGGGCGGCGGCCGGGGCACGGTCCGGGCGGGCAAGAGTCTGCGGGCCAAATTTTGCGAAAAAGCGGCCCTCCATGCCGGCCAGAACATCCTCATCGACGGTTCGAGCATGCACTGCCGGCTCTACGCGGCCGAGAAGCTGGCCGTGAAGGGACGTCTCACCGGCGGCGAGGCCTATGCCGGCGAGGCCATCTATGCGGGCGAAAAGCTTGGCGGCGGCTCCCAGAGCCAGACCCGGCTGCTCCTCGGCTACGACCCCCAGCTCATCCACAAGGACCAGCACCTCAAGGGCCTGGTCCGGGAGGAGCTGATCGAGATCGAGGCCCTGCGCGAAGAGATGCGCCGCGGCGAATGCCGGGCCGAGGAATGCGGTCCCAAACTCGACTCCCATCTCCGGCGGCTCGACATCCTCAAGGTCCAACTCACGCGCCTGTGGTCGAGTCCGGTGGCCATGCGCCGGTTTTTCGGTGTGCCGGGTGATCGTGCCGGGCCAGATCGGGGCCAATGTGGAGATTGGGATCGGCGAGGCCGTGCTGCGCGCCCCGGAAGGGGCCAGGGATGTGGTGTTCCGCTACCTGGACGGGGAGATCGTCATGGAGAGCCCGGCCCTGCGCAAATGACCGGGGCTGGTCGGTCAGATGTCGCTGGCCAACAGCAGCTCGTCGCTGTCCATGTCCGGGGTGATGCCCCAGGAGACGAGGAAAAACCGTCCAGATCGCGCAGCCGCAGCTCATCGGCCACGGCCGTCCACCGGATTGGCCAGAATGAACCGCCGGCCCTTGGTGGCCAGGGCGGTCTGCAACCGGACCAAGGGCGCCGACGCCAGCGCTGTCCACCATCGGTACCTGGGACAGATCCAGCACGACCACGGCATTGTGGCCCAGGCGCGCGGCCTCGATGACGGCGGTTTCCATTTCCAGGGCCAGGGGGCGCGCGCAGGGGGGCGGTTACATGGGCCCACAGCACGCCCATGGTGGGTGGCGATTGCGATGCGGCTCATGCCGAGTGGCTCATCTGTCCCGGGCAAGGACCCGTCCCGGGATGGCGGCGGACGGAGCTTTGCGGATGCTGGCGGTTCATGGCGTTAATTTTTCCTTGGGAAACGGAGGCTTGTGCCGGCAATACCTTGCGGGGCACGTCACCTCGCCTGGCAAACTAACGAAAATCCGCCCCACCCGGCAAGGGGAAAACACCGCTCCCCTCCTCGCTCGGTTCCGACGCGCCCCGCCGGCCGAAAACGGAACCGCCCCGCTTTCGGCCGGACGCAACGCCATCCCAACTAGAATTTGTACCAGGCAAGCAGGTTGAAGGACTTGTAGCCGTTGTCCGGATCCTCGGCGTAACGGCAACCCAGGCTGTTGTCTTCGTCCTTGTTGACGATATCCTTGTTGGAGCTGCGGAAAAAAGGACATTCCGCGCTGTTGCAAACAAGTATCTCGCCCCCAGCCGGATTCCGGCGGACCGAGCCAGGGTTCCAGTTTCGACCCGCAATGGGGGCAGAAACGCTCTTCAGGCATGATGGGCTCCTTTCCCTGGGACGACCGTGACGGGTCGATCCCGACATGGGGCAAAGGTAGCCATGATCCGGCGGCCGTCAAGCCTGCCGCCGGGCCTGACGGCCTCCCGGGCGCCCCTGCGTTCTCCAAGCCTCCCGCCCCGAAGCCGCCGGCATCCCCGGCGGCCGACCGGACGGCTAGACGTCGTCGCGCGCCCAGTACAGCAAGGTGTGGTTAGCCTTGAGGCGCTCGACAACCGCCTTGGCCCGGGCTTCGTCCACGGGCTGGATGCGGATGTAGACGTAGCGCTTGCCGGGCTTGGCGTCGTCGTAGTTGGTCAGGATGCTCAAAATTCGGGTGTCGTTGGCCTTGAGGTCGTCAAGAACGTTTTTGAGACTGCCGGCTTCGTCGGACAGCTCAAGGCCGAACTGGAAACCGCCGCTCAGCACGCCGGTGATGGTCACGAGCACCTTGAAGATGTCAGCTGTCGGTGATGACGCCGACCACATGGTTGTCCGCGTCGATAACCGGCAGGCCGCCTATGTTTTGCCGCATCATGATGACGGCGGCCTTCTCCACGGTGTCCTCGTTGGTGACGGAATAAACCGTCTTGGTCATGATGTCGGCCACCTTGATCTCGGACAGCAGGTAGTAGCAGCTCGTGCATGTCGAGAGTCGTGGCCTTGGACGGCGAAGCCTCCTTGATGTCCCGGTCGGAGACGATGCCGACGAGGCGACCGTCATCGTCCACCACGGGCAGCCGCTTGAAGCCGTTCTCCTTCATGAGCTTGGCCGCCTTCATGATGGAGGTGGCGGGCTTGGCCGTGATCGGGGTCTTGCTCATCCAATCCTTGATCAGCATGGGCATCTCCTTGCAGAAGGTCCCTTGAGGACAGGGCCCGTCGTGGTATAAGGCCCTCACCGGAACGCGGTCTGACCGTGCCGGCAACGATGCCCAAGCTATACGCGTTAGCGGTATCATTTCAACCCATTCCACGCACAGCCTGCAAGGAAGTTCCCATGAAAGCCCTCGTCTACCGGCGCAGCATTCCGCGCTACCTGGCCTGCGCCGCCGCCTCCCGGCTCTTTCCCCGGCGTTTTTTCCCCACCCTGGCCCCGTTGGAACTGACCACGGTGCCCTTTGATCCGCCCAAGGGCTGGGTGGCCCTGACGCCACGGCTGTGCGGCATCTGCGGTTCGGACCTCGGCCTGCTCAAGGGGTTGGAATCCCCGCTGCTCGAACCCTATGCCAGCCTGCCCTTCATTTTGGGCCACGAGATGGTGGCCACGGTGGCCGAGGACACGCCGGGCTGCGACTTGCCGGCCGGCACCCGGGTGGTGGTCGAACCGGGGCTGCCCTGCGCGGTCCGGGGCCTGCCCCCCTGCCGGGCCTGCCAGGAAGGGCATTACAACCGCTGCGAACGGATTTCTGGACGGGGATCTGCCCGCGGGTTCGTTTCTGGGCTACACCCGCCGGGCCGGCGGGGCCATGGCCGAACGCACGGCCGCCCATCCTCGCGCCTGGTGCCCATTCCGGACACGCTTTCCGACGAGGACGCGGTGCTGACCGATTCCCTGGCCTCGGCCCTGCAACCCGTGCTCGAACATTTCCCGGCCGACGACGCCCTGGTGCTTGTGACCGGGGCCGGGATTCTCGGCCAGCACGTGGTGCGCAGCCTGCGGGGCCTGGGGAGCCGAGCCCGGATTCTGGTCACGGCCCGGCATGGCAAGCAGGCCGACCTGGCCACGGCCGGCGGGGCCGACGGCATCGTAAGGGCCCGCACCCGGGCCGATCTGGCCACGGCCCTGGGGGCGCGCTTCGTGCCGACGAGCCTTGGCGGGGGCAACATCGAGGGCGGGGCGGATATCGTGTTCGACTGCGTGGGCAGCAGCCGGACCTTCGAGGACGGGTTGCTGAGCCTTCGGGCCGGCGGGCACCTACGTCATGGTCGGCGCCGGAGCGCGGCTGCGTGACGTGGACATTTCCAGCCTGTGGTTCCGGGAACTGACCGTGGCCGGTTCGTCGGGCTGCGGCACCGGGCCTGATCCGCGCCATCCCGGCCAGCGCGTGCGCACCTATGACGTGGCCGTTTCCCTGCTCGCCTCGGGCGCCTACCCGACCGCCGGCTGCTCACCCACCTGTTTCGGCTGGAGGCCTACGCCGAGGCCTTCCGCACCGCCTTTGACAAGCGTGCCACCGGCAGCGTCAAGGTGGCCTTCGACCTGCGCGGCTGATCCGGGACCTCAAATTTCGATGAGGATCACTGCCGCCACATCGTTGGTATAAACCCCGTCGCGCTTGTACTCCCGATACCCCTGGGACATGGCCCGACCGGCCAGATAGCGCCGCCCGTCGAGGTCGATCACCGAAGAGGCCTGTTCGCCGCCGGCCAGGGCGAGCAGGCCGTCCTCCAGGGGCAGCACATCGCCCACCCGCCAGTCCGGGCTGGTCGTGGCGATGATGCGTTTTTTCCCGATCCAGGAAAAAGGCCAGGCTCCCGGCCTGGAGACTCCCGTCCTCGTCGCGCGGCAGGGCATCGGTGAGCATGGCCGCGAACTGGGGTTCGCTGTCAAAAACAATGACGATGCCGCCCACGACCTGCGCCTCGTCTTCGGGATGGAACACGGCCGCCGTGTAAAGGTAGGTGCAGCGCGGCGCGCCGTCGGCCCCGGCATAGGTGGCGAAGGGCTCGAAATCAGACACGACGTACTGCTGCATGGAAGCAAGCTGGAGGCTCTTCTGGATGAACTCGTGGCGCAGCGTGGTGCCGACCAGCCGCCCTCCGGCCGGTTCGAGGTCGCCACCACGTTCCCCCCGCCCCGCGCGAGTCGAAGAGGATAAGGTTGGGGTACACCGTATACAGGGAATTGATGTAGGCCAGGACTTCCTGCAACCCTTTGCGTTCCCCCTCTGCATACTCTCCTTGGCCAGCAGGGCGACGAAACGTCGAATTGAGGGCCCACCAGCGACAGTCGTTGGCCCGCTCGTAGAGATTGCGGTCCATGATGTCGATGGCCAGCGAGGCCAGAAACTTGGCGTCGTCGAGCTTGGAGGAGATGACGGTCTCGAGCAGGCTCGAAATGGACTCCGCGAACACGCCCCGGATGTTCTCGCCCACCTGATGGATGGCACCGAGGACCGGCGGCAAGGCATTGGCCTCCTGGCGGATGATGGGATCGGCGTTGACGATCTGCTTGGCAGCCATGACCTCGCCGTTGAGTACCACCAGGCCGAGGTCGCTTAAAATGTCGTCGGCATCGTCGTCGATGGCCCTTGAGCTGGCCGGAAAAAAGCTTGGTCGTCCGGCATCGCCCGAACCGCTCCCGGCCAGACTCGTCCCCGTGCAAAACGCCTCCTGCACGGGGTACATCACGTGGCCGAACCAGGGCAGGCCCACAAAAGCCCTGGTAGCCGTTGGTCCGAGCGGTTTTGGGCCAGGTACTTCCGGCCCTTGGCCTGGATGACCCGAAAATCCTCGTCCAGGACCATGGCCTGGGAGGAGCCGGGCGGCACCTGTTCGGATCGCTGCTCGACAGGACCAGCCCCTTGGCGTCGAGGATGGGCGATGATGGCCCGGCTTTTTTGGAGCAGATTGCCATAAATCCCTTCCATTTCCCCGGTAAAGTCGAAGCACAGGCACAAAACGCCGAGTGGCGCCCGGGTTTGCGGGTGCAGGATGCGGTGGGAATAGACGAGGACAGCGCCTTTTCCGGGACGGAGATCGCTTGCGCGAAACGTCTCGTGGTAGCCGTCGCTTTCGAGAGTCTGGCGCAGCAAGGGATCACTTGACCGGGTGATGGTGGAGGCGGCATCGAGGTTGGCCCGAACATTACCATTAATGTCAAAAACAAGAATCTCCTCATACACGGTGTACTTGTCGCGGTAGGCGCGCAGCCGCTCTCGGATACGCGACAACCGCCTCCGGGCCCGGGCGCGTCCTGGCCCAGGAACGCCACAATATCATCGTCCGTGGCGAGGAAGCCGACATCGGCCGTGCGCTCGTAGAGATTGCGCTTGAGGATGTCGATGGCCACCTGGGAAAGCCCCTGCATCTCTTGCAACACCTTGTCACAACTTTTCGTTGCCAAGGTATCGATCAGATTTTCCTGCAAGGACAAAAACTTGTTCTGGGTACCCTCCATGAAGTCGATGAGGGTCGAAGCGACTCGGTTGGAATTGATCTTGCCCGTCAGGGTGATCCTGACCCATTGCCGATCAAAATTTTGAGACGCCTCCTTGTACGCCAGGACATCCGCATGAGGTTGATGGGAGATCGTGCTGCTTGACCCGAATTTCCGTGTGTTCCATGCCTTCCTCCCTCTTGCTGACGCGACCGAGATCGGTAGCACGTTGCGCCACGCCAGCAGTCACGTGTGTCCAGGCCACCCGACGGGAGGCCAGCCACAGGCCAGCACGACCTCGGACAAATGTTTGTACAACCCGCAAGCCTTCGCGTCCAGGCAATGGCGGTGGGGAATGCCTCAAAACAAAACGCGCCGCCAAGCAATCTGCCCGATTGACTTGGGCGGCGCGGCTGTCTTCCTTTCCGAAGACCCGTGGCTTTCCGAACGCACCCACCTCACGGTGGGGTAGGCTTGGCAAGTTTTACAAAAATGTGCAAAAAACTCGAATTTCTGTCAAGCCCGATGCTCCAGGCCGCTGGGCATTGCCCGCAGCCTTCATGCTTGCCATGGACCGGGTTCTTGCGACCGCGCCCCACATTCCGGAGCGCAAGAGCATCGACTGAAAACGGTTATCCTTTACCGTGTCTTGCTTGAAAAAAAAAGGGGGGCTCTGGGAGAGCCCCCGCGCAGGAGATGAAGGAGAGGTCAGAACAATAGGGAGGTATTGTCTGCTCTGCCCCATCTTACATCAAAAAATGTGCCGCTTCGGCCAATACCAATTCTCATATTTTACAACATAATTCTAGCTAGTTAACAAAAGCTCACTATCGATCGCGCCAATGGGCTCCGTCCGTATGTCCTGATTTACGGTAAAACAGGACAAATTTACGGGAAAAATATTCAAGTTCCTTCCCCAACAGGCAAAGGTCTCAGCGGGCCACTACGGGCATCCGACGGCAACAGGGCGTCCTCTTTTGTGATTTCCGATGTGGCGTGGTGCGGCGGTAGGGTTTGCGTCTCGCGCAAAATCGACCGGGACATCAAGCACAACATATGCCAAGCCCTGGGGCCTGGCATGTCCGGTCACGGTCGAGTGGGCAGACCGTACTTGCGGAACAGGTCGTAAAGCCGCGACGGCGACAGACCGCTTATCTTGGACGCGCGGACGACATTGCCCCGGCTTGTGCGGAGCAATTCGCGCAGATAGCTGCGTTCGGCCTCGTCCAGAGCCCGGCGCCGGTATTCCCGCCAACGCGGCACGGTCTCACCCGGTCCGGTCTCGGGATGGGGAGCCGGTCCGGCCTCGACGCCGGCAGTGGCCTTGAGCAGCTGGAGACGGATTTCATCGGGCAGGTGCATGGGATAGAGCACGGGTTCGCCCCGATGCTGCAACAGGATCCGCTCCATGGTATTGGCGAGTTCCCGCACATTGCCAGGCCAAGTATAGACGGCCAGCCCCTGGAAGAACTCCTCGGAAAAGCCCTTGGTCGGCAGGCGATAGCGCTCGCACAGCCGGTTCATATAGTGCTGGGCCAGGGGCTTAATGTCTTCCTGGCGGTTGCGCAGAGGGGGCAAGGTGATGACAATGGTGCGTAGCCGGTAGAGCAGGTCCTCGCGAAACCCGCCGCTTTCGGCCATGGCCACGAGATCCCGGTTGGTGGCGCAAACCAGCCGAAAATCACTTTGCAGCTCGTTTTTGGACCCCACCGGCCGAAACCGACCGTCCTGGAGCACGCGCAGGAACGTTTTCTGGATGCCCGGGGAAAGTTCGCCGATTTCGTCAAGAAAAAGCGTCCCGCCGTCGGCCAGCTTGAAAAGCCCGTCCCGGTCCCGGTCCGCGCCGGTAAAGGCGCCTTTGACATGGCCGAACAGCACGCTTTCGACCAACGTTTCGGGCAGGGCGGCGCAGTCCACGACCACGAAATTGTTGTTGGCCCGGGGCGAATTGACGTGGATGGCCCGGGCGAAAAGCTCCTTGCCTGTTCCGGTTTCGCCGGTGATGAGCACCGCGGCCTCGGAATCGGCGGCCTGGGCCACCAGGTCGAGGCAGGCTTCCATGGCCGGTCCGCCGCAGACAATGGCTTCGCGCTTGAGCACGGCCCGGGGGCGGTGTGCCGCCTTCTGAGCCCGGTATTCCAGGGCCCGGGTCAGGGGCAGGGTGACACGATGCGGCGTCAGCGGTTTTTGGATGTAGTCCCAGGCACCGGATCGGATGGCCAGGGCCGCGCCTTCGGGATCGTCCTGGCCGGTGACGATGATGATTTCCGGGCTGCCTGGCGCGGCCTTGATGGCCGGCATGAGGTCCAGGCCGTAGCCGTCCGGCAGTCCGAGATCGAGCAGGGCCACATCGAACCGGCCCCGGCCCAGGGCCTGCCTGCCTGCCTCCAGCGAGCCCGCCCAGGTGACGTCATGGCCCAACCGCCGGGCCAAGGCGCCGAACGTCTCGCGCAAGGTGGCGTCGTCGTCGATCAGCAGGATGTGGGCCATTTATTTAATTGCGGTACCCTCTAGTACATTCAGATCCAAGACTGTTTAAACAGCAGAACACACTCTAAAAATGCACTTTTTAGACCATACTTAGCCGAAGGCATCCAATTATTTTCGAAGTGAACTCAACTAAAAGGCTTGGTCTTTTTTACTCGCTTGACCGGAAAAATATTCCTCACGACAATTATAATCCCACAAAGTGACGCTATCGTGCTTAATATTGCCGCACTTAAAATTACGATATATTTTATACGGCGAGGCTTCTTCTCGATCAATTTCAAATCTTGCACGCCGACAACACGCCCGACCACTGTAAATTTGTCAGAATCTCCATTTTGATTAATAATATAGCATCGGAATTTTATATAGTCGTTTTGATTCATCAAAAGAGGGACCAGTTCGACGCAATCCCCCTTGATCACCAATTTTGGATTAAGTTGATCTGGATTTTTATCCAAAACCACAACGTCCGCTGCAAGCTCCGCGGCAAAATTTATCTGTAAAGATTCAAAGAAATCATCTTTTTTTATTGGCGAATTACCATCATTTATAATAGAAACGTCGACAACAGAAAGGGATTTTATCAATTTGGATTTATAATATAGCTCAAGATGTCCAATCTTATTTTCCCCCAAAGAAACTATGGACGTGTTATTCTCGAGCAGTATTGTTAAAGACTTATGCTCTTTTTGCCAATACACCCAGAAAAATACCGTGGCCACAATTGGTAGTGCTGCCCCTAGAGCCTGATTTAAAACTTTTTTCCTTTTACTTTTCATAGAGTAATTATTTAAATCAATAATACGTATTTTATATAAATTTCCATCACTAAAATACAAGGCACTCAAGGGTGCTGCGCTCAACACCCTTGAGTGCCATAAGATATTATTCCGCCTTCTTCTTGCTCTCCGCGATCACCTTTTCGGCAATGGGCGGCGGGCATTCCTCGTAGTGGTCGAAAACCAGGGTAAACGCCCCCTGGCCGCCGGTCATGGAGCTGAGCGCCTTGGCGTATTCCTGGATCTCGGCCATGGGCACGTGGGCCTGGATCTCGGTGATGCCGCCGGTCGAATCCGAGCCGAGCACCTTGCCGCGCCGGCTGGACAAGTCGCCGATGATGTCGCCCATGTACTCGTCCGGGCAGCTCACGGACACGGTGACGATGGGTTCGAGCAGCGAAATCTTGAGCTTTTCGCAGGCGGCCTTGAACGCGATCGACCCGGCGATCTTAAACGCCATTTCCGACGAGTCCACGGTGTGGAACGAACCGTCGTAGAGCGTGGCCTTGAAGTCCACCATGGGGTAGCCGGCCACGTAACCGCGCACGGCCGATTCCTGGATGCCCTTGTCCACGGCCGGGATATACTGGCGCGGGATGGCGCCGCCGACAATGGCGTCCACGAATTCGTAGCCGCCGCCGCGCGGCTGGCCCTCCAGGCGCACCCAGCAATCGCCGAACTGGCCGCGGCCGCCGGTCTGCTTCTTGTGCCGGCCCTGGACCTCGACCTTGCCCTTGACCGTCTCGCGATAGGGAATCTTGGGCGCCTTGAGCACCGGATTGACCTTGAAACGGCGCTTGGCCTTTTCCACGGCCGTTTCGAGGTGGGTCTGGCCCATGCCGGACAGCAGAATATCGCCGGTTTCCTCGTCCCGGGTGATGGACAGCGTGATGTCCTCGTCGAGGAGCTTGGACATGGCCGAGAACACCTTGTCCTCGTCACCCTTTTCGGCCGGGGCCAGGGCGTAGGAAATCATGGGCGGCGGCAGCACCGGCGCGGCGATGGTCGCGGGCTTTTTCGCGTCGCACAGGGTATGGCCGGTGGCCGTGTCCTTGAGCTTGGCCAAGGCGACGATGGAACCCGGACCAAGCGGCTCCTTGGAAATGCTGGTCTCCTTGCCGAGGGGGAGCAGGATCTGGCCGGCGCGTTCCACGGTCTCCGTGGCCGGGTTGAGCAATTCCGCGTTGGGAGCGAGCGTTCCGGTCAGGATACGGGTCATGGACAGCTGGCCGGCAAAGGGATCGAACAGGGTCTTGAACACGAAGGCCACCACCGGGCCGGTCTCGGACGCGGTGCGTTCTGTGCCGTCGGCCAGGGTGATGATCTTGTCCCCGGCGCAGCTTTCCAGGGGCCCGGGAAAATAGTTCTGCACGGCGGCCAGCAGCCGGCCACCACCCATGCCCTTGAGCGCCGCGCCCACGCACACCGGATAGAGCTGGCCACACAGCACGGCCTTGTGCACGGCCTGCTGCAATTCGTCGGTGGAAAGCTCCTCGCCCTCCAGATAGCGCTCCATGAGCTGTTCGTCCGAGACCGCGACCTCCTCGATCATGGTCTCGCGCATGGTCTCGACTTCCTCGGCCATGTCGTCCGGCACCGGCCCCTCGGTGACACCACCCTTGTCGTCGAAGAAATAGGCCTTGTTTTCGAGGATGTTGACCACACCCTTGAAGGTTTCCTTGGCGCCGATGGGCAGGTTCTGGATATAGGGCTTGACGCCGAGCTTTTCGCGGATGCCGGTCAGGGCCATGTCGAAGTCGGCCCGGTCGCGGTCCATTTTGTTGATGAACAGGATGGCGGGGAGGTTGAGCTTGGCGACTTCGCCCCACAGTTTCTTGGTCAGGGGCTTGACGCCGTCCACGGCGTCGACCACGAACACCACCGCGTCCACGGCCCGCAGCAGATGGGGCAGATCGCCGTTGAAGCTGCCGTCGCCGGGGATATCAAGGAGGAAGTGCCGATTCTTGTTGTACAGGAAGGTGGCCAGGCCGGGCTGGGTGCTGCCCCGGCGCTTGATTTCCTCGGGCTCGTAGTCGAGGGCGGTGGTGCCTTCCTCGATCTTGCCCTGGCGCGCCACGGCTCCGGTGGTAAAAAGGAGCATCTCGGCCACCGAGGTCTTGCCGCATCCGCCATGGCCGACCAGGGCGTAGGTGCGTTGGCTGGAAAGGTTTTCCGACATTCCCTTCTCCCTTATGCTAGGCGTTGTCACGGTTGCGTAAACGCCCGCAGGCGTTTTTCCTGTACCTTATCGCGAGCCGCCAGGGGCGGCCGGGTGACGATCCGAAGGAGAGAAAGAGCCCGGCGCGGAAATGCGAGGTCTTTTCAAGGCCTTGGCTTTTCCACGAGTTTCGGCATATTGGAGCAGGCGTCACCCCTTGTCAAGGCGGCAACTTCCTGAAATCATGTAATCTCCGGAAAAACCGTAAAGATACCGTCACAATGGAACCCTTCTTTTTCCATCCCCGGGACCTGGACCTCCAGGCCGACCACCTGTTCTGGCGCCGTCCGCCCGACGACGCGTTTCTGGCCTCCATGGACCGGTTCGGCCAGCTGACCCCGGCCCTGGTCCTGCACGGCGCCGACGCACCGCCGGTGCTCGTGGCCGGCGCCCGGCGCGCCGCCGCCTTACGGGAATTGCGCGGCCGCCCCCTGGCCGCCACGGTCTTCGATCCGAACGATCCGGACAGTCCCGAATCCGGAGACGCCGCCCTGCCCCTGCGTCTGGGACTGCGCTATCTGGCCTCGAACCTCGGCCAGACCGTCACCGACGCCATGCTGGTGGCGGCCGGCCGGTATTTCACCAGCCACGGCAGTGCGGACGATTTTTTCCATCTGGCCGGACCGTTGCTTTTGGCACCCGGCGACCGGCGCGGGCGCCAGCTCGAGGCCTGGCTCGGCCTGCCCCGAAGCCTCGACCCCCTGCTTGGGGCAGGCCAGGTGCCCCTGGCCTGCGCCGCCAGCCTGGCCGGCTGCGATCCCGAGACCTTGACGGCGCTTACGCCCCTGCTTGAGGCCGTGCGCTGGTCCCGGGCCAACCTGGAAAACGCGCTTACCTGGATCACGGAAGCGGCCCGACTAGCCGGGGACACGCCCGGGGCCGTGCTGGCCCGGTCCGGCGCCCTGGAGCTTTGCGCCCGGGACCTGTCCCCCAACGACCGCACGGCCGGCATCCTGGCCGCCCTGCGTCGGCTGCGCTACCCGGCCACGGTGAGCCTGGAGGCCCGTTTCGCCACCCTGTCCCGGGAGCTGACCCGGGGCAGCCGGCTCAAGCTGCGGCCGAGCCAGGGCTTCGAGGCCGACACCGTGACCGTGGAACTGACCGTGCGCCGGCCCGAGGACGCCGCCACCGCCGCCCGGGAACTGGCGGGCCTGGCCGGCCAGCCGGCCCTGGCCAAACTTTTGCGCCTGGCCCACGACGACACGGACGACGCGGACGGGGACCCGGCATGAGCGGCCCCCTGTGGGATATCACCGCCCTGGCCGTGGACGCGGCCGTGGCCGGTTCGACCATGGTAACCCGGGCCCGGACCGCCCTGCCCCAGGCGGCCGTCACCGTGCTTGGCGAACAGGACCCCCTGCCCACAGCCCCGAACGGCGGCCGGCTGCTCCACATCAAGGCCCACCGGGGCCGGTTTTTGCGCCCCTGCCCGGCCACCCGCTACTACCGCTGCTGCGGCTACCAGATCGCCCACATCGGCGAGAACTGCCCCATGGACTGCTCGTACTGCATCCTGCGGGCCTATTTTCGGGACCGGACCCTGACCGCCTTTGCCAATACCGAGGCCATGTTCGACGAACTGGGCCGGATCTTCGGCCGGGACCGGACCCGGTTTTTCCGCATCGGCACGGGCCAGTTCGCCGACGCCCTGGCCCTGGAGCCCGTGACCGGCCACACCCGGGAACTGCTCGGGTTCCTTTCCGGCTACGACAACGTGATCCTGGAGCTCAAATCCAAGACCGCCGACCTTTCCTGGCTGGAAGCCGATCCGTGTCCGGACCGGGTGTTGCCGTCGTGGTCCCTCAACGCCCCGGAGATCGTGGCCGAGGAGGAACGCGGCGTGGCCAGCCTGGAGCAGCGCCTGAGCGCCGCGCGCGCCTGCGTGGCGGCCGGCATGCGGGTCTGCCTGCACTTCGACCCGATCTGCCACTTCCCGGGCTGGGAAGCCGGCTACGCCACCACCGTGGACATGATCTTCGACTACCTCGCGCCCGAGGACATCGCCTACATGAGTCTGGGCTCGTTTCGCTGCCTGCCCGAGCTGCCCCGGCGCCTGGCCGAGGAGGGACGGGAGATTCCCCGCTACATGCTCGGGGAATTCGTGGTCGGGCCGGACGGCAAGAAACGGCTGCTGCGCCCGCTTCGGGTGCGTCAGTTCCGATTTTTGGCCGAACGGCTGGCCAAACACGGCTTTTCGCGCGGCCTGTATTTTTGTATGGAATCGGACGAGGTCTGGCGGGCGGTCCTTGGCCGCACGCCCCGGGAACTGGGTGGGCTCGCCGCCTCTCTCCTGGATCTGGCCCGAACACGCGGAGGCACGCCCCCATGCTCGTGGACTTCAGCGAAATCCTGACCCGGCTGGAACAGGCCCTGGGCCGCCATTACCGACTCTCGCCCACACTCCTCAACCTACCGGGCGTCTCCGTGGCCTTAAAGCTCGATCCCTTCTACTACCTGGCCCTGCGCCCCATCTTCGGCCAACTGCTCGGCAAATGGGCCGGCGTGACACCCGAAAAGGCCGAGGAAACCCTGGTACGCACGGGCAATCTGGTGGTCGGCCCCGGCCGGACGCGCTCTCCCGAGCCCCTGGCCGTGTTCGAGGAAGGGACGACCACGGTTTTACGTTTGACGGCGGATTTCGTGCCCGCGCCCTGGCTCGACCGGGTGCTCATCCGTTACGGCGGCGCCACCGCTCCCCTGGCCGTTTCCGGCTTACGCCTGGTGGCGGACCAGCGCCCGGCCCTGGAGGCGTTTTTCACCGGCATGACGCCCCTTGCCGCCCTGGCCTTCGGCGAACCCGCGCCCGGCCACCCGGTCCGCGCCTTCCCTTGACATGAGCGGCCCTTGGGGGGCATGTGGGCTTGTACCATTGAACATCATGGCCGTTTCGGCCCCGGAGGAACGCGCGTGAAACGCCTGGTTGCGATCTTGCCCATCTTGTGTCTGCTGCTGGCCTCCTGTTCCTCGACCATGCATTTCTTCGGCCTGGGCGGGAAAGAAGAGAAGCCCAAGGAACCGACCATCGCCCTCATCGACTACGGCATTTATGAAAACGGCAGTCTGACCACGGTCACCACCGCCGTGCCCCGCAAGCTCGGCACCACCTTCGGCCTGCGCTTCAAGACCCTGGCCCCGGCCGGCGGCTCCTCCAAGGTCAAGGTCACCACGACTTCCCCGGGCCTGATCGATCCGGCGAAAAACGAAGTGGTTTTCAAAAACGAAACCGTCGTGACCGTGGAAACCGGCAAGGAATACAACTGCACCTTCACCTTCGAAAAGGAATGGGAGATGGCCACTGGCGACTGGACCCTGACCGCCGAGGCCGAGGACGGCACCTCCATCAAAAAGACCTTCCAGGTCTTCAATCCCCAGCCCTAAGCCCGTTTCCGCCGGCGCAGGCGCCGCCCCCCCGGCACAAGGAGGTTCCGTCATGCAAGACGACCTGCTCGCCTCCCGGCCCTACAGCGAGGCGCTGGCATTCGCCCGCGGCCTGCACGTACCGGATAAACCGCTCCATTTTCCGTCCTATTCCGACTACGTGCGCCTGGTGGCCGAACGGGTCGACCTCGACCTCGAGGCCTTCGACCCGGACATGCAGGATTTCCAGGAACTCCCGGAAGCCTATCAACTGGCCTATCTCACGGCCCGGCTCGAACGCTTGCGCGAACACATCCTGGCCACGGAGGGCGTGGATGTGCGCGCCCTGTGAGGCGCCCGCCTAGCGCGTCCGCACCATGGCCGAAGACGAAAAACTCTTCGAACTGTTCACCGAAAGCTGTCTCGAACAGCTCCGGGGCATTGAAGCCGCGGTTCTCGACCTGGAGACCGCCGGCGCCTCGGCCTTTCGCACCAAGGTGGAGGCCGTGTTCCGGGCCGCCCACACCATCAAGGGCGATGCCGGCGCCTTGGGGCTCCCCCCCCTGTCCACCCTGTGCCACGCCGTGGAATCGGTCCTGGCCGCGACCCGGGACGGCGTGCTGCCCGTCACCCCGGGCTTGATCGGCGAACTGCTCGCCGCCTTCGACGCCATCAAGGACATGGCCGTGCACGCGACCACGGCCCAGACCCGGGACATCGCGCCAGCCCTGGCCCGCTTGACGGCCCTGCTCCCGACCGCCGCCGACCAGACCACGCCCGCTCCGCCCATCCTGCCGCCCGCGCCCACGCCGCATCCGGAAACACCGCCTGCCTCCGGTCAGGAGTGCCCTCCCCGGGGCGAGACCCCTGCCGGCGAAACCGACGACCGCATCCGTGCCCTGTCCATCCCGGCCGCCGAACTCGATATCCTGGTGGACCGGGTGGGCGAACTCGGCATTGCCCAGGCCAGGCTCGCCTCCCTGTCCCTGCGCCGGGGCGATCTGGAACTGCGTGACGTGGCCGAAGAGGTCGAGCGGCTGGCCGGATTGCTGCGCGACCAGGTCCTCGGCCTGCGCATGCTGCCCATCAAGGTGAGCTTTCCCAAATACCGCCGGCTGGTGCGCGACACCTGTGCCACCCTGGGCCGGGAAGCCGAACTCGTACTCGCGGGCGAGAATACCGAACTCGACAAGGCCGTCATCGAACAGCTCAACACGCCCTGCATCCACCTCCTGCGCAACGCCGTGGACCACGGTATCGAACCGCCCGACGTCCGCGAGGCCCTTGGCAAACCCCGCCGGGGCACCATCACCCTCTCGGCCCGCCAGGACGGCAACGACGTGGTCATCGTCATCGCCGACGACGGCGCCGGCATTGATGTGGACAAGCTGCGCCGCAAGGCCGAGGCCGCCGGTCTGGTGGACCCGGCCCGGGAAATGGCGCCGGAGGAGGCCGTGGAGCTCATTTTCCTGCCCGGCCTGTCCGCGGCCGATGCCGTGGGCACGGTCTCGGGCCGGGGCGTGGGCATGGACGCCGTGCGCGAGGGCATCGCCGCCTTGCGCGGCCGCATCGAGGTCGCCTCGGTGCCCGGCTTCGGCGCCTCGTTCACCATCCGCCTGCCCGTGTCCCTGGCCATCATCGACTGTCTGGAAGTCCGCTGCGGCCCGGAAACGTATTTCCTCCACCTGGACTATGTGGAAGAATGCCTGGAGCTGCCGGACCGGCTCGATCCTCGGGACGGCCGGGGGGTCATGGACCTGCGCGGGCAGGCCATGCCGCTTGTGTGGCTGCGCCATTTCCTGGGGCTCGCGCCGGCGCGGACCGGCCAGGCCCATGTGGTGGCCGTGCGCCAGGGTGAGCGCCGGGCCGGCATTGTCGTGGATGCGGTGATCGGCCGCAAACAGGCCGTGCTCAAGCACCTGGGCAAGGCCCTCGGCAAGGTCGAGGGCGTGCTCGGCGGCACGGTGACCGAATCCGGAGACATGGCCCTGGTCGTGGACGTACCGGGGCTGTTGCGCGCGGCCCTGGCCGAATCCGAGCAGGCACGCGCACTTCCCGCGACCGTCGCGTCCGGCCGCGGACAACCGCCAGCTTCACGGGAGGCTCCCCATGCCGCGCGTCCTCATCGTGGATGACAGCCGCTACCAACGCTTCCTCATCGCCCAGGCCTTGGAAGGGATGTTCACCCCCGACCACGCCGCCGACGGCCGCGAAGCCTTGGCCCTGTTCCGGGCCGCCTTGACCAGCCCGGAGCCGTACGCCCTGGTGGTCATGGACATTCTCATGCCCGAACTCAACGGCCACGCCGCCCTGGCCGCCATCCGCCAGTTGGAGGCCGACCTCGGCCTGGCCGAGAACGCCCGGGTACCAGCGGTCATGCTGTCGAGCCTGGACGACCCGGGCAACATGCTGCGCGCCCAGTTCGAATCCGGCGCCCAGGCCTATGTCACCAAGCCGTTCACGCCGGCGACCCTCCACGAGGCCCTGACCAGCCTTGGCTTGCTCGACAATCCCCTAAGCGACGACGCAGAGGCTGTGCATTCATGCTAAGCCTCCTGGAACGCTATCCCGATCATCGGCCGGCCTTTCTCAACGTGGCCCAAGGCAGTCTCTACGAAATTCCCACCATGGCCCACACCGTGCTCGGCTCGTGCGTCTCGGTGACGTTTTTCGTGCCGAGCCGCGGTCTGGCCGGCATTTTCCACGCTCTGCTCCCCCGGGCCGAGGAGTACCGGCTCCACGACCCCGAGGTCACGCCCTACAAGTTCGTGGACACGGCCATCCGCAACATCGCCTTCCGGATGTTCCACCGGGGTATCAGCCGCCAGGAAATCGAGTGCAAGGTGTTCGGCGGAGCGAGTGCCATGTTCGCCGAGGAAATCTCCGTGGGCCGGCGCAACGTGGAAACGGCCTTTGTCACCCTGGCCGAACTGGGCCTGCGTATCGCCGCTTCCAACGTGGGCGGAGACAGAGGGCGCAAGATCGCCTTTGCCACCCGCACCGGCGAGATCTTCGTGCGCATGCTCAACAACTCGACCAAAAACGGCACCCAGCGTTAAGGGCGGAACGGTCGCCCCAGGAGGCCTCGGGACCGCGTCTTTGGGACGCTGCTCCCGAAGGGCCGTGCCCGGTGCAAGCCGCACCAAAGTCCGAGAAGATCGCGCTACGCCGGAAAGCCGGCTTCACGACAAGGCGGAAGCCCGGAAATGGCCAAAGTACCCACGAGACGCGAGCCTGTTGGCCGTGGGGGGCTCCCCGCTTTCCCGCCTCCCCCGCTTACGGCAGGTTGACGGACACGTCGCAGCGCATGCCTTCCTTGACGCGCAGGTCCGGATTGGCCAGGGACAGCTCGATGGTGTAAAATGAGGGTTGTTGCAGAGTGGAGGGCTGGGCCACGTAATTGATGGTGGCGATGGTGCTGTGGAAGGTCTGGCCGGGCAGGCTGTGGAACGTCACCGTGACCGGATCGCCGACCTTGAGCTTCGGCAGGGCGATTTCATGCACGGCGGCCCGCACGAGGATGGGGTCCAGCCGACCGATGGTGAACAGGGACGTCTGCTTGGTGAAGCGCATGCCCGGCACCAGGGACGGGTTGACCCAAAGCACGTTGCCGGCGAACGGCGCCCGGATGGCGTCCCGACGCGGCAGTTGGCGCGGGTCGAGGTTGTCGCCGTAGCGCACGCGGGCCATTTCCACGTCGTTGTCATAGCGGGCCTGGGCCAGTTCCCGGGCGGCGGTCAGGGAAGCGCGCTGCTTGGTCAGACTTTCGATACTGCGCGTGGCCTGGCGCACGTTGCCGGTGGAAGCGGTCTCCAGGGACACACCCTTTTGCATCTCCGACTGCATGAGCGTCAGCACGGCCAGCTTGTAATCGGCCAAGGCCAAGGCGCTTTCGATGCTTGTCACCTTGGCCCGGGTCAGGGTTTCCTTTTCCTTGATGACCCGGTCCAGGGGCATGGCGTAGGAGACCAGGGGCTCGTTTTCGGTCACGTGCTGCCCGACCTGGAGATTGACGGCGAGCACGCGCAGGCTCGTCATATCCGACCCCAGTTCGGCGGCGGTTTTCTCCGCGTCCGGCTTGGCGGGCTGGACACTGACGGCCAGAGCGAAATCCTGCTTTTTTTTCGCCTTGGCGGGATCGACCTTGAAGGGCCAGTGGATGTCGTCCTTGAGGCCGCAGTAGGCCTTGCCCGGGAAAACCAGGGTTTCGGCCAGGACCGTCCTGGCCGGCAGGACCAGGGACAGGACGACCAGGATCAGGGCGGGAAAAAACGTCCGTTTCATGCGTTGCTCGGTAGGCACCGGTTGCGCGACCCGGGGCGGTCGCAAGGTTTGGCTCGGACCCTCGTTGCGGTGCGAGCGCAAACTACACCAAGTTCCCCAGGACCACAACGCGGTCCGGCCCGGCGGCCCGAGGGGTCGGCCGCATCGGGCAGCTAAATATTTTCCGACTCGATATCGCCCCAGATATCCGGCGGCAGGGACTTGGCCCGCATCCGATCGACCGAGCCTTTGCCCTCCTGATCGATTTTTTTCCAGGCGGTGTCGGCCCGTTGCTTGTCCTGCCAGTGTTGGACGAACTCTTCCTTAGTCAGCACGCCGTCCCGGTTCGTGTCGTAGCGGATGAACGTCGCGTCCATGGCATTGGTATTTTGCCGGCTGGCGCAGCCAAATCCGCCCCACACCAGCCCCGCCGCCAGCACCACCCACAGCAAACGTCCCATTTTCGCCTCCTCGCGCTGTGCCGGTTTTCCAGGGACCGCAGACCGGCAATGAACGGATAGAAAAACGGTCGCAACGGAAGCCTCCGGCGGCCGCCGGGCTTCCCTGCCTCCTTGGAAATGCCCACGCATTCCATTTTCCGCCCGCCTCCCGGCGGCTACGGCAGCTGCAATATGGTCTTCCCGTTGACGGTGAGCGCCTTGCCGTCCCAGTCGGCCCGGGCGGACAGCTTGTCCTGGTCCCGAACCACGAACCCGCTGGCGATCAGTTCCGCCAGTCCCTGTTCGATCTGCTGGCGCGCCTGCCCGGCGTCCAAGGTCGGATTGGCCTTGCCGGCCAGCCGCACCACGTCGAACAGCGCGGCCTGGGTGGTGGCGATCCGGGCCGCCGCCGTGAACCGGGCCGCCGCCGCCGGAAACGTCGCGGGCAGGGGACCGGTCCCCACATAGGCCAGCCGGGCCGAACTCTCCACCGTTCCCGCCGGCACGCCCAGGACACACCGGTTCAGTTCCAGGATCGGCCCACGGGAAAACAGAGCCGGCGCCCGGCGATGCAAGACATCCTCCAACTGGCGCTGTTGCTCCTCGGGGGGCAATGGCTGCACGCTGATGCGCGTCCAATCGCCCACGAGCTCGTCCAGGGCCGCAAATTCCAGATTTTTCAGGGCAAGCGCGACATCGAAACGCACCGTGTCTCCGGTTTTTCCGGCCAGGCCATGGCCACGCAAGGCCACCCCCCCATCCACCACGGCTTCACGGCGCGCGCAGTCGCCCTCAAGGACCAGATCCCCGAGGGACAAGACCTCGGCCGCGCCCTTTTTGACCTGGACGCTGCCCACATGCAGGGCGCTTTTCCCCAGATAAAGATTTTTCCCGTCGAGCTTTGTGGCCGAACGCATTGCCACGCCCTGGATTGTCACCAAGGTGTCTTGGCGGGTGATGCTCAGCTGCGGCGCGTCCAGGGCCGCTTCAATGGACGCGGCCTGGGGCCCGATGTCACACGTGGCCGTGGCCCCGCGCCAGTCCAGGGCGAGCGCCGCGCCATCAGCGGCCGTGACCGAGCGCTTGAAGGCCGGCACGTCCAGCCGGAACAGGCTGTTTCCGTCAAAGCCGATGGAGGCGCGCAGGCGCGTCTGGCGCAGTTCCGGGACGATTTCCAACAATTTGTTGAAGCCCTGGGGCGCATCGGGACCGGACAGCAAGGTCACGTCAAGGACGGCCAGGGCCGGTTTCCACGAGCCCGAGGCAAAGGGAATGGGGCCGTGGCTGACCGTTTCCAGCACGTCGATGGACACGGGCTTTCCGGCCGTGTTCCCGGAAGCCAGGGTGTAGGTGACGGTGTAGCGGTAGGTGCTGGAAAAGATGCCCCGGTCCTTGTGCTTGAGGGTAAAGCGCGGACCGTATTGGGCCTCGATGAAGGCCAGCTGCCCCTGCAGCGCACTTTCCGCGCGGAGGCCAATCCAGTAATATCCGCCGCCCAAAAGGACTGCCAGGACAAGCAGGATGACAACGGTTTTTTTCACGGTGTGCTCCCAGGGAGGGCCACGGACGGCGGGCACTCCGGTTTTTCCGAGGCCGCATCGCGCCACAGGCCCTGGGCCATACGGCTGCGACACTCGCCTCCCCATGGTTGTGCCCGGCCCGGCCGGCAAAGGCAACAAGGAAACCAGGGTGTTGCCGGCGCCTTGATCCTTGGTTCCGGTTCCTTTACCACGGCCCGGGATGCGGCGGCATGTCCGCGCCCGAGGAGGAGCACCATGTCCGCGCAATCGATCTGGCCGGCCGAGTTCGAGCCCCACCGGGCGGTCTGGCTGGCCTGGCCGGGCAACGTCTCGGACTGGCCGGGCAAATTCGCGCCCATCGCCTGGGTGTACGGCGAAATGGTCCGGATCTTCCTGGCCCATGACGAACCCGTGCGCCTGCTCGTCCGGGACGCCCGGCAGGAAAAGGAAGCCCGGCGGGTGCTCGGCGCCGTGGGCGTGGACCCGAAGCGCCTTAGCTGGTTCACCGCGCCCATGAACCGAGGCTGGACCCGGGATTTCATGCCCTTTTTCGTGCGCGAACACGGGCGCATCACGGCCCTTACCTGCGGCTTCACGGGCTGGGCCAAATATCCGGACCACGCCTTGGACGACGCCGTGGGACCGGCCGTTTGCGCCGGACTCGGCCTGCCGGTGCGGGAAGCCCGCTGGCAGGAGCGCCGAGTGGTGCTCGAAGGCGGAGCCATGGACGGCAACGGACGCGGTGATGTGCTCACCACCGAGGAATGCCTGCTCGATCCCACTGTCCAGGTGCGCAATCCCGGCTTTACCAAGGCCGATTACGAGGGCTTTTTCGGCCAGTCCCTGGGCGCGCGCAACGTCATCTGGCTCGGGCGCGGCATCGCCGGGGACGACACCCACGGCCATGTGGACGACCTGTGCCGGTTCGTGTCCCCGGACACCCTGGTGCTGTGCCGGGAGGACAATCCGGCCGATGCCAACCACCACGTCCTGGCCGAAAACCGGGAACGCCTGGCCGGCGCCCACCTGGCCGACGGCACGCGGCCCACGGTGGTGGACCTGCCCATGCCCGGCCCGGTGGTGTTCAAGGGCCAGCGGCTGCCGGCCAGCTACGCCAACTTTTTCATCGGCAATCGGCTCGTGCTCGTACCGACCTTCAACGACCTAAGCGACCGCCTGGCCCTCGGCATCCTCGGCGAACTCTTCCCGGACCGGACCGTGATCGGCCTGCACGCCGTGGACCTGGTCTGGGGCCTCGGCACCGTGCACTGCCTGACCCACGAGGAGCCGTTGTAAGGGAGGAGGGAGAAACGCCTCCGGCGGCCGGGGGCCACGGCTCCCCGGACCCCGGGAAGAAAATTTGAGACGTTCCCCCATACGAACCGGGAAGGTTCTCGGGAGGATCCGGGAGGGGCATCGCTCCTCCCGGCCGCCGGAGGCGTCTCCCCTCCCCCTACCCCACCCCCAGCCCCAGCGCGGCCATGGCGCGCGGCACGTCAGTCAGGTCGCCCACCACCCGGGCCGGGCAGCCGGCGGCCACGAGCAGCGGCGTAACCAGCACCTGGGCCGCCAAACCGCGTTCGGGCCATTGCAGGATATCGAGCACATCGAGACGGTAGCGCCCGGCCAGATGCCGGTCGCACCAATCCCGGATGCCCACGGCCAGGCGACGGCTCCCCGGCGCGTCTCCGGAAACGTAGAGGGTCAGCAGGGTGGTCATGGATGTCCTCCCGTGGTTTGCCGCACCTCATCCTATCGCATGTGACGCAGTCCGCGCACACATTTTTTAGAAACGATAACCGCTTAAAAGGCCTCGTGCCCAGACGTGCCCATCACGGGAACACCAACAATTCCGGATAGGGATCGCTCCCCTTCCAGGCCCGGGCCAGGAAAGGACCGTTCAGCAACGCGTGCTTGTTGTACGGAAAGGCCGCGTCCCCGGGACCGGTCAGGCTGCCGCCCGCGCCAAGCAGGATGGCATGCCCGGCGGCCGTGTCCCACTCCCAGGTGGGGTTGAGCCGGGGATAGACATGGGCCTTGCCTTCGGCCACGGCGCAAAACTTGAGCGCGCTACCGCGCGTGACCAACCGGTATCCCACGGGCAGACGGTCGAGGTAGGCGGCCAAGCGCGGATCGGGATGGGAGACGCTGCCGAGCACGGCCAGGGTCTCGCCCGGAGCGGGCGGGCTGACCCGGATGGGCTCGACCGGGCCGTCAGCCTGGCGCCGCCAGGCCCCCCATCGCGGACCGCCGGCGTACAAGGTGTCGGTCACCGGGGCGTGAATGACGCCGAACACCGGCTCACCCTGGGCGACCAGGGCAATGCAGACGCAGAACTCGTCGCTGCCCCGGGCGAATTCCTTGGTGCCGTCCAAGGGATCGACCACAAAGCAACGCGACCACTGCCGCCGCAACTCCGGCGGGGCCTGGGCCGTTTCCTCGCAAATCACCGGCTCGCCGGGGAAGAAGCGGGCCAAGCCGTCCAGGATCACCCGGTTGGACCGTGTATCGGCCGTGGTCAGGGGCGACTGGTCAGCCTTGACCGTCACGTCGAAGCCGTTTTGCCGCACCTCCATGATGGCCACACCCGCCTGCCGCGCAATGGAGGCAAGGGCCTCGACGTCCAGATCACGCATAGAAGTCCCTTTATTTTTCACGACTATCGATCGAAGCCAGGTTAATGTCAACGCCCGGACGGAGTGCCCCGGTTGCATTTCCACGGGGCCACGGCTATGCAAGATGCGCTTGAAACAGTTCGATCGGAGGGATGTCCGTGAGCGAGCCGATCCGGGTACTCCTGGTGGATGATGAAGAAAGCTACGTGGAAACGCTCAAGAAGCGGCTCACGCGGCGGGGGCTGACGGTCTTTGCCGCCGGCGGCGGCGAAGCCGCCCTGGAGATCCTGGCGGCCAACCCCGTGGACGTGGTCCTGCTCGACGTGAAGATGCCGGGCATGGACGGCATGGAAGTCTTAAGCCGCATCAAGCAGGCCCACCCCGAGGTGGAAGTCATCATGCTGACCGGCCATGCCAACGTGGACGTGGCCATCCGCGGCATGGAGCAAGGCGCCTTCGACTACCTCATGAAGCCCGCCGAGATGGACGACCTGTATTACAAGATCCAGGACGCGCACAAAAAGAAGCTGCTCGGCGCCAAGGGCTAGCCGGGCAGCCGTCGCCAGCACCCTCCGACCGTCAGTTTCAGGGAAAGGCCGATTCCGGCCGCCGGTCTCGCTCCCGGACGGCAGCCCGGAACGCAGAGCCCCCGCGCCTAGCGCAGGTAGTTCATAACGGCGTCCCGGGTGTCCTTGGAGATGAGACCCAGGCGCAAAAACACGTCCGGATGCATCTGGAACACCCCGGCCAGAAAAAGAAAGCGCGGGTCGTCGAGCTTGCCGTGGCCCCGGTCGGCGAACTGGACGGCGTTTTGGATCGTGGTCTCGAAGTCGTAGCCGGACTGCTTGAGCACGGAAACGTAGAGCTGGCAGAACTTGGCCTGCAAGGCGTCGGGCGGCAGGTCATCGGGCAGGCCGCGCCGTCCCTCCTCCACCTGCCGGAAATAGCTGTAGACGCTTTGTTTGTTGAACGGCAGGCTGCGCTTGTCCTCGGCCCGGACACTCGCGGCCTGGGCGAGCACCGCGCCCAGCACGCACAGAGCGCAGACCAGCCGCCCGAGGCGGTTGCGGTTCATGATCCTGCCTTGGGGGTCTTTTTCGCGGGTTCGGGCGTCTGCTGGGGCGTGGCCGCAGGCGCCGGATTACCCGACCCGGGCGCGGCATCGATGCACGGCGCGTACAGCGGCTGGTAAAAATAGCTCAACATGCCGGAATCGTCGGCCGCCGTGTATTCCATGCGGATCAGCACGTTGCCGATGGGCCACCCGAGGCTGTCGGCCTTGTCTTCCAGGACCAGGGGCGGCGTGTACTTGTCGCTGAGGAACTTCTTTACGTTTTCATAGGCGGCGCGCCCTCGGAATTCCACCATCGCCGCCGCGAACTTGCCCTCGCAAAACCCGTAGACCAGATTGTTCATGAAGGAATTGCCGATGCGGTAGACCACGCCCGGCACCGTGGCATAGGTGGCCTTGCCGGCCTTTTCCGCCACCACGATATCCGGCACCGCGGCCATGGGGGTCCCCCACTTGGTACCGTGAAAGGCATTGGGCTCGGTGATGACCTTGCCCGGGGCGTTGACGACCCCGGAAGGTGCAGCAGGGGCGGCCTTGGCCTTGTGGGCCTGGGCCTGTTTTTTGACGGCCAAGGCCGGGGTGGCTACCAGGGTGGCCAGAAGAACGAGAAAAACGATATTTTTTTTCATGGGCTTCCTGGAACGAAACGCATCCGTAGGCTGAAGGCCCCGATGCGGGGCTTTCCTACCCCTGCGGGGTGGGGTTTGCAAGCCTGGACCGGCCCGACGGGTCAGACGGTAAACAGAGCGGTCATGCTCTCAAGGCCTGCTTCCAGGGCATCCAGCAGCAACGGCGGATCGGCCTCGGTGAGCCCGAAGGTGGTCAACACCGTCATGTCCAGCCGCGACGGCTCGGTGGTGGGCTGACAGCGCAAGCCCAGGGCATTGGCCATGAAGTCGGCCATGTGCACCGCGGCGGTCATGGTATTGTCCGGGCTTTGGGACGGATCATGATGATAGGCCACCGCCTCGGTCAGGCTGTCGGGCAGTTGCCATTTCCAGCAGACCCGGCCGCCCAGGGCCGCGTGATCGAAGCCGAGCAGCAGGCGTTCGGCAACATCCAGGGCGATGGCGTCATCCACGGCCCGGACCAGGGTCATGGCGGCCAGATCGGGTTCGGCAATGGCGAGCAGCAGCCGCCCCAGGTCGTGGAGCAGGCCGGCCACGAAAAACCTATCCCGCCCCCGGGCACCGATGCGTTCGGCCAGGGCCCGGGCAAGCAGCCCCACGGACACGGCGTGGCGCCAGAACTCCGGCAGCAGCAGCAAATCGGATTGGGGCGGTTCCTTGAACACCTTGCCCAGCATGGCCCCCAGGGCCATGGTCTGGATCTCCTGGAGTCCGATGCAGGTGACGGCCCGCTCCACGGTCTCGACCCGGGTCGAGAGGTTGTAGAAAGCGCTGTTGGCCAGGCGCAGCACATAGCTGGTCAGGCCCGGGTCCATGGCCACGACCTTGGCCACGTCGGCCACGCCGCTCATGGGGTCCTCGACCACCCGGCGCAGAGCCAGAAAGGCCTGGGGCAGCGGCGGCGGATTGATCTCGGCCAAGGCGGTCTTCGAGGCCGGGGAAAGATTTTCCAACCGTCTGGCCGGAGGGAGGATCCGCCGAGAACCCTTGTCCTGGTCACCCGGGCACAGCCGTGGCAAACCGAGTTCCAACAAGCGGCAGACAAAAGGGTGTTCGAAGGTCGCTTCACGCTCCGGGGCGAACGGAGCCTGGGCCATTTCCGGCAGCAAATCGTCGGGAAGGGGCATCATGCAACACGCTTCCTGGCTTGAGTTTCACCAGTCCTAGCCCAATTGGCTCCGAGCGGCAAGGCGCGGCTTCCGTGATGCGCCCCCCGGTCTCGAGCGCCCGCATCGGTCTTCGGGCTTGAACCACGGGGCATTTTCGCGCTACAGCGCCGTAATGCCCTTTGCATCCAGCCCATGGAACCCCTCCATGTCCCGTGCGTGCCTTTCGCACGGAGTCACGCCGTGACCCGATGCCTTGCCGGATTGCTCCTCGGGGCTTGGCTTCTTGCCTGGGGACCGCTGTCGGCCCTTGCGGGCACGGACGACAACGCCCCCCCGGCCATCCTGCTTTTGACCTCCTACCACCAGGGCGATCCCTGGAACGACAACCTCGTACGGGGCTTTCTCTCGGCCATTCCCCCTGATAAGGTCCGGGTCTCTATCGAATCCCTCGACAGTCGCCGGCTGCCCGGCGAAGACTTCCTGCCGCAATTTTTGGCCCTGCTTGCCCGTAAATACGCCGCGGTCCCCATTCGGCTCCTGGTCGCCGCCGACGACGCGGCCCTGGACTTCTGGCTGGCCCATGGCACCGCCCTGTTTCCGGATCGGCCGGTCGTCTTTTGCGGGATCAACGATTTCACGCCCTCGCGCCTCGGCGGCCGCACCGACGTCACCGGCGTGTGCGAGGCGCCCGATGTGCTCGGCACGCTGGAAATGGCCCTGGCCTTGCTGCCCCGGGTCCGGACCATCCTGGCCCTGGGCACGGATACCGATGCCGCCGGCCGGGGCAATCTGGCCCGGTTTCGTCGGGCCATGCTGGCCCTGGGCCGGCGAGCCCGAGCCGTGGAGCTGCTCAATGCCACCCCAACCCAGGCCAAGCAGGCCCTGGCCGCCCTGCCCCGGGACGCCATCATGCTGCGCCTGGGGGGGCTGCGGTCGGAAACCGGTGAAATCCTGCCCCGGGAAGGGGACATGCCGCTCCTGGCCGCCGGCTCGCCGGTGCCGATCTTCGTGCTGTGGGATTTCGATCTCCACGACGGCGCCCTGGGCGGCCGGGTGGTTAGCGCCGCCAGTCAAGGCACTGCCGCCGCCGGCCTGGCCATGCGGGTGCTTGGCGGCCAGGACCCAGCCTCCATCCCCGTGACCGACGCCGCCAACAGGACCATCGTGGACTACCGGGTCCTGCGCCGGTTCGGTCTTTCCGTCACCGTGCTGCCGCCCGGCACCACCATCCTCAACGAACCGGCCTCGGCCTACGAGCGCAACAAACCCCTGATCTGGAGCATCGGCGTGGCCCTTACCGTGCTGGTCCCGACAACGCTCCTTTTGCTGCTCACCCTGGCCGGGCGCCAGAGCGCCGAAAAACGGCTGCGGGAAAGCGAAGCCCGGTACCGGGAACTGGTGGAGAGCGCCCATACGTTGATTTTACGCTTCGACCCGAAGGGGAAGCTCATTTTCGTCAACGAATATTCCGAGTTGCTGCTCGGCTACTCCGAGGAGGAACTGGCCCGGGTGCTTGCGACCCCTCCGCCGTCCGGTCCGGCCGATCTGGCCGGACTGCTGGCCCGGGTCATGATGGCGCCCCAGAGTCTGGAGGAGCAGGTGGCCGAACGCGAGATTCAAGCCAAGGACGGCCGCCGGGTGATCGTGCGCTGGGACAAGCGGATGCTGCGCGATGCCGCCGGCCACTGCACGGGCTGGCTGGCCGTGGGCACGGACATCACGGCCCGGCGCCAAGCCGAGGATGCCCTGGCCGCGCGGATGTTGGCTGAAGAAGAGTTGCTGGGACTTGGCCGGGAATTGTTGGCCGGCGGCCCAGGCTCTCTGGAACGAGCCCTGCGCCGGTTGTTGACCGCTTTTGCCGCCGACCGGGTGGCCCTGTTGCAAAATGTCCTGGACCCCAAGCTCGGTCTGTGCGGCCGTATCATGGCCGAGGCCACGGCCCAGGGCATCGTGCCCCACGATCCGGACTCGGATGCGCCCCACATGCCCTACAGCCTGGACGCCTTCCACTGGGCCGACACCCTGGAAGCCGGTGAAACCATTGCCGGACTGGTCAAGGATTTTCCGGAATGTCTCCAGGAGTTGTTCCGCTCCTTCGGGCTCCAGGCCATCATGGCCGCGCCGGTGAACGTGGGCGGCACCTGGAACGGCTTTTTGGCCGTGGGCGACACACGCGGCCCCCGGATTTTTACCCGACAGGAGCAGACCCAGCTCGGCACGGCGGCCAGCATCCTCTCGGCCCACTTGAGCCGCCCGGACCGATGCTGAGCGGCCGGCCCAGGCCGTCAGACCGCGACCTTCCGGCTGTGGCCGCCCCGGACGCACGGGCGGAAGGGCGCACAGCGCAGGACACGCCCATGCCCATGAAGCCGAAGCCTCTCCTACGGGGTCTGCTTTCTTTCGTTCCCGGCCTGCACGCCCTGCTACCGACCCGCAAGCCGGGCGCCACGGACTTCGCTCCGAGCTGCTACGAAATCTGGCTCAAGCACCTCGTGCTGGCCTGGGAAAACGGCCTCGCGGCAATCCCGGACACTCTGATCGAACTGGGCCCCGGCGAATCCCTGGGCGTCGGGTTCGCGGCCCTGCTTTCGGGCGTCAAACGCTATATCGCCCTGGACATCGAGCCCTATGCCACGCCGGAGCGCAACCTCCGGATTTTTGACGCCCTCGTCGACCTGTTCACGGCCCGGGCCGGCCGGCCGAGCAAGGGCTGGCCCAACTACGATCCCCACCTCAACGCGAACCTGTTTCCGGACCATATACTGACCGAGGACCGGCTGCGCCAGAGCCTGGCCCCGGAACGTATGCAGGCCCTGAGGGCCATGATTTCCGACGCCCGCACGGCCCCGCCCGATGCGGCCATCCGCTACATCGTGCCTTGGACCGGGCCGGACACCCTGCCCCCGGACTGCGCCGACATGATCCTCTCCCACACCGTGCTGGAGCATGTGGAGGACATCGACGGCACCTACCGCTCCTGCCACCGCTGGCTTAGGCCCGGCGGTTTCATGACGCACCACATCGATCTGCGCTCCCACGGCCTAGCCACGGAAACCAACGGCCACTGGGCCTGCTCGGAAATGCTGTGGAAACTCATCGCCGGCCGAAAGTCCTTCCTCATCAACCGCCAGCCCCATTCCACCCATCACCAGGCGCTGGAGCGCTGGGGCTTTACGACCGTGCTGGACCTCAAAAAAACCACGCCCGGCATCGACCGGGGCAAGCTGGCCAAGCGCTGGCGCGGCCTGTCCGACGAGGACTTAAGCTGCTCGGAATGCTTTCTCCTGGCCCGTAAAAAGGCGTCCACGGCCTAGTCCAGGGCGCATAGCACGTGCGCGGCCGGAATGCGGCGGGGGGGGAGGCGTCAGGCGCCGATCTTGGCGTCCAAGGCTGCGGTCAGGGCCTCGAAGCCTTCCTGGCCAAGCACCACCAGGATCTCGCCCGTGGCCAAAAAGCGCTCCAGGGAAAACCGGGCCCGCACGTACAGGGTGACGGTACGGCAGGCATCGGCCACGGCGAGCAGCGGTTCGAGGTTTTGGCCGGTGAAAAGCGGTTGGTAGTCCACGTGCAGGCCGAGCATGGTGCCCATGGCCCCGAGGACCCCGACCAGGACCACGTTGCCCACTTCGCGCAGCGTATCTTCCCGCATCTGCTCCGACAGCTCGGTGATGCCCATGGCCTGCGTCAGGCCGTCCACCAAGGCATTGGCGTCGCAGTGCGCGAAGGCCAAGGCGGTCAGGCCGTGCATCACGCCGGTAAAGGGCAAAAACACCCCTTCGCACAGGCTCGGACAGCGGCCGCTGGCGGCGGCGGTCAGGCTCGGCCGGTTGAGAATGCGGATTTCCGGGGCCGACAAAAGCACATGGCTGCCGCACATCCGATTGAGGGATTCGGCGGCCCGGCCCAGGCCAATATTGACACACTCGGACAGCAAGTCCATGCGCGCTTCGAGGCTGATCACCGGATATCCTCCCGGGCAGACGTGCCCGACTGACAATACCGTTTCAGACGCCCCTTGCAAATCCCCGGCAACCCGGGTTTACTCCCGGTGGGCGCATCTGGTATGGCCGTTGCATCGTATGCGACGTCTCCGGCGCTTTCGGTTGGGGGGTGCCGACGCCCCCGAACCCTGACTCCTTGATTGACCCCGTGGGCCTTGGAACGCTAAGGCTCAACGCGTGGCCATCCCGCCCATCGCCATCTCCGCCCAAGGAGGCCTGTCCATGTTCCATTCGTGCATCGCAGCCGTTTGTCTGGCCCTGACCCTCCTGGTCACGGGCTGCGCCTCGGGTCCGTGCGGCGTGGGCGTGTCCCAGGCCAAACTGGAAGCCGACTACGCCGACTGCGAGTCCATGTCGTACGTTTCTACGGCCGGCATCCGCGCCGAGGGAACCGCCGACGAGGAACGAAAAAAACTCATCGACGCCTGCATGCGGCACAAGGGGTACACGTTCCAATGAGTGACCGGCACCCCGACCACCTGGGCGCCAAGCCCGTTTCGGCCAGCTGCGTGGTCATGCCCCAGTGGATGCAGCCCTCGGACGCCAATCCGTCCGGCAATGTCCACGGCGGCGTCATCCTGCGCCACATCGACACAGCCGGCGGCCTGGCCGCCGCCCGCCACGCCCGTTCGGCCGTGGTTACGGCCTCCATCGACCGTATGGATTTTTTGACACCCGCCTTCATCGGCGAGGTGGCGACCTTTTACGCCAGCGTCAACCTGGTGGGGAACACCTCCATGGAAGTGGGCGTGCGGGTGGAATGCGAAAATCCCCGCACCGGCGAAACCCGCCACGCCGGCTCGGCCTACCTGACCTACGTGGCCCTGGACGAGGACCATAACCCGCGCCAGGTGCCGCCCCTGATCCTGGAGACCGAGGACGATTGCCGCCGCAATCGCGAGGCCCTGGCCCGTCGCCAGGCCCGGCTCGCCGAGCGCCGCCGGGAACGCGATTCCCAGAAACAATCCGAAACCTGCTGATCGAGGAATGCCATCGTGGCCGAGACCATCGACGATTTGACCGTGAACTACGAAGAGGACGGGGTACTGCTCACCAAGGAGCTCGACAAGGTGATCCTCTCCCGGGGCGCCTGGACCACCATCCTGTTCCGCTTTGTCCAGTGGGATACGAAAAAGGACGCCTACGGGCCCGACCGCTTCGCCATCCGGCGCTACAAGAAATCCGGCGACACCTATCGCGTGCAGTCCAAGTTTGCCATTTCGAGCCGCGACCAGGCCAAAAAGATCATCGACGCCCTGGCCGGCTGGATCGAGGAGCCCGGGACCGAGGCGTGAACGTCACCGTCCGCTGCCTGGCCACCCTGGCCGGCAAGGCGCCTCCCGACGGCCGGCTGGCGCTGCCTTCCGGGGCTACGGCCGGTGATGCGGCCGACGCCCTTGGCTTGCCCGAGGAGGCAGTGGCCGTGATCCTGCAAAACGGCGCCCCGGCCGACCGCGACACCCGGCTTTCCCCGGACGACACCCTATCCTTCATCCCGCCCATCAGCGGAGGCTAGCCCCTATGACCCCAGCTGACATCGACCGGGCCGTACGCACGGCGGCCACAGACGGCACCTATCCCGACGGCGGCGCCGGCCGCTTTTTGTCCGTGGCCGCCGTGGCCGCCCTGGCCCGGGAACTCGGATGCCCGGCCCGGGAGGTGGAACGGGCCGCCCTGGCCGCCGCGATCTGTCCCCTGCGCTACGCCCGCAACCTGCGCGCCTTTTCCCTGGAGGAGCAAGCACGGTTGCTCGGCGCCACTGCCGCGCTCATCGGCCTGGGGGGATTGGGCGGGGGACTGCTCGAAAACCTCGTGCGCGCCGGAGTCGGCACCGTGCGCGGGGCGGACGGCGACGTGTTCGACGAGACCAACCTCAACCGCCAGCTTCTCTCCGAAATAGCCGCCGTGGGCGTGCCCAAGGCCGTGCAGGCGGCCAAGCGGGCCGCGGCCGTCAATCCGTCGGTCACCTTTATCGCCCACAACGGCTTTCTGGATGCGGACGGCATGCTGGCCTTGCTCGACGGGGCGGACGTGGCCGTGGACGCCCTGGGCGGCCTCAAGGACCGGCCGGCCCTGGTGGCGGCGGCCCGGACCCGGGGCATTCCCCTGGTGACCGGGGCCGTGGCCGGCTACACGGTCATCGTGGCCACGGTTATGCCCGGCGCCTGTTCGCCGGTGGAGATGCTCGCTTCGGGCGGCGCCGGACCGAGCGCCGAGGAAGTGCTCGGCTGTCCGAGCCCGGCGGTCATGACCGCGGCCGCGCTCCAGGCCTGCGAAGTCGTACGGCTCTTGGCCGGACGGCCCCCGGCCCTGGCCGGCAAGGCCTTGCTGCTCGATCTGGAAACCATGCACGCCGATACGGTCGCCTTTTCGTGACCCGGTGACACCGGGGGCGGTTCGCGCTACACCAATGGCAGTCGTGGCAAAAGCCGCGATTTACCGCGAGGAAGCCCCCATGCTGCGTTCGGAACAACAATGTCCCCTGCCCCCTCCGCTGGAACTCACCGGCGGAGAGGTGCGTTTGCGTTTGGCCAATCTGATCGGAGCCGCGCCCCAGGCCGTGCGCGTGGCCATCACCGATCTGCTCGTGTCCATCAAGACCTCCCTGGAGGTCCTGCCGCTCATGCCGGCCCTGACCGACCCAGACCAGCCGGTTACGGACTGGCAGGCCCTGCTTACGACCCTGACCGCCTACCGTCGGGAACTCGACGTCATCAAGGCCTCCAAGATCGAGGGTCTGTGCCGGGCCAACCCGGGCTTTGTCCAGCTGGAATACCGCTACGGCATGCTGAAAAAGGCCCAGGACAAGACCGTGCTCATGCTCGAAATCCTCTACGAGCTCATTAATGCCGGCCAGGATTTCCAGACCGCCGACGAAATCCTCGAACAGAGCGCCGAGATCATGCTCAAGGAGCTCAAGGCCGATCTGTACGTCTGCCGCCTGCGCGACGCCGAGGGCAACTGGGTCAACATCGCCGCCAACACCCACACCGGCCACGCCACCCCGATCTTCGTCAAGATCATGGAGGAAAACCTCCCCCGGCATCCGGTCATGCGCTCGATCAACGATCCGCATATCCTGTTCGTGCTCTCCAACAACCTCATGGGCCCGGAACGGGGCGGCGAATCCATCGACTGCGTGCCGTATCTGGAAGGCTTCCGGTCCCGGTTGTCGTTTCTGTTGCGCGAGGCCGGGGGCAAGGCCTTCGGGCTCGTGATGCTCTATTCCAAGAAGGCGCGGTTTTTCGACCGGTACGAATCCGACTTTTTAAGCGACTGCTCCCGGATCGTGTCCCTGACCGTGGGCCGGCGACTGGAACTGGGCCGCGATGCCCTGGCCAAGGCCGCCGGCGGCATGGCCCACGTGGGCAACAACGTGCTGGCCATCATGAAAAACGGCGCCGAGCTCATCCTGGAGGATTTCGAGGAATTCCTGGACAACGAGGACGACATTGCCACGACCCTGATCAACGAGGCCATCCAGCTCGTGCCCGGCCCCTGGCCCCCCTTGGCCCCGGCCGCCATGCGCCATTTGTTCGGCCTGGCCGTGGAGCGCCTCGAAGTCGAAAAGAAGATGCAGTACGTCAACCTCATCGTGGAAAACATCAACCGCCTCAAGCAGGCCATCGGCAACCTGCTCAAGGCGGTGGAAAACCCCATTCTCATGCCCTATATCGGCGGCGAGGAAGTGCTCGACCTGGAGCCCGCGAGCGAGGAAGACACGCCCTAGCCACCGCCCCGCCTCCGACCACCTCCTGGGAGGAACGCCATGACCGCGGACAACGCCAACACCGTCATCGTCACCGGGGCCTCGCGCGGCATCGGCCGGGCCATTGCCCTGCGTCTGGCCAAACAGCACTTTTCCGTGGTGGTGGGCTACGCCGCCAAGGCCGATCAGGCCGAGGCCGTGGTCCGCGAAATTGCGGACCACGGCGGCCAAGCCCTGGCCGTCCGGGTGGATGTGGCCGATCCGGGGCAGGTGGCAACGCTTTTCGCCACGGCCAGGACCGGGCTCGGGGAGCTCTTCGCCGTGGTCCACAGCGCCGGCATCATGCCCCTGGCCCCCATCAGCGAGGCCGATCCGGCGGTTTTCGACGCGGTCATCGCCACCAACCTGCGCGGCACCTTTCTCGTCCTGCAGCAAGCCGCCCGCCATGTCGTGCCGGGCGGGCGCATCGTGAGCCTGTCCTCCAGCGTCCTGGCCAAGTCCTTTCCGGGCTACGGCCCCTACATCGCCTCCAAGGCCGGGGTGGAGGGGCTCACGCGCGTGCTGGCCAACGAACTGCGCGGCCGGGAGATCTCGGTCAACGCCGTGGCCCCGGGGCCGGTGGCCACGGACCTGTTCCTGGCCGGCAAGACCCCGGAACAAATCGACCAGCTGCGCAAACTGGCGCCTTTGGAACGCCTGGGCCAGCCCGAGGACATCGCCGGAATCGTGTCGTTTCTGCTCGGCCCGGACGGAGCCTGGATCAACGGCCAGATCCTGCGAGCCAACGGCGGCTTCGCCTAAAAGAAAAGGCCGCGCCCCCAAGGGGTGCGCAGCCCTGTCGGCGACCTGTCCGCGTGGTCCAGGAGGGAGCGCCTCCCTCCTGGACGCCGGAGGCGTCTTCCACTTCCGCTCCCTTAGGCGTGCACATCGGGCAAGGCGGCGACGGCAGCCTTGGCCACGTTCAGATAAACCGTCGCATCGGCGTAGCGGTCCACCATGGCCGCCGGCACCTGGACTTCGCGGTGCCCGAACAGGTGGCCTTCGCGCAACACCAGATGGGTGACGCGGCCGCTGGCCCGATCGACCAGTACGCCATCCACCCGGCCGACCTTGCCGTCCGTGGCCAGCACGGTCTCGTGGCCGACCAGGGCCACGGCGCCCTCGGGCGTGGCCGGCCGTTCCACGGTCCAGCCCGACGGGGCCATGGGCAGCTTGAGGTGTTCCTGGCTGGCCAGACCCACAAAATACGACGGCGAGAAATATTCGGTCTGGATGTATTCCTTTAAGGTCTCGAAATGCTTGCGGGTGATGGCGAGCGTCACCCCGTCCGGGCCGGCCTTGGCGATGTGCTTTTCCGCCACCAGGCGCAGGGTGTTGGGCAGTTCGGTTTCCCGCACCACCACATGGGTGGCCCGGCCGTGTTCGGGGTCGAGGATGACATGTTCCACGCGGCCCACGGGACCGTCCGTGGCCGAAACAGGAGCATGGAGAACGAGATCGACGGCGTGCTCGGACATGGGAAAACCCTCCATGAGGACTGGATGTGGCGGGAGTTTCGGGCCTTTCTTGCCGGAATGCCTCTGTGGGTATAAGGGATAAACGAGGCTGGTCAAGCCGGATGCGTCGCGGGCGACCGCTTTTCCGCAGACCATTCGGACACGAACCGTCGGGAGACCCCATGCTGCTTGTCATTGTACTTGGCTGCTGCCATGTCGTGGGCATTGCCTCGGCCCTGCGGGCGCTTTTTACGGCCCGTTCCTCCCAGGGCGCCATCGCCTGGGTCATGGCCATGATCACCTTCCCCTACGTGGCCGTGCCGCTCTACTGGATTTTCGGGCGCAACCGCTTTGAAGGCTATGTGACCTCGCGCCGGGAGGGCGACCGGGTGGTGGATGCGCTTGCCCCGGAACTGAATACGTTCCGCGCCTTTCCCCATCCCGAAGCCCCGAATGTGCCCGGCTTGTTTCCGGTGCTCGAACGGCTGGCCGAGCTACCGTTTACCCGCGGCAACGACATGGCCCTGCTTATCGACGGCCAGGCCACGTTCGAGGCCATTTTCGCGGCCATCGACGCGGCGGAATCCTACGTTCTGGTCCAGTTTTTCATCATCCGCGACGACGATCTGGGCCAGGCCCTCAAATCCCGGCTCATGGCCAAGGCGCGCGCCGGGGTGCGGGTCTATCTGCTCTACGACGAGATCGGGAGCCACAAGCTCGACGAAGGTTATCTGGCCGAGCTGTGCCAGGCCGGGGTCCATGTCTCGGATTTCAACACCACCCTGGGCTGGCGCAACCGGCTCCAGCTCAACTTCCGCAACCACCGCAAGATCGTGGTGGTGGACGGCCGGGTGGCCTTTGTCGGCGGCCACAACGTGGGCGACGAATACCTGGGCAAGGACCCCCGTCTGGGCCATTGGCGCGACACCCATGTGCGCTGCCAGGGCCCGGCCGCGACCCTCGTCCAGCTCGCCTTTGCCGAGGACTGGTACTGGGCCGCGCGCCAGTTGCCGGACCTGGACTGGGAGATGCGGCCCGCGGACGGCAACGATCAGGCCGTGCTGGTGCTCCCCACCGGCCCGGCCGACGACATCGAGTCGTGCAACCTGTTTTTTCTCCAGGCCATCATGGCGGCCAAGCATCGCCTGTGGATCGTGAGCCCCTATTTCGTGCCCGACCGGGAGATCAGCTCGGCCCTGCAACTGGCGGTGCTGCGCGGGGTGGATACCCGCATCATGCTGCCCAAAAAGCCCGATCACCGCATGGTCTACCTGGCCTCGTTCTCCTACCTGCCGGAACTCGAAACCCTGGGCGTCAAGTTCTACCGCTACGGCGACGGCTTTTTGCACCAAAAGGTCATCCTGGTGGACGACACCATGGCCTCGGTCGGCACGGCCAACTGTGACAACCGCTCGTTCCGGCTCAATTTCGAGATCACCCTGGCCGTGGCCGACAAGGCGTTCGTCTCCCAGGTGGAAGCCATGCTCCTGGCCGATTTCAAGCGTTGCGTCCTGACCACGGCCGATGATTACGAAGACCGGTCCCTGCCGTTTAAAACCGGGGTCATGCTCTCCCGGCTGCTCTCGCCCATCCTGTGAAACAACAAAGGGCCGGGGTTGATCGTGCCGCCACGGTCAATCCCGGCCCTGTCGCCTAAAAAAACATTCGCCGCTTCCCGCCCCGGCTCCGCCGCCAGCATCGGGGCGTTGCGGCGTCATGTCCGGTGCCTACTCCGGACGGTTGGCGTATTCCTGCCAGATGGCCTCGATTTCCTCTGGCTGGAAACCGACCACCGCCTTCTCACCGATGATGATGGTCGGGAAAGCCGGATACATGGCGTACTTGCTGAGCAGATGCACCACATCATTGCGCTCCGGCCCATAAAGCTGATCCACTTGGATGCAGTCGTAGGCAATACCGCGTTGCTCGAAATAGTCTTTCGCCTGCTGACAATGTTCGCATGTGGACAGGGCATAGAGTTTGATTGCCGGTACCATGGAACTTTCCTTTGCTACGGGTTGCGCACGCGGGACCAGCCCGGGACACGGCCTTCCCGCTTCTTCCGCCACAGTCGAAGGGGATAGGTAATGCGTCATGAAGAAGAAGCAAGCCCGTCGCACATGCACAAGGGGGCGTAGGAGGCGCCTCCGGCGGCCAACGGGCTCGCGCCCTTTGGAATCCCGAGAGGATTTGAAGCCGTTGCAATTTCAGGCTTGGGGCAACGAAAGGTCTCGCGGGAAATGCCGCCGCACAAGGAGGAAAATGCAGCGCCGCACACCGCCACCGGACAAGGCCTCGTGCCGCGCGTCCGGAAGCTTGAGCATTACGGCGTTGTTGTCGCGGCGCGGCTTGGCGTCAGCGGATGTAGGCCGGGATGTTCATGAACAGATCCCGGGTGAAATTGAGCATCTTGTCCATCATCCAGGGGAAGGCGATGAGCAGGGCAATAAACATGGACAGGATCTTGGGCACGAAGGTCAGGGTCATTTCCTGAATCTGGGTGGCGGCCTGCAGCACGGAGATAAACACCCCCACAACCAGGGACACCCCGAGCATGGGCAGGGCCAAAAATAGCGCCACTTCAATGGCTTGGCGGGCCAGGGCCACGACCGTATCCGGTGTCATGGACGCTCCTCCCTTAGGTGGAAAACGAGTTGACCAGGGAACCGACCATAAGTCCCCAACCATCCACAAGCACGAACAGCAACAGCTTGAACGGCATGGCAATGGTGGCCGGCGGCAGCATCATCATACCCATGGCGAGCAGGATACTGGAAATGACCATGTCCAGGATGAGAAACGGAATGTAAATGAGGAAGCCGATGGTAAAGGCGGTCTTGATCTCGCTGATCATGAACCCGGCGGCCAGCATGACCGTGGGCACGTCCTTTTTGTCCTTGGGCCGCTCCAGCTTGCTCACGGTATAAAAGACGGACAGGTCCTTTTCCCGGGTGTGCTTGAACAGAAATTCGCGCAAGGGGGACTCGGCCTTGGACAAGGCTTCGGTAAAGCCGATTTCCTCCTTGAGGTAGGGTTGCAGGGCCTGGTCGTTGATCGCCTTGCCCGTGGGATACATGATGATGGCGGTGAGAAACATGGCCAGGCTGGCCAGGATCTGGGTCGGCGGCACCTGCTGCACGCCCATGGCCTGGCGCAGGAAGGAAAAGACGATGATGATGCGGGTAAACGAGGTCACGGTCAGGACAATGGACGGGGCCAGGGACAGCACGGTCAGCGCGAACAGGATTTCGAGCAGGTAGGAGACGCGTTCGGGCTGGGTGTGGCCGGCGGACAGGCTCAGGGACAAGGTGGGCGGGTCCTGGGCCAGGGCCGCACCGGCCACCAGGCACACGACCACAAGGACAGCCGCCCCGAAAAGAAGCCTAGGCGGAAGGTTCGTCTTCCGACGTGTGACCGGCCCGGTCCAGGGCCTTGGCAAAGGTGCTGTCTGCTTCATGATCGGTCGGAACCTCGGTCAACAGCGTGATGCTCTGGTCGGTGACACCGAGCACCAGATTCTTATTCAAGAATTGGACCACCATCACGCTTTTGCGTGGCCCGAGGGCCAGATGGGAAACCAGGCGCAGCATGCCGCCGCGCCCGCCTGGTCCCAGGCCGAATTTCGGCCCGAACCGGCGCAGCATCCAGAACGCGACCAGAATCACGGCCAGGATGAGGAGCAAGGCGCCGGCCATCTGGATGGCGGCCGAGGCCAGCCCCATGTCCGAGGCCGGGGTCGCGGCCAGGGGGGCGGCGACATCAGCCAAGCTGTTTCACCCTCTCGATGGGGCTTATGATGTCGGTCAGGCGCACGCCGAATTTCTCGTTGATGACCACGGCTTCGCCGCGGGCCACGAGCTTGCCGTTGACGTAGATTTCGAGCGGCTCGCCGGCCAGCTTGTTGAGCTCGATGACCGAGCCTTGGCCGAGTTGCAAAAGTTCGTTGATGAGCAGCTTGGTGCGTCCGAGCTCGGCCGAGACATCCAGCGGGATGTCCAGGATGAAGTCCAGGTCGCGGCGCACGTTTTCCGGTCGCGGCGCCTTGGCCTCCTGCGTCAAATTCTTGAACTGCGCCTTGGCGCTTTGCCGGGACAGGGTTTCCTGCTCCCGTTCCTTTTTGATGGACTGTTCTTCCTCGTCGGCCAAGGCGGCGGCCCATTCGGCGGCCAGGGCATCGTCGTCCCCGCCGCCCCCTCCTCCGCCGGAGCCCCCCGAACCGCCGCTGTCGGCGGAATTGAACAGGGCGTCGATATCGGACTGGGACGCGGGCTTGTCCCCGCCATCCTGCTCATCCAAAGCGGCGGCCCATTCGGCGGCCAGTTTGTCCTGATCGATGTCATCGGGAGCCATGCTCAAACCCCTCGCCCTGTCGGCGTCGCTTATTGGATGACGAAGTCCGTGAAATAGACCCGGGCCACCTTGGACTGGCCCAGGGCCTGGTTGAGGCGGTCCACGATTTCCTTGCGCAACATGATCTTGCCCTCCAGGGTGGCCAGTTCCTGGGAGGTCTTGGACGACAGCAGCATAAGCAGGGCGTCCCGGATCTTGGCCATGTTGGCTTCGATGAGTTCCGGATTGCCGGTCATTTCCACGTCGAGCACAACCTTGAGGTAGCGCCGGGCATTGGGATCGGCCAGGTTCACCACGAAGGCCGGCAAGGCAACGTTGTTGGACGGAGCCTTGTCCTTACCGCCGTGACCGCCCTTGGCCTCGCCATGGCCGCCTTCGGCCTTTTTTTCTTCCTTGGGCGCGGGATGTTCCTCGGCCTTGGGCGCTTCCTCGGCCTTGGGTTCGGGCGCGGCCGCGGCCGGCGGCTTGGCCGCGAAAAACTTGAGATAAGCGAAATAGCCGCCACCAGCGAGGCCGAGCAGCAGCACGACGAGAATGATATATTTGAGGAAACTGGATTTTTTCTTTTCTTCCGGCGCGTCGCCTTCGGCTTGCTTCTTGGCCACAAGGTCCTCCCGGGGGTTCGTCCCCACCCGCTACGGGTGGCTTGCCATCCTGGCTCCGAACAGATCGGTTCCCACGCGTACGTGGGTGGCTCCTTCCACGACAGCCGCCTCCAGATCGCCGCTCATGCCCATGGACAAGACCGGCAGCGGCAGACCGAGCCGCGTGCGCACATCGTCGCGCAACGCCCGCAAGCGGGCAAAGGCCGGCCGGGCCCCGTCGGGATCGTCGAACACCGGCGGGATGACCATAAGCCCGGTGAGCCGCAAATTGGGCAACCCGGCCACGGTCTCGGCCAGTTCCGGCAAGCCTTCGGGCGAAACCCCGGACTTCTGGCTTTCGCCGCACACGTTGACCTGAAGGCACACGGCCTGGGTGAGCCCCTGCTCGGCATTTTTATTTTGCAAGACCCGGGCCAATTCCAGGTTGTCCACGGTGTGGATGAGGGAAAAGCGGCCTATGGCGAATTTGGCCTTGTTACGCTGGAGATGGCCGATGAAATGCCATTCGTAGTCCGGCGGGCAGGCCTCGATCTTGGGCACGGCCTCCTGGATGTAGGATTCGCCGAACAGCCGCTGCCCGCAGGCGGCCAGGGCCTTGACCGCGGCCGCGTCGTGGAGCTTGGACACGGCCACGAGGGTCACCTCGGACGGATCGCGGCCGCAGGCGGCGCAGGCCGTGGCGATGCGCTCGCGCACCCGAGCCAAGCGCTCACAAGGTGTCATGACCATTCGCCTCCGACGTCCGGGAGACACCGTCTCCCGAACCCGCAACACGGCATCTGCAATGCTTCTTGCCTTCCATGCCGCGAATCTAGCCGCAATGGCCGGCAATGTAAAACCGGCCCGGCTTATTCGCCGAGTCCCAGTTCCCGCAGCAGTTCCACATCCACAGCCCAGTTCGGCCGGACCTTGACCCACAGTTCCAGGAACACCTTGGACCCGAGCAGCTCCTCGATCTCGACCCGGGCCTTCTGGCCCACGTCCTTGATGCGTTCGCCGCCCTTGCCGATGACCATGGGCTTGTGGCTTTCCCGGGCGACCAGGATCGAGGCCCGGATCTTGACGAGCCCGGGCTGGGAGGCCTCGTCCCAGTCGTCCACGGTCACGGCCGTGGAATAGGGCAGCTCCTCGCCCATGGCCAAAAACACCTTTTCCCGCACGATTTCCGCCACCATGAAGCGCACCGGCGCCGTGGACACGTCCTCGGCGTCATACTGGGCTTCACCCTCGGGCAAGCGGCTGAGGACCGCGCGCAGCAGTTCGTCCACGCCAAGGCCGTTGGCCGCGCTGATCGGAAAGAGTTCCGCGCCGGGCAGCGCCTCGCTGATGGCTGCCAACACGGGCAAGAGCCTGGGCTTGTCCTTGACCGCGTCGACCTTGTTGACCGCGACCACGACAGGCGCGCTGCCGTGCCCGACGAGCTTGGCCAGGGGTTTGAGATCGGCCTCCAGATCCTCGCGGCGCCGGGAATAGCGGGCCGCGTCCAGGATCACGAGCACCACGTCGCCCTGGCCAAGGGCTGCATGGGCCGAGCGCAACAGCAACGGCGCGATGCCACGTTTTTGACGGTGCAGACCGGGCGTGTCGAGAAACACGGCCTGGGCATCGTCGCGGCTGAGAATGCCGCTGATGCTGTTGCGGGTGGTCTGGGGCTTGGGGGAGACAATGGACACTTTTTGTCCGATAATACGGTTGAGCAAGGTGGATTTGCCGGCATTGGTCGGGCCGAGCATGACCACGTGTCCGAAACGATGGCTGGTTTCCAAGGATACTTCCCCCGAAAAATTTCTTTGGGACGGATGGTCCGGGCATGGTCCGTCTTGCCTTGGCTTCCGTGCGGACAGGACATCCGGGGAAGCCTCCCGGCACCGGGCGGGCCGGGAAGTGACGCACAGAAAGGGTCTTGCAAAAAGGGTCCGAAAGGATGTCGCCGGCGGCCAAAGGGCGTCGGCCCTTTGGAAACCCGAAAGGATTCCCGCCTGTTACACGACCAGCTTGTCGTTTTGTTTCACGCGATCCCGTTTTTGCAACAACCCCACTTCCAAGACGTAAGGCCTGCGTCCCAGGTGGCGGGACGCTTCTCACTTTTTCACAAAGTCAAACCTCGGCCGGACCAAGGCGCCTCGGTAACGCGGGCGCCCGCAAAGGGCAACCCTTGCCTTGCCCGGTCCGGGTGGCTATAGCACGCCTGCCATGGGAAAGGACCTTATTATCGTCGAGTCGCCGGCCAAGGTAAAGACCATCAAGAAGTTCCTCGGCAATGCCTATGCCGTGGAAGCCTCGGTGGGGCATGTGCGCGATCTGCCTTCGAAAAAGCTCGGGGTGGATGAGAAGGACGATTTCACGCCGCAATATCAAATCATTCCAGGCAAGCAGAAGGTGGTCTCCAAGCTCAAGGAAGCCGCCGCCAGCGCCTCCACCATCTACCTGGCACCGGACCCCGACCGCGAAGGCGAGGCCATTGCCTGGCACGTGGCCGAGATATTAAAGGATGCCAAGGTCCCCATCCACCGCATCCAGTTCAACGAAATCACGGCCCGGGCCGTGCGCGAGGCCCTGACCCATCCCCGCGACATCAACGAGAAACTGTTTCTTTCCCAGCAGGCCCGCCGCATCCTGGACCGCCTCGTCGGCTACAAGGTCTCGCCGATCCTGTGGCAGAAGGTCAAAAGCGGCATTTCGGCCGGCCGGGTCCAGTCCGTGGCCCTGCGCCTGGTCGTGGACCGGGAAAAGGAACGCCGGGCCTTCGTGCCCGTGGAATACTGGAATTTCAAGGCCCGCCTCGCCGCCGACCTGCCGCCCGAGTTCGAGGCCGAGCTGGTCAAGTACGCGGGCAAAAAGCTCGAAATCGGCAGTCAGGACGCGGCCGAGGCGGCCGAAGCCGCCATCTGGGACAAGCCGTTTGTCGTCACGGCCGTGACCGAAAAAGAGCGCAAGAAATCCCCGCCCCCGCCCTTTATCACCTCCACTCTGCAACAGGCCGCCAACCAGCGCCTGGGCTACTCGGCCAAGCGCACCATGGGCGCGGCCCAGAAGCTCTACGAAGGTCTGGAACTCGGCGACCGGGGCACGGTGGCGCTCATTACCTACATGCGTACCGACTCCACGCGCATCGCCGACGAAGCCCGCGACGCGGCCCGGGAGTTCATCGTCGAAACCCTCGGCCCGGACTATTATCCGGACAAGGCCCGCTATTTCCGGGCCAAGGCCGGCGCCCAGGACGCCCACGAGGCCATCCGGCCCATCGACGTCAACCTGACCCCGGCCGAGGCCAAGACCCTGCTGCCCAAGGACCTCTTTTCCCTGTATAAGCTCATCTGGGAGCGGTTCGTGGCCTCCCAGATGCGCGAGGCCAAGTTCTGGGACACGGCCGCCGACATCACGGCAGGGCCCGGGCTTTTCAAGGCCAAGGGCCAGCGCCTCATTTTTCCGGGCTATCTCAAGGTGTACGGCATGGAGGCCGGCGACGAGGCCAAGTCCTTGCCGCCCCTGGCCAAGGCCCAGGAACTCAAGCTCCTGGAACTCAAAAAGGAACAGAAATTCACCCAGCCGCCACCCCGCTATTCCGAAGCTTCCCTGGTGCGCGAGCTGGAGGAAAAGGGCATCGGCCGGCCCTCCACCTACGCGGCCATCATCTCGACCCTGATCGACCGCGACTACGCCCGGCTGGAGGACAAGCACTTCGTGCCCTCGGAACTCGGCGAAACCGTCTCGGACCTGCTCGCCGAGCACTTCGCCAAGATCATGGACGTGGGCTTTACCGCCGGCATGGAAGAGGCGCTTGACGCCGTGGCCGAGGGCCGGGGCGACTGGGTGGCCTTGCTGCGCGATTTCACCGACGATTTCTACCCCACCCTGGCCAAGGCCGCCAAGGACATGGCCAAGGTCAAGGCCGGCAAGGAAACCGACATCGCCTGCGAACTGTGCGGCAAGCCCATGGTCATCCGCTTCGGCAAGGCCGGGGAATTCCTGGGCTGCTCGGGCTATCCCGACTGCAAGAACACCAAGGAATTCGACCGGGCGGCCGACGGCGCCATCATCCCCCGGGAACGCAAGCCCGAGGAAGTGGCCTCGGTCGGCACCTGCCCCCAGTGCGGCAAGGATCTGGTGGTGAAAAAATCCCGCACCGGCAGCCGGTTCATCGCCTGCACCGGCTGGCCCGACTGCAAATACACCAAACCCTTTTCCACGGGCGTGCCCTGCCCGCGCGAAGGCTGCTCAGGGACCCTGGTCGAAAAAAGCTCCAAGCGCGGCAAGGTATTCTACGCCTGCGACAGCTATCCCAAATGCGATTTCGCGGTCTGGGACTGGCCCGTGCCCGAACCCTGCCCCCAGTGCGATTCCAAGATCCTCGTGCGCAAGAGAACCCGCGACGGCGGCGAGGTCCTCACCTGCCCCAACAAAACCTGCCGCTACCGCCGCGCCGTCGGCAAAGCCGGCGCTGATGACGGCGCGAGCGAGGGCGAGGGGAAAGAGTAGAAGATTGCCTCCGGCGGCCAGGGCGCTGCCCTGGACCTGCCGGGGGGATCATCCCCCCGGACCCCTGGAACGTTTTATTGCTCTCCACGAAAATTATCGGGGCACGCTGGTTTCGCGCGGCCCCTTTCGGGATGGGTCCGGGAAGGGGGTGACCCCCTTCCCGGCCGCCGGAGGCTCTTTTTAAACCCCTACCTCCCTCTAAAGGAACACCATGGCCCGCATATTATATGGGGTGCACGGGAGCCAGCACGGCCACGCGATTCGGGCCTTGATTCTGGCCAGGCGGCTGGCCGCTTTGGGCCACGAATTTCTGTTCGTGTCGAGCGAGGAAGGCGCCGGCCTGGTCGGCCGCGAATTCCGGGTCGAGCGCTTCGAGAATCCGGGCACGCGCTACAAGAACCAGCGTCTGGACACGCCCGCGACCTTGAAGCTGGCGGCGCGGACCTTGCTCAAGCGCGGCAGCGAACTGCGGCGCCTGGACCGGCTTATCCGGGAGTTCAAGCCTGACCGGGCCATTTCCGACTACGAATATTTCGTGCCCATCGCGGCCAAGCGGGCCGGTATCCCCTGCCTGTCCATTGACCACCAGCATGTGATCTCCTGTTGCGATCACCCGGTGCCGCTGCGCTACTGGCCGGATTACCTGGGCATCCGGGCCTCGATCCGCTTTCTGTTCTCGGCCTGTTCGGACTATCTGGCCATTTCGTTTTTCCAGCCCCCGGCCAAGCCCGGGGCCCGGGCCCGGGTGGCGCCGCCCATCTTGCGCCACAGCGTCATCGAACGCGCGCCAAGCCGGGGCGATCATATCGTGGTCTACCAGAGCTGCGGCATCTGTGACGCGTTCGCGCCCTATCTGCGCCGCATCGACCGGGAATTTCGGGTCTACGGCTACAAGATGGACAAGGTGGACGGCAACCTGACCTTCCGCAGCTACTCCGAGACGGGTTTCCTGGACGACTTGGCCTCGTGCGCCTACGTCATCTGCGGCGGCAGCCACAACCTCATGTCCGAGGCGCTTTATTATGGCAAGCCGGTGCTGTCGTTTCCGGTGGCCGGGGCCTTCGAACAGACCCTCAACGCCCTGTACCTGGAGGGCCTCGGCTATGGCACCATGGCCGACATGACCAAGCTGACGCCGGATCTCTTGCCGACCTTCGAAAAGGGCCTCGATGCGCGACGGGCCCGCATTGCCGGAGGCTCGTTTTGCGGCAACGACACGGTCAACGCCCTGGTGGACGGATTTCTGGCCGACGGGCGGTTGCCCGGACGTTCGTAGCGCTTGCCCCTGGACAAGGTCTCCTGTTTCGTGTACCGAGTCGGGTTCTTTCCACTTGCAAGGAGGACCGGACATGTCCAAGCACAAGAAGATCGAGCGCCATAAGGAACTGGATCGCCGCCGCAAGCGCCGTAAGGAACGCCTGAAGGAGCGCGTCCGCCAGGCCATCGCCGCCAAGAAGGACTAGGCGGACATCCGCCGTCCCGAACTTTTTTTGAATATGGGCCGGGATCGCGGCGTCGGCTCTGTCCGTGCCCCATCCTGTCCCGAGGATTTCCCGACGAACCGGGCGAGGGGTTTCTCCTTGCCCGGGTTGTCGCGTGAGTGCCACGGGGGTGGCCGCCATGCCTTTGTATGAGTTCCGTTGCCCCGCCTGCGACCGCGTGTTCGAGGAACTGCGCCGGGCCGGTGACGACGGAGACGCTCCCTGTCCCGATTGCGGGCACGCCTCGCCCCGGGTCGTGTCCCTGTCCGCCTTCGCCCTCAAGGGCACTGGCTTTTACGCCAACGATTACGGCAATCGCCGCCCGGGTTCGTTCCAGAAGGACGGCAAGGGCACCATCAAGGGCACGGTCGTTCCGGTGCCCGAGCTGGCCCGCGACCCGTCCAAACCCCTGCCGGACGCTGCCGACCCCGACGACCAGGCTTCCGACGACGCCAAGGAGGGCGTATGATCGAGCGCTATACCCGCAAGGCCATGGGTGACCTGTGGTCCCTGGAACACCGTTTCGCGGCTTGGCTCGAAGTCGAGCTGGCCGTGTGCGAGGCCTGGACCGAACTGGGCCGCATTCCCGCCGCGGACATGGCCGTCATCCGCGAAAAAGCCGGCTTCGACGTGGCCCGCATCCTCGAAATCGAGGAAGTCACCCGCCACGACGTCATCGCCTTTTTAACCGCCGTGGAGGAACGCGTGGGCCCGGCGGCCCGGTTCATCCACCTCGGCTGCACGTCGTCGGACATCGTGGACACGGCCAATGGCCTGCTGCTCGGCCGGGCCGGCGACATCATCCTGGCTTCCCTGGACAACCTGCTTTCCGTCATCCGCGATCTGGCCATGCGCTTCAAGGGCCAGCTCATGATCGGGCGCACCCATGGCATCCATGCCGAGCCGCTGAGCTTCGGCATGAAGATGGCCTCGTTTTACGCCGAGTTCACCCGGCACCGCGAGCGCTTCGCCGCCGCCCTGACCGGCGTGCGCGTGGGCAAAATTTCCGGGGCCGTGGGCGGCTATGCCCACCTCGACCCCAAGGTGGAGGCCATTGCCCTGGCCCGGCTCGGCCTGGCCGTGGACCCGGTCTCGACCCAGATCGTCCAGCGCGACCGCCATGCCGCCTATTTCACCGCCCTGGCTTTGCTTGCCGGCGGGGTCGAACGCATGGCCACGGAATTGCGCCACCTCCAGCGCACCGAGGTTCTGGAAGCCGAGGAAGGCTTCTCCAAGGGCCAGAAAGGCTCCTCGGCCATGCCGCATAAAAAGAATCCGATTTCGGCCGAAAACCTCTGCGGCCTGTCGCGCCTGATCCGCACCAACGCCCTGGCCTCCATGGAAAACATGGCCCTGTGGCACGAGCGCGACATCTCCCATTCCTCGGTCGAGCGCGTGATCATGCCCGACTCCACCATCCTCGCCGACTACACCCTGTCGCGCCTGGCCGGCATTCTCAAGAATCTCAAGGTCAATCCGGACAACATGGCCCGCAACATGATGGCCTCGTTCGGCTTGTTCTATTCCCAGCGCGTGCTTTTGGCCCTCATCGACACCGGCATGGACCGGCAAAAGGCCTACGAGGCCGTGCAGAAGGTGGCCATGGCCTGCTGGGAAGGGAAGAAATCCTTTCCCGACGCCGTGCGGGTCGATCCGGCCATCACCGCCAAGCTCGACCCGGCCACGCTGGATGCCCTGTTCGATCCGACCTACTACTTGGCCCACGAGGATTTGATCTATACCCGGGTGTTCGGCTAGGCCGCACCCGGAAAATCGGACGCCTCTTCCCTTGGCGCGCCTTCCCGGCCGAGAGGGGCGGTAAACCTCTTTCCAAAGCCGCCCGGCTTTTGTATCTGTTAGAAAAAAGCACCGGGCATAAACGGGGATTGCCATGTCGTTTGCGTGCAACCAAGAGGACGCCACGGCCATGCGCGGCCGTCTGGCCGCTTTGTTGTTGGAAAAATCCTACCGGGCCGGGGAGATCACCCTCACTTCGGGCCGCAAATCCGATTATTATTTCGACTGCAAGCAGACGGCGCTTTTTCCCGAAGGTGCGTGGCTGATCGGCAACCTGCTCTTCGACCTCCTGCCCGAGGGAATTGTCGGCGTCGGCGGCATGACCCTGGGCGCCGATCCCCTGGTCACGGCCGTAAGCCTCGTTTCCCACCTGCGCGCCCGTCCCATGCCGGCCTTCATCGTCCGCAAGGCGGCCAAGGGCCACGGCACCAACCAGTTTCTGGAAGGCCTGTCCAATTTCAAGCCCGGCGACCGGGTGGCCCTGCTCGAAGATGTCGTGACCACCGGCGGCACCCTGTTGACGGTCATCGACCGGGTCCAGGACGCCGGCCTGACCGTTGGCGCCGTGGTCACGGTGCTCGACCGCCGGGAAGGCGGCAGCGAACGCCTGGCCGAACGGGGTTTTCCCCTGCTTTCGATCTTTACCCGCGACGCCCTACTCGCGGCCGGAACCGCGAAAACGACGCCTTAGTATAATACGGCATGAAACGAAGCGTCCCCGTCATAACCCTGCTGCTCCTGCTGCTGTTGTTCCCTGGCCGTCGAGCGGCTGGCGAATGGGCGGCGGAACTCGTGGATACGCCGTGGTCGCCGCCCCAGTTCGTGGCCGTGGACAAGCAAGCCCAGAATTTTGCCCTGTTCTCCCGGCAAAGTCCCTTGCGCCAGATCGAATCCCTGCCGTGCGCCACGGGCCAGGAACTGGGTGACAAATTCAAGGAAGGCGACCTCAAGACCCCCGAGGGCGTCTATTTCATCACCCGGCGGCGCAATGCCGGCCTCAATTACGACCTGTACGGCGATCTGGCCTTTGTCCTCGACTTTCCCAACCCCATGGACGTGCTGCGGCGCAAATCCGGTCACGGCATCTGGATTCACGGCCGGGGACATTCCATCACGCCCTTCGAGACCCAGGGCTGTGTGGCCCTCGGCACACCGGACATCCACAAAGTGGACCCGGAGCTGGCCGAGCGCATGCCCGTCATCATCGCCAACTCGATTCATGTCGACGGTCCGGATGCGGCCAGACTCAAGGAGGAAGGCCAGGCCGTAGTGGAAGCCACCAAGGCCTGGGCCAAGGCCTGGCAAGACAGATCCGATGCCTTTTTCGCCTTTCACGACCCGGAAAAATTCGCCATCACCGAAGGCCAGCCCTTTGCCGCTTTCCGCAGCCACAAGGAACGGCTGTTCCGGGCCCTGCCCTGGATACAGGTGACCCTGTTCGACGTGCGCGCCGTGCCCGGACCCGACTACTGGGTCACCTATTTCATCCAGGTCTACCGCTCCCCCACCCTTATTTCCCAAGGCGTCAAGCGCCTCTACTGGCAGCGCAACACCGACGGCCGGTTCCGCATCGTGGGCATGGAATACGACGAAATGCCCGTCACCCTGGCTGACAAGAGCGGCATCAAGGCCGGACCGGTCAACCAGGCCGAGGTCGAACCGAGTACGCCGCGTCAGGATACGGTGAGCGAAGAGGAAACCCAGGTCCGCCATCTCGTGGACGCCCAGCAGCCGATCCTGGAACGCATGGCCCAAAAAGCCTTCCATGCTTTGAAGCTGACCCGCCCAGCCACACCCGAAGACCAGGCCATTCTGGAAGTGGCCATGGATTCCGGCGCCAAGGCCAAGGTCGCGACCGACGCCCTGCCCAAGGCGCCGCCGGCACCAGCCCCCCTGGCCGTGGCGACGCACGAGCAGTCACCAAAGATCCCTTCCCCGGCCCCGGTCCAACCGGCGCCCCAGCCGCCCATCGTGACCGTTGCCGAGGCTCCAGCCGCGACACCGGTGCCGTCCGCACCGCAGCCTGCCGCCGCTGCGCCCCAAACCCAGAAGATGGCGAAACCTGATCCCACGGCCAAGATCAAGACCGTGTTGGAAACTTGGCGCGCCGCCTGGGAAAAAGGCCAACTCGACGCGTATGTTGCCTGTTATGCCACAACGGCCAAGCAAGGCACGCTTACAGGCAAGGCAGCCATCCGCGCCCAAAAGAAACACCTGTGGACGGAGAAGCCGCCGGTCCGGGTGGATCTGTCCGACGTGACCATCACGCCCCGCGGCAAGGATTTTGTCGTGGAAGGGTTGCAGCACTACCGGGATCAGGCCGGCAACGAGGATTTCGGTCGCAAGACCTTAGTGTTGACGCCTTCCGGTGCCGACTACCGCATTGCCGACGAGACCTGGACGAAAACCGATGCCCGGCCCACGCCCCCGGTGGCGGCTGCGGGCACGCAACTAAAGAGCGAGCCCAAGCCGTCGCCGACCGTGGCCCAATCCCCGGCGGCCCCGGCCGAAAAGGCCGTGCCACAGCCTAAGATCGCCACAACGACCGTGGGCACGACCCAGGCCGCCACGACCGTGGAGACCTGGCGCAAGGCTTGGGAAGCCGGCCAGTTGGACGACTATGTGGCCTGCTACGCGCCGGACGTGATCCTGGGCGGCCGCCGCGATGGGACCGCCGCCCTGCGCGCCCAGAAAAGCCGTTTGTGGAAATCCCGCCCGCCGCGCCGGGTCACCGTGACCGATCTGGCCATCACCCCGGATGCAAACGGGTTCAAGGCGGAGTTCGATCAGGAATACGAAGGCAGCGACGGCGTCAAACGCCGGGGGCACAAGGTCCTGCTCCTGCGACCGGCCGGCAACGGACTGGTCATCACCTCGGAAATTTGGAGTCGGAGCTAGCACATGGCCGGCCGCGAAAAAATCGACATTCTTATCATGCGCGGCGCCGGCCGGGTGGGTCGCTATCATGTTGCGGCGGGCTGGCTGCGGGCCGTGTGGCTGACGCCGTTGTGCCTGACCCTGCTGCTGGCCTTGGCCGCGGGCATAGCCTGGCGGCTGCGCGAAGCCAATTCCCGGCTTTCCCGGCGCGTGGAAGCCCTGGCCGGCGAGCGCGAGGGCGTGGGCGAACGGTTGCTGCGCCTGGAAAATATCGAAAAAATCCTGCGCTCCAAGGACGCGACCGAACTCGAAACCCTGCTCGCTTCGGTCAATCCCGACAATCCCGGCTGGTGGAAACCCCAGACCGAGGAGCGTAAATCCACCCCGGAATCCAAGGAACGCGAGGCCGTCAAACCCGACCTGTCCAAGCTCCTGGCCCGGCTCGATTCCAACCAGGCCGGCGTGGACAACCTGCGGGCCAAGGTCGAGGGCCGCAAGCTCCAACTCAATTTCGATCTGAGCAATCTTTCGCCCCAATCCACCCTGTCCGGCCGGGGCGAAGTGGCGCTTATCGGCAACGATGCCAGCCTGACCACGCTCAAGGCCGACCGGGACGAACTGTCCTTCCAGATCCAGCGCTTCAAGCAGATCGCCGCCAATCTGTCCCTGCCTTCCAAGTACGACGCCAAGGACATTTACGGCTTGCGCCTGACCATTCTCGATCCCGCCGGCAAATCCGTCTACAGCCAGATTTTTCCCCTGGCCAAGGAATGACGACGCCATGCGCAGCTACGTCAACTGCAACCTCCGGGTCCTGGCCCGGCGGCCGGAACTGCTCGACCGCCATCTGACCGGCCATGTACCGCCCGAGCTCGGCCTGGACCCCCTGCTTCTCGACGCCACCGATCCGGCCTGGCACGAGGCCGTGGCCGCACGTCTCGACGCGGCCGGTCTCGCCCGGGGCCTGCATCTGCCCTTTTTCGATCTCCAGCCCGGCAGCGCCGATTCGCGCATCCGCCAAGCCACTCTGGACCGCCTGCGCCAGGCCCTGGCCATCGCCCGCCTCTACCGCCCGGATCATATGATCGGCCACGCCGCCTACAACCGCTTCCTCTACGGCCGCTCCTTTACCGACTGGGCCAACCGGGCCGCCGCAACCTGGGCCGAGGCGCTCGGCGATTGGCCCGACCATCCGCCGCTCTACCTTGAAAACACCCATGAGACTGACCCGGCCCACCTGGCCGGCATGGTCACCACCCTCAAGGCGCTCCTGCCCCGGCAGCAGGCCGAACGCATCGGCGCCTGCCTCGATATCGGCCATTGGTACAGCTTTGCCGGCGGCGCCCGGCGCGACGACCTGGAAGCCTGGATCGAAACCCTGGGGCCTGTCATCGGCCATCTGCACCTGCACGACAACGACGGTACCTTTGACCAGCACCTGGGGCCGGGTGCGGGAACCATTCCCTTTAAGCGTCTCTTCGGGCTGCTCGCCAACCACAATCTCCAACCAACAGCAACCTTCGAACCTCACACCGACCTCGCCTACGCCCAGTGTCTGGAGTTCGTCGCGACTCACGCCGTGTTGTCGTGGCAGGGATAGCGAGAGAGATGGGGAGAGGGAACGCCTTCGGCGACCAAAGGGCGTTGCCCTTTGGAATCCCTTCTGAGGAAGACCAATGACGGCGACGGGCAGGCGGATACGTTCGGAATAAAAACGAAGCCGTTGCGGGTTTCCAAAGGGCACAGCCCTTTGGTCGCCGAAGACGCCCAACATCCCAAAGAAAAAGGGGAGGAACTCTGTTGAGTTCCTCCCCTTTGCTGTCTCTTGCTACAGGGACGGAATGGGTTCGACAGGTTCGGTGAGCAGGAACTTGCCCTGTTCGATCCAGGATTTGAGCGTGGTGGCCACTTCCAGGGACATGGACAGGCTCGTGACCGGCACGGACTGGGTGGGCTTGCCGTTGATGAGCACTTCACCCGAGCGCAGTTCGGCATAGGTCAGATAGCCAAGGTTGCGCGCAATGCCGTTGGGGTAATCGTGGCCGTAGTCCTTGATCGGCATCTGGATGTCGGCATCGGACACACCGGTAAAAAAGGCCATGTACTCATTCAATATGGGAATGGGAATGCCGATGCCCACGGCCATGGACACGCCGTAGCCGAGTACGGACACGGCCCGGATATAGCGCGGACTCATGCCCTTGAGGTCGCCCTTGACCATGAGCGTGCCCGAGGCCGACAGCGGGATGCCACGTTCGTTACGCTTGGGCCGGGGATCGTGCTGGGTACCGGCGCCGATGACATAGCCCACCCCGCCGCCGAGAAAGATCCGGGTCCCGAGACCGATGGTCTTCAGGTAGGGATCGTTGAAAAGCGGCGAGAGCTCACCGGCCGTGGCGAAATTGGCGTTGCGCGCATTGGGCTTGAGCGGCCCCATGTAGGTATAGACAATGCGGCTCGTGAGGTTCACGGCCACGTTGTAGTTCTGGTAGCAGTTGCGGGGATTGAGCAGGGCCGCGTACTTGAGGTCGGCCAGGGTGACGTCCTTTTCGAGCTCCCGGCGCGGGTAGCAGTCCGTGCCGTAGGCCTCGCACCACAGGCGCACGGCCTTGCCGCGCAGCAGATCCTCGATGACATGGGCGCCGCCGTAAAGGAAACGGCCCGGGTGGATCTTGTTGAGTGGATCGTCCTTGGGCAGCTCGGTGGCGCCCATATAGGCGTCCACGGCGGCCAGGCCGGCATGGGCCGGGATGTTGTTGAGGCGGACCTTCTGGGCCTTGATTACCGGCGGTTCCTGGCCGAAATTGAAAAGCATGCCCGAGGAGCACATGGGCGAGAAGGTGCCGGTAGTGACGACGTCCACTTCCTTGGCCGCCTTCACCTTGCCCAGGCGTTTCACCGCCTCGACCATTTCGGCGGCCGTGAGCACCACGGCCTTGCCTTTCTCAATACGCTTATTGATCTCCGCGACGGTTTTTTTCACCTCACCGGTCATGCCAGACTCCCTTTTCGCGTTCCTTGCCGATGGCAGGGGCCAGTCTTGGCCCATTTTGCGGCGCTTGGCAACAGCACGCGTCACCCCTTGGCTTTCGGGGCGTTTTAGGGTACAAATGACACTTCTTTCGACCTTGGGGAGGGGTCGGGGAAGTTATTCCCAACTGCTCGATTTGGTTTACATAATTTTGGCGGGCGTACAATGCCCGTTCCCCCTTTTTTTCCCGGTGGCGGCGTGCTCAAAGACGATTTCCGACAGCATTTGTCGCATTCCTGTCCGGAACAGGAGTTGCGGCGTTGGTACGATCCCCTTGACCTGACGATCAGCAAGGCGGACCAGACTTTTTGCGTGTCGTTTCCCCATGTCTACTTCGCCACCTGGTTTGAAAGCGCGATCAAGGATTTTTTCGAACGCCAGCTCGCCCAATACCTGGGACCGGGCTATGCCGTGCGCTACCAGACCCGAAACGGCAGCGATGCCGCCGCGCCCCGGGCGCCGGCCTTCCTGGCCGCCAGCGCCGGCCTGACCGATTTTCCCTACGGCAATCACTTCACGTTCGAAACCTTCCTGGTCAACGAAAAAAACCGCTTTCCCCTGGCCCTAGCCCAGGAAGTCGCCCGGGGCAGCGAGGTCCGCTACAATCCGTTTCTGGTCTGCGGCCCGTCGGGTTCGGGCAAGACACACCTGCTGCGCGCCATGGCTAATGCCGTGGTCCGGCACCGCGAAGGCGCGGCGGTTTTTTTCGGCTCCATCGGCGATCTGCAAAACCGCTTCGCAGCCGCGCCGGACAGCCCTCACGAAGTTCGGGCCGACTTGTGCAGCCACGATTGGCTGTTCATCGACGAGCTCACCGACATTCGGCGCGCCCCGGACCTGGAGCGGGAACTGATCTTCGTGTTCAACGCCTTTCACGACGCCGGCAAGCAGATGGTCTTTACGAGCAGCGAGCGGGTGACCGCCCTGGATTATCTGGACCCCACCTTCAAGTCGCGCCTGGAATGGGGGCTCATGGTCCATCTCAAGGCCCCGGATCTCGACGTGCGCATCGCGTTCGTGGAGCAGGCCAACCGCAACAAGCGCCTGGGCCTGTCCCGGGAACAGGTCTTGACCCTGTCGAGCCGGTTCGAGGGTTTTCGCCGGCTCGAGGGCGTGCTTTTGCGCATCGAGGCCTTTCGCAAGCATTCGGGCCGGGAACTGACCGAGACCGATTTCCAGCGCCACATCCGCCTGTCCGAGGACCGGGCCGCCCCGGAACTCACGCCCGAACGGATCCTGGAGGTGGCGGCCAACCATTTCGGCCTGACCGTGGCCGATCTGACCGGCCACAGCCGGCGCAAGGAACTCGTGTTCGCCCGGCAGGCGGCCATGACCTTGTGCCGATCCCTGCTCGGCATGTCCTATCCGGCCCTGGGCAGACTTTTCGGCGGCAAGGATCACAGCACGGTCCTGTATTCGATAAGAAAATTCCAGCAAATTCAAGATGATGATGCGGAAACGAAACAATTATTCCGGCAACTGGCCAAAACCTGTCGCCAAGGGGTTCCTGGCTGAGCGAGGTCGGGCCGTCTGTTGCCGACGGCGCCTTGACGTCACTGGCTGGAGCATAAAATGAAGCATGATATCAATCAGTTGCATAATTACGGAACATATGCACCCCCTCTACTTCCTACTCCAAAAAACAAAACCTTTTTTCTTGATTGAAAGGCAGAAAAGGAGACAGCCATGCAGCTGACGGTCTTTCGCAACGACATCATCGACGGCCTGCAAAAGTCGTCAGGCATCATTCCGGCCAAGACCGGAGCCGCTTTTTTGCGCACCATCTGGCTGGAGGCCCAGGGCTCGGTCCTGCGCATCCTGTCCACGGATTCGAGCCTCGAATTCACGGGCCAGTATCCGGCCAAGATCAAGGAGGAGGGGCTGTGCGGCGTGCAGGGCAAGAATTTCTTCGAGCTCGTGCGCAAGCTGCCCCCCGGCGAAATCGGGCTCACCCTGGACGCGGCCTCGGGTAACCTGCTCATCAAGCAGGGCTCGCGCCGCTACAAGCTGCCCGTGTCCGACCGCAACTGGTTCCAGAGCTTCGCGCCCTTCCCCGAGGAAGGCGCGGTCATGTGGTCCGGAGATTTCCTGGAGGAGATCATTGACCGGGTGACCTATTGCATCTCCGACGAGGACACCATGGAGGCCATGGCCTGCCTGTTCATGCGCCCGGCCGCCACGCCGCCCAAGGTCGAGGTCTGCGGCTTAAACGGCCACCAGTTCTCCCTGGTCGGCTTCTCGGAAGACAACATCCAGGCCATGCTGCCGCCCGAGGGCATTCTCATCCAGAAAAAATACGTGGGCGAACTGCGCCGCTGGCTCTCCTCGGCCGAAATCGAGCTGGCCATCAGCCAGAAACGGCTTTTTTTCCGGGCCCAGGTCAAGGACGAGTCCGACGCGGATTCGACCAAGCTCGAAACCTTCAGTCTACCGCTCAGCTATTACCAGTACCCGGATTACAATTCCTTCGTGTCCAAGCTCGACACCGAGGATGTCTCCACCTTGATCATCGACCGGCTCGAACTCATGGATGCCCTGGACCGAGTGGCGATTTTCACCACCGACAACAACCGCTGCGCCTATTTCGTGTTCCAGGGGCCAAACGAGTTGTCCCTGCGCAGCCAGGGACAGGAAGCCGGCGAGGCCTCCGAGACCTTGGAGTGCACCTTTAGCGGCAGCCTGCCCAAGGTGGCGTTCCCCACCAAGGACATCACCGAAATCCTGGGCCATTTCCATTCGGCCAAGGTCAGCTTCGCCTTGACCGGAGCCGAGGGTCCCTGCGGTATCACCGGCGAGGAAGACCCTGACAGCCTGGTCATCATCATGCCCATGAAAATAGTAGAAGAGACGTATTATAGCGAGGAAGACATCGCATGAGTCAGGACAAGTCGCCCCAGGCCTACGACGCCAGTTCGATTACGGTCCTTGAGGGACTTTCGGCCGTTCGCAAGCGTCCGGCCATGTACATCGGCTCCACGGACGGCCGGGGCCTGCATCATCTCGTTTACGAGGTCGTGGACAACTCCATCGACGAGTCCATGGCCGGCTACTGCGACCGCATCGGCGTGGCCATTCACTTGGACAACTCGGTGACGGTGGCGGACAACGGCCGCGGTATTCCCGTGGACATGCACCCCAAGGAGCACCGGCCGGCCGTGGAAGTGGTCATGACCGTGCTGCACGCCGGCGGCAAGTTCGACAACGAGTCCTACAAGGTCTCGGGCGGTCTGCATGGCGTGGGCGTGTCCGTGGTCAACGCCCTGTCCGAGTATCTCGAAGTCACCGTGCGCCGCAACGGCAAGAAGTATCAGCAGCGCTACGAGCGCGGCGTGCCCGTGACCCAGCTCACGGTCATCGGCGAGGCGGACAATACCGGCACCACCATCCGCTTCCTGCCCGACGAGGAGATCTTCGAGACCAACCAGTTCTCCCACGAGACCCTGGCCAAACGCTTCGAGGAACTGGCCTACCTGAACCGGGGCCTGGAGATCGACTTCCGCGATGAACGCAGCAACGAGCGCGTCACTTACCGCTTTGACGGTGGGCTCAAGAGTTTCGTGGCCGACCTCAACTCCGGCGAACAGGTCATCCACGACATGATCGAAGGCCAGTCCGAGATAGAAGGCGTCATGGTGGATTTTGCCCTCCAGTACAACGCCAACTACAAGGAAGAGGTGCTGACGTTTGCCAACAACATCCGCACCCGCGAAGGCGGCACCCACTTGGCGGGCTTCAAGACGGCACTCACCCGGGCCATCAACGCCTATATCGAAAAGGCTGATATCCCCAAGAAATTCAAGCAGAAGCTGACCGGCGACGACGTGCGCGAGGGACTCACCGCCGTGGTTTCGGTCAAACTCCCCCAGCCCCAGTTCGAGGGTCAGACCAAGACCAAGCTCGGCAATTCCGAAGTGGCCGGCATCGTGGCCAAGGCCGTGTTCGAGTCCATCAACGTGCACTTCGAGGAAAACCCCAAGGACGCCAAGGCCATCGTCGAAAAGGCCGTGGACGCGGCCCGGGCCCGGGAAGCGGCGCGCAAGGCCAAGGAACTCGTGCGGCGCAAGGGTGCCCTGTCCGACCATTCCTTGCCCGGCAAGCTGGCCGACTGCCAGAGCAAAAACCCCGAGGAATCCGAACTCTACATCGTCGAGGGCGATTCGGCAGGCGGCTCGGCCAAGCAGGGGCGCGATCCGCGCTTCCAGGCCATCTTGCCCCTGCGCGGCAAGATCTTAAACGTCGAGCGCACACGCACGGACAAGATGCTCGGCAACAAGGAAATCCGCAATCTCATCACGGCCATGGGACCCACGCCGTACATGGGCGATGACGAGAACGAGGAACGCGAAAACGAGAATTATGCCCGCCTGCGCTACCACAAGATCGTCATCATGACCGATGCCGACGTGGACGGTGCCCATATCCGCACCTTGCTCTTGACGTTTTTCTACCGGCGCTACGAGCGGCTCATCACCAACGGCTACATCTATATCGCCCAGCCGCCGCTGTACCGTGTGTTCAAGGGCGATTTCGAACGCTTCATCAAGGACGACGAGGAGCTGTCCGATTTCCTTCTCGGCCGCGTGGGCCAGGATGTGACCGTGACCTCGGGCGAGGCGGTTTTCTCCGGTCAGGAGTTGACCGGGCTGCTTGAAAAGATCCGCTTCCTCGAATCGCGGCTGCACGAGGCCACGGGCGTGGGTCTGCCCGACGACCTTTTCACCGCCCTGCTCGGCCATGACCGGCTGTCGCCGTCGGATTTTGCCGGTGACGCCTATCCCGAGGGCCTGGTCCCGTACCTGGCCGAAAAGGGCTATGCCCTCGAAACCGAGATCGAGGAAACCGAGGACGAGCGCCGGCTTTACGCCGCGTTCGTGACCCAGAGCCAGGCCCGGTACCGCATCGCCGTGGAGTTTTTCAGCTCCAAGATCTACCGCCGGGCCCATGAAGCCTATGCCGCCTTGCTCGCCGCCTGCCCGGTCCTGCCGCTCTCCATGCGCTTCAAGGAAGAGACCCGGGAACTGTCGGGCTTTTTCGACCTCTACAAGGCGGTCATGGACACGGCCTTAAAGGGCATCAATATCCAGCGCTACAAGGGCCTGGGCGAAATGAACCCGGAACAGCTCTGGGAAACCACCATGAACCCGGAAAAGCGCAGTTTCCTCCAGGTGTCCATCGAGGATGCCGGTGAAGCCAACGACATCTTCTCCCAGCTCATGGGCGAACAGGTCGAAGGCCGGCGCGATTTCATTGAACGAAACGCCCTGTCCGTACGGGAACTGGATATTTAGGTGGAGTGTGGGGAGAGACGCCTCCGGCGGCCAAAGGGCGCTGCCCTTTGGAATCCCATTTTGGGATGTATCTCGCCCATGAGGTTGTTTCACCACATGACAATTTTTTCCAGGGGTCCGGGGGGATGATCCCCCCGGCGGGGTCCGGGGCAGCGCCCCGGCCGCCGGAGGCATCGATCGCATACCCCGCCTAACCGTTGATTGGAGCCACCAGTGAGCAATGTCATTCAGATCGAAGAGGAACTCAAGAAATCGTATCTTGAGTATTCCCTGAGCGTCATCATCGGACGGGCCATCCCGGACGTACGCGACGGACTCAAGCCCGTGCACCGACGCATTTTGTTCGCCATGCACGAGTTGTCCAACACGTTCAACCGGCCCTACAAGAAATCCGCTCGCGTCGTCGGTGACGTCATCGGTAAGTACCATCCCCACGGTGACCAGGCCGTTTACGACGCCCTGGTGCGCATGGCCCAGGATTTTTCCATGCGCGACCCCATCGTGGACGGGCAAGGCAACTTCGGCTCCATCGACGGCGATGCCGCGGCGGCCATGCGATACACCGAAGTGCGCATGTCGAAGCTGGCCGGGGAATTTCTGGCCGATATCGAAAAGGAGACCGTCGGTTTTCGGCCCAACTACGACAACTCCCTGGAAGAGCCGGAAGTCCTGCCCACCAAGGTGCCGAACCTGCTTTTGAACGGCACCTCGGGCATCGCCGTGGGCATGGCCACCAACATTCCGCCCCACAACTTGGGCGAGCTGTGCGACGGGCTGCTGCTCGTGCTCGACAAGCCGGATTGCGCCATTGCCGAGCTCATCACCCTGGTCAAGGGCCCGGATTTTCCGACCGGGGCCGCCATCTACGGCGGCAAAGGCTTGATCGAGGCCTACACCACCGGTCGCGGCAGTATCAAGATCCGGGGCAAAGTCGAGATCGAGGACCGTAAAAAGGACTTGCAGGCCGTGGTCATCCGGGAAATCCCGTATGCCCTCAACAAGTCCTCCCTGGTCGAAAAGATCGCGGCCCTTATCAACGACCACCGCATCGACGGCGTGTCCGATCTGCGCGACGAATCCGACCGCAAGGGCATCCGCATCGTGCTCGACCTGCGCAAGGGCATCATCCCGGACATCGTGACCAATGCCCTGTACAAGTACACGCCGCTCGAAACCTCGTTTGGCATCAACATGATGGTGGTGGCCGACAACCGCCCCGCCACCCTCAATTTGAAGCAGATCCTGGAACACTTCCTGGCCCACCGCCGCGAAGTGATCCTGCGCCGCACGGCCTTTGATCTGCGCAAATCCGAGGAGCGGGCCCACATTCTCGAAGGCCTGCGCATTGCACTCGACAACATCGACGAGGTCGTGTCCATCATCCGGGCTTCCAAGACGCCCCAGGAGGCCAAGGAGCGTTTGATGGAACGCTTCAGCCTGTCCGAGCGCCAGTCCCAGGCCATTTTGGACATGCGTTTGCAGCGCCTGACCAACCTCGAACGCCAGAAGCTCATCGACGAATACAACGAGCTTATTAAGCTCATCGAATACCTGCGCAGCATCCTCGAAAACGACGAAGTCCTGCGCGGCGTCATCCGTGACGAGATCACGGACCTCAAGACTCGGTTCGCCACCCCGCGCAAGACCGAGATCTTGCAGGACCTGGACGGCATCAACATCCTCGATCTCATTCCCGACGACGACGTGGTCATCACTCTGTCCCGGCGCGGCTACATCAAGCGCACGCGCATGGACAACTACCAGCAGCAAAAACGCGGCGGCAAGGGTGTGGCGGGTGTGTCCACTTCGGCCGACGACTTTGTTCAGTCGTTTTGCACCACCACCAACCACCAGCAACTGCTGCTTTTCACCAACCTTGGCCGTATGTTCATGCTGCCCGTGCACCAGATTCCCGAGGGCCAGCGTACGGCCAAGGGCGCCCATATCGCCAACCTGCTCCCCATGGACAAGGAAGAGTTCGTGGCCACGGCGCTCGCCATCCGCGACTTTTCCGAGGACCGCTACTTCCTGTTCGTGACCAAGCGCGGCATGGTCAAGCGCTCCTCCACCGAGCTTTATAAGAACTGCCGCAGCACGGGCATCATTGCCGTGAGCCTGCGAGAGGGCGACGAACTGCTCATGGTGCGCGAAGTCGACGCCTCGGCCGAGATTTTGCTCGCCACCATGCAGGGGCTGTCCATCCGCTTCCAGGTGTCCGATATCCGGCCCATGGGCCGCTCGGCTTCCGGGGTCAAGGGCGTGGCCCTCAAGGGCGGCGATCGGGTGGCGGCCGGCGTGGTCATTGCCGGCAACGGCCGCACCGAAGTCCTGACCGTCTCCGCCAACGGCTACGGCAAGCGCACGTCCATCGAACACTACCCCCTGCGCAACCGGGGTGGCTTCGGTGTCATCAACATGCGGGTGACGCCCAAGACCGGGTCGGTCATCGGCGCGGTCATGGTGGGCGAGGACGACGAACTGCTGCTTTTGACCTCGGCCAACAAGATCATCCGCTTGTCCGTGTCCGGCATCTCCTCGGTGGGACGCGCCACCCAGGGGGTCATGCTCGTGCGGATGGAAGACAATGTCACGGCCACCGGCTTCGATCTGGTCGATCCGACCGATATGGGGCCGTGCGAAGGGTAATGCACGGCTGGAGGCCGCTGGTTCTGGTCGGCCTGGCCCTGTTGTTTCTGGGCCAGGCCTGCACCAGTGAGCCGCCCCAGGAAAAGGCGGCCCGGCAGCTCGAACGCGCCCGTCAGGCGTGGCTGGCTGGCAATTACACCCAGGCCGAAGCGGACTATCAGCACTACCTGCAAACCTTTGCCCAAGGCGCCGGACGCGTGGAGGCCTGGCGCCGGTTGATCGATATCTCCCTCATTGTCTGGGGCAATCCGGCAGCGGCGGTTCCGCTCCTCGACGCGGCCAGGCTCGAAGTCGATCCCGACGACCCGGCGCTGGTCGATTTGCTCGTGACGACCGTGGATGTGGCCCTCCAGATGGAGAATACGGCCAAGGCGCTCGATGTGCTGCAAACCCTGGGGGCGCGCACGGATTTGTCCCCTGATCAGCGGATTTGGGTCGCCCTGCATCGGGAACAGGCCTATGCCAAGCGGCATGACCTGCCTGCGGCCCGGCAGAGTCTCGAAGGCTGCCGCCAGATGGACCTGCCCCCCGCGACGACTGCGCCGTGCTCCCTGCGTTTGGCCGGCTTGCTGGCCACATCCGGCCAACCGGAGCAGGCCGCGGTCATCTGGCAGTCGGTCTTGCAGGACGAGACCGTAGCGCCGAAATGGCGTGCCCAGGCCGGCTTCGCCCTAGCCGAGGCAGCCGAGGCGCATCGCGACAAGAACACGGCCAGACAGCTTTATGAAACCATCAAGGATTGGTATCCTAATCCCATGGTTATTCAGCGCAAATTGGATTATCTCGCGAAGTGATACAGCCGGGGTGTTCATTGACACCGGGGCACGGTGATGGGTATTCACCTTTTTGATGGGCGTATCCTGATTGAATTGGCCGAATAAGCTGTCTCACGAGGTTCCTTATTCATGGTTTTCGATTTATTGCGCAAACGAAAACACTCCAAGGAGGAAGAACAGGAACGTCTTCGCGTAGCTGCAATTCTTGATAATGCATTGCTACAGCGATCAAAAATGCATATACGCTTCAGTCAGGAAGCATCAAATATTTCGAATGTTACTGGTTTGCTTGTGGCCATGGATGTTTCGGCCATGGTGCTCGAACTCGATGGTGTCGGTTCTTTGAAAGATCGTTTCATAGGCCAGGGAATGAACTGTTTTTTCCGAATTGTCGAACGTGAGGACAAACATCGGGAAATATTTTATTCTTTTGAAACAAAAATACTCCGTATACGACAATCAAAGTCCAACGTCGTTCAAGTTGCGGTTTCGATTCCGGACACAATTCAAGGGACTCAGCGCCGCAAGAGTTTGCGCCTGAAACCGGATTTACAAAAATTTTCTCATCTTGCTTTTTGGAAATACGATGCCAGTGGTGGATTCGATATCAATAAGCCCACCATCCCTCTGGCGCATTTTAAAAACAATCTGGCTTTCCTGGACAATATGTCCGCTGGTGGACTGCGTCTGAGCTTGCGCCGCGCCGTCATCAAAGAACAGGATTTCGTGCTGGGCAAAGGCGACCGGTTCATCCTTTTTTTTACCTTCGCCGAAAAACTGCCCAAACAGCTCGAGGAATACTGGCTGGTGGCCAAGATCAACAACATCCGCCTCGAACCGGTCAGTGGCGACATGACCCTTGGCATGGAATTCATTGCCAGTGGTTCGCGTCAGGCCGATTCCGGAAAAATCGCCTGGGCCAAGGTCACGGACAACGTCATCGACGATCTGGCCCAGCGTATCTACCATTGGCATCTGACGTTGTACCGGGACAAGGGCCTCGCGTAACGCGATCCCGCGCGCCGCATCTTCCGACTTCCCCTCTTTGGTCGAGGGTGACCCGATGCCGACGGATCGGGCACCAGCCTTCCTTTGATCGCGTCACAGCGTTTCGAGCAAGCGCAGCATGCCGTCATGGTGGGAACCGGCCCAGTAGATGCGCTGGCAGGCCGGGCAGCGCCAGAAGCTGTCGTAGTAGAGCTTGGTGCGCGGTTCCAGCCTGTCCCAGACACTCGCCTTGTCCACGGCCACCAGGGGTTCGTTGCAGCGCAGACAGCGGCTGAACGGGCGTGATTGTTCCTTAATGCCGTAAGCCAGCACAATATCACGCACTTGTTTCAGGGGATCATTGGCGCGCACGAGCCGTCCGTGGACGATTTTCGAGCGCTTGAGGCAGTTGCGATCGCGGCTGAGGACCACGCGGCCTTGGGTGCAGGCCAGTTCGGCCAGGCTCGCATCGTCGATATCGCGCGCAAAGGTCGTGTCCCAACCGAGCAGCCGCAGCAAGGTCGCGAGCTTGCCCACATTGGCATCGGCGGCAAAGGCCAGACGTGGTAACGGCTGCGGCCGCAAGACCGTGACCCTGGTGACATCGATGGGAAACCTCGCCGGAGCCACGGTCACTTCCATCCCGGGTTCGAGCAAGGTGGAAAAATCCACCTCCTGGCCATAGGCAACCAGCCCGTGGACCTCGGTATGGGGCGGTCCCAGGGCTTCGATCACGTCCTTGAGCGAAGCCCGGCGATCGACCGGGTAGCGCACCACGCCCCCAGGCCAGGGCTTGTGCAGCAGCCCTTGCAATTCGCCCTCAAACACGATTCTCGCCACCGCTTCCATCACCTTCCCCCATATCCCCGTTATCAAGGGGGTCCGGGGGGAATTATTCCCCCCGGCCGCCGGAGGCGTCTTCCCCGTCCCTTCTCTCCCCTCCCCACGCAACGCTTTACGCCAAGCGCTCTTATGGCCTATACCGGCCTATGCCCGGCAAGCCATACTCCAACCCGGGCGTTCGGGAAACAGGCATGCAGACCAGTCATTTGGACGTTACCGGCTATCTTGGTCGCCAGGTGCATCTGGGCGTCACCGGCAGCATTGCGGCCTTTAAGGCCTTGCCGCTCACCCGGCGCTTGCTCACGACAGGGGCCAAGGTGGCCGTGACCTTGACCGAGGCAGCCAAGCACTTTGTCACCCCGCTTTCGTTCGAAGCGCTCGGCGCCTCGCCCGTGCGTTCGGACATGTTTTCGCCCGAATCGGCCCGGTTTGCCCATCTGGCACCGGCCCAGGAAGCCGATTGCCTGGCCGTGGTCCCGGCTTCGGCGGATTTCCTGACCCGGATGTGCTATGGTCTGGCCGACGATTTGCTCGCCTGCCAGGTGCTGGCCTTTACGGGCCCGATCCTCGTGGCTCCGGCCATGAATCCCAGGCTGTGGCAGGCCGCGGCCACCCGGGAGAACTGGGACAAACTGCTCGCTCGTGGCGTGATCGGCGTCCTGCCGGAATGGGGGGAAATGGCCTGCGGCGAGACCGGCCAAGGCCGACTGGCCCGGGACGAAGCGATTTTCGCCGCCATCGTACGCGCACTCACCCCTCAGGACTTGGCCGGCAAAAAGGTGCTCGTTAGCCTCGGTCCGACCCGGGAATATTTCGACGCGGCCCGGTTCTGGTCCAACCCGTCCACGGGGCGTATGGGCGCCTGCCTGGCCATGGCGGCCTGGCTGCGCGGCGCGGACGTCAGCGTAGTCTCGGGGCCGGTTTCCTGGTGGTTCCCGGATTCCGTCCAGGTTGTTCCCGTGACCTCGGCCAGCCAGATGTACGAAGCCTGCCTCGATCTTTGGCCAAGCATGGATATCGGGGCCATGACCGCGGCCGTGGCCGATTTCGCGCCCGAACCCCTACCCGGTGGCGGAAAATTCAAGAAGGACATGGCCAATGGCGCGCCGCCACTGGTCTTTCGGCCCACGCGTGATATCCTGGCCGCCATGGGCGCGGCCAAGGGAACCGGGCAACGCCTGATCGGCTTTTGCGCCGAGACCGACAATCTGGTCGAAAATGCCCAGGGCAAGCTCACGCGCAAAAACTGCGATCTCATGGTGGGCAATCCCATCGGGCGCACCGATGCCGGCTTTGCCGCGGCCACCAACGAGGCCGTGGTCCTGACCGCCGCCGGCGGTCGGGAAACCTGGTCCGCCCTGCCCAAGACGGAAATGGCCTGGAAAATATGGGACTCCTTGATTCGCTTGTAAACGTGCCCGAGCGCCTGCGTGTCTGGCAGCAGGCCGGGGTCCGCTATCTCTATATCGATCCCGAAGCGCTGCCCGAAGCTGAAGCCTCGGCTGCGCCGGACGTGACGCCACCGGTCGAGGTGCCGTCGCAACCGGAGTCCGACCCGGCTACCTGGCCGGCACCTTGGCCCGGGCTTTTGGCCAAGGCGCCGCCTGGGCCGCGCCTGGTCATCACCTATCTCGATCTGGGGTTCGATTTGACCGGACGGTCGGAGCCGCGCCGAAGCGCCTTGTGGCGAGCGCTCATCCGCGATCTGGGCCTGGCCGGTCGCGGACTTGTCGCGTTTTGGCCCCTGGCCCTGCCCGAAGGCGAGACCTTGCGCCCCCAACCGGACATTTTCCTGGCCGGTCTGCGCCGGCTATCCCCGGACAGGTTGGCGATTTTCGGGGGCGATGCGGCCACGGTGCTGTCGCTTCCTTCCGTTCCCTTCCAGGAAGCCAGCCTGATCGGTATCCCGTGCAGTATCCTGCCTGATCCGGGCACCCTACTTGCGGGTGCCAAGGAGGTCTGGACCCATGTGCTGGCAACCCTTGGTCGCGGCACGTCCTAGTCGCGCCTTCTCGCTGTTCCTCGGCCTTGTCCTGGCGACATCGGTGGCCTTGGCGGCGCCCGTTCCCGGACACCAGTCCCTTTCGGCCCTGGAAGTCAGCATTGCCACGGCCATCTCCCCCATCCAGGCCGATCTGCTCGATGCCGCTTTGGACAGAGCCCGCCGCGACGGCAACGACATGGTCCTTCTCGTGCTCGATACCCCGGGCGGCTCCATTGACGTCATGCGGCGCATGGTCAAGGCTATGGTTAGAGTCCACGGACGTGGTGTACGGGAGGCCGTCCGGTAAGGGCGGGACTTGAAAGGAAAGCCATCGTATCCATCCTCATGAGCGGTCAAACTCAGAAGCAGCGAGGAGGAACGATGGCTGACATGACGGTAAGCGGAGGTTCTTGGCTTCGCAAGCGAGTTGAGGCGGGAGACCAGGATTTCCTGCGGGACTTGGTCAAGACGGTGGTGGAAGCGCTGATGAGCGCCGATGCGGACGGCGCATGCGGGGCGTCGTATGGCGCCGTAAGCCCGGACCGGGTCAACCAGCGCAATGGCTATCGGGAGCGACGTTGGGATACCCGGGTGGGCAGCATCCCCCTGGCCGTCCCCAAACTGCGGCATGGCAGTTATTTTCCGGACTGGCTGCTGGAACCGCGTCGTCGTGCGGAGCGCTGTTTGGTGCAGGTGATCGCCGAATGCTACGTGCGCGGGGTTTCTACCCGGCGCGTCGACGGTTTGGTCAAGACGCTGGGCATAGCGGGCATTTCCAAATCCCAGGTGTCGGAGTTGGCCACGGAACTGGATGCCCGTGTTGAGGAATTCCGTGACCGACCGCTGACGACGGGACCGTATCCCTACTTGTGGCTGGACGCCATGACGCAACGCAGCCGGGAGGGAGGGCGCGTCCTCAACGTCGCCACGGTGGTGGCCACGGGCGTCAACCGGGAAGGAAAACGTGAGATTTTGGGCATGGACGTCATGACCAGCGAAGATGGTGCCGGCTGGACCGCCTTTTTGCGGGGTCTTGTCGCACGGGGTCTGACCGGAGCGCAGCTTGTCATCTCTGACGCCCACGCTGGTCTCAAGGACGCCATTGCCTCGGTATTCCCCGGCGCGGCCTGGCAACGCTGCCGGGCGCACTTCATGCGCAACCTGCTGACCAAGGTCGCCAAGTCGGCCCAGGACTTCGTGGCAACCCTGGTTCGTTCGATCTATGCCCAGCCTGACGCCGAGGCGGTTTTGGCCCAGCATGGCCGGGTGGTCGAACAATTGCGGCGCCAAAAGGCATTTCAGGACGCCGCCGACCTCTTGGAGGATGCCCGGGAGGAAATCCTGGCCTTCGCCAGCTTCCCCAAGGCGCATTGGAAGCAAATTTGGTCGAACAATCCGCAGGAGCGGCTCAACAAGGAAATTCGCCGGCGCACCGACGTGGTTGGCATCTTCCCGGATCGTGCCGCCATCATTCGGTTGGTGGGCGCGGTTCTGGCTGAACAAAATGACGAATGGGCCGTATCCAGGCGCTATATCTCCCTGGAATCCTTGCAACAGCTCAGGTCAAAGGAGGCTGTGGGACAACTGACCGCCGCCTGAAGCGGGGATGCTCCTTGAGCCGGAGCTGGGGCTTGCCGCTCCTCTCGCCGTCGCCATGATTGCTCCCGGGCATGAGCAAGGCCGGGCGATCAAGGCTTCGCGGAGGCTTGGCGGAGCGAACCCGAAGGGCTTGGCCTTGATGGCCTGGCCGCTCATGCCACAACGGCGGCAAGACGGCGAGGGACAGGGAGACGATGGCACACCGTACACCACCTTGACGGACGCGACCAGGCTATGCTGGCCTCGCCCCTGCCCATCGTGGTCTGGGTGGCGCCGTCGGGCGCCCGAGCAGCTTCGGCCGGGGTCTTTTGGTGGCGGCGGCCACGGTCGCGGCCATGGCACCCCAGACCACCATCGGCTCGGCTTCGCCCGTGGGGCCTGGCGGCGGCGACATCAAGGGCACCATGAACGCCAAGATCCAAAATGATCTTCAGAGCTTGCTGCGCGGACTCGTGACCCGCAACGACCGCAACGTGGGCTGGTACATGCGATCGATCACCAAGGCAGCCAATCTCGACGCCCTGGAAGCGGCCCAGAGCCGTGTCATCGATTTCGTGGCCATGGATCGCACCGATCTTTTCGCCCAACTCGGCAAGCGCGGTCTGACCATGGCAAGCGGTGTGACGACCCATTTCACGGCCGCTGATGTCCTTGTGCAAACCTACGCAACCGGCCTGCGTCACGGTATTTTATCCTGGCTGCTCGATCCCCAGATCGCCTATATCCTGCTGCTGCTTGGCCTGGCCGGCCTCTATTTCGAGCTCACCACCCCGGGCGCGATCCTCCCTGGTGTGATCGGCTCCTTGAGCCTGCTCCTCGCCTTGTACGCCTTGTCCGTGTTACCGACCAACACGGCCGGGCTCTTGCTCCTGCTGTTGGGCGCGGTCTTTTTCGTACTGGAACTGTTCATTACGAGTTTCGGGCTGCTTGGCCTGGCCGGGCTGGCCAGTTTTCTCCTCGGCTCCATGCTGCTTTTCCGGGGCGATGGGTTGGGCGGGTTGCCGCTCGGGCTCGTTTTACCCACAGTCCTGGGGCTGGCCGGGCTGCTTGGCTTCATGGGCTATCTTGTGGCCAAGGCCCAGTTGCGGCGACCGGTCAGCGGTGTCGCGGCGCTTGCGGGCCAGACCGCCACGGTGCGGCACTGGCAGGGTACGAGCGGCAAGGTTTTCATCAACGGTGAATTGTGGCAGGCGCGCTCGGCAACGCCCCTTACGCTCGCCCCCGGCCAGACGGTGGTGGTCACCGGGCGAGACGACATGACCCTGGAAGTGGAGGGAGATTCCGCTCTCCCCGCGGCGTAACCTTTGGGACCGTTTCACGGAGGTTTCCATGATCGGCATCGTCCCCCTGCTTATTCTGATCGTCCTGTTTCTGATGACGTCCCTGCGCGTGCTCAACGAATACGAGCGCGGGGTCATTTTCCGGCTCGGCCGGGTCATCCGGCCCAAGGGGCCGGGGCTCATCATCCTGCTGCCGGTCCTTGACCGCATGACAAGGGTCTCCATGCGGACCTTTGCCATGGACGTGCCCAACCAGGACGTCATCACCCGGGACAACGTGAGCATCAAGGTCAACGCGGTGGTCTATTTCCGGGTGGTCGACCCGCTCAAGGCCATCCTTGAGGTCGAGGACTACATGTACGCCACCTCCCAGATCTCCCAGACCACCCTGCGCAGTGTGTGCGGCGGCGTGGAACTCGACGAGATCCTGGCTCATCGCGACAAGGTCAACGAGCAGGTACAAACCATCCTGGACCAGCATGCCGGTCCCTGGGGCATCAAGGTCGCCAACGTGGAGCTCAAGTACATCGACCTGCCCCAGGAGATGCAGCGGGCCATGGCCAAGCAGGCCGAGGCCGAGCGCGAACGCCGGGCCAAGGTCATCAATGCCGAGGGCGAGTTCCAGGCCTCCACCCGGCTGGCCGAGGCGGCCAAGATCATCGGCCAGCATCCCGAGGCCTTGCAGCTGCGCTATCTCCAGACCATGCGCGAAATGGCGTCCGAGAGCCATGCCGCGACCATCATTCCCGTGCCTCTT